>ODAK010006097.1_pt1 | contig 12188 bp, 11 predicted proteins | sample 1539591 | NCBI WGS metagenome assembly ODAK01 (sample SAMEA3539303, study PRJEB22396) | soil metagenome | biome: tundra; feature: field; material: soil | place: USA | collected 2010-05 | depth 0.15 m | reverse complement strand
GCCGGGCCCACTGCTGCGGCCGCGCCGACCTCAGCCATGTCTCGTCCTTCGCCCTTGCGAGTGGCGGGAACATCGACAGCTGACGCGGACTGGGCAATCGCGTCTTCTGCTCCGGTGGCTGCCCTTACATGATCAGCCGCCTCTGCGCGCTGATCGTCCTCGTTCGCCGTGGCAGTACGAGCCGCTTTGGCCATGCGTCACCTCACTTGATTAGGTTGGGTGCCATCAACCATACGCATGGCCATCAGCAGAGCCCGACATGCAACCTCGGTCTTGGCGAGCGGGCCAGCTCATCCGAGAGTCCATCACCGTAGATCAGGGCCTATGGGCAGGCCAGGACCGGTGCCGTTCTTCGAGCCTGCTACAACGGCGGTGAGCGTTCGGGTGGTCCCGCTGCCGACTGTTGTCGTCGACGCGCTCGCTGCCCATCTGGCGACCTTCCCCAGCGAGAGCCTTAATCTTCACCAACGCACCCGCGACCTGATCCGGCGATCCAACTGCGGCACAATGTGGCTGTGGGTCACGAAATGGATCGGACTCGAGGAGTTGGGCTCCCACGATCTGGGCCACTACCGTGCCTGGCTCGTGTTCCGGACAGGCTCGGGGTGGGAACGCGGCCGAGGCGCTCCACACCGAGAGCCACCTGGGACCGGACTCCGGCGACCGCACTCGGGAGGCTGTCGACCCACGTCCTTCGTCGTCCTGCTGAGCTCCTGTGAGGACATCAGCTACCGGTAGACGCATCGTCACAGGTCAGCGGCCTTTAGGCGGATGAGTCGGTCGATACGCCGGGTTCTGTCATCGTGCACCGTTACCGGCGCGCGACCGACGGTCATCCATCTCGGGTACTCGTTGCCGAGCACCTCTAGCGATCTACCCGCAAGCTCGGGCGGGCCGCCCTCGAACGCTTGCTGTCTGACCTTGCTTCAGGTGGGGTTTACCTAGCCACTCCAGTCACCTGGAGTGCTGGTGGTCTCTTACACCACCGTTTCACCCTTACCCCGGCGCCTGACCGGCCAAAGCCGGATGGTTCACCGTGGCGGTCTATTTTCTGTGGCACTGTCCCGCGGGTCACCCCGGGTGGCCGTTAGCCATCACCTTGCCCTACGAAGCCCGGACGTTCCTCGGCGATGTGCCATGCCCGGAACCCGGGACCACAACATCGACGCGACCGTCTGACCGACTCATCCGCGCACCAGCATAGGGCCTCTAACACCGCAGGTATGCCGCGGCGCTGGCCGAGCCACCGGCAGCGGCAACGTGCATCGTTCCCGCAGCAATATCGGCAAGCAACGTCTCGAGCACTTGGGCGACCCCGTCCTGCTCATTGGATGGGCACACTTGATCCACCACGTCGAGCACATCGGAATGTGCATTTGCGACGCCGAAAGACCGACCGGCCCACCTGAGCATGGGTACATCGTTTGGCATATCACCGAACGCAAAGACCTCTGCGGATTCGATCCCCTGCGCGGCGCACCACTGCCCCAGAGCGGCAGCCTTGGTCACACCTGCTGCGCCGATCTCCGCGAGCCCTGAGGCGCCTGAGTAGGAGACGACAGCCCGATCGCCAACGATTTCGTCGACCACTTGGTGTAGCCGCACTGCGGACACCTCCTGACACCGGGCGAGCACCTTACCGGGCAGTGGGTCGAGCAGCTCCTCGAGCGTCGCAGCCGAAACGTCCTGAGGTGTCGTGAACTCGTCACGGTAGTCCCGCTCACGCCTAAAACCCACACGGTTCTCGACGGCGAACACTATGCCTGGCAACCCATTTCGCAGGTCAGCGGCGATATCGGCGATGTCTTTGGAGGCAAATGAATGCTCGTCCAGGACTTGCCGGCTCCGAACGTCGTAGACGAATGCCCCGTTGCAGCACAAGGCGAGCCCATGGGCCCCGACGAGATCAGCAACACCATGCAGCCACCGCGGTGGTCGCGCGGTGACTAGCACCACCTGAACGCCCGCACGCTCGACAGCGGCCAGCGCCGCCCGGGTGCGCCCGGAACAGGCACCATCGCCGCGCAGCAGCGTGCCGTCGAGGTCGGTGGCCACCAGTCGGACAAGCCTCGATCGCGTCATGAGTACGTCATCGCCTACCTTCTGGAACCGCAGACACAGGTCGGCAACACCGCTCTCCTTGAACCTGACCGTGTTCTCGGCGCCCGCCGAGCCCGCCCAACCAGCGGGGCCAGGCCGTCGAAACGCTGACCTGCACCAGACCAACACTGGTGGTGAGCCCAACGATCGAGGCATCGAAGGTCTCACCCACGCGGTGCCGGCTGGTTATCGCGTTGACGGCATCGGGACATGCTCGCCTATCGGCTTCTGTGAGGCGATCCCAACCGGTCATGATCTCGTCCATGACAGGCAGCCCCTGGCCCACCCCGTCCGAGACCGGAGTATGCGGCCGATGGGCTCGCAGACCACCACGCCAATGCGGCCGACGGGCCGGCGCAGCGACGTTGTTACGGGTTCGGACACAACGGCCACGGTCACGGCCATCATCATCTCGGCACACCACCATCGAGGCAGGAGTAGTCGTCGCCTCCGGATCGAGGCCGAGCTCGCCGCCAGGTCTAACGAAAGTAGGGACACCGCCTGCACAGCAGACGCGGTGGCCCCGCCCGCCGCGCTCGGTGTGCAGCTCCTTGTCAAGGCCTCTGGCCCCCAGCGATACGACGGTCACGGCTGGCGCCGCGGTTTCGTCCCGGGCGGGCAAGGCCGCGTTACCCGTTACCGCCTGTGCCTCAGCGATGACCTCCGACGAGAAGTCACCGGGGACCTTGAGCCCGGCGAGCACCGCATCGAACACATGGGCCATCCCGGAGAGGTCAGCACATTCGGCACTCTCTTCGCGCCTGTCTCTCACGAGATTGGCCCATCGCATCGACATGAAAGTCACCCTAGCCAGAACCTGGACACATGGCCCGTGCGCGGCTCGCCTACCCTCGATGAGGTGCTCATCCTGCTTCCACCCTCAGAGTCCAAGACCGCTCGCTCCGGGGGCAAGCCCAGCAAGCCAGAGCTCGTATCCTTCCCGGAGCTCGCCTCCACACGCACCGCCGTGGCTGAAGCCCTGGCCAGGGTCAGCGGACAACCCGATGCCCCGGCCTTGCTGGGAGTAAGCACCAACCTGCGCGCAGACATCGCCCACAATGTCTGTTTGGACTGTGCACCGGCCGTACCTGTAGCAGATCTGTACACCGGCGTTCTGTACGACGCACTCGACCTGGCCTCAATGGATTCCGCGACCCGGCGCCGTGCCAACCGCTGGCTTGTCGTCATCTCAGCGTTGTTCGGGGCCCTGCGCCTGACCGACAAGATCCCCCCATACCGACTGTCCATGAGTGTGAACCTCGACATGCTCGGTCCCCTGCGGGCCGTGTGGCGCACTCCCCTTGCTAGCGTGCTCCCGAAGGCAGCCGGTCACGGCGTGATCGTTGACTGCCGCTCGAGCACATATGCCGCAGCGTGGGTCCCCCAGGGTGCTCTCGCCGCTCGATGGGTGCAGGTCCATGTCCGCGGCGCAACCCACATGACCAAGCACACCCGCGGTCTGGTGGCCCGGCACCTGTGCGAGCAGGGTGTCGACGCCAGAACCCCGGAGGCGCTCCAGCGGATAGTGGCCCAACACTTTGAGACGACGCTGACCAGGCCGCGCCGCCCAGGCAAGCCGTGGACCCTTGACACTATGGCCCAGTGACCGGCACCCCGTGGGCGGTCCTGACCGACCTGGCGATCCGGGTCGGCCCCGTTCTTATCTTCCTGATCGCCATCACCGTCGTGGCCGAAATCTCCGACGCCGCAGGAGTTTTCGATATTGCTGGGCACTGGGCCGCCCGCGCCGGCCATGGCCGCACCTGGTTGTTGTGGGTGCTCGTCGTCGGACTCTCGTGCCTGTCGACAATCGTTCTCAGCCTCGACACCACGGCTGTGCTATTGACTCCGGTGGTGATTGCAGTCGCCCGTCAGCTGCGGTTGAACCCGCTGCCGTTTGCGATGACCACCGTATGGCTGGCAAATACTGCCTCGCTGCTCCTGCCCGTGTCCAACCTGACCAACCTGCTTGCGCTGAACAGGTTCTCGGCTATGGGAGTCGGCTACTCGGGATACATATGGCTGGCCTTGTGGCCAGCAGCAGCAGCCATTGGGGCCACCGTCGCAGTGTTGGCAGCCATCCATCTGCGCGACCTGAAGGGGCGCTACCGCCCCGAGGCTCCCCCGACACCACACGACAGGACGTTACTCATCGTGGCCGCATCGGTGTGCGTCGCGCTCGGGCCTGCCTTCGTCAGTGGCATCACCCCAGCCATTCCCGCATCGGTGGCGGCACTGGTCCTAGTCGCCACCCTGTTGGTACGCAACCGTCCTCTGCTACGTGAGGTCAAGGTCCCTTGGCACATCGTGCTTGGGGTCAGCGTCTTGTTTGTCGTGGTGGACCTCGCCTTAGGGCACGGCTTGCGCGACTGGCTGGCCGGCTGGGTCGGCACCGGCACTGGATTCTCTGACCTGCTACGTGTCAGCGCTTTTGGCGCGGGCGCCGCCAACGTCGCGAACAATCTTCCGGCCTATTTGGCCCTGGAGTCCGTCACCGGCAGCAACCCCCATCGGCTCATGGCCCTCTTGGTCGGCGTCAACGCGGGGCCGCTAGTCACCATCTGGGCATCGCTGGCCACCATCCTGTGGCGGGAGCGATGCCGTCGGGCTGGGATCGCGATCTCGATGTGGCCATTCCTGTGGCAGGGCGCCGTATGCGCGATCGCAGCGACTCTCGCCGCAACCCTGGCACTTACCCTCACCTGACCAGGACAGCAGACCAGCCAGTCAGCCGAGAGCGCGCTGGAAGTCCTCGACCAGGTCGCGGACGTCCTCCAGGCCCACAGAGACCCGCAGGACGCCGTCCGTGATCCCCACGGCGAGGCGGGCCTGCGGTCCCAGCCGCCGGTGGGTGGTCGTGGCGGGGTGGGTGATCATGGACTTCGCGTCGCCCAGGTTGTTGGAGATGTCAACAATCTCCAGGGCGTTCATCACCGCGAACGCCTCGTCCTTGCCGCCGACCAGCTCGAAGGTCACAACCGTCCCACCGCCATACATCTGTTTGCGGGCAAGCTCGTGCTGCGGGTGCGACTCGAGCCACGGATAGATCACCCGCGAGATCTTCTGGTGGGCCTCCAGCACACCGGCCAGTGCCAGCGCCGAGGCGGACATCCGTTCCACCCGCAGCGAGAGGGTCTCAAGCCCCTTGAGGAGCACCCAGGCGTTGAAGGGCGACATCGATGGGCCGATATGGCGCATCAGGTTCTTGACCGGGCCCTGGATGAAATCCGAGGTCCCCAGGATCGCGCCACCCAGCGTCCGGCCCTGACCGTCAATGTGTTTGGTCGCCGAGTAGACGATGACGTCCGCGCCCTGCTCGAGCGGCTTGGAGAACACGGGGGTGCCGAACACGTTGTCGACGACCACCCTCGCCCCCGCACGATGAGCAAGGTCGCAGACTGCCGCGATATCGACAAGCTCCTGCATCGGGTTGCTGGGCGACTCGAAGAACACCGCCGCCGCCGGCTCGGACAGCGCCCCACGCCACTGCTCGAGGTCGCTCCCGTCGACGAAGACCGTCTCCACACCCCACCGCGGCAGGATCTCGTCCAGGATCACGAAACAGGAACCGAACAACCCCCGGGCGCTGACGACCCGGTCGCCCTTACCCAGCAGTGCGGCCAGCGCCACGAAGACCGCGGACATGCCCGTCGCCGTAGCAAAGCACGCCTGAGCACCCTCAAGCAGACGCATCCGCTCCTGGAACATCGCCACCGTGGGGTTGCCATAACGCGAGTAGACGAAGCGGTCGATCTCGTCCTTGAACGCGGCCTCCGCCTCCTGCGCCGAGGCGTAGACGTAGCCAGAGGTCAGGAACAACCCCTCAGAGGTCTCGTCAAAGGCACTGCGGACCAGGCCGCCGCGAACCGCCAGGGTGTCCGGACGCAGCTCGCTCATCCCTGCCTCCACGGCAGCCCGGCGACCTTCCACCCCGACACGCTCCGGTGACCGTCCGGGCCCAGCTGACCCTCGAAACCATCAGAGACGTTGTATGCCGGCCCCAGACCCGCAGCCGTCGCAGCTTTCGCCGCTGCGGCCGATCGCACACCCGAACGACACAGGAAGTAGATAGGCACGCCCTCACCCACCCCTGCCTCACGCAGCTGCTCCACAAAGCTCCCATTCAGGGTGCCGTCCGGAAAATGTTGCCACTCAAGAAAAATGACCCGCTTGCCCACCTGCGTCAGGTCCGGCAGCCCGACATAGCTCCACTCCGCGCTGGTCCGCACGTCAACCAGCACGGCGTCATCCTCAGCCTCCAGCTCGGCATACGCCTCCGACGGAGCCACATCCCCGCCATAGCCCATCACTGCTGGTTCGTCCCCTCGCTCATCCATGAGGCAAGGATTCCACAGTCTGACGCAGGTCAACGCAGGTGGCTGGTGGCGTTGACGAACGCGACCGACATCCCACCGTCGGCCCACACCTCGACCGACGTCAAGGACGCTGGCTCCGTGGCCAGCCGCCAGATGCGCTCGTGCGGGATCCCCAGCACGTATGCGAGCACCGTCATGATCGGCTTGCGGTGACTGGCCACGACGACTGTGCCCCCGGCTGCAACCGCCCGCGCGAACCCGGCCAGCACTCGAGCCTCGAGATCGGCATGGGCCTCACCGCCAGGTCGTGAGTACTGAGGGTCACCGCGGAAACGCACCAGTTCCTGAGGGTGGTGGGCTGCCAGGTAACCCATGCTCTTGTCATCCCAGTCACCAAAGTTCTGCTCATCCCAGTCGGCATCGATCCGCGATCGCAGGCCAAGCTCGTCCGCAATCGCGTCGCCCGTCTCGATTGCGCGCCGCAGGCTCGAGGTGATCACGATCGCCGAACTGTCACCGATGAACGCTCGGACACCGGCGGCAGCGGCACGGGCCTGGCGCCGACCCTCGGCGTTCAACGAGGGGTCAGAACCTCCTCGCCCGTCTAGCTTGCCGGCAACAGTGAAGTCAGTGACACCATGACGGACCAGCAGGATCCTTGCGGGGGCCCCCACATCGGGGTTGGAAACGAGGTCAGGGTCACCGGAAACCTCATTGTCGGGGGTACCGGTGCGGTTCACTGGCTCGACGACCTGGCGGCTGGCGCCCACGACGCCTCCTCAGATGCCGGACTCAGAGGTACGGATCAGGATACGGCGGCACTCCTCGCAGCGGAGCACCTCGTCCAGTGCCGCCGCCGTGAACCGGTTGATCTCCCCCTGGTTAAGCTCCAGGTTGCACCCCTCACAACGGCGCTTACGCAGAACCGCCGCCCCGATGCCGTCACTGGACGCGCGAATCTTCTCATACAGGGCCACTAGGTCATCGCCCACGCCGGCAACGACGTCTGCCCGGGAGCGAACGATCTGCTCGGCCTCGGCGTCGAGCTCAGCATTGACCTTGTCACACACCGCCTTCAACCCGTCTGCGCGAGCGGTCATCTCAGTGCTGGCGGCCTCAAGTCTGCTCACGTCGGCGGACAGGCCCTCGGCACGCTCCATCACCTCGAGCTCGATGTCCTCCAGCGCTGACTGCCGGCGCGCCAGCGAGTCAACCTCGTGTTGGAGGGCCTGCATGTCCTTCGCTGTTCCCTGACCTGCATCCATCCGAGCCTGGTTGCGAATACTGCGCTCACGGACGAGCTGCACGTCGGTGTCGGCCTTGGTTATCTCTCGCTGGACATCCTGCAGAGCCGTTCGTGCGCGAACCAGATCATCGTTCACAGCGGATATCTCCGTGTCGAGGACGCGCAGCTCGGCAATCTCGGGCAGGGTCGCCTTGCGGTGCGCGATCTGGTCCAGTCGCGTATCCAGTGCCTGCAGATCCAGTAGACGCCACTGGATGCTCGGGTCGGCTTTCAGGAGGTACCTCCGGTGGTGTCGGTCGTGGCGGCTCCGATCACGAAGTCCCACGGGTCCGTGCGCAGTGTGCAGATGTGAGTGTTCAAACTAGTACCTCCCCCACCGAGCTCGCGCACCAACTCCGAACGCGCGCTCTGAAGCCACAGCCACTCAGTCGCCCAGTGACCCGCATCAACCAGGTACGGCGTACCTCCACGGGCCTCTTCCCGTGCCTCGAGCACCGGGTGATGGCGCAGATCGGCGGTGACGTAGACGTCGGCTCCGCTGGACCGGACGGCATCGAAGAAGTCGTCGCCGGCTCCCCCGACCACCGCCACCCGAGACACCATGGCGCCGGCCGGACCTGCTACCCGGATCCCACCGGCGGTCTTGGGAAGCACTGTGCTCAGCTGTTGCACAAACTCATGCAACCTCAGGGGTCGGGCCAGCGAGCCGACCCGACCGTGGCCCACACCGTCAACAACCTCCAAGGGTCCGACGTCGACCAGAGCGCACGCACTGGCCAACGCATCACACACCCCGGGTGAGGCCACATCGGCATTGGTGTGCGCGACATACAACGCGATGTGGTTCTCGATCAAGGCGGTGACCGACGCGCCCTTAGCGCTGGTGGTGGCCACGCTGTGCACACCTCGCAGGAGGAGCGGATGATGGGTGATCAGCAGGTCCGCTCCAGCAGCACTTGCCTCGTCGATCACTGCCAGCGTCGGATCAACAGCAAAGTGCACCAGCGAAACCGGCTGGCCCAGGCCACCGCTGACCAGCCCGACACGGTCCCATGAAGAGGCAGTGTGCGGCGGATACAGCCGCTCTAGCGCGGCCACGACCTCACGAACGGTAAGGGGGACCACATTGACCTCCATGAGGGCTCTGGCCTGCAAATATATCGGTCGACGTGGCTGGGCGCGACTCTCTGACGGACACCCACCTGAGAAGTTGACCCGCCCAGAACAGCCCCTGTAGGCGCTGCCCGTTTGCTGCCCCGGTGCAGAACCCGATCAACGCCCACCCAGGCTTGCAGCACACGATCATCAACAACCCGGCTGTGAATGGCTGTGATCGCAAGGTCCGTTCACCCGAGCTTGGTCAGGTCTTCCTCTGCTCGACCGCTTTCTTCATCAGGAGCACGGGAAGGATCAAGGCGGCGACAAGACAGCCAGCCAGACGACGAGTGTGACCAGCACCAGGTGCTCGCACCCGTGATCTTCAGACCGCTGGAGATCCAGGCAGTGATGAGCAAACCGACGAACGTGGTCACCAGCGCGACCCCACCGCGCAGGGCTGGCATGCTCCTGGTCGCGATCTTGTCATCAGGGGGTCGGCGACCAGTTCGACCACGGTGACGATGAGCACTGCGATGACGGAAACGGGCCCATGATAGTCATCGCAGCGAGACCTGCAGCGGCCAGGTCAAGCCGATGGCGGTGGCCAGCAGATGGGTTCCGACTCAGGTGGGCATCCTGACCATCGCCGCACTGTGTTGCAGCGCCGGTTCAGCACACCACCGTATGGGCTGCGAACCAAAGGTCAGCTGAGGAAGGACGAAAGCTTGAGGGCCATGCGCCACGAAGCCGCGCCTGAGTCACGAACGCCAGCATGCGTTCGCTACCCCCGGCTAGACACCAACCACCTCGCGCGCGTCCCGTGCGACATCGTCAGCCTCACGCGAGTAGTTCGGGTCGGTGGTCAGCCGGCTGTGCCGCGCGCCATACAGGAAGTAGATCGCGAGCCCGATGACCATCCAGACGACGAACCGGATCCAGGTTGCAGCAGGAAGGTTCAGCATCAGGTAGAACGAGGTCAGGATCGCCAGGACCGGCACAACCGGAACCCAGGGGCAGCGGAACGCCCGGTCGAGGTCCGGGCGCTTGCGCCGCAGCACCATCACGCCGATGGCCACCAGGATGAAGGCGAACAAAGTGCCAATGTTGACCAGCTCGGCAAGCTCCGACAACGGCACGAACGTCGAGATCACCGCAACGGCCACGCCGGTGGTAATGGTGGTGCGCACAGGTGCGCCGGTGCGCTCGCTGACCTTCGCGAACACGGAAGGCAGCAGCCGGTCACGGCTCATGGCGAAGAAGACCCGGCTCTGGCCCAGCATCAGAATCATCATCACCGTGGTCAGACCGATCAGCGCGCCGACCGAGATCATGGTGGCGAAGCCGGGCTGCCCAACGGAACGAAATGCCTCGGCGAGCGGGGCGTCGATCTTGATGTCGGTGTACTTGACCATTCCGGTGATGACCAGCGAGACGGCCACGTACAGGGTCGTGCAGATCGCCAGCGAGCTAAGGATGCCTACCGGCATGTCTCGCTGCGGGTTCTTCGTCTCTTCGGCCGCAGTGGCCACGACGTCGAACCCGATGAACGCAAAGAAGACCAGAGCCGCGCCGGTGAAGATGCCGCTGATCCCGAACGACCCTGGCGCGAACCCGAGGTCCTGCAGCAGCGATGGCGTGCTTACCGCTCCCGCTGCGGGCGTGGACCCTGCCGGGGGGATGAACGGGTGGTAGTTCGCCGTCTTGATGTAGAACAGGCCCGCGACGATCACAAAAAGCACAACAGCGATCTTGATGCTCACCATCACCAGGTTCACCCGTGACGAGACCTTGATCCCGAAGCAGAGCACGCCCGTCAGGATCAGGACAATCGCGGCTGCGACAAGATTGTGCCCGTCGCCGTAGGCGAACGCAGGGATCGTGATTCCCGCCTGCTTCATCACGTCGGCGAAGTACGTCGACCATCCGACGGCGACCGTGCTTGCGCCGAGGGCGAGCTCGAGGATGAGGTCCCAGCCGATGATCCAGGCCACCACCTCACCGAGGCTGGCGTACGAGAAGGTGTAAGCCGACCCCGCGACCGGGACCGTGCTGGCGAACTCGGCGTAGCAAAGCGCAGCCAGTGCACACGCGATGGCCGCAAAGACGAACGAGAGGGCGACCGCGGGCCCCGCCTGGACCCCGGCCGCCTTGCCGGTGAGAACGAAGATCCCGGTGCCTATGACGACGCCGACGCCGAATACGGTCAGATCCACCGCTCCCAGCTGCTTGCGCAGCGTGTGCGTGGGCTCCTCGGTGTCACGGATCGACTGCTCGATCGTTTTGGTACGCCACAGGTTCATCCGGGACTCCTCGCGGTCAGGGAAAGTGCTCCCACATCAAGACGGCCCGCCGCAGAGCCTCGACATCTTCGACACTTTTAGCAAGACCGTAGCAAAGTGCGCCTATATGGTGTCGAGGCGTCCATGACCTGACCGACGTCTCGACCCGATAACCACGGATTGCGTCACAAACTCGAGCACCGCCCTACGAAGTGCCATACCCCCACAGGGAATTCGTCGCACCATGGGTGCAGCCAGGCCCGGGGCCGATCAGTTGGCCTGGGCTTGCTTTGCTGCCTTGTCGGCAGCATCCGCGAGGTCGAGCAGCCGGCACAGCATGCGGCGGTCCTCTTCCGTCCGCTGCGCCGACGGAGCGTCACTCTCGCGGATTAGCACGGCGAGGGCATCGAGGATGCGGTTGAGCTGGTAGCCGTAGCTCCCGACGCTGTCGACCACCTTCTGCTCGGTGTCGCTGTCGGCAAGGTTTGAGTTGCCGAACACGATCGTCGGGCTGACGAAGCGGCGCCAGTCCGTGATGGGGAAGTAGCCCAGTGCATAGCTCCTGAAAAGGTTACCCATGCCCAAAGATGATGGCGCTGCGCTCATACAAACCTCCGGTTATCCCCGCGGCGGCCTTCGACCGCCTGTGTGGACCTTGGGCCAACCAACGGATCGCCGGCGAGGTGAAGTCGTGCTTGGATGGGCCTCGGGGCATCGTCCCGGCAGCCGCCACGGTACCGCCGACAGGTGGCGTGGCATGCTGGCCGACCCGGAGTTTGCCGACTCAGAGGGGAAGCGCGCACCTGGCACGCACGAGAGGCTTGATGGTGGGAACCGGAGACAGAGGCTGTGACACTGGACCCGTGTCAACTGACGAATTGAAGCACCACGGCCGACCCGCCAGCCTCCGCCCGGCAGCAGTCAGAGTTCCGGCGGTGACCGTTGCCTTCTGGATCACCAAGGGATTGACCACTGGGATGGGTGAGTCAAGCTCGGACTACCTTGTGCACCGCCTGCCTCCAGTGATGGCGGTCACCCTAGGCGCCATAGCCCTGGTGGCTGCTCTCGGCCTGCAGTTCGCGGCGCAACGCTACGTGCCCTGGGTCTACTGGCTCGCTGTAGCCATGGTGGGCGTCTTTGGCACGATGG
>ODAK010006096.1_pt1 | contig 12190 bp, 10 predicted proteins | sample 1539591 | NCBI WGS metagenome assembly ODAK01 (sample SAMEA3539303, study PRJEB22396) | soil metagenome | biome: tundra; feature: field; material: soil | place: USA | collected 2010-05 | depth 0.15 m | reverse complement strand
CGTTCGCGGTCAGCCCGATCAATCCGGCCACCGGCAAGCCCTATCCCGGCAGCGGGGTCGGTTTCTACAATGCGGCCACCGGCTTTGAAGTCCGCACGCTCGGCGCCAGCTGGAACGCCGTCACCGGCGAAGCGACCCTCACCTGGCAACCCGATTCAAGCACCCTGACCTATTTGAAATACGCCCGAGGCTATAAGACAGGCGGCTTCAACGGCGGTCAGGTCGCGGCCTTCCCGGAAACCGCGCCTGAATATGTCGACTCCATCGAAGGCGGCTTGAAGAAGAGCTGGGGCTCGGTCTTCCAGATCAACGCCGCGGCCTTTTTCTACAACTACCAGAACGACCAGCAGCCCCTGACCATCCAGAACTCCACCGGCGTTCTGTTCAGCGACGTGTTCAACATCCCGTCCGTCCACACCTATGGAGTGGAGTTGGAAGCCAATTGGCACCCGTTCCAGCCCGTGGTCTTCACGGCCGAGTACACCTATCTGAGCGCGAAGATCGCCAGCATGAACAACACCTGCGTCGAAGACACGGTCGACCCGCTGGCCATCCTCCCGGGCTCCAAGATCGCGGGTTGCCCAGCCGCGGCGGGCGGAGTCCAGCTGGTCAATCTGGTCGGATCGAGCCTGCCGGAAACGCCGGCGAACAAGATTTCGCTGAACGCGCTCTACACGTTGAACTTCGACCCCGGAAACCTGATCCTGTCGGCGTCCTTCGTCTGGAAGGACAAGACCTACGGCTCGGTCTTCAACATCCCGCAGGCCATGGCCCCCGCCTATACGACGGCCAATTTCCGCGTCGAATGGGATGACGCCAAAAACCGCTACAATCTCAGCGCCTTCGTCAACAATATCGGCAATGAGACTGGCTACGACATCGTCACGCCCGCCCGGCTATCGCCGGCCGGTCAGCCCTACGATCTCATCGCCAATAAGAGCCTGACCTTCCCGCTGACTGTCGGCGGCGAACTTCAGGTCCGCTTCCACTAGGATTCGACGCGCCCCGGCCGGTGCGCCGGAGCGGAAATCGGGGCCGGACGATCGCATCGCCCGGCCCCTTTCTATTGGCCGCTAGCTCGCGAGGCTGACCTCGGCGCCCATCGGCCGCATGCCCAGGTCGGCTAGCAGCTGCGTGTCCTCGTCCTGGCCAGGCAGGGCGGTGGTCAGGAGCTTGCCGCCGACGAACATCGAATTGGCGCCGGCCAGGAAGCAGAGCGCCTGCAGCTCGCGGCTCATGCCGTCGCGACCGGCGGAGAGCCGCACCACCGATTTGGGGCAGACGATCCGTGCAACGGCCACCGTGCGCACGAACTCCAGCCCATCCAGCGGCGGGCTGTCGCCCAATGGCGTTCCGGGAATCGGCACCAACGCATTGACCGGCAGCGACTCCGGATGCGCGGGCAAAGGTGGCCAGCGCGTGCAGCAGCCTGGCCCGCGCCTGGCGGGTTTCACCCATGCCGACGATGCCGCCGCAGCAGACGCTCATCCCCGCCGCCCGGACGTGTTCCAGCGTGTCGAGCCGGTCCTGATAGGTGCGGGTGGAGATGACGCGGCCGTAGTCCTCCGGCGCGGTGTCCAGATTGTGATTGTAATAGTCGAGGCCCGCGGCGCGCAGGGCCACGGCCTGGTGCGGCTCGAGCATGCCGAGCGTCGCGCAGGTCTCCAGGCCCAGCGCCTTGACGCCCGCGATCATGGCTTCCAGCTTGGGCAGGTCGCGGTCCTTCAGGTCGCGCCAGGCGGCGCCCATGCAGAACCGCTGCGCGCCGCCGGCCTTGGCCTGGGCGGCCTGGGCGATGACCGCATCCGGCTCCATCAGCCTGGTCGCTTTCAGCCCGGTGTCGAAATGCGCCGACTGGCTGCAATAGCCGCAGTCCTCGACACAGCCGCCGGTCTTCACCGAGAGCAGCTGGGAAAACTGGATCTCGCTCGGCTCGAACCAGGCCCGGTGGACGCTCGCGGCCATGAAGACGAGTTCGGCGAAGGGCAGGTCGAACAGGGCCTCGACCTCGCCCCGGGTCCAGTCGTTTCGCGGCATGGCGATAGTGGATGACGTCATGGATCTGACCCGGTCCTTTTCCTGTCGGCGAGGCGCCGGCGTTATCACATCGGACCGCGCTTGGCCCCCACGGGCGGATCAAAAGCGCGTTTCGGTTCATGAGGGCCGGATTTTCCTTTAGGACTAAGGGCCGCGCGCAAGTCAGGGACAGGCATGACGGCATCGAACCGCCCGGGCGGCTGGGCGTCCAGGCGACCGAAAGCGGCGGCGGCATTCTCGCCCACCGAGGTCGCCGAGCGGCTCGACGCCGCCGGCGCCCACTATGCCGCCGGCCGGCTGGACGAGGCGGCCCGCGCCTATGAAGCCGTCGAGGCGCGCAATCCGGGCGACATCCGGGCGCCCTATTCGCTGGCGGTCATCGATATTCGCCTTGGCCGTCTGACCCGCGCCTTCGAGCGGCTGAAGGGCGTGGTCCGCCGCGAACCCGGCCTGTTCACCGCCCAGCACAATCTCGGCTTTGTCTGCCAGACCCTTGGGCTCTGGCCGCAAGCCGCCACGGCCTACGCCCACGCGCTCGCCCTTCGCCCGGGCGCCGTGGAGACCGCCTTCAACCTGACGGCGGCGCTGACCATCCTTGGGCGGACGGATGAGGCGATCGAGCGCTACCGTACCCTGATGGCCGAGCCAGCCACCGCCCTTCGCGCCCTGACCGGCGTAGCGCTGCTGAAACCCGCGGCCATCACCGACGCCGAACTCGAGGCCCTGCGGCGCGCGGCGGCGGACTCAGGCGTCGAGGCCGAGGTCCGCACCGGCCTGCTCTTCGCGCTGGGTGAGGTGCTGGAGGCGCGCGGGTTGGACGAGGCCGCCTTCGCCGCCTTCGCAACCGGCAACCGGCTCAAATACGAGATGCTCCTGGCCGCCGCGAACGGACCCGCGGGACCGGCCGCGCACCCCAAGGCCGTGGCCCGCGACCACGCCCAATCGGCGGCGCGCGTCCAGGCCCTGTTCACGCCGGCCTTCATCGCCGCGCATCGGGGCGGCGGCCTCACCACGGCGCGGCCGATCTTCATCGTCGGCATGCCGCGCTCCGGCTCGACCCTGATCGAGCAGATCCTGTCCAGCCACCCTGCCGTCCAGGGCCTTGGCGAGAGCCCCGCCCTTGCCGAGGTGTTGCAGCGGCGCGGCGCCTACGATCCCGCACAGCCGAAGGCTGGGAGCTATTTTCGCGACCTGGCCCAAGACTATCTGGCCGACTTGCGCGCTCGCGGCTGGAAGCCCGGCGCGCGGCCGGTCGACAAGACCCTGGAGAGCTTCCTCCACGTCGGTATGATCCATCTGATGTTTCCGCGCGCGGTCATCCTGCACAGCGTGCGCGATCCCGTGGACACCGGCCTGGCCTGTTATCGCCAGCTGTTCGGCCAGGGCAACGAGACCCTCTACGACCTCGGCCAGATCGGCGCGGAATATGTCGGCTATCGCGCGGTGATGGACCATTGGCGCGCCGTCCTGCCCGGCCGGGTTATCGACGTCAGCCATGAGGCGCTGGTCGAAGACCCGGGGCGTCAGATCCGCTGGCTGGTCACCGAGGCGTGCGGCCTCGATTGGGACCCCGCCTGCCTCAACTTCCACCGCACCAATCGGCCGGTGCGCACCGCCAGCGTCGCCCAGGTGCGGCAGCCCATCTTCACCTCCTCGCTGCAGCGCTGGCGCCGCTACGAACGGCATTTGGGGCCGCTGTTCGAAGCCCTGGGGCCGTACGCGCCCTAGTCTTCCACCGGCACCCACCATTCCACCCAGGCGCCGGCCTGGTCGGGGGTGGAGTCGGCGGGATAGAATTCCAGGTCAGGCGCCTGGGCCAGGCGGTGACCGGACTTGGGCACCCGTTCGCCCCAGATCTCCCTGGCCGCGGCCAGCATCTGCGGCTGCAGCGGGCCGCCGTCCATGACCTGGCGAAAGATCAGATAGGTCTGCGGGGGCAGATCGACGATCTCCAGTCCCTCGGGCGCGGGCGCGTCGGCGGCGAGGTGTACGCCGGCCATGTAGCGCATGGCGCCGGGCTCGGACCCCGGGGCTGCGGCCGAGCAGACGCCGAAGGTCTCGCCAAGGCCGCCCTCGAACGGCATCCGTTCCACCAGCCGATCCCAGAGCTTGGGAATGCCGGCCTTGTCGGTCTCGTTGAAGGCGGCGGCGAAGCCGGCGATGCGTAATCGCCCCTTGCGGACCGGCTGGGGCGTCTGGCTGAGCTGGATGCGGACGTCGGCGGCTTTATGCATGAGGAATCCCTGCGATGGATTGGCTTGGTTGATCGCGCGGCGATACCGGCCGGGCGGCACGCCGAAGACGCGCTTGAAGGCGCGTGTGAAGCCCTCCTGACTGTCAAAGCCGCAGTCGAAGGCCAGGTCGATCAGGGTGGGCGAGGCGTCGCCGCATAACCGATCGGCGGCAGCCGCCAACCGTCGCGCCCGCACATAGGCCATGGGGCTGTCGCCGAACCGCGCCCCGAACTGACGCGTGAAATGATAGGCCGAAAGCCCGGCGGCCTCGGCAAGCTGGCCCAGAGTCAGCGGCTCGAACAGCTTGGCGTCGATATGCAGCCGCGCCCGCTCCAGCGGATCGTTGATCGGCGCTACCGCTGAAGCCAGATCGGTCATGCCCGCACCATGACGCCAGCGCCGTGGCCTGTCTTGACCGGTGTTGCTGGCGCGCAGCCTAACCGAAATTGGGGCTGAAGCGGATGTTGTCGCGCTCCAGGCCCTTGACCACCACCTCCAGCCCGCCGGACTTGATCATCCATTCCAGCCGGTGGTCGCGGTATTCGCGCTTGAACAGGCCCTGCTCCACCAAGCTGGCCGCGTCGGTCATCGGCAGGCGCGGCGCGGCCATTTCCTCAATGGTCTTGGCCACCGAGGCGCGGGCATTGGCTCGCTCCAGCCATGCCGACAGTTTCGAGCCTCTGGCCGGCGGATGGCCGACGCCCAGCGAGCCGTTCACGTAAGGAACCACGGAAAGGTCGCCCCAGCCGAAGCTTTCGCCGTTGAACCAAGTCCTGGTCCCCAGCTGATCCTCCAGCCAGGTGAAGAAGCCCTCTGTCTGGGATTTCGCATTGGCGCGCAGGGTTTCGGCCAGTTCGCCCTCGGCGCGGCGAAACCAGTTCAACTCGGCCAGGCCCCAGTTGATCGCCTCGAAATGGGTGTCCATCACCTCTTCCAGCATGCGCACCCGCGCCCGCTCGGCGGCGTCCTTGGGCAACATGGCGGGCGAGGGCCATTTGTCCTCGAGATATTCCAGGATGATGGTCGAATCGAAGATGGCTGTCTCGCCGTCGACCAGCGCCGGCACCTCGCCGCGCGGGCTCACCTTGGCGAAGTCGCCCTGAACGCCGCCGGCGCCCAGGCCGCCCGGGGACAGAGCCTCGAACTCCAGCCCCTTCTCGCGCAGGGCGATTTTGACCTTCTGGGCATAGGGCGACAGCGGGTGTTCATAGAGGGTGATCATGGCGGGCCTTCGAGGGTTGCTCTCGTGAGCACGCCACAGGCCAGACCCAGGGTCAATCTGGCCAAGACCGCGATTAGCTTATAAGTCGCGGAAGCCATTGGGAGGCGGTCCGCGCGCATGTTTTCTAAAATCCTGATCGCCAACCGCGGCGAAGTCGCGGTCCGCATCATCAAGACCGCCCGGCGGATGGGGATAGCCACGGTGGTGGTCTATTCCGAAGCCGACGCCGACAGCCTGGCCGTCGAAATGGCCGACCAGACGGTGGCCATCGGCCCCGCGCCCGCCGCCGAGTCCTATCTGGTCGCCGAGAAGATCATCGCCGCGGCCGAGGCGACCCACGCCCAGGCCATCCATCCGGGCTTTGGCTTCCTGTCCGAAAACGCCGGCTTCGCCCGCGCCTGCGCTGCGGCCGGCATCGTCTTCATCGGTCCCAATCCGGACGCCATCGACGCCATGGGCGACAAGATCGCCTCCAAGCGGTTCGCCACCGCCGCCGGCGTCTCGGTGGTGCCCGGCCATGTTGGCGAGATCGCCGACGGCGCCCAGGCCGCCAAGGTCTCCCACGAGATCGGCTATCCGGTGATGATCAAGGCCTCGGCCGGCGGCGGCGGCAAGGGCATCCGCGTCGCCTGGAACGACCGCGACGTCGAGGAAGGGTTCGCGGCGGTGCGCGCCGAGGCCAAGGCCGCCTTCGGCGACGACCGCATCTTCATCGAGAAGTTCATCGAGAGCCCGCGCCACGTTGAGATCCAGGTGCTGGGCGACGCCCATGGCCACGTGGTCCATCTGTTCGAGCGCGAATGCTCCATCCAGCGGCGTAATCAGAAGGTGATCGAAGAGGCGCCGTCGCCGCTGCTCGACGCGGAGACCCGCGCGGCCATGGGCGCCCAGGCCGTCGCCCTGGCCAAGGCGGTCAACTACAATTCCGCCGGCACGGTCGAGTTCGTCGCCGGCCAGGACCAGAGCTTCTACTTCCTGGAAATGAACACCCGCCTGCAGGTCGAGCATCCGGTGACCGAACTGGTCACCGGCATCGACCTGGTCGAGCAGATGATCCGCGTCGCCGCCGGCGAGCCGCTGGGCTTCACGCAAGACGACCTGGCCATCAAGGGCTGGGCGATCGAGAGCCGGGTCTATGCCGAGGACCCCTTGCGGCGCTTCCTGCCGTCGATCGGTCGGCTGGTGCGCTATGAGGCGCCCGTCGAGGGCGACGCTGGCGGCTACATCGTGCGCAACGACGCCGGCGTGCGCGAGGGCGACGAGATCTCGATGTTCTACGACCCGATGATCGCCAAGCTGTCGACCTGGGCGGAGACCCGGCTTGAGGCCATCGACGGCATGGGTCGGGCGCTTGAGGACTTCCACATCGAGGGGCCAAGCCAGAACCTGGCCTTCCTGGCCGCGGTGATGGACCAGGACCGCTATCGCTCCGGCGTCATCTCCACCAACTACATTCCCGACGAATTTCCCGAGGGCTTCCACTGGGTCGCCCCGACCCATTTTCAGGCCGACCTGATGACCGCGGCCGGCGCCTACATGCACCGGCTGCTGGCGGCCCGCGCCCGGCGGCAGGGCAATGGCCTGGCCGGGCCGCTGACCCGCACAGAATGGGTGGTGGCCATCGACAAGGCCAAGCGTCCCGTCGTCCTGGCCGACATCGAGGACGGGCTGGTCGTCACCCTGCCGGATGAAGACCGCGCGCTCACCCTGACCGATGTCGACTGGCGACCGGGCCGGTCGCTGTTCCGTGGCCAGTTGGACGGTCGCGCCTTCACCGCCACGATCGAACAGGCGGACGAAGGCTTTATCATCCGCCATCGCGCGGCGCGCGCCCGGGTCCTGGTGCTAACGCCGCTGTCGGCGGCCATGCACGAGCGCCTGCCGGAGAAGGTCAAGGCCGACACTTCCAAGCTGGTGGTCTCGCCCATGCCGGGCCTGGTGGTGACCATGGAGGCCGTCGCTGGCCAGACCGTGCGCGAGGGCGAGGTGGTCTGCATCATCGAGGCGATGAAGATGCAGAACATCATCCGCGCCGAGCGCGAAGGGGTGGTCAAGGCGGTGAACGCCACGGCCGGCGACAGCGTCGCCGCCGACGACGTGCTTGTGGAGTTCGCCTGACATGGCCGACGACGCAGCGGCCGCGACGCGCCAGGACTGGCTGGCCCTGGTCCAGCGCACCCTGAAGGACAAGGATTTCGCCAGCCTGACGCGGCGCACCGCCGACGGGCTGACCATCGCGCCGCTGTACACGGACGAAGATTCGCCGCCAGCCGCTCAGCTGCGGTTCAATCCCCGCGACGACGAGCGGCCGTGGGATCTGCGCACGGCGACGGCTCATCCCAGCCCCGACGCCGCCAATGCCGAGATCCTGACCGACCTGGACGGCGGCGCGGCTTCGGTCCTGGTCCGCATCGATCCGAGCGGTGAAGCCGGCGTCGCGATCGGCTCGGCCGAGGGCCTGGCGCGGGCGCTGGACGGCGTCATCCTGGAACTGGCCCCAGTTGGCATCGACGCAGGCTTTCTGGGCGTCCAGGCCGCCGATTGGCTGGCGGACGCGGCCAAGTCCTCGCCGACCGCCCAGCTGATGTTTCACCTCGACCCGCTCGGCGCCTTCGCCGAGGCCGGCCGCAGCCCCGGCCCCATCGAGGCGCACCTGATCGCCGGGGCCAATACCGGAGCGCGGCTCAGCGCCACCTATCCCAAGGCCAGCCTGTTTCTCGCCAGCGGCCGGGTGGTGCACGAGGCCGGCGGCGGGGCGGCCGACGAACTCGGCTTCATGGCCGCCAGCGCGCTCGCCTACGCCAAGGCCCTGGCGGGCGCGGGGATGAGCCTTGACGAGGCCTTCGCCCGCATCACGCTCGGCCTCTCGGCCGACGCTCAGTATTTCAGGACCATCGCCAAGCTGCGCGCCGCCCGCATCGTCTGGGCCCGGATCGTGCAAGCCTGCGGCGTCGAGGCCCCGGCGCGGATCGAGGCGCGCTCGTCCAGGCGCATGCTGGCCGCCCAGGACGTCTGGACCAACATGCTGCGCCTGACCATAGCCGGCTTCGGTGCGGCCACCGGCGGCGCGGACGCGGTGGTCCTGGGCGCTTTCACCGACCCGCTCGGCCTGCCCACCGCCTTCGCCCGCCGGCAATCGCGCAACGCGCAACTGGTCCTGGTGGAAGAGGCCCATGTCGGCGCCGTCGCCGACCCCGGCCGCGGCGCCTGGTTCATCGAATCCCTCACCGACCAGATCGCCCACGCCGGCTGGGCCTCGTTCCAGGCCATCGAAGCGGCCGGCGGGCTGGTGCGCGCGCTGGAAGCCGGGGTGGTGGCGAAGCAGCGCGGCGCCGAAAGCGCACAGGTCGGCGTCACCGTCTTCCCTAACGCCAACGATGCCCCGTCGGTGGTGGAGATCGTGAGCGGCGCCGACTTCGCCATCGAGGCGCCTTCGCCCAGGCTCCCCGGCCCCGACAGCACCTGCCCAGCGGTGGCGCCATGAGCCAATTTCCGGACTTTGCCGAGGTCGCGCTTAAAGCCCCTTCTCCCCTTGCGGGAGAAGGTGGGCCCCGCAGGGGGTCGGATGAGGGGTCGCGCGGCGGCTCAGCAACGGCCGCCACCCTAAGCCCCGAACGGAGCAAGACCCCTCATCCGTCGGCTTCGCCGACACCTTCTCCCGCAGGGGGAGAAGGGCCCCCCAGTTGGGAGACGCCTGAGGGGATTTCGGTCAAACCGTCCTATTCCGCCGCCGACATCGCCGACCTGGACTTCCCGCAATCCTATCCGGGCCTCTCGCCCTTCGTGCGCGGCCCGTACCCGACCATGTACGCGACCAATCCCTGGACCATTCGTCAGTATGCGGGGTTTTCCACCGCCGAGGAGTCCAACGCCTTCTATCGGCGCAACCTGGCCGCCGGACAGAAGGGCCTGTCTGTGGCGTTCGACCTGGCGACGCACCGGGGCTACGACTCCGACCATCCGCGCGTCGCCGGCGATGTCGGCATGGCGGGCGTGGCCATCGACTGCATTCTCGACATGCGCATCCTGTTCTCGGGCATCCCGCTCGACGAGATGAGCGTGTCGATGACCATGAACGGCGCGGTGCTGCCGATCATGGCCCTCTACATCATCGCCGCGGAGGAACAGGGCGTCCCACCCGCCAAACTCGCCGGCACGATCCAGAACGATGTGCTGAAAGAGTTCATGGTGCGGAACACCTACATCTATCCGCCCACGCCCTCCCTGCGCATCGTCACCGACATCAACGCCTACACGGCCAAGGAGATGCCGCGCTTCAACTGGATCAGCGTCTCGGGCTACCACATGCAGGAGGCGGGCGCCTCGCTCGACCTGGAGCTGGCCTACACCCTGGCCGACGGGATCGACTACGTGCGCGCCGGGGTCGCCGCCGGGCTGGACGTGGACGCCTTCGCGCCGCGACTGTCCTTCTTCTGGAACGCTGGCATGAACGCCTTCATGGAGATCGCCAAGCAGCGCGCCGCGCGCCTTCTCTGGGCCGAGCTGATGCAGGCGAATTTCCATCCCAAGGACGCGCGCTCGCTGATGCTGCGCGCCCACACCCAGACCAGCGGCTGGTCCCTGGCCGCTCAGGACGTCTTCACCAACGTGCCGCGCACGGCAATTGAGGCGCTTGCCGCGGTCAGCGGCCAGACCCAGAGCCTGCACACAAACTCGCTTGACGAGGCGATTGCTCTGCCAACGGACTTTTCCGCCCGCATCGCGCGCAACACCCAGCTCGTCCTGCAGCTCGAAACCGGCCAGACCGACACAATCGACCCCTGGGGGGGCTCCTACTATGTCGAGCGGCTGACCGCCGACCTCGCCGCCCGGGCCCGGATCCATATCGCTGAGGTCGAGGCGCTCGGCGGCATGGCCAAGGCCATCGAACAGGGTCTGCCCAAGCTGCGCATCGAGGAGGCCGCCGCCCGCACCCAGGCGCGCATCGATTCCGGCCGCCAGAGCCTGGTCGGCGTCAACCGCTACCGCACCAACACCGCCGAGCCCATCGCCACGCTCAAGGTCGACAACGCCCAGGTGCGCGCCAACCAGATCGCGCGGCTGGCCCAGCTGCGCGCCGAGCGCGATCCAGCCGCGGTCGAGGCGGCGCTTAACGCCCTGACCAACGGCGCGCGCGGCGATGCCAACCTGCTGGCGCTTTCCGTCGACGCCGCCCGCGCCAAGGCGACGGTGGGCGAGATCAGCCTGGCGCTTGAGAAGGCTTTCGGCCGTCACAGCGCCGAAATCCGCCTGCTGCGCGATGTCTATGCGGCGGAAGCCGGTCCGGACGCCAAGATCGCCCGGGCCAAGGCCATGGTCGAAGCCTTCACCGCCGCCGACGGCCGACCGCCCTCGATCCTGATCGCCAAGCTCGGCCAGGACGGCCATGATCGCGGCCAGAAGGTGATCGCCACCGGCTTCGCCGACCTTGGCTTCGATGTCGATGTCGGCCCGCTCTTCGCCACCCCCGCCGAGGCCGCCGCCGAAGCCGCCCGCACCGACGTCCACGTGCTGGGCGTCTCTTCGCTCGCCGCCGGCCACCTGACCCTGGTCCCGGAACTGAAGGCTGAACTCCAGCGCCTGGATCGCGAGGACATCATGCTGGTGGTCGGCGGCGTCATCCCCGACGAAGACCTGGCCGCCCTGGAAGCGGAAGGCGTCGCAGCGGTCTTTCAACCGGGCACCGTGCTGGCCGAGGCGGCGATGCGATTGCTGGACGAGCTGAATCGGCGGCTAGGCTACGCACAGGGATAGCCGAGACGGGAAAGAGTTCACGGGATGGCCAGACTAGGTCTTCACGCGGCGATCCTCTGCCTGCTCTTGCCGGTCGCGAACTTGGCCTCGGCGGCCGAGCCAGCCTTCACCCTGGTCGATGCGCGACCGGACGTCGAGAAGACCACCCATACCCTGTCCGACTCCATCTGGTCCTGTGATTTCGGGGTCTACGCCCTGGGGGACGACCTGGCCCGCGAGCAGCCGGCGGCGCCGCGGCTGGATCGGATCGTCGGGCTGAGGGCGGATCTTGCACGCGGCCTTGGCGATCGCCTCGGTGCGCGAACGATCACCGTCGACCACTACAACCTCTATCTCAACCTGACCGCATCCCAGTCGGGCGTCGCGCCGGACGGACCGCTGGGCGCGCTGGCCCCGCAGACCCAGACGCGGGAAGCCAAGTGCTCGCGCGACAAGATGACCGCCGGTTGGTTCGACGGGTCCGAGCTCTCCACCCCCTACCCGCCCTATATTGTCGAGATGGAGGTCGAGCTGGACGGCCAGCATCACCGGATCAGGACGGTTATCTCCTCCCAGAAGGACGTGGCCCAGCTCGACATCATCCAGGCCGCCTTCGCCCAGGCCAACGCCGCCCTGATCGCCGAGTTGGCTAAGCAGCTTCCCTGAAGGTCGCCCGGCTCAGACCGCCGCGCCGATCCGCTTGAAATAGATGATCGTGCCGGTCATGCCGCCGAGCGGCTTGAAGGCATAGTCGGGGATCACGCCGACGCGCTGAAAGCCCAGGGCGTCGTAGAGGCCGGCCGCGCCTTCGTCTTCGGCGGTGTCCAGGGTGAGCAAGGTGCGCCCGTGGTCGATGGCGAGGCGCTCGGCCTCGAGCATCAAGCTCCGCGCGTGGCCCCTGCCGCGAGCGTCTTTTTTTCAAGCAGAAGTCGGCATACGAGATTGGTCAGTGACTGGAGTTCAG
>ODAK010006094.1_pt1 | contig 12191 bp, 13 predicted proteins | sample 1539591 | NCBI WGS metagenome assembly ODAK01 (sample SAMEA3539303, study PRJEB22396) | soil metagenome | biome: tundra; feature: field; material: soil | place: USA | collected 2010-05 | depth 0.15 m | reverse complement strand
ACGGCGCCGACGACGCCAAGCCGACCGCGGGCTTCCAGCGCGTGATCCAGCGCGCGGTGATTCACGTCCAGTCATCCGGCCGCGAGGAAGTCACCGGCGCCAACGTGTTGATCGCGATCTTCGCGGAGCGCGAAAGCCATGCCGCCTATTTCCTGCAGGAGCAGGACATGACGCGCTACGACGCGGTCAACTACATCAGCCACGGCATCGCCAAGCGGCCCGGGGTATCCGAGGCGCGGCCGGTGCGCGGGGTCGACGAGGAGACCGAGACCAAGGGCAATGAGGATTCCAAGAAGAAGGGCGAGGCGCTCGATACTTACTGCGTGAACCTCAACAAGAAGGCGCGCGACGGCAAGATCGATCCGGTGATCGGACGAAATTCCGAGATCAACCGCGCCATCCAGGTACTCTGCCGCCGGCAGAAGAATAATCCGCTGTTCGTCGGGGAAGCTGGCGTTGGCAAGACCGCGATCGCCGAGGGGCTTGCGAAACGCATCGTCGACAGCGAAGTGCCGGAGGTATTGGCGGCGGCGACGGTGTTCTCGCTCGACATGGGCACGCTGCTCGCCGGAACCCGCTATCGCGGCGATTTCGAGGAGCGGCTGAAGCAGGTCCTCAAGGAACTTGAGGCGCATCCCAACGCCATCCTGTTCATCGATGAAATTCACACCGTGATCGGCGCCGGGGCTACTTCCGGCGGCGCGATGGACGCCTCCAATCTGCTGAAGCCGGCGCTCGCATCGGGCACCATCCGCTGCATGGGCTCGACCACCTACAAGGAATATCGCCAGCATTTTGAAAAGGATCGCGCGCTGGTGCGCCGGTTCCAGAAGATCGATATCAATGAGCCGACGGTGGAGGATGCGATCGCCATCCTCAAGGGGCTGAAACCCTATTTCGAGGACTACCACAAGCTGAAATATACCAATGAGGCCATCGAGGCCGCGGTGCAGCTGTCGTCGCGCTACATCCACGACCGCAAACTGCCGGACAAGGCGATCGACGTGATCGATGAATCCGGCGCCGCGCAGATGCTGGTCGCGGAGAACAAGCGCAAGAAAGTCATCGGCATCAAGGAAATCGAGACCACCATTGCGACCATGGCGCGGATTCCGCCCAAGAGCGTGTCGAAGGACGATGCCGAGGTTCTCAAGCATCTCGAACAGACGCTGAAGCGCGTGGTGTTCGGCCAGGACAAGGCGATCGACGCATTGTCGGCGTCGATCAAGCTGGCGCGGGCCGGATTGCGCGAGCCGGAAAAGCCGATCGGCTCCTATCTGTTCTCGGGTCCGACCGGCGTCGGCAAGACCGAGGTGGCAAAGCAGCTCGCAGCTTCCCTTGGCGTCGAACTGCTCCGGTTCGACATGTCGGAATATATGGAGCGGCACACGGTGTCGCGCCTGATCGGCGCGCCTCCGGGCTATGTCGGCTTCGACCAGGGCGGCCTGCTCACCGACGGCGTCGATCAGCATCCGCACTGCGTGGTGTTGCTCGACGAAATCGAGAAGGCGCATCCGGACCTGTACAACGTGCTGCTGCAGATCATGGATCATGGCCGGCTGACCGACCATAACGGCAAGCAGGTCAATTTCCGCAACGTGATCCTGATCATGACCACCAATGCGGGCGCCGCCGACCTGGCGCGCCAGGCGTTCGGCTTCACGCGCAACAAGCGCGAAGGCGACGATCACGAAGCAATCAATCGCCAGTTCGCACCTGAATTCCGCAACCGGCTGGATGCCATCATCTCGTTCGCGCATCTCAATGCCGAAGTGATCGGCATGGTGGTCGAGAAGTTCGTGCTGCAACTCGAGGCGCAGCTTGCCGACCGCGACGTGACCATCGAATTGTCGGAGCCGGCCAAGGCCTGGCTGATTCAGCATGGCTACGATGAGCAGATGGGCGCGCGGCCGATGGCACGCGTGATTCAGGAGCACATCAAGAAGCCGCTGGCGGACGAGGTGCTGTTCGGCAAGCTCAAGGGCGGCGGCCATGTCCGCGTCGTGCTGGTGAAGGACGAGGCGAGCACGGAGGCCGGGCAGGAAAAAATCGGCTTCGAGTATGTCGAGGGGCCGGTGACGCCGAAGCCGGAGAAACTGCCCGGCACGCGCAAGCGCAGCGTGCCGCGCAAGCCGAAATCGAGTGGTTCCAGCGGCGGGTCGAAGGGCCCGGCCTCACGAGGCCCGCTGGTCAAGGTGTGAGCAGCTGCTGATATTTCTTCCAATTAAGGAGCCGGCGCGTCGCGAGACCGCCGGCTTTTTTGATGGCTGCGAGCCTGTCGTGGCCGCCAGCGATGCGGCGGCTGGCATGTCCGAGACCACCCCCGATACCCGGACATATCGCGGACCACCCGAAATCGGCGCGAATGCCCCCCAAAGCTGACATGCAGCGAACCCCCTAACGTTGGCCCCATTTGTGCATTGAAAGCAGAATTCCACGGGAGAAGCCCTATGAAGTGGACCTTTCTGATCTTCGGTGCCGGATTTTTCATCACCCTGGTGCTCTTCATTGCGGATCTTGAGATCAAAGCAGGCGTGGAGAGGCTGTCTGAGATGAGGGTATCGCCTCAGCCAACCCTTGATGCCGACCCCAATCTAAAACTGGTCTCCGAACGCAGCCCCTACATGCGGAACGAACGCTAGGCGTGACCGACAAGGCTTTCGCCGTATCTACGGCCTATCCATTCCTGACTCGCTCCTCGCCGCGCCGACGCGATGGTCGAATGGAGGGATGACTTCCGTCCCTGACATTTTTCGGAAGTGGCGCTTGGCCTGATGGATGTCCGCTTACGGCTCCAAACGCAGACCCGGCAAAACGCTGGGAACGGAAATCCAATTATGAAATCTGAAACAGCGTTTATGTCTGAAGCGAGAAAGCATTTCTGCATTCAAGCGGGATACTTGCAGCGCGGGATTCTTACTCCGGCATTTATGGCATTCACGGGCGTTTCGAGACAATGTCTGAGGAACTCGGTAAAAAGAATTCAAAGAAAACAGATACATTGCGAGAGATCCCGCTATGCGTATGCCAATAATTGTTCTGTAAAACGGCTGCAAATGCGGGATGAACCATCGAGCAAGGCGAAGGATCGACATGTTGGAGAATCGACGTAGAAGCGAACGTCGTCTGTGCAAAAGGGTCGCGAAGATCCTATTCGGGGCCGGCTCGTTGCCGCGCGACTGCACGATCACGGACGTGTCGGCGGGCGGCGTGAAGGTAATCGCCGAATATCTCGACATTCCCGCTGAATTCACCATCATATTGTCAACGGGCCATCCACGCCAATGTCGGCTGGCATGGCGGATCGGTTGCGAATTCGGCGCTGAATTCATCGATTAGATCGAAAAGCCCTTTCAAAGCTTCGAGGCCGGTTGACGCTCTTGGTCCGTAAGCGCGACGTCGGCAGCAGCGAACCCGCTCAGGTCGCCCCCTGACCGCAGCCGGGGCACACCGCCTGTTTAACCGAACGTTAGGGTTAAACTGTGAGCATTTCTGGTCAGTCGCCGACCATAGGTCAGTAAATGCTCCGGCAGTTGCTTCAGCAATGTTGCTTCGCGAGACTTCTTGCATCAACGGCATCGTTCGCGATTTTGGTGTTGGGGCTCTGTAGCTGCCAGACCGCGGGCACCTCCGATATTACGGGGGATATCACGGGGTCGCTGGGCGAGAAAACCGAAGCAAGCCGCGCCGCCGACCCTCGGCGCGACGTAGAATCCTATGGCGATCGCTTTCGCGCCAACCCCAAGGACGCCGACGCGGCGTTGCAATACGGAAAGGCGCTCCGAGCTGCGGGGCAGCGGTCCCAGGCGGTCGCGGTGCTCGAACAGGCTACGATCGCTCACCCCGGTAACAAGACGCTTCTTGCCGGTTATGGGCGAGCGCTGGCGGACAATGGCAATTTCCAACAGGCATTCGACGTCCTCAGCCGCGCCCATACCCCAGACGATCCCGATTGGCGGATCCTCTCGGCTCAGGGAACTGTACTCGATCAACTTGGCCGATACGACGAAGCACGGCAGTACTACGCGAGCGCGCTGAGAATCGCGCCCGAAGAATCTTCGGTGCTGTCCAATCTCGGCCTTTCCTACGTCCTTTCAAAAGATCTGCCCAAAGCGGAGGAGATTTTGCGCCGCGCCTATAGCCGCGCCGATGCGGATCCGCGCGTGCGGCAGAATCTGGCGCTGGTGGTTGGCCTGCAGGGCCGTCTTGCCGAGGCTGAAAGCATTGTGAAGGCCGACCGGCCGGCCGAGGAGGCGGCGGCGAATGTCGCTTATCTGAGGCGACTGTTGTCTCGGAAAGAGAATGCGCGTGCGGACGCGGAAAAGATACCGGTGGCCGGTGTCGGGCGGCCTGATTGACCTTAGCCAATGGACATCGGGCTGCGTCGTCCGTGATCCGTTGCACGCAGTGAAACGCTGCGGCACTCCACGCTAGGCCTTACCTGCTCGCAACCTCTTGATGATTGGCGACAGGAACGAACGCCGCGGCTTTTTGATCTCGCTGTGGCCCGTCAGCCGTCGCGCGATCTGCGAAAACATTTCGGCGGTGCGATGGTTCGCGGAGATTTCCGCGATCATCTGGCCGTTGTTGGCAGCCGTGCCGAACATTCGCGAATCGAACGGAATGGCCGCGATCGGCTGGCTCTCGATCGCCTTGGCGAATTCGCGCGTGGTGATTTCCGGGCGCTTCGGCATGCCGACCTGATTGAGACAATACAGCGGCGTCCGGTCGTTGGGCCGCGACGCTTTCAGCATATTCAACATGTTCTTGGCATTGCGTAGATTGGCGAGGTCCGGCTCGGCAACGATCAGGATATCATCCGCGCCGACCAGGGCGCGCTTGGTCCACCCCGACCATTGGTGTGGAACGTCCAGCACAATGCAGGATGTCGTCATCCGTAACGTATCGAAGATCGCATCGAAGGCCTGCTCGCCGAAGTCGTAGACCCGCTCGAGCGTCGCCGGCGCCGCCAGCAGGCTGAGGTGGTCGGTGCATTTCGACAGCAAGCGTTCCATGAGTGCGCTGTCGGGCCGATCTCCCGAGAACACCGCATTGGCGATGCCCTGCAATGGATCCTGATTGTAGTCGAGACCGGCAGTGCCGAACGCGAGGTCGAGATCGGTGACGACGGAATCCAGCGCGAGGTCGCGCGCGATCGCCCAGGCCACATTGTGCGCGACGGTGGATGCGCCGACGCCGCCCTTTGCCCCGACGATTGCGATGATTCGGCCGACGGCTATTGCCTCCGACGCCGAGAACAGGCCGCAGATCGAGCGCACCACTTCGAGCGCGTTGACCGGCCCAATGACGTAGTCGCTGACGCCGCGGCGCACCAGTTCGCGATAGGGCGTGACATCGTTGTCAGTGCCGATCACGACGACGCGGGTTCCGGGATCGCACACGGTTGCGAGTTGATCGAGGCCGGCAAGGATATCGCTGCGGGCCTCGGTTTCCAGGATGATCACGTTCGGAGTAGGCACGGTGCGATAGGCTTCGATGGCGGTAGCCATGCCGCCCATTTGAACCGTGAGATGGGCCTTGCCGAGGCGGCGGTCTTCGCCCGCCGATCGCACGGCGGCTGCGGTTTCCACGGTCTCGCAAAAGGCCTGCACCGACACACGAGGTGCCGGAGCGATGTAATCGTCCGGTGTGATGTCCGGCTGCTCTTCGGGATTTTGACGGGCGTCGCTGATCATTTGCCTGTATCGCTGAGTTTGGCCTTGTCGGCTTCGGGATAGGTGGTCGTGGTCGTGGTACCCTTGCGATACTTCTCGAAGGCGGTCGTGCGCCGCGTCGTATAGGCGGGGGTTTCAGACCGCGGCTGCACGAGGTCCGACGGATTGTCGATCATCGCCGCCATGTTGCGCTGGTAGGCGCAACCAAAATTGTAGTACTCCTTGTTTTCGGAATAGCGATCGTTCAGGACCGAGGGTCCAAGATCCTCCGGCCACAGACCGCAGGGTCCGGCCACCGCTGCAATCCTTGGATAACTCAGCTTGATCGTCGCGAGCGTTCGAGCGTCGTCCGGATGGTAGTGGTGCAACGTAATTCCGCGTGGAGGCACGCCGCCTGCCGCAAGCAGCGCCTGAATTTCCCGGAATGTAGCCGCCGCGGCCCGAGCGTTCGGCGTATCGACCGGCACATCGGCCACGATCGCACCGGTTCCTTCGCGAACCCATATCTGGGCCAGTCCCATGACGTCGGCGCGTTGTGAAGGGGACAGGCCGCCGCGCGCATGACCGACAAAAATGACGACTGAGCGGTCGGCTTCCTCAATCGCGATGGGATGGCGCTGGCGATAATCGTTGGGAACGCTTGCCGTCACGACTTCTCGGTCGGTATATGTGCACGCACCCAGCGCGGCTGAAAGACCGGCGAGGGCGCCTAGCAGGCGCAGGGTTCGATGGCGATCGACCGGTGTCATGTTTGTCATCGTTCTGTCCTCGTCCCGCATTGGTCGGGCGGTTCCGTCTCAATCAATGATAAAACCAAAGTTGCCCTGGAAGCTTCCAACCGGTTCGACGCGGCCGGAAATGCCGTAAATCCGGTTGATCTGGGCCAACAGTGTCGATTGGGAATCCGACGCGGGCGCAAACCCGTCATCGGGACGCGACAACTCTTTCTGGGCAACCGCCCGAACGATATAGGGCGTCACCAGAACCATTAATTCGGTCTGGTTGTTGACAAAGTCCTGGCTCCTGAAGAGCGCTCCAAGAACGGGCAATGAGTCCAGACCGGGCAATCCGTTGACGGCCTGCTTGGTCTGTTCCTGGATCAGGCCGGCCATCGCCATGGAGCCGCCCGACGGTATTTCCAGCGTCGTTTCGGCGCGACGGGTTCTGAGCGAGGGAACCGAAATCCCGGTGATGGTGATCGAATTGTCACTCGAGGCTTCGGATACTTCCGTCATCACCCTCAGGCTGATCCGGCCCTCGGTCAGCACGACCGGTGTAAAATTGAGCGAGATGCCGAATTTCTTGAAAGCGATCGATGGCGCGCATTGGCCGACCGCACCCGCCGCCGTCGTTTGGCACGTCACGCCTGTTGGAAACGGAAATTCGCCGCCCGCGACGAATGTCGCGGACTCGCCGGAAATGGCCGTCAGATTAGGCTCAGCCAGGGTTCGCACCACGCCTGCGCTTTCCATCGCGCGCATGGTAGCGGTTACCGAGGGCAGACCCGCCTTGGTCAAGGCTGAGACGCTCCCGCCGTTGTCGCTGACAAGCGGGCGGCCAAATGCGGTGAACGGATTGCTATTGTTGAAATTTACGACCGCGGTGCCATAATTCATACTGGCGCTGAGATCGACGCCCATCTGTTTGATGATGTCCCGCCGCACTTCCGCGACAGTGACCTTCAGCATCACCTGATCACGGCCCCGGACGGCGATGCTGTTGACGACCTTGTCGGCACCGCCCACCAGCCGCGCCGCGAGATCGCCCGCTTGCTGTGCCTCGATCGGACTCGATACCGAGCCGGTCAGTATCACGCCGTCGCCGACGCCTTCGATCTGGATACCCGCGTAGGGCAGAGTTTGCTTCAACGCGGAGCGCACGCCGTTGAGATCGCGCTTGACCGCGATGTCATAGGCGGCAATCTGCTGGCCTTCGGAATCGAAGAACACGACGTTGGTCTGACCAACCGTCTCGCCGATGATGTAGGCGCGCTGCGGCGAGCGGACGACAGCGTTTGCAATCTTCGGGTCGGCGACCAGCACATCCTTGACGTCGCGCGGCAAATCGACGACCACGGATTTGCCGATGCCGAGCGCAAGAAAGCGTACCTTCGTTTGTCCGCCGGCGGCAACCGGCGCCGCGGCGCGGTCGCTCGCTGCGACGGGCGTCAGGGCCGGATTAAGTGTCAGCGCCGCGACGGCCGAAAACGACAGGGCGCGGACCAGAACGGTCCGCATCGCCAGCTGATTTCCCCTGCATTTCATATCGGGCGTCCTTGTCACTTCTGTGTCGTCTGTCACTTCTGTGTCGTCGTCGAGCTTGCGATGCCGTAGCGAACTACGTTGACGCTTTCGCCCCGCTTCGGGGCTTGATCGTCGGACCTGGTCTCGGCGGCGTTGAGATCGGCAATGCTGCGCAGCGCCAGCGACAGCGTGCCGCTCTGGCGCGCGCGGGCGAGCGCCTCCGATTGCTCGGGCTTCAGCTCAAGCGTTACGGTCTTGCCGACTACGGCGTTCTGGCCGTCTTTTTCCTTCGGGGCCTGATCGATCGCGAGAACGCGAACATTTGACAGGATGATTTCCGAGTTGACGATATCGGGTGAACCGGTGCGGTCGGGGTTTTTGTCGCGCTTCGAAAGAATGACATCGACCCGGTCGTTGGGCAGAATAAAGCCGCCGGCGCCGGTCTCCGGCGAGATTTCGGTCGAGATGGCGCGCATGCCGGTGGGCAGGATCGCCGCCATGAAGCCTGACCCGTTGGCCCTGACCAGCTTCGGTTCCCGGATCGGTTCGCCCGCGATGAACGGTGCGCGTGCAATCGAGCCGGCAACCTCTTTGGTGGCATCGGGGCGTTCGTTGCGGCGAATGAAACTGTTGCTTGCGGTCGCCGCCGGCCAGGTCTGCCACTGGAGATCCTCGGCAGTGACCGACTGGCCAAGGCCGATGTCGGACTTCGCCACGAGAACGTCCACGGTCTGCAGTTGTGCAACCGATTCGCTCGGGAGAGGTTTGTTGTCAGACCCCCTCGCAAGATATGCGGCAACGCCGCCGGCACCGAGAGCGATGGTCAGGACGACAATGCGTGCGGGATTCATACGCTCACTATCTACACTTACGCCGGGATGATTGAACTCTAAGGTGGTGGCAGCTTCTCCTCCAGCCATGACTAAGCAGTAAAAGTATAAGCCAACTTGCGGATCGAGGGAGTTTGCAGAAAGGAATTCATGGATTTGTACTCATGGTGAACGGAGTGTTATCGTTCGATTGATCGCGAATGGCCGGTGATCCGCTTTGGTTCTGCAAGAAATCCTTTGCACTCCAGGACCGGCAGCAACGAATTGCCCTGCGGCAGGCAGACCTTTTAGGCTGTTGCCGTTGATCCTGCGGGGGAGGGAGGATCGATGCGCGACTTCTTGTCAAAAGTGGTTTTTGTTTAAGGGTCGCATCGGGCGACGCCGATATTGGTCGCTCACTTTGCTCTACATGTTCGCGTTCATGGTGGGGCTCGCCATTCTTATCGCGCTCGGCATCATGCTGGGCGCGGGCCCGACCAATGCAATCACGGTCGTGCTGGCCTCTATCGGTATCGTTTTCGTCGTTTCGATGTCGGTCGCGATTGCCGGGATCGGTGTCCGCCGGCTGCATGATCGCGGCAAGACCGTCCTGTTGGGTGTGCGTAGAAGAGGTGCGGCGGCAAAAAGACTTACCCGCTCTCATGCGCAGTTCTGTGTTACCTCGTGACCGTGACCGGCGCAAACATACAGCGGTCTATTGGGGCGGCTGCTTGTTTGGCTTCCACTCGCGTGCGAGTTTCTGGGCTTCAGCGATCTCGGCCGGGGTCATATGCTGTGCGGCAATCTCTCTGTTGTTTAGCGCCTTTTGATTGCCTGCCATCGCTGCCAAGCTGAACCAGCGAGGACATACGGAAATGCACGCCAAAGCCGACATCGGCCAGGTGTTGCGCGTGGATCTTATGAGTGCACCCCAGATCAGGCGCCGCTCGCATTCAGCCTTCGACGCGCGCGACTCAAAGCGCGGGGGCACTGGCCCGGGCGGTCGTTCCTCGATCCAGCAACAAGTGGGTGCGAAAGAGCGCCTGGGCCGGCGCTTCAAGATAGCGATAGGTAAAATATGACGCCAGCAGCGTTGACGTGATGAACATCGCGAAAAACAAACCATCGTAGAATGGTATCGGGACTCCAGATACCGCAAATCCCGAAGCGACGAGAAGCTGAATTGGAAAATGCAGGAGATAACTTGAATAGGTCATGTTGCCGGCGGCCTCCAGCAGCTTTCTAGTCGATGCCGACAGGGTAATCTCGCAGGAGAGGCAGAACAGAAGAATGGGAGTGTACGTCAGCAGGAATGCCCATTCGACCATCGCGGATGGCAGCCTGAACATCCATATCAAAACTGGAATAACGATGGCCGCGGACCAGGCAGTCCTTTCCATCGCGAACCGCGACGTCGCGGACGCGACCGCGCGCCGGGCGATGGCTGCGAGACCGCCGGCATAAAAGAATGTGAGACAGGAAAATACCTGTCCGCTGAAGTTCAGACAGACAATAATCACAAACAAGTTCAAGAGCGCGGATTTCGTCACAAACCGCAACATCAGGAAAAACACGACATAGACCAAAACTTCAACCGAGATCGACCATATTGGCCCGTCAAAACTGTTGCCGTGCTGGAAACCCCAGTCGCTCGCCATGAAAATCTGCAGCAAGAAATGTCTGACATCGTTGTCCTGATAAACGAAGAAATATCCGTGCAGGCGGAAATAGGCCGTCTGCAATATCGCCACGGTGATCAGCGTTACGAAATGCAGCGGGTACAACCGCGAGAAGCGGAACACAAAGAAGGTCCGGCCGCCCATCGATCGATCGGAAATGGCGTCTCGGTATTTCCAGAAAAAGATAAAACCGCTGATGCACCAGAATACCCAGACGCCATATGCGCCCGCTTCGTAAAATGGTTGAAGCAAGCGATAAAGCGGCAGTCGATCTATGACGAGATCTACCGGCTTGTCGGCAAGGTACGCAAAATGCTGATAATGCCAGATTAGCACGGCAAATGCCGCCACGAAACGCAGCGCTTCCAATCCCAGCAGTTTGTTCGTTAGTGGCGGCGCAGGCTTTCCGGGCATCGTTCGTGCTTGCTGGTGAACCGATGAGTGATAGGCAGTTTGGCGACAAAATGTAGTGTCTTCAGATGAACAAATTCTTCCGGGGAGCTGCCAGATAGGCCGGATCGCAAAGGCTCGGCGCCGGCGTGAGGTCTCTAACCGCAAATCCTAGCCGCTGCCTGCATGGCCGCCTTGTCCCAAGCCAGGTAGCCGCCCGAATTCAGGTGTACGCCATCGATGGTGTGTGGCCTCGGCATCGCCGGCAGCGCCACGAATGTTGCGCCGTTTCGTCTGGCTACCTCGGTCAAGGTGGAGTTGTAATTATTAATCGTCGTCATGGCCTCATTCTGCATCTCAAGGGTTACCCGGCCCTGTGCCTCAATCGGCGGGATCTCCAATACGGCAAGTTGCGGCGCCAGTTTTGATAGCTCGGCCAGCAGAGCTCCATAACGATCTCCAAAACTCTGCTTCCTCGTGGCAGCCGATACCAATGCATCATTCGTTCCCAGGGATACGACGATCAAAGCAGCTCTTTTACTGTCCAGTGCTTGGGACAGCCAGTTACCAAGATCGCTTGTGGTTGACGCACCGCTGAGGCCTGCATTCACGATCGCATGGCCGCATATCGATCTCGGCAAAGTCGAAGCCTCGACGATGCTGTCGCCGATAACAATAACGGGATCGTCAATCCTGCTCAGGGTGTAATGCAGAACAAGTTGACGAACTCGCCGGTGTTCATCGACGGCATCCGCCTTCCTGGCCCACACGAGAAGAGCTGCGGCAGCTATCGCAAGGATAATGAGCCCGAAACGCGTCCAGCTCACGCGCGCACCCGGAAATGGTCGCGCCGACCTGGTTTTGGCGGGAAAATCATGTGCTCTGTACATAACGTAGGGCGCTTCGGGCCAACTGTGTTGTCTGAGGACAACACAAAATGCTTTCCAATAGCTTTGCCGGAAGCGAGGCAAGGCGCTGTCAGGTTGCCATGATCGATGCGGAGAAGTTTGGTTACGTACTGCAAATTCCCTTATTCGGCGTTCTGTTATCTATTGGGTAACCATCTAGCGGGCGCGCAGGTGCACCAGAGTCCGCCACGCGCGCTAATGCAAAAATCGGCGGGTTGTTTGACCTCGATATGCATGAGTACATGCTCCAGGTAGGCGGTCACCCGCGCTCATCCCTGGCCGATAAGTTCTTCAATTCGGCGCTGCAGCTGGCGCTTTTTCTTCTCGCTCTTGCGCAGTCGCTCCTCGAGGTCGGAGACCGGCAGCTCGGATCGAGTCTCCGGGCTGAACGCAATGCCGACGAAATTGTCTCGCCACCAGATGACCCTGGCCAGGAAGGAACGGCCCTTGCGCGCGATGGTCAGCGACATCTGCTCTTTGGGGAGCT
>ODAK010006093.1_pt1 | contig 12192 bp, 6 predicted proteins | sample 1539591 | NCBI WGS metagenome assembly ODAK01 (sample SAMEA3539303, study PRJEB22396) | soil metagenome | biome: tundra; feature: field; material: soil | place: USA | collected 2010-05 | depth 0.15 m | reverse complement strand
GCCATCGCCCCACGGGGCGCGATCGTTGCGTAGAGACTGCCGCCGGATTTCCCCGGGGCAACGGCTTATGCAAACGCCGCTGAGGCGGCTTTGGGATTGGCCAGCCACTTGATGAGCCAACCTTGGGCCGATTGCGATTCGGCCATGCGCTGAAGTTGTCGGGTGGATCCGTATCCACCACCGTTGCTGCCCTGCCGCTCTCCGCTTGAGGCGAATTCGGCCACGAGTAATCGGCCATGGCGACACCCTAGCGGATTTTTTCCGGGCGGCTATCGCGAAATCGTGGCCCGACAACGCAGCGTGCGTGATCGCCACACTCGGTACCGCTCGTCTCAAGATGCAATCATCCGCTGTCGATAGGAGACTCAGACACTCTCTATGACAAATGGTTTCGCGCCCTCTCGACCCCCATCCGGTAAGGTTTCCCGGCGTTCTATGTCGGCCCGGTTAGCGTTGCTGGTTTCATCGGCGGCCGCCGGCATCTTTCTGCTGGGCACGCTGGTCGCCTATTGGGGCAGCCAGGCTCCGTTCACGAAACGATTCGAAGCCGACCTGATCGCGCAAACGAATCTGCTCAGGGACGTCGTTCAAAGGTTCGACAGCAGTAGCAAGTATTCTGCGTTGCAGCTTATCGGCTGCCTCAAGGGCAAGTTTGCTGGCGGCATCACGCCGGATCCGGGCAAGACCACGAAGGTCGGCGTGGAGATCACGCCCATTCTCAAGGCCGGGGGCGTGGTGGTGAACGGCAACTTCACGCAAGTGGACGCGTTTACCCGAGAGACCGGAGACAAATCCGTGGCCACCATCTTTGTCCGCAGGGACGACGAGTTCATTCGGATCAGCACGTCCTTGAAGAAGGAGGATGGCACCCGGGCCGTGGGAACCCGCCTCGACCACAACCACCCGGCCTTTGCGTCGTTGATCGACAACCGCGATTACACCGGAAAGGCAACCCTGTTCGGTGGCGACTACATGACCCGCTACGAACCGTTCACGGACAAGACTGGCGCCGTGGTCGGCGTCTACTTCATCGGGTTCGAGATCAGTGAACCCCTGCGCGACCTTAAGAGACTGATTCACGAAATCAGGATCGCGAAGACCGGGTATGCCTTCGTCATCGATAGCCGGGGAAACGCGATCGTCCACCCCACCCTGGAAGGTCAGAACATCCTCGAGGCCAAGGATGGCGATGGGCACGAGATCATCAAGGAGCTCGTCAGGCTCAAGTCGGGCATCGTCGAATACCCGTGGATCAACAAGGGACTGGGCGAAACGCGTCCTCGACGGAAGATCGCGTCGCTCGCCTACTACCAGCCCTGGGACTGGATTATCGCAACCAGCAGCTACACGGACGAGCTCTATCACGAGCTACGCTCGCTGCGCGATGTGCTGTTGCTGCTTGCCCTCCTATGCTCCTTCGTGGTCAGCCTGACCGCCTACCTCTCCATTCGCAGGGCGCTCGCTCCGGTGGGCAGCATTGCCGATGTTATGCGCCGGATTGGCCAGGGCGATGCCACCTGCGACGTGGAGGCTCAGCTGTGCGCCAGGACAGACGAGATCGGGACCTTGGGGCAGGCCGCGCAGTCCATGTCAGCCAGTCTGCGCGGGTTGCTGCGCGACATTGGTCAAGGGGTCGAGACGCTGTCCAGCGCTTCGGCCAATTTGACCAGCGTCTCGGGTCAGACGGCACTTGGGGTCAACAAGGTTTCGGAGAGAGCCACCAGCGTGGCCGCAGCAGCCGAAGAGGCTAGCGCCAATACCGCCAGTGTGGCGACGAGCATGAACGAAGCCTCGACCAATCTCGCCTCAGTCAGTGACGCCACGGCGCAGATGAGCGTCACGGTTAGCGATATCGCGGCCAGCTCGGAAAAGGCGCGTGCCATCAGTAAACAGGCAACGGGCCAGGCGCAATCGGCTTCTCTGCTCATGCAGCAATTGGGGCGTGCCGCCAAGGAGATTGGCAAGGTGACCGAGAGCATCACCAGCATTTCGGCCCAGACCAACCTGCTGGCGCTCAACGCGACCATCGAGGCGGCGCGCGCCGGAACAGCCGGGAAAGGGTTTGCTGTGGTGGCTAACGAGATCAAGGAATTGGCTCAGCAGACCGCGGCGGCGACCGAGGACATCAGGGGCAAGATCCACGATGTGCAGACCTCGGCGGGCGGAGCCATCACCGATATCGAAGCGGTCGCGAAGATCATCGGCCAGGTGGGCGACATTGTCTCTTCCATTGCGGCGGCCATCGAGGAGCAAGCGGCGGTGACCAAGGACGTGGCCAGCAACATAGCGCGTGCTTCGGAGGGGGTGAAGACCGCCGGGGAGCAGGTCAGTCAAACCGCGACGGTCTCAGGCTCCATCGCCCAGGAAATCGCAGCGCTAAGCATGGCAGTCACCGAGATTAGAGAAGGTGGTGCGCAGGTCGAAACCAGTGCCACCGAGTTGCACGGTCTGGCCACCCAACTGAACGCGCTGGTCGGGAAATTCAAGACCTAGGAATTCTTTCACTTCTGGCGGAAGCCGAAGACGGGGCAAGACCGATCACTCGAATGGCAGAGGATGGGTGGTTCCTGCCCGACAAGACGCCGCGGCGGGATATCTGCGCGTTCGGCGTTGACAGAAGGTCGATTTCCGATTATCTGCTTGGGACTTCCGGGCGTTTAACTCAGCGGAAGAGTGCCACCTTCACACGGTGGAAGCCGCAGGTTCAATCCCTGCAACGCCCACAAGCTAACCCGCTGGAATCACGCGGTTTTCTTCTCCACCTTGGCGTGGTTCTCCTCGGATGAGCCGCCGAGTTCCGCTCGAATCGCGTAAACGACTATTTCTCCAGCGCACTGCCTGATCATCCGACCTTCAGAGTACCTAACCTGCGCACCTCAATATGCAGCCCACTACATTGTCGCTTCTTGCTTCCTACGACAATCTGCTGCGACTCTCGGCTGTCCTCGCGGCTGCGTTGCTTGGGGGCTACTTGCTCAGGAGGCGCCTGGAGGATCGGCGAGCGAAGAAGAAGCTCGCCGAGGCAGTCAAGCTCGATCTCAATGTCCCGCAAACCCTACACCCCGTCATCAACCCGGACATTTGTATTGGAAGCGGCTCGTGTGTGAGCGCCTGCCCTGAGGGCAAGATCCTGGGGCTCGTCGACGGCGTGGGAACGCTGGTCGGCGCACACAAGTGTATCGGACACGGCAGGTGTGCGGCCGAATGCCCGGTGGGGGCGATCAGTCTCGTGTTCGGGTCTGCTGAACGTGGCATCGATCTGCCCGAGGTGGACGAGTACTTCGAGACCGGCCGAGCGGGGGTCCACATCGTGGGTGAGCTCGCGGGCATGGGGCTCATCAAGAACGCTTTGAGCCAGGGGCTGGAAGTAGCGGCTCGGCTGAAGGGTACGATTGATAGCCGAGTGAAGACGTCCGGCGTCGATGTCGTGATCGTCGGCGCCGGACCGGCCGGGATAGCGACCGCCGTCGGGTGTCGGGCTGCGGGCCTCTCGTACGCGCTGCTGGAGCAAGACACCGTGGGCGGCACCGTTGCCCACTATCCGCGCCACAAGGTGGTGATGACCGAGACCGTCGATCTACCCTACTACGGGAAGTTCGGCCGCAGGCTCATCAGCAAGGAGGAGCTCATCTCCTCTTTCGGCGAAGTAATAGGCAAGGCGGACGTGAAGGTTCACGAGAAGACGAAGTTGACCGGAATAACCGGTGAGAAGGACAGTTTCGTGGTCACCACGGATCGCGGGATCTTGGGCGCCAAACGGGTGGTCCTCGCCATCGGCCGGCGGGGCAGCCCGCGCAAGATAGGGGTCCCTGGCGAAGATCTCGACAACGTCGCCTACCGGTTGGTCGATCCCCACCAATATGCGGGTAAGCGGGTGCTCGTGGTTGGCGGCGGCGACTCGGCACTCGAGGCAGCCATCCAGCTTGCGGACGAGACCGACGCGAAGGTGGCCATCTGCTACCGGCGGGCCGAGTTCGGCCGATGTCGCCCGCTCAACAAGCAGAAGCTCGATGCTCATATCAAGAGCAGACGAATCGACACGTTCATGTCGACCGAGGTCGTGACCGTGGAGCGCGAGGCGGTGACGCTCAAGAACGGGACGACCCACCGGGTTCCGAACGATTTCGTGATCGCCTGTTTGGGCGGCGAGCTGCCGGTTGATTTCCTCAAGTCGCTCGGCGTCTTCATCCGCCGACACCATGGCGACAGGGCGATGGCCAACCCGAGCCTTGCCGGCAAGGGGAAGCCCGCGGCAGGGCGCAGCCGATGGACAGCGACGATAGCGTTCTCGCTCGCTGGTGTGGCAATCCTCGCCGGGCTTGCCGCCGTCGGGTGGAACTACTACGTCCTGCCACGGGGGCTGCGGTACAAAGCCCCAGGGCATGCCCTGTTAAGGCCGTCCGGGCTTTGGGGACACGGCATCGGCGTCCTCGCGACGCTGTTCATGCTCCTCAACTTCGTCTATCCGGCGCGCAAGCGGCTGCCCTGGTTCAAGGGGAGGGGAACGATTGCGCCGTGGCTTCGATTCCACGTGTTTGTCGGCATCATGAGCCCGCTCGTGATCCTGTTTCACACGGCTTTCCAATGGGGAAATTACCTCGCGACGACCACCTATCTGTCGGTCGTTGTCGTGGTCTCCACCGGGCTCGTCGGCCGCTACTTCTACGGCTGGATGCGGCTCGATCCCACCGACGCCTCGGAGGCCGAGCGCTTGCATCGACAGCTGGCCGAGGTCATCGGCGGGATACCGCCCGAGTGGCGGCAGCATGCCGAGGCGCAGGGCACTCCGCTTCAGCACGTCTTCGCTCTCGCTGCTAACGGTCCAGCCTTCCCGCATTCGTTGCCGGCGCTCTTCGTCCACATGCCACTCGAATCTCTACGGATCTGGCGAGGTTTGCGCCACTGCCGGCAGGTGTTCGTCGAACAGAGTTCCTACCGGGGCTTCCGCACGAAGGTACAGGCGTACCGACGCCTTCGCACGAAGCTCCAGTTTCACCGCCACTTCAAGCGCCTCATGTCCGTCTGGCGAGTGCTGCACGTTGTGCTCGCCATCCTGCTCGTCGGACTTATCGGGTTGCATGTCTGGGTGAGCGTGCGCGTAGGTTTTCGCTGGCTGTGGTCGTAATGGGCGCTTGGCGGGCAGGCACAGTCGTCGCGGCCATCGCAGTCACCGTCGGCCTGGCGCACCCCGGGTCGGTGCTCGCCCAGTTCTTTTCCCCGGGTCGGCTCGCCCGACCGCACAGCAACCTCGAGGGTCTCGAGAAATGCAACCAGTGCCACCAAGAGCAGAAGGGCCTGTCCGCCAAGCTCTGCCTCGACTGCCACACCGAGCTTGCCCGGCGCGTTTCCAAGGGCGTGGGCTTTCACGGGCGGCTGCAACCTGTCGAGCGCGAGGCCTGCCAGAATTGCCACCCCGATCACCGCGGGCTCGATTTTTCCATGGTCGAGTGGGAGAAAGGCCGTGGTGGCTTCGACCACCAGCGCACCGGCTGGCTACTCAAGGGTGGCCACGCGAAGGCCCACTGTGACGACTGCCACCAGCGGCCGCTCATCGTCGATGCCTCCGTCCGCCGGATGCTCGACAAGTTCCCCCAAACGACGACGTACCTCGGCCTCTCCGAACGCTGCGAGAGCTGCCACTTCGACGAGCACCGGAGCCAGCTCGGCCGCGACTGTGCCAAGTGCCACGACGAGAAGGCATGGAAGCCCCAGATCGGCTTCGACCACCAGAAGACCGAGTACCCTCTGCTCGGGAAGCACGAGGATGTCCCCTGCGCCAAGTGCCACCCGAATCTCACGGACGAGAAGTTCGTCGCGACGGCCTTCCCGCGTCCTCGCGCTCCGACGTTCATGGCGTTGAAGCCGATCGAGCACAAAAGCTGCGAGAGCTGCCACAACGATCCCCACAAGGGAGCGCTCGGATCTGCCTGCACGAGCTGCCACTCGGAGGTCGGCTGGACGATCATCAAGACGGATAGGGGCAAAGATACGGCCTTCCACGACAAGACCCGGTACCCGCTGCGCGGCGGTCACGTCGGAGTGCCTTGCCAGAGCTGCCACGGTCCGTTCCCCGGGCAGCCGGCGAAATTCAAGGGTCTGCCGTTCGGTGCTTGCACCGACTGCCACGAGGACGCCCACATCGGCCAGCTCAAACCGATCGCACCCGCCAAGGTCGTTGCGTGTGACACGTGCCATACCGTTGGCGGGTTCACTCCGGTGCGCTACGAGTTCGAGCAGCACGCGAAGACCCAGTTTCCGCTTGCCGGGGCGCATGGCGTAGCGGCCTGTCGCGGCTGCCATCCCATCGACGACCACCTGGCGGCGCTGGTTCCCGCCGAGGTCCGCAGGAGGCTCGCGCAGCACAGGCGTCCCGAGCGGTTCAGCTTCGCGGTCTTGCACCCCAAGGAATCCCCGCAGGCGTGCTCCGATTGTCACAAGGACGTACACCAGGGACAATTCCTCGAAGACAAGAACGACCAGAACAACCAGAACAACCAGAACAACCATGACAAGAACATCAATGACTGCGCCGCCTGCCACCAGACGACCTCGTTTGTCGACCTGAAGTTCGACCACGACAAGCAGAGCCGATTCCCGCTCGTCGGCAAGCATAAGGAGGCCGCGTGCGCCGGCTGTCACAAGACGGAGAAACCGCTGAAGGGACCCGCGTTTGTCCGCTACAAGCCGGTCGGGACGTCGTGCGGTGGTTGCCACACGGACGCCCACCAAGGGCAGTTCCTGACGGCGGCCTCGCGCCCTAGCGACGGGCTACCCGGCGATGCGTCCGAGGCGACCAGCCCGATCGCCGCCCGTGACTGTGATTTCTGCCACGAGACCACGGGCTTCAAGAAGACCATCTTCGATCACAACAATCGGCGCTTCACGACCTTCGCGCTCGAAGGCAAGCACGCGAAGGTCAAGTGCGCCGGCTGCCATGCGGAAGTGCGCGTGACCCAAACCATCACCACCGTCCGTTACCGGCCGATCCCGCGCGCTTGCGAGGGCTGCCACGTCGATTATCACCACGGCGCCTTCCGGGGGTTCGAACCATGAGCGCAATGACTGCGCCGGCAAGACTTGGGCTCGTCGCCGGACTTGCGCTCCTGGCAGCGACTCGCTTGCCTGCCCTGGCAACGGATGCTCGCACCGGGCAGCCTCTTGCGAGCAAGAGCGAAGACATGGGGGAGCGCACGGCGACGCTGATGAAGCCGCTGGTGCGCGCAGGCGGCGACGTCACTCGCTGCGCTGCCTGCCACGGGGTCGAGGGCTGGAGCAAGGTCCGCTTCAACCACGATCCGACGGGCTTCCCGCTGCGGGGCGGGCACACTGGCGTCGCGTGTGGAAGCTGTCATCCACGAGGATTCGACGTCCCCGTCGCCGACACCTGCGCCGGCTGTCACCGCGATCGCCATCGCGGCGAGTTCGGTGCGAACTGTGAGGGGTGCCACGACACCGAGAGCTGGCGGCCGTTCTTCGACGCCGACGCTCACCGGCGCACGGCATTTCCGTTGATTGGACAACACGCTCTCATCCCTTGCCAGCAGTGCCACGGCGAGATGCGCGACCGGACCTTCGCCCGCGCCCCCATCGCGTGCGTGTCGTGCCACCGCGCCGACTACGATCGCACGCGCCTCACGTCCATCGATCACAGTACTGCCGGATTCTCGCTCGAATGCCAGACCTGCCACACGACGTGGCGGTTCTGGCCGGCGCGGCTCGACCTCCATCGCAGCTGCTTCGAGATCACCTCGGGCCCGCACCACGGGATTCGCTGCCTCACGTGCCACACGAGCCTGCCGAGCGTGACGTTCACGGGTGCCTGCTTGACGGGGACCGCCTCGTGCACGAGCTGCCACACCCACTCGTGCGCGCGCAGCGATTCCCAGCACAGCAAGGTCATGGGCTACCAGTGCGCAGACATGAAGTGCTACGAATGCCACAAGACCGTCGGAAAATAGCCGCCGTCGCCATCGCGGTCTGGGTCTGGTCGGTGGCGGACGATGCCACGGCAGCTCGGCGTCGTCCTGCTGCTGTCCGTGCCCGGCGGACCTCGACGGCGGGTAGGGCGCACAAGCCCTCGGCGCGGCTAGAGACGGAGAGAACGCTGGCCACACCGAAGGCTTCGATGCCGAGCGTCCTGTTCGTGACGGCGAAACGTGCCTACTTGAATCGAGGCGTTTTCGACGGCCTAGCCCCGGGCCAGTCCATCCAGTTGGTCCGACAGGGGCGAGCGATGGGGACGTGTGTCGTGGAAACCGCTTTCGACCACCAGGCGACGTGCACGGGCGCGCACCCTCGGGCGGGCGACGGCTTTCACCTGCCGAGCAGCGCGGTTGAGCGGAAGCGCGCGGTGTCCGCCGCGGAACTACCCCCGGTTGTTGACGAACAGACCCTGCGCGAGCGGGCGGCCGTTGTCAGTGAGGCTCGCTACGAAAAGGTCGATTTCAACAGTAGTCGCGCCTTCGTCGCTCACGCCCGCGCGAGCTTGCAGCCTCAGCTTACCCTCTGGCACACCAGCTCCGACCCAGGCGGCGACTACACGCTCGAGGAGTTGGACGGAGCCGTGCAAGCCTACGACATCGGCGGCACCGGGCTCGACTTCGCCGCCGCGTTCACAGCGATGCGATGGGGTTCGCGCGCAGCTGCAGGCCGTTTTCAGCCGACCAGCCAGAGCCAGTTCTATCTGTGGGAGGCCGAGGTCACTCGCCGTCGCTCGGACGCCGGTACGGTCGTGGCCATCGGACGGATGTGGCCGTGGCACACGCCAGGTCTCATGATGCTGGATGGCCTTCAGATCGGCCGCCGGAACCGAACCGACACTGCCGAGGCTGGGATCTACGCGGGGATGCTCCCGAGCACGTCCAGCACCATGCCCTCCAGCTCCTCATGGGCAGCCGGCGCCTACGGCACCCTGGTGCAGACCGGAAGCAACCAAGGCACGTTTCGCCTGGCTCGCGAAGAGGCGCGCATCGGTGTGTGGAACGATCCGGGCACCAAGCTCGTCACCGACGCCGACCTGCTTGCACAGGCGTGGCTCGGCATCTGGAGCGTCGCGCTTAGCGGGCGAGCGCTGGTGGCGCCGTCGGTGAGGTCGGGGCCGGCCATCGATCGGACCAGCATCGACCTCGGCGCCCGCCCCACCGCAAGCGTCGGCGCGAACCTTCACCTGCGCTACATCGGGGCACCCTTGCCATCGACCTTCACCCTCGTGGGCGAGATTCCAACCGTGCGCGGGATGCTGAGCGCGTTCGCCAACCTATTCTGGAACGTATCGGCCGGGCTTTCCCTGCAGGCTTTCGCGAGCTTCAATCAAGAGCGAGACACGGACCAACTGATCGGCACGGCTGGCGCAGAGGTTCGCTTGCCTCGCGTGGGTGACGGCCTCTCGCTCGGCGGCGAGGTCGAGACCGGCTGGCTGCGCGGGGGCCTCACGTACGGTCAGCTTGGCACACGGGTCAGCGAGCGGATTCACATGCTCTCGCGACTGTCGCTCAGCATCTCGCAGTTCCAGACGCCGACCTCGACGCCGAATCTGGGCGAGCTGGGCGGCTACCTGCACATCGAAGGTACGCTGGCCACCTGGTTGCGGCTGCGAGCGTGGTCGCTGTTGCGGGTGCCATTCCTGGTCGAGGGCCAGCTGCCGACGGAGCTGAACTACGGCGTGGTGCTCGGTACAAGCCTGGCGGGAGTCTTTTGAACAGGCGGAGCTCGTCAAACCCGACGAATTCACTCTTTTTTGGGGTACCGTCGCGGCTCGAGAGCCAGGCGCTAGCCGGAAGACTGCCTGCCCGTGACCGCCTATCGGTACAGGACAACAAGATGGGACATTGGGGGCCGACAGCAGCCATCGTCCTTCTGCTCGCACTTGTAGCCTGCGGCAACTGCGGCGGCGGGGGCGCCAACGGGTTAACCCAAGACAGCCACACATGGTTCCCAATTACAAGCGGCGTGCACGCGATGGGCGCATCCACCTCGGACGGAGCGATGACCTGCGCCTCGTGCCATCAGCCAGACGCCGCCAGTTTCAAGCAGCTTGACTGCCTGGGGTGCCACAACCACGAGCAAGCGACTACGGATCGACTGCATACCGGCATCAAGGATTATGTCTTCACCAGCCCTCAGTGCTTCTCCTGCCATCCGTCCGGTGCGAAGGCGGCGTTCGACCACGCTGGCATCACAAGCAACTGCGCCCCGTGCCACGCCGAAGGCAGTCGTTATGCCGCCCTACCAGTGGCCGGCCTCACGCACCCGGCGACAAGCGGCACCGATTGCTCCAGTTGCCACAACACCACCGACTGGAAGGCGACAGGATTCGATCATGCCGCCATCACCAGCGGTTGCGCCAAGTGCCACGACGTCGGCGGGCAGTACCCTGCGTTGCCGGTGTCCGGTTTCACGCACCCGCAGATGAACGGTGCCGATTGCTCCAGTTGCCACAACACCACGGACTGGAAGACGGCGGCGGGCGCCCCGGCGGGCAAGAAGCACGATCCCAAGGTCGACGTCGTCGTGAATGCCCTCATCCCGACCTACTCGGGGACGACGATCGCGAGCTTGACCGCCCGTGCAGAGCAACTGCCGATGTCGATGGATCACGGCTCGACGGACGTCGCCCAGGCGGCGCTCGGCGCCTGCGCGAACTGTCACCCCGGCACATCGACAGGCGCCTACTACCCCGGCAGCTTGCACGCAGCGGTGGCGACGCTGGCGAAGAGCGATCCGACGGTCAGCCAGCCCAAGACCTGCGTCTCGTGCCACAGCGATGCCATCCCGGCAGGCTTCGTGGGGCCAACCGCCAGCAACCGTACACCAGCGTCCGGTGCCATGAAGCACGATGCCGTCGCCTGGGCGAACGGCAAGCCGACCACCACGACCCTCGTCACGGCAGAGTGCGGTCTTTGCCACGCCAGCTCCTCTGGCGGATCGGGCGAGAGCTGGGCGAAGGGGAAGGCTGACGGCACCACCGTCTACCACGCTCCCCTAACTACGGCAGGGCAGTCGCAGCCCTCCTCGTGCATAGACTGCCACGCGAACTCGACGCCCAGTGGAACCACCAACTCGACGACGCCCACCAGTGCGCAGGCTGGATCGTCGACGGGAATCGCCGCCGGAACCATGGCCCAGTTCACCCACGCCGACGGCAACGTCAGCGGGCGCGATTGCAACTTCTGCCATACCCAAAACGGGCCCTCGACCCAGGCCGGTGTGCAGGGCAAAGAGTGGGCACAGGCGAAGCTCCACGCGAGCTTCACGTCGGGCACCAACCCGCCCGTGCTGGACACGACCACCGGTCGTTGCAGCAACTGTCACCTGCCCGAGAAGCCGACCTCGGTCTACACCGCGTTCGACCACGGCGGACTCACGAACGCGACCGGCAGCGAAGACTGCGCCTCTTGCCACACCTTCCCGGGAACAGGAACCGTGACGGCGCCGAACTGGAAAGGGGCGGTCGGCATCCCCCAGTTCATCCCGGTCGGAGGATTCCCGGTGCCTCAGCCTCCCGCGACCAGCGCCACGACCCAGGCCGGGATCAACAACCTGCCCCACCCGACGGTCGCGACGGGGACCGCCTGTACCGCGTGCCACGCGACAGCCGGAGGGGGCAAGCAAGCCACCGGCTACGACCACCAGTCCACCCTCATGAGCACGAACTGCAACGCGTGCCACGAGGCGGGCAGCAACCTCGTCGGAACGAAGTGGAACGGCGCTACTTCTCAGGCAGCGGGCGCAGGCGACACCCGTCCTTACACCATCGTCGGCTTGGTGCCGTCTACCCGAGGCAACGGGCGAGCGCTCAGCCAAGGATTCAACCACTTCTTCGCTGTCGACTGCAGCGAGTGCCACCTGGTTCCGGCCGGCAACGGCCCAGTAACCACCGGTTCGGCCTACACGAGCGCTTGGCGTTTCGGCCACAACCAGCAGCGAATGCAGCGGTCGACCTGCAACATGTGCCACGGCTCCCCCAACAACTTGCCGGGAGACTAAACTGCGACCAAACGCGTGCTTCGCTGCCGGCTAAGCTGGCAGCGAAGCATCGCGGGAGGGTTTGGAAGGCCGCCGGGGTTCCCATTAAGACGCGTGCGGAGCCTGCCAGCTAAGCTGGCAGCGAAGCATCGCGGGAGGGTTTGGAAGGCCGCCGGGGTTCCCATTAAGACGCGTGCGGAGCCTGCCAGCTAAGCTGGCAGCGAAGCA
>ODAK010006091.1_pt1 | contig 12192 bp, 15 predicted proteins | sample 1539591 | NCBI WGS metagenome assembly ODAK01 (sample SAMEA3539303, study PRJEB22396) | soil metagenome | biome: tundra; feature: field; material: soil | place: USA | collected 2010-05 | depth 0.15 m | reverse complement strand
GCCGCAGGCGTGCCACGCAGCCGGCGCGGTCTGCGCGGTTTTCCAGCACCAACGTTCCGCCGTGCGCTTCGGCGATTTGGCGGCTGAGCACCAAGCCGATGCCCGACCCGCCGGGCTTGGTGGTAAAGAACGGCACGAACAGGTTGGTGGTGTTCGAAATCCCCGGCCCTTCATCCTCGATGGCGACTTCCACGTGCGAGCCGTTGCGCGTCCAGCCGACATGGACGCCGCCGCCGGTGATCAGCGACGCATCCGCGGCATTGCGCAGCAGGTTGATGAGCACCTGTTCGAGTTGGTCCGGGTCGCCGTGAATGAAGATATCCGGTCCCGGCTTGACGGCCACGTTGAGCCGGGTTTCGAGGCTGACCACGCGTTGCACCCACGGCCGGATCTCCATCGATTCCAATTGCGGGCGCGGCAGCTTGGCCAGCCGCGCATAAGCGCCGATGAAGCGGCTGAGAGCCTCGGAGCGGGTGGAGATCACGCTTAGCCCGCGCCGCATGTCGTCCTCCCAATCGGTGGGCAGCGGGTGACGCGTGAGCAGGCTGCCCAAACTTCCCGCGATGGATTTGATGGGCGTCAGCGAGTTGTTCAATTCGTGTCCCAGCACGCGCACCAGCCGCTGCCAGGCCTGCAACTCCTGCTGGCGCAAAGGCAGCGTCAGATCCGCCACCACCAGCAATTGCAGCGGCAACCCGTGCTCGCGGACGGTGCTGCGCCGGATTCCCCAGCGCCCCGCGCCGCCCGGGAAGGTCATCTGGAAGGTTTGCTGCGGCTCTCCTTCGATGCAGGTCTCCAGATGCAACTCCTCGGCACTGGCTCCCAGCACGCGCTCGGCGGGCGCCGCCAGCAGCCGCTCGCCGGCGCGATTCACCAGGCGCAGCTTCCGCTCATGGTCGAAGGCGAAAACGGCTACGTCGATCTCCGACATCACCGTGCGCAGCAGCGTGGTCGCCTCCAACGCGCCCAGCCGCTGTTCGCGCAGCGTGCCGCCCAGCGTGTTGACCTCCCGCATGACTTCGCCCAGTGCGTCGTCGAACGCGCCCGCGCGCCCGCGCACGGAGAAGTCGCCTTCGCGCAACGCCGAAAGCAGATTGGAGATGGTTTGCAGCGGGAACACCACGCGGTCCCGCACCGCCATCGCGAAGCCCAGCCACAACCCCACAATCAGGACCGTCAGCGTCCATTGCGTTCTAGCCTGCGGGGTGGGATCGCGGAGCCACAGAAAGATGAGCGCCACCAGCGATCCCGGCAGGCCCGCCATGATGGCCATGATCACGATCCGGCCTTCGTATTTCATGCGCCGGCGGCGGCGGTTTCTTGAGGGTGTCATTGCTGCAGGGCGTCGGCTGCCGGCGCCTCAGAGTCCATAGCGCTGCAGGCGCCGGTAGAGGGCGCTGCGGCTCAGCCCTAGCGCGTTCGCCGCATGGCTGACATTGCCATTGAAGCGCTGCAAGGCCTTCTTGATGAGCAGGCCTTCCACTTCTTCGAGGCTCATATCTTCCAGCCGCGGAGACCCGTCGCGCGCCGGCCGCAGCCCCAGATCGATGGCCTTGACGCAGGGGCTCTGGGTCATCAGCACGGCGCGTTCGACCGCATGGTCCAGCTCGCGTATGTTGCCGGGCCAGGGGTGCGCCAGCAGAGCCTTCATAGCGGCGTCCTCGAAGCCGCTGAGGTTCTTGCGGTAATGCTCGGCGTGCTGGCGCAGGAAATGCGCGGCCAGCAGCGGAATGTCCTCGCGGCGCTCGCGCAGCGGCGGCAGGCGGATCTCGATGGTATTCAGCCGGAACAACAGATCCTGGCGGAAGCGCCCGCCGGCCACTTCGGAATTCAGGTCGGAATTGGTGGCGGAGAGCACCCGCACGTCCACTTGACGCGTCTTGGACGATCCTACGCGCTCGAATTCGCCGGTCTCCAGCACGCGCAGCAGCTTGGCTTGCAGGTTTGCCGAGATGTTGGCGATTTCGTCGAGGAAGAGAGTGCCGCCTTCGGCCATTTCGAAGCGGCCGACGCGGTCCGTCTTGGCGTCGGTGAACGCGCCCTTCACATGACCGAACAGCTCGCTCTCGAATACGCCTTCGGAAAGGCCGCCGGTGTTGACCGTGAGCATCGGCTTGAGGGCCCGCAGCGAAACCGAATGCAGCGATTGCGCCACCAGCCCTTTGCCGGTGCCGTTCTCGCCGGTGATCAGGACGTTGGCGTCGGACGGCCCCACGCGCGAGATCATGTCCAGGACCGGCTGCATGGTGGCCGACTGCGCGATCAGGCTGGGGAACTGCTCCGAACGCAGCAGGCGATTCTCGGCTTCCAGAATCTGCCCTTTGCGCAGCGCGCGGCCCAGTTCAATCTGGGTGCCCAGGATGGCGGAGAGCCGCGCATTGTCCCAGGGCTTTTGGATGAAGTCGCGCGCGCCGCGGCGCATGGCTTCGACGGCCAGATCCACGCTGCCCCAGGCCGTCATCACGATCACCGGCAGCGTACTGTCCAGGGATTGCAGCCGGTTGAGCAGATCGAGACCTTCCTGGCCCGAGGTAGTATCCCGGGTATAGTTCAGGTCCATCACCACCGCGTCGAAATCGCGCGACTCGACGGCTTCCAGAATGCCGGCTGGCGAGTTGACGGCTTCGGCCTGATAGCCCTCTCCCTTGATCAGGAAGCGCAAGGCTTCCAGCACGTCCGGCTGGTCGTCGGCGATCAGGATCCGCGGCACATACGCATCGGTCAGTCTCATGGAGCGGTTAACTACATTGTCGCATTTCAGCGGCAATTGCTCTACCACTCCTAAGGTATTGAGAAAAGCGGAGATACGAAAGGCGAGTGTCCGCTTTTGGGACTGGCTTGTTCACCAGTGGAACGCGCCAGCCGCCTACCGGACGACCACAAACCCGGTTTCCACGTGGTCGGGATGCATCCAGTTCCAATCTACGCGCGCCTTGCCGGCGGCTTCCGGATGCCGGAAGGCCGCACTGGCGCCCAGCGGCAGTGCGCCGTGCCGATGACTCGCGCGGAAACCGGATGCGCTGACGTCCATCAGATCCACCTCGACTTCGCCTGGCGGCTCGCTTTCGAACTTCAGTTGCACCTTGCCCGCTACGGGCCGCCGCGGTTCGCGCCGGCGGTCGGCCGGGTTCGCGGCGATGTTGCCGGAATGCGTGATTGTCTGCACGCTTATGAATCGGACATGGGAAGGGGCAGCATCATAGGGCCGTTCCCCTAGTTCGGTGGTGCAAAGGTGCGGAGGTTGTTCTACCTCTCATCGGTGAAAACCTTCTTCCGCTGGTTGACCAGCGACGGAGTGCGGGCTCTTGCGGCAAGCCACCATCGAGCGACGCTTTAGCGCGGCTCGTGCTACTGGATCAACAACGTCACCTGGTTAGTAGGCTGCCCGTCCACCGTGAGTCGCAGGACCGTGGTACCCGGAGGCGGGGATGCGAGCGCCCTGGGTAATTGGAGGTTGACCTGGTCGAGGCCTTCATAAGTGCCCTGCGGCCCTGCATAGGTAACGGGTGCGCTCCCGCAACAGCCCTGGCGGACAGGCCAGGAGGCCTGTCCTACTTCTCCATCCAGCTCATCCAGTATTCTTTCCACTCCACGCTTTCCCCCGCCGGCAGCACGTCGATGGGGTTGAGTCCGTCCAGCATCACGGCGCTCTCGTCGGTGAACGCCTTCTTGCCCTGGTTGGCCAGCGCCTTGGGGTGCGGGCCGTGGTGGATGCCGCGCGGGTGCAGCGTGGCCATGCCGGCCTTGATGTTGTCGCGGCTGAAGAAATCGCCGTCGTGATAGAAAATGAACTCGTCGTAATCCGTGTTGCGATGGAAGAAGGGCACCTTCAGGGCATCGGCGTCCTGCTCCAGGGGCCGCGGCAGAAAGCTGCAGATCACCGCGCCGTCGGTGACGAAAGTCGTATGCGCGCTGGGCGGCAGATGCGCGCGATGGCTCATGATCGGGCGTATGTCGCGCATGTTGATCTTCCACACCGTCAGATCGCCTTTCCAGCCCACCACGTCCATGGGATTGAACGGATAGAACACCTTGGATATCTCGTCGTCCACCTTGATGCGAATCTCCCACTCGCGGTCGTCGTCGAGGCGCGGCGCGGGATCGGGCGTCGAGATCGCCGCCGGATCGTACAGCGCGTGCTGGCCCAGCAGGCCTTTGTCCGGCTGGTCGAATTCGCTGTGGGATTCGACGATCAGGAAGAAGTTATCGGCGGTGTCCGGATCGATACGGTAGGTGACGGCGCGCGGCATCACGATGTAATCGCCACGCTCGAACCGCATGGGGCCGAAATCCGTTTCGATGGTCCCCTCGCCGCGGTGCACGAAGATCAGTTCGTCGCCATCCGCGTTGCGATAGTAGAACGGCATGGGCGCCGCGCGGCGTGACACGTAGAGCTTGATGTCGCGGTTGCCCAAAAACGCCACCGGCAGCCCTTGCGGATCGCTCAGGTCGGGCGGCTCCAGCCGGTTCAGGTCGAAGCAATGGGGCCGCAGCTTGCCTTCGAAACGCACCCATCCGGTAGGCGCGTGGGTGTGGTAAAGATGCGCGCTCTTGCCGTAAAAGCCTTTGCGCCCGTGTTCTTCTTCGAAGGTCCCTTCCGGCAGCCCGACGTGGGCTTGCGAGGCGACTTTGCCTTTTTTCAGCGGATACATGCACCCCTCCTGCCTTAAGCATAGCGGGACTTCGGCGGCATTTACAGGCAGTGCGCCCCGGCCAGAATCGTGCACAAATTCCAGGCGATCAAACCTGCGTACCAATAGGTGATCCAACGGATCAGATGATGCTTATGCATCGCGATGCATGCGCCGGCCAGCACCAGGGCCGCCGCTTTCGACACCAACAGAGCCACCACCGGTCCGAACTGCAGGAGCACGCGGATGAAGGGGCTGGCCTCCGCCAATCCCAGCTTGAACCCAATGAGAGTGGTAAAAAAGTCCAGGACCTGAAGGTACAGGAACATCTGTGTGTAGAGCATTCTGCCGTCCGATAGCTTGGTCTCGCCCTGCCGGGGAATTTCTCGCTTCCCTCAGTTGAATTATGGAACAGATCCGCCGCGCATTCGGGGGAATGCCGGTAATGTGCGTACTAAGAGCGGACTAGGCCGGCGACCAGACGCGGGCCATTACCAGAAATGCGACCACCCCCAGGCAAATCCGGACGGCGCCCGGCAGCCGGAGCGCCTTGGAGCTGCCCACGTCGAGTTGTTCCCGCGTCATGTGCGGAGCGTGCCACTTCATCAATTCGCCCACCATGTAGCCGACGTTCCACAATGTCTCCCGCAGGCGCCCCTTCACCAGCACTAATATGATGGCCAGCACGCCGCCAATCAGCGCGGTCAGAAGGAAGATCCCGACAAAGTCGGAGCATCCCACCATGGCCCCCACGGCGGCCAGCAGTTTGACGTCTCCGGCTCCGGTCATATGCAGCATGTACATGACCAGATTCAACGCGAAGGCCAGCGCGAAACCCTTGGCGGACAGCCACACACGCTCCAGCGGCGAAGGGTAGGCGATCAGCGCGTTCAACACGAAGCCGAGTACCAGGGTACTAACGGTCAGCCAGTTGGGGATGCGGCGCGAGCGGAGGTCCGTAACAGTAGCCACCAGCACGGCTAACACCAGCACGAATTCGATGCCCACGGCGGGCCGAGTGAACTGAATCACAGGCACTAATATACAGATCGGCGGAAACAACGTTAACCATAACGAAGGTTAACCGGTCGCGTCTAAATGCTATGGTGGATTGCAGCATGGGACACGATCTCCGTTTTGCCCTCCGCACGCTGGCGCGCAGCCCATTGTTTACCGCCGTCGCGGTGCTGTCGCTGGCGCTCGGCATCGGCGCCAATACATCCATCTTTTCGCTCCTCGACCAGGTTCTGTACCGCTCGCTGCCGGTGCGCGATCCGAAAGCTCTCACCGTCTTCCATGTGGACGACCACAGCTCGGGATCGTCCTCATCGGACAATAATCAAAGCGTCTTCTCCTATCCCACGTACCAGGATCTGCGCGACCGCAGCGCGGTGTTCAGCGGAGTCATGGCCCGCGCCGGCGTTCCGGTCAGCGTCTCCTGGAACGGCCAGACCGAACGCGCCCGCGCCGAGATGGTCTCCGGCAACCTGTTTGAAGTGCTGGGAGTCTCCGCGGCGATCGGCCGCGCATTCACGCCGGAGGATGACGGCGCGCCCGGCGCGCATCCCGTGGTCATGCTGAGCCACGATTACTGGGTGCGGCGCTTTGCGGGCGAGCCCGGCGTGCTGAACGTAAAGGTGGCCATCAACGGCCATCCCATGATCGTGATCGGTATCGCGCCCCCCGGATTCCGCGGCGTGCTTTCGGGCGAAAATCCCGACGTGTTCGTGCCCATCGCCATGAAGCGCGAGGTCACGCCCACCTGGGACGGCCTCACCGATCGCCGGACTCGCTGGCTGAATATCCTGGCGCGCCTCAAGCCGGGAGTTTCGCCGGAGCAGGCGCAGGCCGCCATCCGGACCGTCTACCGGCCCATCCTGGAAGACCAGGTCAAGCAATACCACGAGCGCAGCAAGCGCGCCGAACAGCTCATCCTGGGCCAGAAGCTGGAATTGCAGCCGGCCGCGCAGGGCATCAACCAGTTACGGCAGGAGTGGGAAAAGCCGCTGGTCGCGCTGATGGCGCTGGTGGGCCTGGTGCTGCTCATTGCTTGCGCCAACGTGGCAAACCTGCTGCTCGCCCGGGCCGCGTCGCGCCAGCGCGAAATGGCCATCCGCCTGGCCCTGGGAGCTGGACGCCGTTCCCTGCTGCGGCAGCTTCTGATCGAGAGCCTGGTGATCGCGCTGGCCGGCGGTCTGCTCGGGCTGCTGGTCTCGGTATGGACCACCAGCGCGCTGCTGCGCATCCTGCCCGCGGACGCCACCGGCGGATGGATCGCGGCCACGCTGGACGTTCGCCTGCTGGTTTTCACGCTGGCGCTTTCCACCTTCACGGGCCTGCTGTTCGGACTGGCGCCGGCGCTGCAGGCCAGCCGCGCCGAAGTGGCTTCGGCGCTCCGCGAGCAGCGGGCCGCACTGGCATCCCCCGGCGCCGCCCGTTTCCGCCGCATTCTGGTGGTCGCGCAACTTGCGCTCTCGCTGCTGCTTCTGGTGGGCGCCGGCCTGTTCGCCCGCAGCCTGTTCAACCTTCTGCGCGTGGACCCCGGCTTCCGCACGGAGCGGTTGCTCACCTTCTCCATCGATCCGTCGTTGAATGGCTACACCAAGGAGCGCGGCTTCGCCTTGTTCCGCGATTTGCAGGAACGGCTCGCCCGGCTGCCGGGAGTGATAGCCGCCGGCGCTGCCAGCCCCGGTCCGCTCACGCACAGCAACCGCGGCAGCAATATTACCGTGGAAGGGTACCAGGCGCGCGAGGACGAAGACATGGATGTTTCGCGGCACGCCGTGGGGCCGGGCTATTTTCGCGCGCTGGGCACCCCCGTCGTGCGCGGCCGCGAAGTTGCCGAGCGCGACATCTCATCGCCGGACAAAGTGGTGGTGGTCAACGAGGCGTTCGTGCGGCGCTACTTCGGCGACCGCAATCCGCTGGGCCGCCACATGATGTTCGGCGCCAGCAATCGCGAACTGCCCGACCGGGAAATCGTCGGCGTGGTGCGCGACTTCAAGCACAACAGCCTGCGCGAGACGCCTAAACCCGCGGTCTACTCTACCTACACCAACGAGGAAAGCCTGAATCGCATGGAGTTCTACGTGCGCGGCGGCCCCGATACGGCCGCTTTGGGGGCGCAAATCCGGCGCCTGGTGCAACAACTGGATGCCGGCCTGCCGGTGTTCGACATGCAACCGGTCGAAATCCAGGTCGCCGAATCGGTCGAGATCGACCGCTTGATCGCCATTCTTTCGTGCGCCTTCGGCGTGCTGGCCACGCTGCTGGCCGGCATCGGACTTTATGGCGTGGTGGCCTATACGGTCGCGCGCCGCACGGCCGAGATCGGCATCCGCGTGGCGCTGGGCGCGGTGCCGCGCGATGTGCTGTGGCTGGTGATGAAGGACGTCGGCACGCTGGTGATCTTCGGCCTGGCCATCGGACTGCCCGCGGCGCTGGCGCTTGGCCGCCTGGTCGAGTCGCAGCTCTTCGGCCTGAAAGCCGCCGATCCGGCGATCTACGCGGGCGCCTCGCTGGCCCTGGTGCTGGTCGCGGCACTGTCGGGACTGATCCCCAGCAGCCGGGCCGCGCGCATCGATCCGATCGACGCGCTGCGGCATGAGTGATTGCGAAGACGCCACGGCGCATGAGGCAAAGACGGTGACCTTGAACCTCGTGACAGTGACCATTGAAATCCCTGAAGATCGCGCTGCCCGCTTTCAGAGGCAGGGGCAGGCCCGTGGATTGACTGTTGACCGGTGGCTACTCGAACTCGCTGAGCAGAACGCGCCGGCGCTGCCTGGTGCGGCCCCCCCGAAACGCACGTTCGCCGAAGTATGCGCCAAGGTGAGAGGTTTGGCGGATGATCTGGATTTCAGCCGGGACCCTTCCCCTGGCCGTGACCTCGTTCTATGAGCGGTTTTCTGCTCGACACGAATATCCCCTCAGAGATCATTCGTGCCCGTCCGGACCCTCGGGTCAATGCCTGGGTTCTTGCACAGTACGACGCAACCCTTCATCTCAGCGCTATCGCCATCGGCGAACTACGCAAGGGGCTGACCATTCTGCCCGAGGGCAAGCGCCGATCCCAGCTTCAGGATTGGCTGGAGAATGACGTCATCCCCATGTTACTGGCCGGATACTACCGGTGACACGGGCAACTGCCGATCGGTGGGGCGTACTGAGCGGCCATCGACAGATCGCCGGACGTCCGCTCAGCATGGCCGATGGATTGATCGCGGCTACTGCGTTAGTGCAAGGCCTTGTCCTTGTCACCCGCAACGTCAGGGACTACCAGGATTTGGGCGTCACCATCCTCAATCCGTGGGAGCAGCTCTAAGACCATTAGGGAGGAAGCTGTGGAAAGAAAGAAAGAACGGACTGCCGCCCATCCATCCGGGCGAGATTATCAAGGAAGACATCCTGCCCTCCACGGGCCTGTCCGTAACGGCCGCAGCGAAAGCCTTGGGCGTGTCGCGCCAGATGCTTCACGACATCCTGGCGGGGCGCAAGCCCCTATCGACCGTCATGTGCCTGAAGGTGTCCCGCCTGTTTGGCGGCACACCGCAGTTGTGGATGCGATTGCAGGCAGCCTACGACCTGAAGAAGGCTGAGCAAAACAAGAATGTCATGGAACGCGTCGCGCGCATCGTGCCTGTTAAGCCGGTCGAAGAAGTCCGGGCCTGAGACCGGGCCGAGTTGGCGTCGCCCTGCGATCTCAGTTCGCCCCAGCCTGTACCCAGTCCTCCAGGGTCTTCCAGCCGGTGTCAACGCAATCGCCGCTGGAGCACACTTCAAATTTGTAGATGGGGTGAACCTCCCAAAGGGACGCACGGCGGGGATCGCCCTCGGACGCGACCCCGCCCGTGCACGGCGTGTGCGACGAGTCGAACATCAATTGCCCTGTGACCCGCACAAGCAGGTGCTTGCCGGAGACCGATTGGACGTTCCCCTGAGTCCACGATGCGGGGCGGTGATGCGGGGTCATCTCCACAACGACGCCGGAGCACTCGTCCGTGTTAGCCGCCGCATCCACAATGGAGATGTGAATGTCGTGATAGTCGGGGATGTTAGGCACCGATTCGCCGCAGTTTACACTTTCAGCTCCTTCCTGCCGGGCAATGAGAACATAACCCTGCAAAACCACCTCATTGCCCTCGCCCAGAGCCACCAGCGGTTTCCGGTTGACCACCGGGCCAGGCTTGCTGGTCAGCGGGTGCACATCCAGGTTGCCAAAGTTGATGCCCTTGATAGCTTGCGCTTTCTTCTGGAGCGCCACCATATCGGGGATGGCGATCGGCTTGGAAGGCGCGGTCGCGCAGAAGTTGTTCTTGGCCTGGTTCTGGTTAGCCTCTTTGCCGCCGCTGCCGACGGCGCCGCAAGCTGAGTCGATCTTGGTCGCGCCGAGTTCGGGGAATTGAGGCGCCGAACAGGTTTGGGTTAGGCCGCTGGCGTACAGGGTGATCCCAAAGGATGCGCCGGTAATGAGCAAACGCGTAAGGAATTGGTAACCGAATGACATCGTAGAACCTCGTTTTGGCGTTCGAGTGAGTATATCACACGACGGCTCCGCGGGGGCTGCCATGCCTGCGCATGTTCAGCGGCCCGAAACCGTCACGTGTCAACTGTTTAGTTGACACTGTAATCCAAAACATTTACACTGAGGGAATGATCGGCAGCTTCAGGCATAAAGGGCTTGAAGAGATTCACTGCACCGGCACGACACGCCGGATCGGCGCCGCCAATATCAGGAAATGCGTGCGCATCCTGCAATTGCTGGACGTAGCGGGGCACCCCGAGGATATGAATATCGCGGGATTTCCCTACCACCGCCTACAATGCAAACCGCCACGCTGGTCGGTGCGGGTGACTGGGAACTGCCGGATTACCTTCGGCTGGTCGGGTGAAAACGCGTTGGATGTCGATTTTGAAGACTACCATTAAGGAGGAAGCCATGGAAAGAAAGAACGGACTGCCGCCCATCCATCCGGGCGAGATTATCAAGGAAGACATCCTGCCGTCCACCGGCCTGTCCGTAACGGCCGTCGCGAAAGCGTTGGGCGTGTCGCGCCAGATGCTCCACGACATTCTGGCGGGGCGCAAGCCCCTATCCACCGTCATGTGCCTGAAGGTGTCCCGCCTGTTTGGCGGCACACCGGAGTTGTGGATGCGGTTGCAGGCAGCCTACGACCTGAAGAAGGCTGAACGGAACAAGAAGATCATGGAACGCGTCGCGCGGATCGTTCCTATCAAGACACTCGACCAGAATCGGGCCTGACAAGCCAGCATGCGGCACCTCGAGAACGCCGTTCACAAGCCAGGCCAAAAACGCTATCATCCCGATTATCAGTAGCCTACCGCCTATTTCCCAGCCGCCAACCACCGGTCGCCAGCCGTCCGAATGCTAACCTCATAAGGAAGGGCAGATCGATTTGCCTCCCGGCCACGGCACCGGAAGGCCCCGCGGACGCCATGATGGCTTCTTCCAAAAATTCCCCATTACCCGATCGGACACGCACGGAATGGCACGTAGGCCTATGAAAATGAATACTTTATCTGGAATTGGCTTTGATCGGCAGAAAGACCCCGGGCGAAAACCACCCAACCGGCCATGCACACCAACATTTGCCGCGCGGCACGAAGGCAACACCTTGGTGATCGTTTTGGGTTATCCCCAACAGCAAATGAAGAAAACAAATGCCTTATTGGCTTAGTTCGTCCAAAAACGCCTCCAAACGCCAACCGGCCAGCCTCGGCAACGAGGTGACCTTGAGCTCCGTGACAGAAATCCCAATGTCCGGTATTGTAGAAGAAGGAGTGCAGACCAATGAACGTGACCATTGACATCCCTGAAGATCGCGCCGCCCGCTTTCAGAAGGTGGCGCAAGCCCGCGGATTGACTGTCGACCGGTGGTTACTCGAACTCGCCGAGCAGAACGCGCCGGCGTTGCCCGATGCGGCCCCCGCGAAACGCACGTTCGCCGACGTATGCGCCAAAGTGAGAGGCCTGGCGGATGACCTGGATTTTAGCCGCGACCCTTCCCCTGGCCGTGACGTCGTTCTATGAGCGGTTTTCTGCTCGACACGAATATCCCTTCTGAAGGCATTCGTACCCGCCCGGACCCTCGGGTCAACGCCTGGGTTCGTGCACAGGACGACGCAGCCCTTCACCTCAGCGCTATCACCATCGGCGAACTACGCAAGGGGCTGACGATTCTGCCCGAGAGCAAGCGACGATCCCAGCTTCAGGATTGGCTGGAGAATGACCTTATCCCGTTGTTCACGGGCCGGATATTACCAGTGACCCAGGCAATCGCTGATCGGTGGGGCGTACTGAGCGGCCAGCGACAGATCGCCGGGCGTCCGCTCAGCATGGCCGATGGATTGATCGCCGCAACTGCGTTGGAGCACGGCCTTGTCCTTGTCACCCGCAACGTCCGGGACTATCGGGATTTGGCCGTCACGATCCGCAATCCATGGGAGCAACTCTAAGGCCGGCCTGCGGCATCGTGAGAGCGCCGTTCACAAGCAAAGTAAAAGGCTATCGTCCATATTATCAGTAGCTTACAACATATCT
>ODAK010006089.1_pt1 | contig 12194 bp, 18 predicted proteins | sample 1539591 | NCBI WGS metagenome assembly ODAK01 (sample SAMEA3539303, study PRJEB22396) | soil metagenome | biome: tundra; feature: field; material: soil | place: USA | collected 2010-05 | depth 0.15 m | reverse complement strand
CTACTCTCGAACTCCTGCCGGCGGCGCCGGGAGACATACTCCTGAAGAGAGAGGATCACCAAGCGGTTCAGGTTGGAGCGCAGTTCGGGCGGAGCGACGGATTTCAGCTCACCGATTAATGCACTGGGCAGGGCCACACTGCGGCGGAGTGTCGACGAGGTTGGACGGCGTTTGATGCTCCCAGAGTGAACTCTGGGATTCTGTTTGCTCACTGGCATGTCGCAGCCTCGCCGGCCCTATGACCGCCAATGCTTCCCAGAAAGGGGACCACCAATAGGCCCCAACGCGGTCCCACTGAGTACCGCGCTACTCCACCGGTAGGTTCTTCCCCCTGCTCCTGGAGGGCAGGTTTGCGAAGGGCCGCGTTAGCGTCCCGGTGGTCATTGTGTCCAGGTTTGCCAACTCGGGCAAAGCCACCTGGGGTGGACGATGTGTACCGACGATGGACTGTATTGCGTTTTGGGCACGCTGGTTTTTCGGTTAATGTTTTACTGCCGGACCTTTCCCGGCAAACCGCCGAACATTCGACTGTCAAGGAACTGAGGACCGTTCCAGTATGTGCGCGAACGCCAATATTTGCAAGTCCTAAACGCATCGTAAAACTCCTAGTACGAAGTCAAAACGACGGCCACCGAAAGCGGGTGGCCCCGTCCGCTTACCCACCCTCAAGGGAGGGATTGCACGGGCCGGAAATCTGTTCATGTCACACCCATAGTAACACTAATCGTGTTTTATCTTGGTGACTGCGCCGCTCCTTGTGCCATCGAAACCCACATGATGGACACCATCCCAGACCGAACCAGGCTCTGACTCTGATACCGACCCCGTCGACCGGATCACCACCGCTTTTGGGATCCTCGCGGGCATCTCCGGTTCTCCCGCTGATGCATCGGCACGAACCCAGTCCCATTTCCGAACACCTCCCGGAACCCCCGGAGGGCCAATAAGTTGCCTGCTTTCTTTCCGTCTTCATCTGTGTTGATCCGCGTTCATCCGTGGCTGATCATCTTCTCCGCGCTGACGGCGGCCCATGGCGCTCAACTGTCCATCCCCAGCGCTACCGCACCACCCGGTGCGAGCATCCTCCTCCCCGTCACCTTCGCATCCCAGTCCGCCGCCGCCACCGGCATCCAGTTCGATTTGCAGTATGACAACTCTGCCCTGAGCTTGAGTGCGACCGTCGGTGAGGCCGCCAGAACCTCGGGCAAAACTCTCAGCCTCTGGGATCTGGCCCCTGGTCAAATGCGATTTCTCATCACGGGGCTCAACCGGAATCCGCTGGTCGATGGCACCCTCATCAACTTGTTCGTGAACCTGAGCCCCACTGCCGCCAGTGGCACGTACCCCGTAAAGCTTCTCAACGTGGTCGGCACCGACTCGTCCGCACAAGCCGTGACGGTCAGGGCGGTTGACGGGGGCGTTACCGTCCAGGGAACGGCCGGCCCCGGATCGCGACTCCAAACCGCCGGCGTGCTGAACGGAGCCAGCCTGCTTCCCGGATCAGTGGCGCCGGGCGAGATCGTTACTCTGGTCGGCGCCGGCATCGGTCCGGCTTCGCCTCAGATGCCCAACGGCTCTCCCACCAGTGCCGTGCTGGACGGTACCAGCGTCCTGTTCGATGGAACTCCCGCCCCTCTGCTCTACGCCGCTCCCAACCAGATCAACGCGATCGCCCCGTACGGCCTCTACAAGAAAGTATCGACTGAGTTGCAGGTGACTCAACGGGGCCAGGCGATTGCGGATCTCCGGCTCTCCGTGGCAGACGCAGCCCCGTCTATCTTCACCACCGACGGTAGCGGCGTGGGGCAGGGCGCCATCCTCAACCAGAACTCCACGGTGAACTCGCCGTCCAATCCTGCGGAGAGGGGCTCCATCATTATTGTGTTCTCCGGAGGCGCCGGGCAGACGGATCCGCCCGGCACGGACGGGCAGATCGTGGGCGACACCCTTCCCAAACCTCTGCTGCCCGTCTCCGTGCAGATCGGAGGCCTGGAAGCCAAGGTGCTCTACGCGGGAGCGGCGCCCGGCATGGTGGCTGGCGTGCTCCAGGTAAACTGCACAGTGCCATTGGATTCGCCCTCGGGATATACGGTTCCGATCACGCTCTCTGTAGGGAGTACCAGCAGCCCGGCCGGAGTTACCCTTGCCGTCAGGTGACACGGTCTCGGTCGGCGACTCAGACTCGTGCCCAACGCCGACACGGGTGGGCGAGCATCCGTCGCAGTTTGAGAGGGTTCTCGTATTATTTCGGGTGCGGGATTATATCCACGATGTAATAGATGTCATCCCGGATTAGGAAATAAAAGCGCCAATCTCTGTTGACGCGGCCCTGCCAGAGGTTCTGGCTTTCGTCGTACTTCTTGGCGCGGAGCGACGGGTGCCTCAGATTCTGCTCCAGAAACTTCACCTGCTTGAAAACAGCCTTGCGAACGTCGGGCGGAAGGCCATGCAGGGTTTTGCCGGCACGTTCGGAGTAGTCGGCCTTCATCGAGAGCGTTTGGCCTTTGGGGCGGTTACTCTCTTCTTAAGCTGCACCTTCATGTGGGCGATCATCTCGTCGGCGCTGTTGAAGGGGCCGAAGGTACGCCCGGCTTTGATGTCGGCAAGGCCTTCGGCGAGCCGGGCATCGATGATGCGGCGCTGTTCGGGCGTGTACTCGTCGTCCGCGGTTGGGAGTTTGGGAAGGATGGTGATCACGCCGCCGGACACCCTGAATTCGAGGTCTTGGCCGTTCTTGTGACCGGCCTGCCGCCGGACAGATGAAGGCACCACGAGCGGGGTTTTGGTTTGGTTTTTGACAATGACGGTCATGATACGTAAATACGCTTGGGATTCGACTTCGCTTTCAGTGTAGGGCGGCGGGCGCATTTCGTCAATGAACGCCTGTCCGTATGTCCGTATATATCCGTATACAGCGGCGGCAGCACGTGGCATCGCGGCGGTGTGGGTAGGGGACTGGTGGTGGGGCTACACGCGCCCCCAAGGAACTCCTCATCTCTGCGGTAGACACGGCCCTGGCTGTCTTTACCATGGATGGCAGCGGAGTTGGACAGGGCGCTATCCTTGACCAGAACTCGACGGTGAACTCGCCGTCGAATCCGGCGGAGAAGGGCTCCATCGTTATTGTGTTCGCCTCCGGCGCGGGGCAGACGGATCCGGGCGGCGCGGACGGGCAGATCGCGGGTGACACCCTACCCACACCTCTGCTACCCGTCTCCGTACAGATCGGGGGCCTGGAAGCCAAGGTGCTCTACGCGGGAGCTGCACCCGGAATGGTGGCCGGCGTACTCCAGGTAAACTGCACAGTGCCATTGGATTCGCCCTCAGGATATACGGTTCCGATCACGCTCTCTGTAGGGAGTACCAGCAGCCCGGCCGGAGTTACCCTTGCCGTCAACTGACGCCGAATTGGCTCGCGATCCAAAGATCGGCCATAGCGGAATGAAAACATTGTTTTGGGATGTGATCTGCGTTGCTGTCCTGTGCGTTGTTCTGACTCTAGGCCTCTGGCCCTTTCATTCGCCGAAGAACGAAGTTACCTGGCTGGGAAGTCGCAACGGCCTTCACTTCGGCGAGTGGGGCACGGTGATTAGCTCCACCGCGTTCCCGATGACGAGTGCGGAGGAGGAAGCATCCGGCAGTGTCGAGGTCTGGTTGCAGCCTCGCCGGATTTGGGACAAAGGTACGTTCCTGGCGTTTTGCACCCCGGGGAATCCACACCAATTCTCGCTGCGACAGGCTCAGGTTGACCTTGAACTGCAAACCGGGATTATCGACGATCTACATCCTGCGAGCAAAGGACGCCTATATGTAGGCAACACGTTTCGCAAACCCGGGCCGGTATTCTTAACGATCACTTCAGGCATGCACGGGACGGCGGTCTACACTGATGGTGTTCTGGCCAGGACGGCGCCGCAATTTCGGCTACCCGCAAGGGAATTCACGGGCCGGTTGGTCCTGGGTGACTCACCGGGGCAAACCGATAGTTGGTCGGGTCAGTTGCTGGGCCTTGCGATTTACCGTCGGGAACTCACGGCAGCGCAGGTCCTGCGGCACTACGAAACCTGGACGCAAGGGGAGCAGCCGGATCTGTCCGATGATGAGGACAATACTGCCCTGTACTTGTTCAACGAGCGCGCCGGAAATGTCGTCCACAACCAGGCCAAGTCGGGCGTAGACCTGTATATTCCGGAGAAGTACGCGGTTTTGGATCGGATCTTTCTCGAGCCCTTCTGGAAAGAATTCAACATGTCCCGGAGTTACTGGGACTCCGCCTTCAAGAATATTGTCGGGTTCATTCCCTTCGGTTTCTGCTTATGCGCCTGCCTGTCGGCTCGCAAAATCCGGCGGGCGGCGCTTGCCACGGTCATTCTGGGAACTCTGGTCAGCCTCACCATTGAGACCCTACAGGCGTATCTTCCGACGCGAGACTCCGGGACGACGGATATCTTCACCAATATGCTCGGGACCTATATCGGCGTCATAGCGTGCAGGGTCGTCAGTCCGATCGCCGCAAGGTTTTCGTGGTTGCATTTCGTCGCCTCGGCACGCTGGTGAAAATCGAGTCTGCAACCTGTTACCCTGGGCCGATCGTCCCGTGAAAATCGAATGGGAGAGGCACCGAACCCCCTTGCGGGTATTTTGGGCCATGTGGCTTGCCGGGGTGATTTCCGGATCCCTCGCATCCGGGAACGAGATGTCGTCTCTGGACAAGGTGCTCCCATTTCTGCAGTACGACAAGGTGACGCACTACGGCGCCTACGCTGGCCTTGCCTTTCTATCCCTGCTGGCGTTTGAACGCCGGCGCGGCCTGGCAGTCGCGCTATCGATGATTCTCCTGGGTGCCGTAATTGAACTCCTGCAGCATTTTTCGCCCGGCAGGACGCCGGACATCGCTGACGCCATCGCCAACACCCTGGGGGTATTCTCGGGGATCGCGGTGGGATTACTCGTCACCGGGGCGTATCAAGGGATCCGAAGGAGCCGGCAGTGGCGCGGCCGGGGATGATTAACTTTGGTTACCTGGAACCGCGCAGCCTCCCGATAGTATTGACAGGCACCGTCGGTACTATAATAAGATCTAAAGTGACGGAGTGATCGCCCTGCGATCTCCGCGGAATGTCTCAAGACTTTTCCAAGGACGCCCACTATGCCAGACCGAGGATGCTTCGTGACGCACAAGGCAATTCTGGCAGCGATGGCGTCCAGTCTCTGGCTGTTTTTCCCGACAGCCGTTCAGGCCCAAGCCTTGAACGCCTGCGATCTGACTGGCGATGGAGTGGTCGACGTCCTCGACGTGCAAGCGGCGACGGACATGGCTCTGGGGTTAGCTCCTTGTACCGCCAATGTCGCCGGCTCAGGGGTATGCAACATTGTCGTGGTTGAGCGGGTAAAGAACGCTGCCTTGAGCGGGACATGTCTCACCGGCGTTCCCCATAGCGCGTCGTTGAACTGGACGGCCAGCACGTCCTCCAACGTGACCGGCTACAACGTGTATCGCGCCACTCAGTCCGGCGGCCCATACACGAAGTTAACCTCCTCTCCGGTGGCCGGGACCAGCTACACGGATGTGACGGTGCAGGGTGGCCAAACCTACTATTACGTGACCACCGCGGTTGATAGTAGCAGCAACGAAAGCGTCTATTCCAATCAGGCCACCGCCGCTGTACCTACCCCCTAGCGTTCGTGCGCACCCTCCCCACGCGAAGAAGGGTAGTAGTAATAGTTGGATCCCGTGTATTTTCCGGGAGACCAGTCCGGGACACAATTCAGCACCACGCCCAGAAACTTGGCGTTCGGCACGAAATCCAACGCGCACTTGCACAAGTGGCGATTGGTGAAATCGGGGCGCATCACCAGGATTACGCCATCGCACACAGCTTGGATCAGTTCGTAATCGGCGACAGTACCCACCGGCGGTGAATCGATGATCACGTACCGGAACACGTCGCGAAGCTCCGCACACAGCGTCCTCCACCTCGCACTGTCCAGCAATTCCACAGGATTGGCTGGAGGCGTGCCGGAAGATACCACGTAGAGATTCGGGAATTCCATGGTGCGCACCAGGGCTTCCCCGGAGGTGCAAGCGCCTGCGAGTACGTCCGCAAGCCCCGGTGATTGTGGAAGCCCCAACTGCATGTGGATCGTCGCTTTGCGGAGATCCGCGTCCAGAAGCAGCACCTGGCCCTCGCTCTTGAGAGCCAACGCACCGGCTGTATTAATCGCGGTGACGCTTTTCCCGTCTCCCGATTCCGGACTTGAAATCACGATCAGGTGGGGTTGCTTCGGATGCTGGCTGAGCTTCGTACGCAGCGTGCGGTACTGCTCGCTCGGCCGCCACTGGCCTTTTTCAAACGGCAATAGTGGCGACGGCGCCGGAACGTGCAGACTCAGCGTGCGGATCTGCGTGAGACCTGGCGCCGCCGACGCAGCAGCAGATCCCAGCGCGGCTTCAGCGGCTGCCGCCGCCGGCGGCGCACCCTCACTCTTGAATCCCCCACCAACCCGGGGAGGGGAGGCTTGCCCGTCAACCAAGGGCAGGACCGCATCCGCGATCTTCTCTCCCTTGCTCTTGTACAACATCTCGAATAGCTTGCTCACGCGATTTCAGTCCTCGGCGTCGGTTTGAACTTGGCGCGCAACCTGCCCAGCATGGAAGGCCGACGCGCCGGCGCAGTGCTGTAACGCTCCAACGTCTTCATTGGATAAGCGTCCAGGGCCGGTACGGAGGCGAGGGCCGGCGGTGCCGGCGCGCGTTGCGGGATAGGCGGGGACAGGTGCGGAACCGGCGCGGTTAGGTGCAGGTCCCGGCAGGCACCAATTACGTGGCGCGCCTCGACCATAGCCGATTCGTCCGCATACGCTTCGATCAACGCGTTGTCGCAGGTGACGTTGATGAGACGCGGAATCCCGTGCGTTGCCTGCCCGATGCCGGCCACGGCCTCAGCGGAAAACGGCGCCTCTTTGCCACCCGCTACCTTCCAGCGATACTGTATGTAGGGCCCTACGTCTTCCGCCGACAAAGGCGTAATCGTCATGCGCCGTGCAATCCGCTGCTTCAATTGCCACAAGGGTGCGCTGTTCAGCAGGTCGTCGAGCTCACACTGGCCCACCAGCGCGATTTGCAGGAACTTCTCTCTGGCGGATTCGAAGTTCCCAAGCAGGCGAATCTCCTCCAGCACTTCGAGACTCAGCTTGTGGGCTTCGTCGACGATCAGGGCCGATATCTGACCCGCCTGGTGGGCCTTCCAAAGGAAGTCCTGAAGTTTCGAGATGCGTTGCGCCTTGCTGGCGGGAACGTCGTTGAGCCCGAAATCCATCATGGCGGCCTCCAGGAACTCCGCAGGCGACAATGTCGGGTTCAAAATGACGCTGTATCGTACGCGGGGCGCCGGCAGGTGCGCCATCATGCTGGTCAGGAGCGTCGTCTTCCCAGTCCCGGCAGTCCCGGTCAGGACGACGAAACCCTTGCGCGCAAAAATCGCGTAGGACAGCCCGGCCAGCGCCTCCCGGTGCTGCGCGGTCAAATACAGGAATTCCGGATCGGGTGTCAAGTTGAACGGGGCTTTGGTGACCTCGAAGAAGGTGTTGTACATAATCCCTACGGCCGATCGAGAACGGATTTCACGTCCGTGATGACCGCCCTCGCCAGAAGCGGCGAGGTCACCGTGGCACTCGCCGGCTCTTTTCTACGGCTGAGCCAGCCCCGCGATTTCGATTCTGTTTGACCGGAATCGATTGCAACCTCAATGTATGGCAGCCGCGCCAGAACCGGAGTGCCGGGCGGCAATTCCCATTCGCCGAGCAGGACATTCTGCCGCAATTCGGCGACAAACCCCACCAGCAGAGCAAGCAACAGCGCCACAACCGTTCCTCCCGCGTAAAACGCCGGACGGTTGGGTTTGATCGGCTTTTCCGGTAGTTGAGCTCGATCCAGGACGACAAAACGCTCGGACTGCTGCCTCCGCTCCATATTTAACGACATCTCCGCGGCCATTTTTTTGTCCAGAAGGGACTTGTAGTTCTCCTTCGACATCTCGTAGTCGCGCGTAACCTGAGCCATCTCCTGTTCGCGGACGGGGAGCCGCTCGATGCGGAGCTGGTAAAGACCGAGGTCGCGCAGAATCCGCTGCTGCTCGGCCTTGCGGTTTTCCATCTCCGTCTCCGATCCCTGGATTTGTGCCCTCAAACTGGCGAGTTGTTCGCGCGTGCGCGCAAATTCCGGCGGTTCCCGCAGCAACGGCCGCCGATTGCCCGTGGCGCCCGCGCCGTCCGGTGGGTTCGGCGCCGCGGCTGCATTCGCCGCCTGCCGCTGCCCCTCGACTCGCCTGACGTTCTCGAGTTCGGTGCGCAAGCGGATTACTTCCGCATGATTTTCGCTGAAACGGGCGCGGAGCATGGCGAGTTGGACTTCCAGGGATTCAGACGTTTTGACGTTTGGCGCCGTGGCCGGCTGGCCCGGCAGGAGGGAACTGCCCGTCGTCCCTTCCCCACGGAGGGCTTGTTCCCATTCACGCGTCTGCGCTGCGGTGGTCGCGTCGATGGCGTTGGCGCTGCCTTCCAGGATCACCTTGGTCTGTTGTGCGCGGTTGATGGCATCGCGGTTGGCTTCCAGTTCGACTTGAAGCCTGGCAAGGGTCCCGGACAGAGCAGCTTCCTGCTGCGGCAATTCTCCGTTGTGTGCGAGTTTGTAAACGCTGACCGCCGCTTCCATTTCGTCGAGACGCTTCTTGGCCTCGCGAAGCTGCGTGTCGAGGAAGTCCGAAGTACCGGCCGCTTGCCCCTCTCGCGTCCTCAGGTTCTGTTCGACGTAGAGGTCCGTCAGACGGTTCGCAACCTGCATCACCAACGCAGGTTGGCCTCCCTGATAACCGATCCGAAAGGCCCCCGGCCGTTTGGTTTTGCCGCTACTGCTGCCGGGCATGGCGGACTCCAGGGAGATGGTGATGTCCTTCCGCATCATCTCCAGGATTTCTTCCTCGAAATGCGTTTTTCGTTCTTCCCGATAAAGCCCGAACTCCTCGATCACCTTCTTGAGTTCCGCGCCGCTAAGAAGCATCTGCCTGATGGAAGCGATGCGTTCCTCCAGGTCGTCGCCGACCGTCGCCGAAACGAACTTCTCCGGGATCTTTTGCGAGTCGATCAGTACCACCGTCTCCGCCAGGTACACCGTCGGCAGCGACCGCACCACGGCGACCGCACAGAGAGCGAAGAGCACCCACGCCACGGTGATGCGGATCTTTCTTTTCCAGATCGTCCTGAGAATGGAGAGGGCGGAGAACCCGGCGAAGCCGGATTCCGGCTCTTCCACTTCTGCTTGAGTGTGGCTGACCATGTCTTCCCGGTACTATTATGGAGCAATCCGGGATCTTTTGCGAGTCGATCAGTACCACCGTCTCCGCCAGGTACACCGTCGGCAGCGACCGCACCACGGCGACCGCACAGAGAGCGAAGAGCACCCACGCCACGGTGATGCGGATCTTTCTTTTCCAGATCGTCCTTAGAATGGAGAGGGCGGAGAACCCGGCGAAGCCCGATTCCGGCTCTTCCACGTCTGCTTGAGTCTGGCTGACCATGTCTTCCCGGTACTATTATGGAGCAATACGCGGACCAAAAGTCGAGGTTTTTTATTTGCAATGGTTTAGACGCCGCCAGTGGGCTCGCGCCTGCCACTGGTTGGGACTGGCCGTGGCGGTTTCCCAAGTTTTCGCATACCGCATCCGAAGGAGGAAAAGCTATGGCTGCGTCAGCGGTGGGCCAGCGCGGTGGCGCGTGGGCGATGGGGCGGAACCGGCCACGCCCGCAGCGGTCGCGAGTTGGCGGATACGCTGGCTACTTCGGTCTTTTGACACTGCTGTTCATTCAGCCACTTACCAGGCTGGCACTGTACGCCGCCCACAGCGACCTGCATTCACACATCCTCCTGGTGCCGTTTATCGCGGGTTACTTGCTTTACATCCAGCGGGGGCGGCCCTTTGCTGCTGATCGCAGTTCGATAGCCGGAACCGTCACGGTAGGCGGAATCGGATTCGTGGCATCGGCAGCAGGGATCTACTGGCGTGGAGACCTGAGCATCAACGATCAGGCCACCCTTAAAGGCCGCGTCGCCCTAACCGGCGATTCGCTGCCTTTTTGTCGGATTTCTTGACGGTTTGAGGATAACAGCTTGGAAATGGTTGGGTTAATGGGTGTTAGCGTGCGTTTCGCTCCTGGCACCCAAAGAAGCGACCGAAAATCCGTCGGAAAGGCTTACAGATCATATTGCGCGGCGGCCGCGAAGTTGGGACTCTCGGGAACAATCACGTATATAAATACTGATAAATGAGTAAGATACGGGAATTGTATGGACTGGCCCTGAGATTGCTAGATCAGTCGCGGAGGAACTTAGCACATGTCACGCGCAAATCTTTGGGCTATCCTGCCGGTGGCCCTATTAGCAATGAACTTCGCGCCCGCAGCTCGGGCGGAGATCGTCCCTCTGAATGGATGTAACGTTGATCACTTTGATTGTCCGATAGCAGGCGCACCATACGGCCAGGTTGAGAAGGTGGAGAATGCCGATGGCACTGCAACTATCACGCTTACGCTGTTGGACGGTCTTCAGTTGATCAACAAAGGATTTGGTTTCAATTTCGATTCCTCGACGGTGACCAACATCAAAGACAGTACCGGCGGTTCGAGTACCGAAACCGCATGCTCCGCTTGCACGTTGAACACCGGTCCCCAACAATTCGACGGGTTTGGGTCCTTTCAATTCTATATCTCTCCGACGTCGAAAACTGGAACTGGTAATGTGGGGGACATTACAGACCTTCAATTCACGGTTAGCGGGCTTAGCCTCACCCAGTTAGATCAGGGATTCGTAGCTGAAGTTGGGAAAATAGGCTGCATCACTGGTTCATGCACAGGTTATATTGGGGAGGGCATACCGACCGTGCCAGACGGCGGGACGACGGTATTGCTTCTCGGCTTCGCGTTGGGGGGCATGGGTCTGGTGTCGCGGCTGGGTCTGGTGTCGCGGCTCATCAAGTAACCAAGAACAATCTTGGTCTGAATTCAACCTCCCGTCCGAACAAAGGGGCCGTGTCAGCGGTCCCTTTTGCTTTTCGTGAGTGTTTACGGGTAGAGATCGCCAGAACCCGCCTGACACCGCGCCCTCACTCCCGAGCGATTCCAAGCTTTTCCATCAATTCATACAGCGTCGGCCGGCTGACGCCAAGCTCCAGGGCGGCGGAGGTGATCTTCCCCCTGTGACGCCGCAGGGCGTCCTGGACCATCTCCCGTTCCACACTTTCCCGCGCTTCCTTGAGCGTCTGTGGCGGCAAGGCACTCAGGGTATCGGTCAATTCCAGGTCCCTGGCGGTGACGCGCTTGCCATCCGCCATGATGACCGCCCGCTGCACCCGGTTCTGCAGCTCGCGGACGTTTCCCGGCCAGCGGTGAAGACTCAGGGCGCGCAGCGCATCGGGCGCGAAGGTTAGACCGGGCTTGGCGTGCTCGACAGCATAGTTGTGCAGGAAAGCCTTCGCCACCAGCACGATGTCGTCCCCCCGCTCCCGCAAGGGGGGCACCTTGACGACCACAACGGCCAGGCGAAAGTACAGGTCCTCTCGAAACTTCCCACTGGCGACGGACTCACGCACGGTTCCGGTTCGTGGCCGCGAGGCCGCGCGTGTCGCTTTGAATCTCCTGCCGGCCCCCGACGCGCTGGAAGCACTTCTCCTGGAGGAAGCGCAGGAGCTTCACCTGGACCGGCGCCGGCAGCTCACCGATCTCGTCAAGGAAAAGCGTCCCCCCGGCGGCGGTTTCGATGTGCCCTTTGCGCTGCGAGTTAGCACCCGTGAACGCGCCTTTCTCGTGGCCGAAGAGTTCGCTCTCGATCAGGTTCTCCGGGATGGTATTGCAATTGATGGCGACGAACGGGCCGCTCTGCTGCGCGCTCCGGCGATGGAGCGCCTGCGCCACCATTTCCTTGCCGGTGCCGCTTTCGCCCAGAATCAGCACCGGGGCACTGGTGGGGGCCACCTTGCGAATGAGCTCCGCCGACCTGCAGGCGGGCGAAGAGCAGGCGGCAGGATGCACTCGCCCACAAATGACGAAAGGGCCGGATCGATCCAGCCCTTTTGTCGTTTCCGCCAGGAAGAAAAAAGTTACGCGCGGAACCTCCGACGCAGAGTTTCAAGACCAACCAGAGC
>ODAK010006088.1_pt1 | contig 12195 bp, 11 predicted proteins | sample 1539591 | NCBI WGS metagenome assembly ODAK01 (sample SAMEA3539303, study PRJEB22396) | soil metagenome | biome: tundra; feature: field; material: soil | place: USA | collected 2010-05 | depth 0.15 m | reverse complement strand
TGCCCAAGCTTCGGCCCCAACACCGGATGTGGTTCTGCGATGGACGCCTCAGCTTCGTGGTCGAAGAACTGCAGCCCGCCGCCGTGTTGGTTCGGCTGGAGAAAGGCGCCATCCCGCTCAAATCTTCCAACTCCCTCTTCCTGCCCGACAGCCCAAGCCCTTTCTCGGTCTTCACCTCCTCGGACCGAGAGTTGCTCGCCGCCATGGCGGCGGCAGGACTCCCGCCCGATTGGGTGGCCCTATCGCTTATCAGCTCCCCGGCTGATGTGCGCGCCGGTCGGAAAGAAATCCGCAGCTTCCTGGGGTCCAGCGTCCGGGTCATGGCTAAGTTCGAAACGGTTGCCGCAGTCGATTCGGCCGCCGAGATCATTGACGAGGCGGACGGGATCATGGTCGCGCGTGGCGACCTTGGCTTGGCGGTCGGTTACGTGCGGCTCCCCGGCATACAGGAGCAGCTCGTCGCTGCCGCCCGGCGAGCCGGCAAAATCACCATCGTCGCCACACAGGTCCTCGAGGTGTTCGCCGAAACCGGATTGCCGCTGCGGGCCGAGCTTTCGGACCTTTCCCTCGTCGCCCGCCAACGGGCCGACGCCGTCATGCTCGGAAAGGAGACGGTTTATAGCCCGCGCCCCATCGAGTGCATCCGGCTTGCGCGGGAGGTTATGGCCTACGAAACCAGGCGCTTCGAAAACGAATCGGGGGCACTGGCACCCAACGCCGCCCTGGCGCCACCCCAAGGTGCCTGAGCCGCCGATCCTGTTGCCCGGTTACACCCCCACCCGCTCACCCCATGGGCCACAGCGCAAGGTACGAACTCAAGTATGTGATCGAGGAGCCTCGCGCGGTCGCCGTGGCGGATTTCATCAGCAGCTATCTCAATCCCTCCGAGCACAACGGCTCCGGCCCCATCCGCGGCCACCCAGTCATCAGCCTTTACCTGGATTCACCGGATTTCTTCTTCTTCCGCCAGGCCTTCACGGGCCATAAAAACCGGATGAAGCTCCGCATCCGGTTCTACGATGACGAATGGGCGCGCCCCGCCTTCCTGGAGGTTAAAAGGCGTGTCGGCGAGGTCATCTGCAAAGACCGCGCAATGATCAGCCGCGAGGGCGTGCGCCAAATCCTGTCCGCAGGCTGGCCAAACCAACCTTACTACCCAGACACCAGCCAACTCGTCCATGGAAAACGCCGGCAGGATGTCAATGCGGATTTCTGGCAGTTCTCCAATGCCGTCCGCGCGCGCGGGGCCATCTATGTCTCCTATTTCCGGGAGATTTGGGAATCGCCCGTGGACGAGGAACTCCGGGTTACATTCGACCGGGAGATTTATGGCAGCCGCTACGATGGCTCCGGCAAGCTTGGCGTCCCTCAGCGGGGCTGGCGCCCCTACCTACCCCCGTATCTCGCTCCACTGCCCAAGGATGGCGTCATCCTCGAGCTCAAATTCGATGAATGCGCCCCGCGCTGGATGTTGGACCTGGTCAAAATCTTCAATCTCCGCCAAACCCCTGTCTGCAAATACTGCGCCTGCGTTTATGCGCAACAACTCCAACATGGGAGACAGCCGCTGCCCGAACAGGAGGAAGCCTTGAAACTATGAGCGACTTTATCGCCTCTCTCAGCCGACCCGATTTCGCCGGCGCCCCGGACGGTCTCGCCATCCTGTTTATGCTCGTCCTGGCCTTCACCACCGGGATGTTCATCGGTTTCGTTTACATGTGGACCCACGAGGCTCTCTCCTATTCGCGAACTTTCGTCGGCGCCCTGGCGGTGCTGCCGGTGATCATCGCCATGCTGATGGCCGCCATGTCCGGCAGCTTGCTGGTAGTCTTCGGCCTGCTGGCTGTGTTCGGCGTTGTCCGCTTCCGCAACGTCTTGAAAGACACGCGCGACACGACCTTCATCCTCTGGGTGATCATGGAGGGATTGGCCATCGGTACCACTCGCTTCGCCACTTCCCTGCTCGCTGCATTCGGTATCGGCGCGGTCTTCCTCGTGCTTCGCTTCATGAGCTTCGGCCTACGCAACCGCTACGACGCCGTCCTGAGCCTCCGCGTCACTGGCGACGTCCCCGTGCGCCTCGCCAACTTGCGTGACGTTCTCCGACACCACGCCATCCGCCTTGACCTCGCCAGCGAGCGAAGGTCCACCACGCAGGGCACCGACCTGACCTATCGGCTCCTCCTTCGCGACACCTCCCGCTCCAGCGAACTCCAAACTGAGCTCTCCGGCACAGAGGGCCTCGAAAACGTCTCCATCTACCTCCACGACGATGAGGCGGAGATTTAGCGCTTCGCCGGCGGCAGTGTAATATCGACGAGTTCGCCAGGCAGGATCTTGAGGTTGGCTGGCAGACTAATGTCCACCGGCAGTCCCTGCACGATGCTGGCAAAATTAACCGGTCCCAGCAGCGTCGGCGGCACGGTTTCCAGTTGTGTGCCCACCTCGGTCACGGTGGCCTTGCCCTGCTCCGGACGCAACCCACGCGTCCGGACCTGCACCGCCATCCCCACCGTCGGCTGCGCCGCCAGCGGCACCCGCAGATAGCCCACGATCCTCACCGGACTGAGCGTGGCAATCGCCACTATCGGTTGCCCGGCCGTTACCGCTTCCCCCGCACGACGAAATATTGTGTTGACGATCCCGTCAATAGGCGCTTTTACCAGCAGCGGGCTCAACTCCGCTTCTGTCAGCCGCAGCTTGGATTCCTGCACCGCGATCGCCGCCGCCAGCGGGTCGCTTGACACTTTCGAGATGTCCGCTGCGTTGGTCAACTGGAGATGTTCAAAACCCCTCTCACCTTCCGCCACCAGCTTGCCCAACTCTTCCACCTCTTTCTGCAACCGATCCCGGGCGGCCTTCGCCTGCTCGTAAACGCGTTCCGCCACAATCTTATCCTTGAACAACGCCTCCATCCGGCGATTCTCCGCCTCCGCCAGATCCAGGTCCACGCGTGCGCTCGCCAACTGGGCACGCTGCTTCATCCAGTCCAGCCGCAGTTGATCGTAATCCATCGCATTGTGTTGCTGCGCCACCACCGGCTTCAAGTTCACCCGCAACGCCTCAATCTCCGCTTGGATCACCGCCAGCGAGGAAGCCAGAATCCTGGGCTCCGTTATCAGCACCTTGCCCACCGTGTCGCCCGCCTTAACCCGCTGAAACCGTGCCACATTCAACTCCGCCAGCACCCCCGGCTTGTAACAGCTCACATCCGACACCACCGGCTCCGCCTGCCCGACAATCGTCAACGATGCGACGTGCTCCCGCCACAAAAATGCCACCGCGCCAAACCCTGCAATCAAGACTAGCGGCGGCAGCCAGCGCACGCGCAGCAAGTGCCAGCGCTTCCGCATCGGAATGGGAATCGGTTCGCGACGTTCAGTCTTCATGGTTCAGCTCGTGCTCAAATGCGGCTGGCGGCTAATTGACACCCGTCATTTAACCGTGCCGCGCCAGCCTCAGTCAAGCGCCTTATGGGCGGGCGGGCAGCAGAGATTGGAGGCAAATAGGGAAAAACCATTGAATTCCTTCGAAGCCTCATCGTAACTCCATCGAAGCCCCATCGAAGCCCCTTCGTAACATCACGCTTACCCCACGCCTGCCAAACGCCAGCAGCGCGCTCGCAGCAGACTGTGCGCAAGGCTGAGCGTGCCGGACCCGGACGGTGCGGGGCTTTGGGGGTTGGCGGGGTTGAAGCGCTTGCCTAAACCGTAACAGATTGCCGAAGGAATTTGACCCGGCTCGTTGGACGGCGCATACTCCGCCGACATGCGCGTTCGAATCCTGGCGGGGCTGGTGTCCTGTGCCACCCTCATCGCGTCCGGCCAAGGCACAAAGCCGCCGGCGAACACACGGCCGCTTTCTCTGCCCGAGTGCATCGAGTTCGCCCTGAGCCAGAACCTCGACCTGAAGATTGAACATCTGGTGGCAGACGCCGCCGGCTACAACTTGAGCGGGGCCTATGGCGCTTACAGCCCCGTTCTGTCATTCGACGCCCAACACGGTTATGTCTCCGAGCCTGGCGATTTCGACCCAAGAAAATTTAACCCCTACTTCCCCGTTGAACTCAAGACGGACACTATCGGCCCCGCCTTGAGCGGACAACTGCCGCTGGGATTGAGCTACAGTCTAAGCGCCTCCGCCATTGCACAAAACGCGCGCACCGACTTTAATTCCGACACGGAGGACGCCTCGGCTTATCCCGGGGGGATTCGCCAAACCAACAATTATTTGGCCGCGACCAGCCTGACCTTGCGGCAGCATCTGCTCAAGGATTTCTGGATCGATTCGGCCCGCGAGACCCTGCTTGTCCGCCGTAAGGAATTGGGCATGTCCCAGCAGGCGTTGCGGTTCCAAATAATGAAAACCGTGCTGGCGGTTGAAGTGAGCTATTACGATCTCGTCGCTGCACGGGAATTGGTCAAGGTGCGGGAAAAGGCTGTGGAACTGAGACAACAACTGGTGGAAGAAACCCGGCGCCGGGTGCAAGTCGGCGATTTGCCGCCCCTCGATAGCGAGCAGGCGGAAGCTCAACTGCAAAACGCTTTGACTGCCTTAACCAGCGCCCGGGAAGCCTATGTGGCCCAACAGAACTGTTTGAAGAAGCTGCTTACCGACGATTTCAGGGAGTGGGCCGACTTCGATCTGCAGCCGGCGGACGTCCTGCTTGCCCTGCCCGCCGAAGTCAACCGCTCCGAGAGCTTCCGGAACGCGTTGAAGAACCGGCCCGATCTCATTGAAGCACGGCTGGCCGTCGAGAAGCAGGCTGTGGTCGTCAAATTCCAACACAATCAGCTTTTCCCAAGCCTCGACCTGGTCGGGCGCTATGGCGGGCTGGGCGTTGATGCTAACTCCGGCAGGGCCGTTAGCCAGGCGTTCAGCTTCAGCAATCCCGACTACTTCTACGGGGTCGTGCTGAGCTTTCCCCTCGACAATGCCACCGAACGCGGCAATTACCGCGCCAGCCGGGCCGCCAAGCAAATCGCCGAATTGCAACTTAAGAAGGCCGAACAAGAGGTGCTGGTGCAGATCGCCGATTACATCAACCGGGTCCACTCCTGCTTCAGCCAGGTCGGCTCGACGCGAAAAGCCCGTTCCTTTGCCGAAGCCGCCCTGGCCGCAGAGCAGAAGAAACTCCAGAACGGGCTCTCGACCAGCTTCTTTGTGCTCCAGGCGCAGGAGACCCTGACGGCGGCCCGCACCGCCGAACTCCAAGCGCTGGCCGAGTACAACCGAACCCTGGCCCAACTGGCCTATGCCGATGGCAGCACCTTGGACAGGCATCACTTGGCGCTGGAAGGGAAGTGACGCAGGATCGGGCAAGTCAGTCGGTTCTCAGAGCCTCAGTTGCCGGGCATTCTTTGAAACCGAATCCGGCGGATGTAGCCATAGTCGCTTTCGCAAATCAGGATATTGCCATCGTAATCCATGGTGACGCTGCGGCCTTCACTGATTTTTGGGATGGATGGATCATAAAAGAACGAGCCGTCGCCGGCGTGCATGAAGCCCCCTGACCCGTTCAACAGCAGGTGGATAATGCCGGCAGCATCCAAGTACCAAAGCTGGCATCCTTCATGAGAAAGAAGCAGATAACCGCCCGTGGGTACGGGCCAGGGGCTGCGTACGCCATAGAGGCCGGTGGCCAAGGCCGATGAGCCATCGCCGCCCCCCGTCGTCCCGCCGTTACCCGCCAGCACGATCACCGAGCCGTCGGGATGGATGCGATAGGCGTAGTTCGCGCCACGATCACACACAATTACATCTCCTTCCTGCGCGACAAATAGAGTGCCCAGTTCGGTGAAGCCCGAAGCGAGCGTGTGGACCCCTCCCGATGGCGTCCAGCTCCGCACCTTCGTTCCGGCGCAGAAATAGGCTAGCGACTCATCGGCCTTGACCCAGAGACCACGCCCGGTGCTTATAGCCGATCCATCAGTGGTGGCCTGGAATAGCGTCATCATGGTGCCGTTAGTGTTCACGCGTCGCACCCGGCCGTTGTCGGTGTCCAGGACATAAACAATGCCTTCCGGGAGGACCCACAGACCATTGGGAGAGTTAAGTTGCAGGCTCGTGGCAGCGGCTGGGCCTTCACCGTTGAACCCCCCGACGTGAGTGCCGGCGTGAGTCTGAATGGTGCCGTCCGGCGTGACTTTAAGGACCGAGTGACTGTTCTTGTCGGCAATATAGACGCTGCCGGCGCGGTCGGCCATTGCGACGTGGGGTCGGGACAAAGCCGCCGAGGTTGCCAGACCGCCTTCATAGGTCGCGGACCAGTAATCGATGCCGTCCAGTCGGCCAAGGCCGTTGCCCGCGATGGTTTCGAGGATCCCGTAGGCGTAAACCAGGTTGGTAAAGCCTTGTGGTGTGGGTGGGACATCGACGGCCTGCATTCGATGAAAGCGGGTTCCGCCGACCAGCGGTACTGAGAGCGCGCCCGACGAATTGGTGGCAAAGGCGTTCTGCCCGGGAGTCCAGGGTCCGCTGGGTGTGGTGCACGCCTGGACGGTGCAAACTCCCGGCACCGGGGCGTTCGTCCACGTCAACAGGCCGGTCCGGCCAAACGCGGTCACCCGAAACGGAGATGCGGCATGGCTGGCTATGTGCGGAAGCATCAGTCCGAAAAAGGCTAAAACCATCCGGCGGCCACCGCACAGATTGGCGCGCGGCACCTTCGTTTCGGGCATGGACTTCCGAGCCATAGTTCCATTCCTCGACTGAACAGCAGCCTGCACTGCTGAACGTCAGCCACAGAATTCCAGCAGATGCAGTGCCAAACAGTTGAAGAGATAATTCTTGTCAGGTCAATCCTTATCTTTCAGTCCCTGGCGGTCACGGCAGCACTACCAACCGGCGAATGAGATGGTCATGTGCGCTCATGTCGTCGACCACTTCCACCACTTCGCCATTTCCCGATGTCGGTGAACTCCGCGACGTCCGGAACGGGCCCTCTAGCCAGATTTGCCTCGTGCTCCACCCCGGCGAGGATTTGGGCTTCCGAAAACGACCTCTTGGGCTGTTGTCGTCCCCGGGAGGGCGAACATCCTCGCAAGCCCTAATCTCAATCGCGATTTGCTTGCCTGCGGACGAAAGGAATCAACGCCCCGAGCAGGCGATCGAGCTGCGGGCGGGTGTGTTCGCTGGAAATGACAAAGCGAAAGTAGCCGCTGGGCGGTCCGCCGGGATATTTGATGAACGGGGGATAGATGCCCGCCGCGAACAGCGCACGGTTCAGGCGGGCCGCTTCGCGCGCGCTCCGGGGGAGCAAAGGTACAATAGGTCCGGGCGTTTCGGCTAACGGCAGGCCCGCCTGGCGCAAGGCCGTTTTCACGTGGGCCGCGTTCACGACCAGTCTTCGCCGCAAGCTCTTGTCCGCCTTCAGAATCCGGACGCCCGCAAGCGCCGCATTGACGAGCGGCAGGGGCGGGGCGGTGCTGCCGACGAACATCCGGCTGCGGTCGAGGATTTGTTGGCGCAGGCGGGCGCTGCCGAGGATCGCGCCGCCGTAAGCGCCGAACGACTTGCTCAACGTGACGGTTTGAATGATGCGGCGGCGGCTCACTCCCGCATGTTCGGGCGCGCCCTGGCCGTTGCGACCTAGAACCCCGGCACCGTGCGCGTCATCGACGAGGATCAACGCGTCTTTGGGCAGGACCTTCAGGTATTCGGCCAGCGGGGCAGCCGAGCCGTCGGACGAAAACATTCCGTCGGTGAGCAGCAGCAGCTTAGACCCGGGGCCGCATCGCTGGACGGCGCCAGCCAAGGCCTCGGCATCGCGGGACTTGAACTGGAGCACCGGACAATCCAGGAAGCGCGCGGCGTCCGCGAGCGAGGGGTGCGCCCCAGCATCGATGAGGGCGTGCGAGGAATTCCCGGCCAACGTCTGAGCGACGACGAGGTTGGTGACGTAGCCGCTGGCGACGAGCAGGGCGCTTTCCGCGCCAAAGAAGTCGGTGAGTTGCGCCTCCAGTTCACGGTAAAGCGCATGGTTGCCCGTGGTCAGTCGGGAAGCGGCCACGTTCAGCCCGTATTTCTTCACGCCGGCCTGCAAGGCCGCGATGACGCGCGGATGGCTGGTGAGCCGGAAGTAGTCGCAGCCGGAGAAATAGGAAAGCTTGCGGTGACGATAGCGCACGTAGGTGCGGTCGATCTGTTGAAGCGGCTCGGGCTCGATCATGGCGGCAAGGTATAAGCGAAGCCTCCGTGCAGAGCACGAAGAAAGTGCAACGCGGCCTGGAGGTATGGCGCGTCTTGCGGCCAGGACGAGCGAAAGCGACTGCCCGGGAGTGCGCACATCCCTAGGCGCAGCAAGGTCCGACTGCCCCAGCGCTTGGGAGAGTCTGCGGACGCCGCTGCGCCCGGGGACGCTGGGCCCTTACACGGATCGCGGTGTGCACCGGTCGCGGCGCCGTTTCCCTCTCCTCTTCTGGAGGAGAGGGCCAGGGAGAGGAGGCCTTCGTTCTCTGCCAGCACGACGCCAGATATATTGGTGGGGCCACTCGCTGGAAGGTCGCCACGAGCCGCAGCCTCCAGAAAGTTAGTGGGCCTCCTCCCCAACCCTGCCCAGGAACCTCCAAAATCCGACATTCGCAACGCATTGTACCCCAGCATGTTGCGAAGAACGGCTATTTTTGACCACCGCGCAGGCAGGTTCAAGGGCGCAAAGCGCGAAATACGTATTTCGAGAGGTTCTCTCCTCCAAAGGAGGAGAGGGAGAACTACTCGCGCGTTGCGCGCGCGCTACTGGCTAGGTGCCGTGGCCTGCGGCACAAGCTGCACGGTATCCCCCGGCTGCAAGGGAATGTCCACCCCGCTCAGCAACTGTTTGGGATCAACGCGGTTCGCGATGCCGTTGTGCACGACGAGGATTTGGCCCGGGTCTTTGGTGCCGTAGTAATCGGCGGCGAGCACGGCCTTGGCCAGAGTAAGACCCTGCGTCCAGGGTACAACGCGGTTCCGGACCTCGCCATTCACCGTGACGCAGGGGCCCTGACCCTGGGTCTGAGCAAGCTGCATCCTCGTCATCGCCTGTTGCTGCCCGGCCATATAGGCGGCTCGCGCCTGGGCGTTAGCCTTGCTCTTGGAGACACACCCCGCGAGCGCGAGGAGCACTAGGCAGCACAGAGTGGGAAGTATTACACTATTCACCGGGTCGCTTAAGAATCTTCCCGAACTCGCTCTCCCCTGGTTCAATCTCAATCCTCCCGGGCGGTTTACTGCCCGGCATGTGCAAAGGCGAAACATTTTTCGTCTCAGGCTTCGCCGACTTAGGGGCGAGGGGAAAGGCCGGGGGATGGGCTGGGGGCGGCGCGGCTTCGCCCGGCTCACTGTCAGCCGGGTCAACGCTTTTCCCCGGTATGTACCAATTCCTGCGGCTATCCAGCCATGCCCGATATCGCTGCACGGTCCACATGCCATGCTCGGCGCCCGTCTCCAGCGAGGAGCTGATCTTGAAGAAATCGCGGTTGCGGATGAAGTTCTTCACCGCATGAGTCGGGACGAGAATCTCGCATTCCGGCACGCGGATGTTCAGCTCGGGTCGAAAGTGCAGCCGCTGGGAAATGACGGCCAGCATGCAATCGGCCAGTTGCGCGGCGACGCTGCTTTGGATTTCGGCCGGGAAGGCGGACACCACCCGTTGCAGGGCTTCGGCGCAGGTCGAGGAATGGACGGTGGCCATCACGAGGTGGCCGGTCTCTGACGCGGCCAAGGTCAGCCGCATCGTCTCCGGGTCGCGCATCTCGCCCACCATCAGCACATCGGGGTCTTCGCGCAATGAATCGATGAGCGCCTGCTCGAAGCTCGGCGTGTCGCGCCCGACCTCGCGCTGCCGGATGTAGGCGCGGCGCGGGCGGAAGGTGTATTCGATGGGGCTTTCAATCGTCACAATGTGCCGCGTATCGGTCACATTGATCTCCTGGATCAAAGCGGCCAGGGTGGAGGATTTGCCGGAACCCGTCGCACCGCTGACCAGGATCAATCCGTTGTGGGCGGTGACCAGTTTCTTGAAGTCGGGATGCAAATTAAGCTTCTCGATTGTCGCGGTGAAGGAAGAGAGCAGGCGGATGGCGAAACCGATGCCGCGGGAGGTCTGCAGGATGTTGATGCGGACGCGCACACCGTGGAAGTTTCGCGAGCAGTCGAACGACTTCTGCTCCAGGAACCGCGGCCACTCCTCTTCGCCGGTGACTTGGCGCGCCATGTCCAGCAGCAGACTCGCCGGGAGGGGTTCGCCGGTGGTCCGCAGGGTGCCGCGAATCCGCAGGGCCGCCGACAGCCCCGCTTCCAGATGCAAATCGCTGGCTCCGTTCGTGGCCGCCAGATTGACTAGTGAATCCAGGTCCATGTGCTGATTCTATCCTTGAACAACCGCCGTGGCAAAAAGTTCCTGTCTTAAGCCGGCTAACAGCTCGTCGACGCTTCCTGCAAGACTTCAATGCAATGCGGAATAGCCCCGGCGACAAAGCCCAGGCACTCGACTGCACCCTTGGGCTTGCCCGGCAGGCAGATCACCAAAACCTTCTCCACCACAATGGCCAAACTTCGTGAGAGAATGGCGTTTGGCGTGAGCTTCATCGATTCCAGCCGCATGACTTCGCCAAAGCCCGGCAGCTCGCGCGCGCCGATCTCGCGCACCGCCTCAGGCGTCACGTCGCGCCGGGCCACACCCGTGCCGCCGGTGGTCAGGATGAGCTGGCAGCCTCGCGCAATCTGCTCGCGCACCGCGCCCTGGATATCCGGCTTCTCGTCGGCGACGAGCGCCTCAGCCAGCACCTTCCAGCCACAACCCTCCGCTGCCGCCTTCAACGCCGGGCCCCCGCGGTCGTCGTAAACGCTCTGCGACGCGCGATCTGAGACTGTGATAATGCCAACATGGATTTGCATAATCCTTAACGAATCCCAACTCATCGTTTCGTCTTGGAAACCAGCCTGACGTTGGTCACGCGCATAGTCTTGTCCACCGCCTTGCACATGTCGTAGATCGTCAGACCGGCAATGCTGACGGCTGTGAGAGCTTCCATTTCCACACCCGTCTGGGCTGCGATTTTGGCGGAAGCGGTAATGACAATGCGATCCAGGGTCTTCGGAATGGCAAAGTTGACCTCGCAATGCGTGAGGGGCAAGGGATGGCACAGGGGAATGAGTTCGCCGGTCTTCTTGGCCGCCATGATGCCCGCCAGGCGCGCCGCGGCCAGGACGTTGCCTTTGGCAATGGTCTGCGACTCAATGAGTTTCAGGGTGCCTCTCTGAAGCCGCACCTCGCCGCTGGCCACGGCTTCGCGGAACATCATCGGCTTGGCCGAAACATCCACCATGCTGGCTTCCCCGTGCGTATCAATATGCGTCAGTTTCTTCATCTCGGTTCCTAACTCTTTGACTCATTAACCTTCTAACCCTTCAACGCTTCACCGCCTCAACGCTCTGCTTCCATTCCTTAACCACCGTTCGCATCTGCTCCGCCGCATTGAGCTTGGGCTTCACGTGTTTAAGGCTAAACCAGGGCAACATGCCGAGCAGATCAGGCGTGACCAGGATCTGCCCGTCGCAGTCCGGCCCTGCGCCAATGCCGATAGTAGGGATGGGAAGCTGTTGCGTCAGTTCCTTCGCCACCCGCGGCGTGACTAATTCCAGAACCACCGCAAAAGCGCCCGCGTTTGCCAGCGCGTGGGCGTCCGCCAGTAACCGCTGGTGTTCCTGCTCGCTCTTCCCCTTAACGTGGTAACCGCCTTCTTCAATTACATGCTGGGGCAACATGCCGAGATGGCCAAGGAACGGAATCCCGCTGCCTACGATCGCGCGGACCTGCTCCAGAATCTCAGCCCCGCCCTCGGCCTTCACCGCTTCGGCCCCGGCGGCGGCGAGTCGCTTCGCATTGGCCACGGCGTCCGCAACAGTGTCGTAACTGTGGTAGGGTAGATCCACCGCCAGCAAAGCGCGCGGCTTGGCGCGAGCTGCGGCGCGAGTGTGATGTTCCATCTCTGCCATGGTGACGTGCGTGGTATCCGGATAGCCCAGCACCACCATGCCCAGCGAATCGCCGACGAGGATCAGCGGCACTCCCGCTTCATCCAGCAGGCGGGTCATCGGGCAATCGTAGCCGGTGAGCGCGGCTATCTTTTCTCCGCGCCCTTTCATCGCACGGATGCTTTCAGCGGTTACTTTGGTCCCCGTCATGGCGCAACCTTGGTGGCAGAATCAGCA
>ODAK010006087.1_pt1 | contig 12195 bp, 10 predicted proteins | sample 1539591 | NCBI WGS metagenome assembly ODAK01 (sample SAMEA3539303, study PRJEB22396) | soil metagenome | biome: tundra; feature: field; material: soil | place: USA | collected 2010-05 | depth 0.15 m | reverse complement strand
ACGGTGTCCGGGGCAATACTTATCGTGTCCACTCTTTCGAAGCTGGGTTTTTAATATCGCTGCCTCATCCCTTCACCGATCCGGTCAGGCCCGCCACGTAGTGTTCCACGAAGAACGAGTAAATCACCGCGACCGGAACCGAACCCAGAAGCGCGCCCGCCATCAACGAGCCCCAGTAGAATACGTCGCCTCGCACCAGTTCGGAGACCACGCCGACCGCCACCGTCTTCTGTTCCGAAGAAGAAATAAACACGAGGGCATAGATGAATTCATTCCACGAAAGTGTGAAGGCGAAGATCCCGGCTGAAAGGATGCCAGGCACCGCGACCGGCAAAATGATATAGAGCATCGCCTGCCAGCGGGATGCTCCGTCGATGCGCGCGCATTCCTCCAGTTCCTTCGGGATGGCTTTGAAGTAACCCATCATGAGCCACGTACTGAACGGAATGAGAAACGTCGGGTATGTGAGGATCAAAGCCCAGGGCGTATCGCCGAGGTGGAAGTTACGGATGGTATCGGCAAGGGGAATGAACAACAGAGTCTGCGGCACGAGGTAAGTAATGAATATCCCGGTGCCAAGCGTGCCGGCGAAACGGAACTTCAGCCGCGACAGGGCGTAACCGGCGAAGACACCGCACACCAGTGAGATCGCGGTGGAAGCGAGCGAAATGACCATGGTGTTCCACAACCACGTGGGGAACAGCGTATCCTCCAGCAACAGCCGAACATGTTCGAACGTCGGGTTGTTGGTCCAGAACGGATTGTAGTTCTTCGCATTCCACGGCCGGTACAGTTCCCCATCGGGGCGTATGGTGGTGATGATCATCCAATAGAATGGAAACAGCAGGATGATGATGAAGAACCCCAGCGGGGCATGAAAGTAGACCGAGCGTTTCCAGCGCGCGCCTTCAATCATCAGCGTGTCTCCACTCGCCTGATATAAAGCAACTGCAACAGCACGACCACGAACAGCACCGGGAAGATCGCCAGTGAGATCGCGGCACCTTCCGACAGCAGTCCGGTGCCGACGCCGATCTGGTAGGCGTAGGTGGCGAACAGGTGAGTCGCGTTCGCCGGGCCGCCTCCGGTCAACACGTACACAAGCTGGAAATCCGCGAACGTCTGGATAACCGAGAACAACGTGACAACCATCGTCACCGGCAACAGCAGCGGCCATGTGATGTGGAGAAAGCGCTGCCAGGCATTGGCTCCGTCGATCGCCGCCGCTTCCTGCAACTCGGGACTGATCGTCTGCAGGCCGGCCAGCAGGCTGATCGCGTAGAACGGCACGCCGCGCCAGATGTTCACGGCGATGACCGAAGCAAAAGCCAGGTTGGGCTCGCCCAACCAGTTGATGCGGGTCTTGATCATACCGAAGTGCCACAGCATCCAGTTAAATACGCTGAACGTGGGGTCGAACATCCATTTCCAGGCGAATGTGGACAACACCGTGGGAATGATGAAGGGCAGCAGGATGAAGGCCCGAACCCAGGCTTTCCCTTTGAAATGCCGATTGAGCAATTGCGCCAGCCACATACCGAGCACGAGTTTGAACACGGTGGTGACGAAGGTGTACCAGCAGGTATTCCATACCGCGGTCCGGAAGATCGAATCGTTCCAGACTTTCTCGAAGTTTTTCAGCCCGACGAAATGACCAGGTACTCCAACCCGCGCGTCGGTGAGCGAAAGCCAGATGCCTTCGAAGAACGGATATGCGATGAACACGGCCAACAGGAGCGCGGTGGGAAACAGCAGCGCGGCCGCGAACCAGCGCTGGTCTTCGAACCTCCCGGCCTTGGGATGTTCCCGAGTGGACATCATGGTCATCGTCGTCAGTGTCGACGCGCTCGCCATTTCAAGGTCCTGCGTGTTTTGTAACAGTTAAACCAATCCGCGCCGTGCCGAGGCGCGCGATGCACGCTTTGGCACGGCGCGGTTCGGGTCTCGTGGTCAGGCGGCGTAAATCTTCTTCAGTTCGTCCTCGGCCCAGGCGACGGCCTGCTCGGCGGGCATGCCCTGCACGGCCTTCGCGTACATGTCGACAATGACATATTTGTTCAGCGCCTCGGCCGCGCCCTGGGTCGGCAGCCCGGCGTACCCTGGCACGCGACCGCCGCCGGAGGCGGCCATGCGGTAGGGTGTCATCACCGGGTCCTTGTCCCACATCTTGCTGGTTTCCCAGACCTTGGTTGGGCCGCAGACGAATCCCTGACAAACCGCGAACCAGTCTTCGTAGTTCTTCGGCGTGTGGAACCAGCGCAGGAAATCGGTCGCCGCCTTTTGATTGGGCGAATAGCCCGTCAGCATCATCGCCTGCGTGGGTGGCATGAGAAATTGCCCAGATGGACCGCGCGGCAGCGGCGCGTGCAGAATGTCGTCCTTCATCGGCTTATCGTCTTCGGTTTTATACTGATCCGGCTTGCGCAGCGCTTCGATGTAGATCGATGCCCCATTCTGGGTCGCCGAGATGGTGCCGGACAGAAAGGCGCGGTTGTTCGAGGAATCATCCCAGGCCAGCCCGCCTTCCTCGTGCGCGTCGGTCCAGAAGCCGGTCATGTACTTGACCGACTCGATCGTCTCCTTGGAGTTCAGGGCGACCGTTTTGCCGTCGGCCTCCACTTCCTTGCCGCCGAACGACCAAAGATACGGATAGCAGAAGCTCGGCGCGTCGCCGACCGTATGGCCGAGGCACTGACCAAGCGGGCGGCCCGCCGCCTTCAGCTTTTTGCCCGCCGCGCGGAGTTCGTCCCATGTCGCCGGGAACGTCTTGACGCCGATTTCGTCGAACCAGGATTTCCGGTACGCGATCATCGTGCCGACGATGGAATAGGGCATCGCGAGCCAACGCTTGCCATCGTGACAGTTGGCCTTGATGTTGTCGTAAAAGCCGCCTTGCGCCGACCCGATCTCCTCGCACAGCGCGCTCACGTCGGCGGTGCCGCCCTTGTAGATGTGGGGGTAGTTGTTGACGGCCATGATGATATCGGGACCGGCCCTGGACTGGATCGCGGCGGTGGAGCGGGCCGCCAGGTCGTTCTGATTGATGGTCTCAAGGACGATCTTGATGCCCAGAGCCTTCTCCGCCTCCGGGATCGCCTTCTTGCGCAGATGCTCATCCGCGGCCGGCACGAAATCGTTCCATTTCAGCCAATGCACCGTGGTGGTTTGCGCGTAGGCCGGAGCGCGGCCGGAGGCCAGGATACCGGCCAGGCCGCCGGTGGTGGCCGCCGCCGCGCCGGTGCCGGATGCTTTCAGAAGTTGACGCCGAGAAAGTCTTGCCATTTCTTGTTTTCTCCCTGGAACGCAATCCGTGTTTCGCGGTTGCATCTCGTTGTGCCGGTGTTGGCTTTTTGTTACGCTATTCACGCACGCGGGCCGAGCGACCTGTTTTCACGCAGCCTAATGCCGGACTCTCGCCGGGCGCAACCATCGGAATCGAAACCGGTGCCAGGCCGGCCGGCCGGCCACCGTGAAGTTACGATCGTCGCGTCAGAATCCCTGCCGCGCGATGTCCATCGCGAAATACGTCAGGATCAGGTCCGCGCCCGCGCGCTTGATCCCGCCCAACGTTTCCCGCACGACACGATGCTCGTCGATCGCACCCGCCATCGCGGCGAATTTGATCATCGCGTATTCGCCGCTCACCTGATATGCGGCCAGAGGCAACAGGCTGTGCGCCCGTACCTGGCTCAGGACATCCAGATAGGGCAGGGCCGGTTTGACCATCAGGATATCGGCACCCTCGGCCTCATCGGTCAGCGACTCGCGGATCGCCTCGCGGCCATTCAGCGGGTCCATCTGATAGGCTTTGCGGTCGCCCTTCAGGTCGCAGCCCGCCGCCGCGCGGAATGGTCCATAAAACGCCGAGGCGAATTTTGACGAGTAAGCCATGATCGGCAGTCCGGAAAACCCGCTGCCGTCGAGCGCGCCGCGGATCGCCGCGACCTGACCGTCCATCATCGCCGATGGCGCGATCATGTCCGCCCCCGCGCGCGCCGCGACGACCGACTGGCGGCCGAGGTTCTCGATCGTGTGATCGTTGTGCACGTCCTCGCCATGGATGACGCCGCAATGGCCGTGCGACGTATACTCGCAGAAGCACGTGTCGGAGATCACCAGCAACTCGGGCGCCGCGTCCTTGGCGCGTTTGATCATCCGCGCCAGCAACCCGTTCTCGTTCCACGAGTCGCTGCCGGTATCGTCCTTGTGCCGGCTGACGCCGAACGTCATCACCGCCTTGATGCCCGCGCGATGAATTTCCTTGATCGCGGCGCCTAGTTTCTTCTCCGGGATGCGATGCACGCCGGGCATGCTCTCGACTGGTGCGAAATCGTCGAGTTCTTCCTCGATGAAAATCGGATAGATCAGATCGTCGAGCGAAACCTTCGTCTCACGCAGCATGTCGCGCAGCGTCGGATTGGCGCGCAGTCGGCGAAGCCTTGCGGTCGGAAACAGCGCCATGTCGAGGGATCTCCTATGCCAGAGGCGAGGGGCGGGAGCGTGGCCGTTCGTTGAACCGGCTGTAGCGGAAAGGCGCGGGATCCACCACCGGGGTCTGGCCGGTCACCAGTTGCGCCATCAGCTTGCCGGCGGCGGGAGATATGCCAAACCCATGCCCGGTGAAACCGGTGGCGATGAAAAACCCCGGAATGGAGTCGACCGCGGAGATCACCGGGATCCCATCCGGTGTCACGTCCACCGCGCCGCCCCAGGTCTCGGTGACGCGCATTTCGTGCATCACCGGAAATGCCTCGACCAGCCGCTGTTTCGCCTGATCCAGGATCCGCTTTGATGGCATGGGATCGAGGATGCGCACCCGCTCGAACGGTGTCTCCCGGTCCGGCCGCCAATGCGACGGTGTCGCGGTTTCCCGCAACCAGGCGCTGCCGAACCGCAATTTCGCGGCTTTGCGATGCTGCCACCACATCGGCAGGAAGTCGCGGGCGAAACGCACGGAATCGGGAACGATATCGGCGATGTTCCGGCTCCAGTTGCCAACCGTGTAGCCGCCGTCGAGCCGTTTCCGCAGTCCGAACCCCGGCCCGCCGATGGAGGTTTCCGGCCCACCCACGACCGGATCGATCCGCATGACGGCAGAGGTCACCTTCAGTTGCGGCAGCCGCAAACCCAGATTGGCGCAGAACAAGCGCGACCAGACGCCGCCGGCCAGCACCACCCGCTGGCAGGCGATCGGGCCGTTCTCGGTAACAACGCCCGAGATGCGGCCCCCCTCCGTCTCGATCGAGCGCACCGCGCAGCGCGTCAGCAGCACCGCGCCATGTCTTCGCGCCGCCTCCGCGATCGCCGGCGCCGCATGCGCCGGTTCCGCCCTCCCATCACTGGGCGTTGACAACGCGCCAGCCCAGTTGCCGGCGATGCCGGGGGTCAGGACGGAGATTTGGTCGCGGGTGAGCAGGCGACTGTCGATCTGGTGCGGCCGGCCAACCAGTTCGAGCCACGCCGAGCGTTTCGCCAGTTCCTTCTCCGTGCGGCATAAGTAAACGATGCCGGTGCGCCGGAAACCGCTCTCGGCTTCGACCAGCTTGTTCATGTCGTTCCACAGGCGCAGGGCTTCGATGGCCAACGGGATCTCCCGCGGGTCGCGGCCCATCTTGCGGCACCAGCCCCAGTTGCGGCTGGATTGTTCAGCGGCGATCTCGCCTTTTTCGCAGAGCACGACCGGGACGCCGTCGCGCGCCAGGAACAACGCGGTGCAAACGCCGATGATGCCGCCGCCGATGATCACCACGGTGGTGCGGGCCGGCGGCTCGGTGTCCGACGGGACGTGGTCGACCGGTGGCGACATCAGGCGGGCCGTCCCATGCCATGGGAGAGCCTGGTCGATGCGCGGATCAGCACCGCACCGGTTGTGCCTGGCGGATGAAGCATTCCGCCTCGTATCATGAAATCCGGCAACTATCCCAACAATTCCATGACCTTCTCGGCCGGCCGGCAGACCTTGGCGCCTTTCGTGGTGACCACGACCGGGCGCTCCATCAGAATCGGGTGGGCCAGGATGGCATCGATCAGTTGGTCGTCCGTCTTCGAAGGATCATCGAGGCCGAGTTCGTCGAACGGCGTGCCTCTCCGGCGCAGCAACTGGCGTGGCGTCATGCCCAATTTGGTCAGCAGATCCTGCAGTTCGGCCCGGGTCGGGGGGGTTTTCAGATACTCGATGACGCGCGGCGCATCGCCGGATTCCCGAATCATGCCGAGGACTTTACGGGACGTGCCGCAATTGGGATTATGGTAGATGGTGGCCATGTCCGGTCTCCTTCCTGGTGGGCGGGAATAACGGCCATTGTCCGCGCGTCAACGAAAAGAACAAGAGGAGGCTTTCATGGATCGACGTCTGTTTCTGGCTACCGCGTTGCTGGTGGCCACAACCGCCGTGCCCGCGTTGGCGCAAACGGCACCGCCCACGCGCGTGCGGGGGACAATCGCGGCGCTGGATGGCAATGCGATGACCGTCACCAGCCGGGACGGTTCGAATCTGGAGGTCACGCTGACCGAACCGTTGACGGTCATGACGGTCAAGAAGGTCGATCTGAATTCGATCGCGGAGAATGCCTATGTCGGGATCGCCACGCGAACGGGTGCCGACGGTAAGCTGACCGCGCTCGAGGTGCTGGTGCTTCCCGAGACAAGCCGCGGCTCGGGCGAGGGTCATTACGCCTGGGACCTGGAACCCGGCAGCATGATGACCAACGGCACAGTGAAAGGCGCGGTGACGGCCACGTCGGGGCGCGAGTTGTCGCTCGCCTACAAGGACGGCAACAAAACCATCTTCGTGCCACCGTCCGCGCCAGTGGTGACTTTCGCACCGGCCGATCGCGCTGACCTGAAAGCCGGCGCACCCATCTTCTTCGGCGCGACGAAGAACGCCGAAGGCAAGCTGACCGCTGCGAGGGTGATTGTCGGCAAGGACGGGGTTGCGCCGCCGATGTGATGGCGCCAACCCGCCAGCCCGGGTTCCAGATGTCTGGATTTGGGTCGGGTATAATCGGCCGCGAGTGCGTTTCTAAAAATCTGGTTCCAAAAATCGGGCGCCCCAATCCCGAGGGAGAGGGGCGCCGATTGGGCGGTGCCGCAGAAGCGACGAATCGCAGATCAGGTTTGGCCGCCCCGCGTCTGGCGACGCCGACGGATCACCGCCAATGCACTGAGTGCGAGACCCAGAACGCTGAGAGAAGCCGGTTCGGGTGCCGGTGCGGGTGCGTCGGAAAGTGTCACCGTGTTGCACGTTCCATTGACACAATATTGGTTGGATATATCTGAGATGTTCGCGGTGATGTAGGCTGACATGGCATCCATCGAGCCTTGCCGTCCCAGGACCGGGTTGGTCGGATCAGGGTCGCTGCCGCCGGGCCATTCGGCATTGCCTTCGCCGACATAGGCCAGATACGTCAGCGGTGTGGTGTCAGTGCAAGGATGTGTCACATCGCATGGGTTCCCATTAATGTCGCGTCCGACCTTGGCCCCCGACGCAAAGCTGCCGCTGAGATTGCCCTCAGAGCAAAGCGATCCGCCATTGCCGGTGGGGCAGGTGCCTCCGCTGAAGTTCTGGCCGGTATCATTGCTTTTGAAGGCAAATGACACACCGGCGAGTGTGAAGGTCCCACCGGCGTCGGAGATGGTGACACCCCAGTGCAGCCGATTTCCAAGTTCATTCGCGAAAGCCCCGGTCGGGTTGGCCTGACCCATCCAGCTCGGGAAGCTTGTGACCTCGATCATCCCGGGCGTGAATGAGGCGCCAAGTTGTTGATAGGCGGTCGGGTCGGTCGCCGGGTTACCGATGTCGCCGAGATTGTTCACCAGCGAGTTCATTGTGTTCGCCTGGTAGCCAGCCCAGCTCGGCGAGCCATAAAAATTGGGCGCCGGAGACGCATATTGATTGATGGTTATTGTCCCTTGTGCGCTCGCCGGCATCACGACGGCAAGGGCAAGCACCGCCAGTGTGGCGAAGCCCCAAAACCTGTTTTTCACGAGTGAGTTCCCTTTCAATGTAGTGTTTCCCAGATCCCTGACCGACACCGCTGGTCAGGCGACCTGGATTTGGCTTCGCGTTGGACTGTCCGACAGGAAGTACCGCGCAAGGCGCGCGGCCGCGCCGGATAGTCGTCTACTTTTCAGTCTTATTTCGTGAACTCTCTCTCGGATTTTGATTGGCATCCTTCTGCACGGTTCGCGCATGACGGCGTGGAACGTGCACTAACACCCCGGATGCAAATCTTGTGCCACCTCCATGAATTGCTTGCAATCAAACGGTTAGAGGAACGGCGCCGTAACATCCTTCCAAGTGTGTAAAAAATCCTGACATCCGTTTGTAAGTGACCAACGCCGTCTCAGAAGTACAAAAATAAAAGCGAGCCATCACATTCCTGCTGCGGACTTATGCGGGCGCGCTTCGCATACAGCGCAAGTCGTTGAGACCGAAACCTGTTTCCCCCGATAAGACGCGAATCGTGCCCGGCGAGCCACCAGACTTATTGACCGATGCCCCATTAAGTCTCGGTGGCATCATCGGAAATAGCGGCCCCTCTCAATTGACAAAACCAACAAAAGTATCATTAATTGGATATTGCTCGACTATTGTTTCTGGCGGTCCAGCTGCGGTTCCGAACGAGCCGTTGCTTTTCACATCACCTCCGCCTCCACCAGCCCCAGTAACCGCTGCTGCGTCGCCGTATCCTCTTCCAGCGCCACCGCGGTCCCTTCGTAAGCCACCTGGCCGTTTACCAACACATAAGTCCGGTCAACGATCGGCAGCACCGTCTCCGCGTGATGTTCAACAATGATCATCGCGACCTTGCCACGCAGCGACACCAGCGCGTCCATCACTTCCTTGACGATCGCCGGCGCCAGGCCCTCGAACGGTTCGTCCAGCAGAATGATCCGCGACGGCACCACCAGCGCGCGCGCGATCGCCAGCATCTGCTGTTCGCCGCCCGACAGACTCTCCGCTCGGGATCGCTGCAGGATCCGCAGTTTCGGAAACAGATTGAACACGTCTTCCTGTGACGCGCCGCCTGGCCGCGCGGCGAGCCGCAGATTGTCCACCACCGTCAGATTGGGAAACAGCCGGCGTCCCTCCGGCACCAGGGAAACGCCCAGTCGATTGATCTCGTAGGTGCGGGCGTGCGTGATGTCGGTGCCAGCGATGGTGATCCGGCCGGCGCTTTTGCCGACCGTGCCGGTGATCGCGCGCAACGTCGTCGTCTTGCCGACACCATTGCGGCCGAGCAGCGCCACCGCCTCGCCCTCGTGCACGACCAGGTCGAGACCGTCGAGCACGGTGCTGCCGCCATAGCCGCCGCGCACGCCCTGTAGCACCAACAGCGGCTTCGCCTCCGTGCCGCGCGCCAGACTTCGGTCGACGGTTGGCGCCACCGTGTCCCGTGACGCGCCGAGGTAGGCGGTGACGACCTCGGGATCGCGCGCGACGTCAGCGGGCGCACCGTCGGCGATGACGCGGCCCTGATGCAGCACGGTGATCCGGTCGGACAGCGCCAGCACGCGGTCGATGTCGTGCTCGATCAGCAGCACCGCATGGGTCGTCGCCAGGCGCCGGATCAGCGCGCCGACGACCTCACGGTCCGCCTCGGCGAGGCCCGCGAGCGGCTCATCCAGCAGCAGCAGCTTCGCGTCCGTGGCGAGCGAGACGGCGATCTCCAGCAGCCGCTTCTCGCCGTGCGACAGGTTGGCGCAAGGCTCCGCCGCGCGTGCGTCCAGCCCGACGTCGGCGAGCAGCGCCCAGGCGCGGGCGTTGACCTCCTCCAGCCCATACGCGTCGCGCCACAACGCATGTCGCGCCGGACTTTGGGCCTGCACCGCGACGCGCACATTCTCGAATGTCGTCAGTCGCGGAAACACGCTCAGAATTTGAAACGAGCGGCTGAGGCCGAGCCGGATGCGCCGATGCACGGGCAGACCGGTGAGTTCCTGGCCGCTGAGCCGGATTGATCCGGCATCCGCCTTCAACAAGCCGGTCAGCATATTGAAGAACGTGGTTTTTCCCGCGCCATTCGGGCCGATCAGGCTGTGCAGCATGTATGGGTGCACATCCAGGTGGATGTCCCGCGCCACGATCAGCGAGCCGAACCGCTTGTTCAGGCCGCGCACTTCCAAAATCGGCCGGGCGGGATCCAGTCCGGCCGCGCCGCCGTCATGCGGGGCGATCACGGATGGCCGCGCCGGCACGAAACGGCGGACCAATGTCCAGTCCTCCCGGCCCATCAGCCGGAACAACAGGCCTTGCATTCCCTCGGGCGAGGTCAGGGCGAAGATGATCACCACCGGGGCGAACATCAGCCACCAGCTTTCGGTGATCGCGGACAACCGGTCTTCCATCAGGATGAACGCGATGGCGCCCCACAGCGGACCGAGAAAGTGATGCACGCCGCCCAGTACCGTCATCAGCAGCGCATCGCCGGCGTGCTGCCAGCCCAGATTATCGGCGTAAGCGCCATGCAGCATCAGCGCCAGCAAACCACCGGCGAGGCCGACGAAGCCGCCCATGATGACGAAGGCTTCGAATTTGACGCGGAACGTGTTGTAGCCGAGCGATTGCGCACGCTGCTCATTGTCGCGCACCGCTTGCAGGATGCGCCCGAACGGCGCGTGCGCGATGCGCCACAGCGCCCACATGCCGAAAGTCACCGCCGCGACGACGAAGACGTGGAAGGTGAGATCGCCGGAGAACCACGGCCGCGGCACATGTTGCAAGCCGTTTTCGCCGCCGGTCAGGTCGGTCCACTTGAACGCGATCTCGAACGCGATTTGCGAAAACGCCAGTGTCAGCAAGGAGAAGTACAGCCCGCGGCGGCGCAGGATGATGAGCGCGAGCAGGGTGGCGAGTACCAGGGAGAACGCGACCGCGAAGATCAGTGCCTCGATCTCGTTACCCAGGATGGTGCGCATCGGAATGGCGACGGCATAGCTGGCGCAACCGAAGAACACCGACGCACCGAACGGCACGAGGCCGGTGTAGCCGACCAGCAAATTCACGCCCGCGCCGTACAGCATGTAAATCGCGATCTGCGTGATCAGGCTGATGGGCGCGCCGATCGCCTCCCACAGCAGGGTCAGCACCGTCAGCACCGCGACGATCCAGGGGATCGGGTGGGCGAAGTATCTCATTCGAAGCGCTCCCACCGCTCACCCAGCAGGCCGCGCGGGCGCAGCAGCAGCATCAGCACCATGAACAAGTACATGATCGCGCCCGAGGCCGCCGGCCAGAACTGGATCGTCAGCGCGATCACCACGCCGACCATCAGGCCGGCGATCACGGCGCCGGGAAACGAGCCGAGGCCGCCGATCGCCACCACCACGAAAGCCGGCATGATGGCGTTGGTCGCCATCGCCGGGGTGATGGTCCACAGCGGCGCGGCCAGCACGCCCGCGATGCCGGAGATGCAGCAGCCCGCTCCGAACACCCAGGTCAGCACGCGCGGCAGGTTGATGCCCAAAAGTCCGACCATCTCGGGGTCGCGCGATCCCGCCCGCAGGATGCGGCCGAACGGCGTGAAGCTCAGGAAGGCCCACAGCCCGACCAGGACCGCGGCCGTGGTGGCGAGCACGGCGAGCCGGTAATTGGTGATCAGGATCGGGCCCCAGATCAGGAAGCCCGCCAGGAACGGCGGCGGACTGAACGGCTGACCGATGCCGCCCCAGATCAATCGCACCGAGGCCTCGATCAGCAGGGCCAGCGCGAACGTCACGATCAGGCTGATCAGCGGTTCTTTGTCGTACAGCCTGCGGATCAGAAGCCGTTCCGCGACCATACCGATACCGCCGACGATCAGCGGCGACAGGATCACCGCCGGCCAGCCGAACGTGTTGTACAGCGTCAACGCGAAATAGGCGCCCAGGGTGAAAAATGTTCCGTGCGCGAAGTTCACGATGCCGAGCAGGCCGAATATGATCGACAGCCCGATCGCGATCAGCACGTAAAGCCCGCCGAGCACGAGACCGCTCGCGATCTGCGAGAGGATAAGTCCTGGATCGAACATGTCACGACTACCGTTGCAAGGACCTCGCGGTCGAGGTCACTGTATGATTTGAAGTTGGCGCCGGGCCGATTTCCCGGTCATGGCGTGGCCCATCTCGTCATGGCCCGGCTCGACCAGGCTCGACCGGGTCATCGCTGTCTCCATCGTGCTGCCGCCGATGGCCCGGTCGAGGCGGCCCATGACG
>ODAK010006084.1_pt1 | contig 12197 bp, 14 predicted proteins | sample 1539591 | NCBI WGS metagenome assembly ODAK01 (sample SAMEA3539303, study PRJEB22396) | soil metagenome | biome: tundra; feature: field; material: soil | place: USA | collected 2010-05 | depth 0.15 m | reverse complement strand
CAGTCGCTCGAGGCCAAGCTGCTCGCCGTTCTCGCCGCCTGAACCGCTCAGACGCGGAGCAGGTCGATCACCTCGCCGGCGAGGTAGAGCGAGCCGCACACCACCACCACGCCCTCACGGCCCGCGAGTCGGCGTGCGCGGCCGAGCGCGGTGCTCACGTCCGCCGCGATCTCTGCGGGGGGATCGAACAATCGGGACAGGTCGGCGGGCGGCGTCGCCCGTTCGACGGCCGGAGCCGTAACCACGATCTCCCCGGTGAGCTCGCTGAGGCCTGCCACCATAGATTCGACGTCCTTGTTGCGCATGGCGGCGAAGACGGCGACGCAACGCCGGCCGCCGATCAGTTCGCGGGCCGAGGCGACCATCGCCGCCATGCCGGCGGGGTTGTGAGCGCCGTCGATGAGAATCGGCGGCTCCCCCTCGATCCAGTCCATGCGTCCTCGCCAGCGCACCGTCTCGCAACCCGTCACGACGGCTTCGGCGTCGATGGCGATGCCAGTGGCGCTGAGCGTGTCGCAGATCGCCACCGCGGTCGCGATGTTGGCCACCTGGAACGTCCCGCGTAACGGCGCGCGCACGGCGATCGGCCGTCCGTCGAACACGGTGTCGACCGCCACGCCGCGCAGCCCCTCGGAGTGCCCGGTGAAGCCAACGTCGGCGCCGACGACGGTGAGCGTCGCGTCGACCTCCGCCGCGCGGGCTTTGATCGCGGTGAGCCCGGGTTCGGTGGCGGCGGTCACGGCTCGGTTGCCCGGCTTGATGATCGCCGCCTTCTCGCGCGCGATCTCGGGGATCGTCTCGCCGAGGAGGTCCTGGTGGTCGAGCGTCACGTTGGTGACGGCGGCAACGCCCAGGTCGAGGACGTTGGTGCTGTCGAGACGGCCGCCAAGGCCGACCTCGCAGACAAGGACCTCGGCGTCCGCCTCGCGCGCCGCGAGGATGCCCGCGGCGGTGAGCACCTCGAAGCCGGTCGGCTGGAGCTCGTCGGGCAGGGCCTCGGCAGCCTTCGAGACGCGAGCGACGAGCGACCCGAACTCCGACTCCGTGAGGGCCGTACCGTCCCGAACGATCCGCTCGCAGTACGAGACCAGGTGGGGGCTGGTCAGCAGCATCGATCGATACCCGGCCGCGCGGCAGACGGCATCGACGGTGGCGCACACCGATCCCTTGCCGTTCGTGCCTGCGACGAGGACGCCGCGAAGCCCGGTGTGGGGGTTGCCGAGCGCCGCGAGCAGGGCTCGCGTGCGTTCGAGCCCGGGCATGATGCCGCGCCACGCGACCGAGTCGAGGGTCGCCACCGCGCGGGCATAGGTGGTCGCGGTCACGCCCAGTGCCAGGCCTCGTTCATCGCCTCGCCGGGGTCCGGCCGGCTGACGAGCATGCGCAGAGCACCCATCCAGGCTCGCCGCCGGTCGCCGGCGTCCTCGATCCCCTCGATCGCGAGATCGCGGAAGAGACAGCCGGTCTGATGGGCCAGCACCGCCTGCAACTCCTGGTACTCGAGGAGCCCCGACGCGTCGACGATCGCGGCACGGCCCCCCTCGGCGGTGATCACCAGGCGAAACACCCTGCCCTGGTTGTCGTCGAAGGTCGAACGTGGTGTGATCTTGAGCGCGCCGATCGAGGGCACCAGCCCGGCGATCCGGTCCAGCCAGGCTCGCTGCGGGTCGCCGGACGCCTCGATCGCCGTGTCGACGAAGAGTTCGCCCGCGAGCGACAGCACGGCGGTCTGGAACTGTGTGTAGTAGAGAAGGTCGGCGCCATTCAGCGCCACGCTGCCGACATCGGTGCCGTCGTCGCCGGTGAAGGTCACCATGAACGGGCGCGCGTACGGTTTGCGCGCCTCCTGCTCACTCCAGCGGATCCGCATCGTGGGCATGGCGCTAGACCCCGACCGGTGAGCGACGCGCACGTGCGAGCGCCAGCGTGTTGCGGAGCAGCATCGCGATGGTCATCGGGCCGATGCCCCCGGGGACCGGGGTGAGCCAGCCGGCGATCGGTTCCACCGACTCGCGATCGACGTCACCGACCACGACGCCGTCCTGCGGGGTCGTTCCGACATCGATGACGAAGGCTCCGGGTTTCACATACGAGGCGTCGACCGTGCGAGGCCGACCGATCGCGGCCACCAGGATGTCGGCTTCGCGGCAGATCGACGCGAGATCCCTGGTCCTCGAGTGGCAGATCGTGACCGTTGAGTCCGCGTTGGTGAGCATCAGCGCGATCGGGCGTCCGACGATGGCGCTGCGCCCGATCACCACGGCTCGGCTACCCCGCAGAGGGACGTCACTTCGTCGCAGCAGTTCCATGCACCCGAGCGGCGTGCCCGGTGCGACGGCTGCGGGATGCCCCTCCGCGAGGCGTCCGAAGTTGTACGGATGGAACCCGTCGGCGTCCTTTTCGGGAGAGATGCATGCCATCACCGCTTCCGCGTCGATCTGTGGCGGCAGCGGCAGCTGCACGAGGATCCCGTCGATGTCCTCGTCGGCGTCGAGGGAGCGGACCAGCGCGACGAGCTCGCCGGTAGTGCTCTCCGCGGACGGGGTGTGCAGGGCGAACCGAACGCCGGCTCGCTCGGCGGCGCGCCCCTTGTTGCGCACGTAGATGGCCGACGCGGGGTCGTCGCCGCAGAGGACGACGGCGAGCGATGGCGGACGGCTTCCGTCGCGAGTCATGGCGACGATGTCCGCGGCGAGCTCCTCGCGGAGCTCCGCGGCAACCGCCCTGCCGTCGACGATGGTTGCGCTCATGCGTGAACTCCTTCCTCGTGCGCGAATCGCTCGATGATCACTGAGCAGCGGTCGATGGCTCCGGCGATCGGTGGCTGCTTGCCCACCCGGACTCTGACGCTGCCGATTCGCGGCTCGGCGAGCACGCTGTCCGCGATCCGCGCCGCAATCGCTTCGATCAGCCTGTACTGCTGGTCCTCGACGACCGCGCGCACCAGCCCGAATGCACGCGAGTAGTCGAGCGTATCGGCGATGTCATCGGTGCGGCCCGCAATGGAGAGATCCATGCGGATCTCGAGATCGACGCAGAAACGATTGCCGAGTGTCCGCTCCGCCTCGGTTTCACCGTGGTAGCCGTAGAAGGTCATGCCTTCTAGAACGAGCAGATCCGGAGAGCCTGGCACGGCGCGATTGTACGAAGGCGCGCCGCTCATGACGGCGGAGGACCCACCTGGATGCGACGCCTGAGGCGTCGCCTCAGACCCCGCGAACGCCGCCCTCGGGTCGCAATACCTGCTCGTGGTGGTCGACCGGGTTGACCATCACGACCTGGAAGAGGTCCTCGAAATCACAGGCGAACAGCTGCATGAGCGACTGGCGGAGCTTCGGACCCGGGTTCCGGGTTCCAGCCTCGAGCGCCGGAATGTAGTTCTGCGTGACCCCGAGACGGCGCGCCAGCTCGCGCTGGGTCAGGTGATGCTTGTCACGCATCGCCCGCAGGCCGACGGCTCTCACCTCGACATTCACACGGACAAATATACCCACCTGTGAGTGTGTTCGTCAACGCAACCCGACTCGGAAGCACTCGCGTTTGCTACACCGTGGGCTGTGACCAGTGCGCCCCGAGTGCCGCTCACCACCGCTCGGCTCGTCCTGGAACCCGTGTCGCACGTTCACCTCAGGGACCTCTTCCAGGCGTCCCTGGCTTCGCGAACCGAGCTGCTGCCCTGGATGCCATGGGCACTCGACCTCACCTTCGAGGCCCAGTCAGCGTATGCCGACCGGGCGCTGCCGGAGTGGGAGGCCGGTTCGCCGGCGTTCGCCATCACCGAGCACGGCGTGGCGATCGGCGTCATCGGCCTCATGCGCGAAGCCGGCTCCGAGTACGAGATCCACTACTGGCTGGCAACCAAGCGGACCGGACGGGGCTACGTGACCGAAGCCGCGCGTGCCCTGATCGACTGGGCTCGTGACGACCTCGGTGCGCGCCGGATCGTGCTCCATGCCGGCATGGACAACCGACGCAGCCTCGCGGTGGCGGAGCGGCTCGGATTCACGCGCGACGGCGAGCTCGAGGGAGGGATGACCGGCGGGAGCGTCGCCGTCTTCCCCGCATACAGCCACCACCTCGACCTCTAACCGTTGCGCTTGAGGAGCCCGAGCTGCTTCGCGCGCCGTTCCGCTCTCGCAAACACCAGGACGCCGCTGGGAATGAGCACCGCGCCCATGGCGAGGAGCACGAGCACGGTTCCGAGCAGCGATCCGATGCCGGCGTGATCGATGAGCGCTGAACGAATGCCGCTGAGCGTGTACGTGAGCGGCGAAGCCTGGCCCATGACGCGGAGCACGGTGGGCAGCACCGTGATGGGGTAGTAGACGCCGGAGACGAGCAGCAGCACGCCCTGAACCGCGACGGCCATCTGCTCCCCCTTCTCCGGCGAGAGCAGGGGGAGGATCGATGTGAAGATTCCCAGGCCGAGCACGGGGAACGTTGCCGCCGCAAGCACCACGAGGGCTGAGCCGACATCCGCATGCGACAGGTCGAGGTGAAAGGCGAGGGCGATCGCGATCATGATGATCACGCTGCGCAGGAGGGCGTATACGATCGCGAAGCAGCAGATGCCGAGCAGATGTGTGACCCGCCGCACCGGCGCCATGAAGGTGTACTCGATGGTTCCCTCCCATCGCTCCCACGCGATCGCGAAGGACACGTCGAAGAACATCAGGGACAGGTAGCTCCACAGCAGCGAGCCGATCAGCAGGTACAGCTGAGCGCGCGCGATGTCGACGTGCGCGTTCGGACCGCTGAACGATCCCAATCCGGACGCCAGGTAGCCGATGCTGAGCGTGCTGACGATGCTGTAGACGAGCCAGACGACTTCCCAGATCCAGTACCGCTTGTAGAGGTTGCGCTGGCGCTCGAAGAATCCGAGGAACGCATTCGCCTCGAAACGCAGACCTGGAGAGGGCATCTCGACGTCGCGTATCTGCGTGCTCATCACTCATCCTCCTGTTCGGCTTCACTGTCGTCATCGAAGGTCTTCCCGGTGAGCCGCAGGAACACGTCCTCCAGCGACGCGCCGTCGCCGTTCTGGCTGTGCTGCGCACGCAGCTCCGCCGGGGTGCCCTCGGCGAGGATCCTTCCGCGATCGAGGATGATCACGCGGTCGCAGAGCCGCTCCGCCTCTTCGAGGTCGTGGGTGCTGAGCAGCACGGTCACGCCCGATTGAGCTCTGATGTCACGCACGAACCCCTGCACCTCGCGTTTCGAGCGCGGGTCGAGGCCGGTGGTCGGCTCGTCCATCAGCAGGAGTGAAGGGCTCGTCAGGAGGCTGCGCGCGATCGCCACCTTCTGCTGCTGCCCGCGCGACAGCTGCTTCATCGGCTTGTCGACGGTGTCTCGGGGGAGACCGAGGCGGGTCAGCGCGGCGACCGCCGCGTCGCGCGTCCCCTTGCCGCCCTGTCCGTAGAGGCGCGTCGCGTACGACAGGTTCTCCCACGGGCTCATCTCCTTGAAGAAGCTCGCCTCGACCGAGACACGATTCACATGGCGGCGCACCTCATGGCCGTCGTCGACCACGTCGTGGCCGAACACACGCGCCGTCCCTTCGTCGGGGATGGTCAGCGTGGCCAGGACCCGGAGCAATGTCGATTTGCCGCTGCCGTTCAGCCCGACGATCGCGACCATCTCGCCGTCGCGCACGCGCAGGTCGACCGAGTCGACGGCGCGTTTGAACTGCTGTGCGGGTTGACGGCGCTTCCACGGCCGCCCACGCCGTTCCCGCCGGAACGACTTCACCAGCTTTGTCACTTCGACGGCGATGCCGCCGTCACCTACCCTGGACACCGATTTCTCCTGCTCACTGCGCTGTTCTCTTCTGGACAAACAAAAGGACCGTGCCGGCCGGGCCGCACGATCCTGTGAGCAGAGCTTCTTCGATGCTCAGCGACTCAAGGAGCGACCCCCGACGTGCGGACTCTTCCCTCGATGGGTGTGAGCCCGACCCCGATGCATTGCGTTGCCATCAAAACAAGCGCTCCTTTGCGCGGTTGAACGAACGAGCGGTCATGGTAGGTGCTGTGCCCGGCCGTGTCAAACCGCCGGCGCACGGTATCCTCGCTGCGTGTGCCGTGTCTGCATGAAGCGACCCGAGATCCCGGACGAGCGCTACGGGAGGTGCGAGCAGTGCGCCAAAGCCGGGCGCAACGCCTTCCGCTTCCGGGTGTTTCCCTCACGCATTGGCGCGGGATTCACGGTCAAAGCCGGGGAGCTGTCACCGCACGCGCTGCGCCAGAAGTGGCGCGCGCCACTCGCGGCCTACAACGGGCATCTCACAACCAAGGCGAACCTGGGACTCCACGAGCTGGAGATGGTCACGGCCAAGGAGCGGGTCGAAAGCCTGCGCGTCGCGGCCGACCTCGCCGGTCACGACGCGGAGGTGCTGGCAGCGCTGCTCGCCGCCGCGGAGCGCACCGACTCCGCCTGGTGACGCGACGCCGCTCAGGCTGAGAACAGCTTCCACCACGGCGAGGGGGTGGCGATCGCGTTGCTGCTGACCACGTCCCAGGTCACTGACGTACCGACGTTCAGGACACCGATCACCCGGGCGACGACTCCTCCCGATGCGATCGGCGCGCGCGATGCCACCACGCTGACTCGAAGTTGCATCACCGAACCGGCGCGGACCACCACGACGTCGGGGCCGTGCTTCGCAACGACCAGCAACGCGCTGGCGCCCCACCGCGTCGAGATTGATCCCGAAACGTCCGGGGAGGTTCCGGCGACGTCGACCGCCGCGTATTGGTTGAGCGCGGCAACGGCTGCCCCGCGCGCCGACACGAATGCCTCGCCGAGCTCGGGGTGCGCCGGGTCGCCCGAGGTCAGCGGTGGCTGACCGAGGACGGCGCCCCAGACGGTGACGACGCGTCCGGCTCCGTAGCTCATGTCCGCGGCGAAGACGAGGCAGCAACCCGCCACACCGGTCCACCCGGTTTTGATCCCCAGCCAGCCGGGCTGGGTGCCGATCAGGATGTCGAGGTTGCGGAGGAGCGTTCCGCCGGGCAAGGTGGCCTGCCGCGTCTCGACCAGCCCGGCGAGTGCAGCGTTGGCGACGACCGCCCGAGCGAGGAGCACAAGATCCGCGGCGGTTGAAACGGTTCCGGCGCTGAGCCCGCTCGGGTCGGCGAAATGAGTCTGTTCCATACCCATCGCCGCGGCTGTGGCGTTCAGGCGGGCGATGAACGTCGCACGGTTACCCGAAACCCAGACGGCGAGCGTCTCCGCGATGTTGTCCGCGGACGGCAGCAGCAGCGCGAGCAGCAGGTCGCGCTCGGTCAGGACCTCGCCGGCACGCACGCGGATGTTGGATCCACCCTCCGCGACCGCCTGCCGGTACAGGAGAACGTCCGCGCCGGTCATCGTCACGCTTGGCCCAGGCGCACCCGATGTGATGGGATGCTCGGTCAGGACGATGAGTGCCGTCATCGCTTTGGCGACCGATCCGATCGGATGCACCCCGCTGGGATCGCGGGTTGCCACGGTTCCGTCCATGCTGGTCGCGAGCGCGAAGCTCCCGCGCGTGGGAACGGGGATCGCCGGAGTGCCACTCGGGCCGACGACCAGGGTGTCCGGAACGCTGATGGCGATCGTGGGACGCGGCAGGGCCGCGGTGAGCCGCACGGCGACGAACGTGGCCGCCGTGATCAGCATCGCGCCGACCACAGCGGCGAACACGATCCATACCCACGAGGTGCGCCGCGCGCGAGCCATCAGCCCGGTATACGCGCGTCGACCCGTAGCATGCGTGCGTGCCTAATCACGACCACATCGCGTCGGTGGCGGCGTCAACTCACGCCGCCTGACGGATCAGGCCTTGGCCCGGCGTGAAACCCTTGCGCCCTTCACCGCGCTCGAGAGCGAGGTGCTGGCCGAGAAACGCACCACGCGGCGGGCAGGGACCTTGACCGCCTCGCCGGTACGCGGGTTGCGACCGAGCCGCGCTGCGCGCTGTGCGGTCTTGAAGTTGCCGAAACCATGGATGCGCACCTCGTCACCTTTCTCAAGCGACTGCGCGATGGTGTCGAAGAACCAGCGCACCTCATCGCGTGCGGCGGTGACGGTGATTTCTGCACGATCTGCGAGTTGCTTTGCGAGCACATCGCGTGTCACGACTGTGGCCATGCGTTCTCTCCAGGAGTCTGACGGGGAAACGGCCGCGATTGTAAGGAAAACCGTGGTGCTTTCTCAACTTCGATCGTGTCCGCCGCCGTGCTAGCGTCGCAACACGTGTCAACGGCGCACGCCGGCGTCGCGGATGCGGAGTGGGACTTCGCACTGCGGCGCATGGGCGGTCATTTCCTGCAGAGCACCCTGTGGCAGCGTGTTCAGACAGCACTCGGCCACGACGTGATCTGGGCCCGCGATGAGCAGTGGATGTGGGCGGGCGCGATTCGCGCGGGCCATTTTCCGCGCTATGTGTACCTTCCGCACGGTCCGAGCGCCGTGTCGACGGGTGCGATGGCCGAGGCGCTCGCGAGCGCCGTGGAGGCCGCCCGTGCGCGGTCGCTCGATTTCGTCCGGGCCGAACCTGCCGGGGCGCCCGCGTTGCCGGCGCTGACCGCGGCCGGCGCCCATCCGAGCAGGTCGATCCAGCCTCGCTGGACGTGGGTGCTCGATCTCACCCCGGACGAGGCCACGCTTCGCCGCGGGCTGAGTGCCGGACATCGCGGCGCGATCAACGCGGCGTCCCGCCGCGGGCTGACCTTTCGTGCCAGCGCCGATCCCGACGACATCGAGGTCTTCCTGAGCCTCCAGGAACGCACCGCCGCTGCAGGACGATTCCGAGGCCAGGCGCAGTCGTATCACCGCGCTGTCGCCGCAACCCTGATGCCGGAGCGCGCCGCCGCGCTGTACATCGCGGAGGCGGCCGGCGAACCCGTGGCCACTGCGCTCTGCTTCGACTTTGCAGGCACCCGGTACTACGCCCACGCGACCTCGGACCCGGAGTCCGGTCGGAAGCTTCAGGCCGCGGCGCCGCTCGTCTGGCGGATGATCCTCGATGCCCGCGAGGCGGGAGCCCGCAGATTCGACTTCTGGGGTGTCTCGCCGCCTTCGCCCGCGTCGGCGGCCGCCGTCGCCACTCACCACCCGTGGGACGGGTTCTCGCAGTTCAAGCGGTCCTTTGGCGGGGAGGCGGTCGAGCGCGCCGGCACCTGGGATCTGGGCGTGCGCTCCCTCCGTCACAGCCTCTATCGGGCCGCAGCCCGGCTCCGCCGTTGAGGCCCGCCGGCCCCCGCGAGCTGGGAGGGTGGGACGAGCTCGTCGCCGGGAACCCCGACGGCGGCCAGATCCTGCAGACGCGCGCCTGGGGCGAGTTCAAGCGAGCGCATCGCTGGCAGCCGCGCTACCTCCTCTCCGAGACGGACCCGCCCGTCGCGGTCCTGGTGCTCCGGCATGCCATTCCCGGGCTCGGCGTGCTCGGATACGTGCCCAAGGGGCCCGGCGTGTCCGGTGTCGCGCAGCTGCCGGCGCTCATCGAGGGGCTCCGCGACACGGCCGGATCGGCGTTCGCGATCAAGGTGGAGCCCGAGATCGAGCAGAGCGATGGCGCTGCCGCTGCCCTTCGCGACATGGGGCTCGAGAAGTCCCGTCACGACGTCCAGATCAGCCGGGCCACGATCATCGTGGACCTGAGGCCGGAGGAGGACGCGATGCTCGCGTCGTTCAAGCCGAAGTGCCGCTACAACATCCGCCTGGCGCAGCGCCGCGGTGTGACCGTTGCGCCGGTGCCTCTCGACGACGAGCACATCGATGCCATGTACGCGCTCATGGCTTCGACCCGAGATCGCGCGGGCTTCACGCTGCGCAGCCGGGAGTACTTCGCGCAGTACTGGCGTCTCCATGCTGCCGCCGGGCAGGGGCAGCTCTTCTTCGCATCGCTCGACGGTTTGGTGCTCGCCGGTGTCTTTGCGACCTACCTGGGCAAGAAGGCCTGGTACAAGGACGGCGGCTCCACGAAGGAGCACTCCGATGTGATGGCGCCGCACCTGCTCCAGTGGGAGGTGATGCGCTGGCTCAGGGCACGCGGGGTCGAGGCATACGACCTCGTGGCGGTGCCACCCGCTGCGGAGCTGAACCCGGGGCACGCGCTCTTCGGCCTCTATCGATTCAAATCGGGTTTCAGCGAGCACATCACCGAGTACGTCGGGACATGGGACCTGCCCATCGGCCGCCGCCGCTACGCCGCCTGGAACGCGGTGGCCGAGCGCGCGGCGCACCAGTGGGCGTACCGCGTCCGCCACGATCTCCTGTTCTGACGCCAGAGGCGGCCCCGCAACGCGCCGTCGAGAGACGGGCTAGCGCCAGATCCGCTTCATGATCACCTTGGACAGCTTTTCCGGGTCATGGTGGGTGGAGATCTGCGACGACGCCACGTCCGCGAGGATGTAGTTCACCGGCTGGAGCGTCGCCTGGTCGCGGTCGAACCCGACCCGGGTCACGCCGGCCTCCACCGCCGACGGCGGCAGGGGCAGTCCGACGTTGCTGTTGACAATCACGTAGTCGAAGAGGGTGACGCCCACGTGGTCCTCGATGGTCTTCAGATGCTCGCTCACCGAGAAGCCCATGGTCTCGCCGGGCTGACCGGCGATGTTGCACACGTAGACCTTCACCGCCGGGCTTGCGCGCAGCGCCTCGACCATTCCCTCGATGAGCAGGTTGGGGAGGATCGACGTGTACAGGGATCCAGGGCCGACGATGATCAGCTCGGCCGCCAGGATCGCGGTCTCCGCCTCGGGGTTGATCTCGGCGTCCGCGGGCTCGAGGAAGACGCGGTCGATGTGGTCGACGCCGTAGGGCACCTTCGACTCGCCGACCCTGACCTCGCTGCCCGCGGTGGCGCAGAGGACGACGTCGCGCAGCGTGGACGGGACGATCTGACCGCGGACCGCGAGGACCCGGCCCGACTCGCGGATGGCGTGCTCGAAGTCGCCCGTGATCTCCGCCATCGCGGTGATGAAGAGGTTGCCGAAGGAGTGGCCGGCGAGAGCCCCCTCGCCACCGAACCGGTACTGGAAGAGCTCGGTCATCAGCGGCTCCGTCTCGGCGAGCGCAGTCAAGCACTGGCGGATGTCTCCTGGCGGAAGCACCCGGTATTCCTCGCGGAGACGGCCGCTCGAGCCGCCGTCGTCGGCGACGGTGACGATCGCGACGATGTTCCCGGTGTATTTCTTGACGCCGCGCAGCAGCGCCGAGAGCCCGGTCCCCCCACCGATCGCCACGAGGCGAGGGCCCTTGGCCAGAGAGCGGAACTTGAACAGCTGCTCGGCGAGGCCGCGGTCGGTGCTGCCCCGCCCGGGGAGGAACGGCCCGAGGATGGATTGGCCGAGCTTGTAGAAGCTGAGCACGATGAGTCCGACGCCCACCAGGGCGAAGAGCAGGGCGCGCACCAGGCGGGGGAGGAACTGCAGGGTGAGATCGCCGACCCACGAGGGGAAGGTGATGGACGCGCTGTAGAGATCTCGCAGGATGTAGCCCGCCGCGAGGCTGATCATCACGATCGCCAGGAACAGGAGGAGCAGCCAGCGTTTGACGTGAAGCCCCGGCGTGAACCAGCGCACCAGGTTCGCGCTCGGGCGGATTCGGACCTTCATACCGCGCCCCGATTCTGGCACTTCGGCTCCAGCGTGCCAGCGATCCGCCCGGAGCTCAGCTTCCCGAGGGCGGCCGGGCCTCTCCCTTGGACGCCAGCTCGACCGGGTCGCGGCGGCGGCGCAGCTTGGCGAGGTTGTGCTCGGCTTCGATGTAGCGCGAGGTGCCCGAGTACGACCGCATGACCAGGCTCTGCGTGTGGCAGCGGTCCTCGCCGAGGAACCGGACACCCTCGAGCAGCTCACCGCTGGTGATGCCGGTGGCGGCGAAGAACACGTTGTCGCCGGACACGAGGTCGTCGAGCTCGAGCACGTCGCCGGCGTGCTTGCCCTCGCTCTCCTCGACGCTTCGCTCGGCCTCGCCGACCCAGATCCGCGCCTGCATGCCACCACCGAGACACTTGATGCCGCAGGCGGCAAGCACGGCCTCAGGAGCGCCGCCGATGCCCATGAGCACGTCGATGCCCGTGCGGTGCTCCATCGCGGCCATCAGCCCCGCCGCAACGTCGCCGTCCATGATCAGCTTCACCCTCGCACCCGCCGACCGGATCTCCTCGAGCAGGGTCTCGTGGCGGTCGCGGTCGAGGACCACCACGGTCA
>ODAK010006083.1_pt1 | contig 12197 bp, 10 predicted proteins | sample 1539591 | NCBI WGS metagenome assembly ODAK01 (sample SAMEA3539303, study PRJEB22396) | soil metagenome | biome: tundra; feature: field; material: soil | place: USA | collected 2010-05 | depth 0.15 m | reverse complement strand
AGTGGTCTGCAGGAAACCGCGTCTGGTGGGCATTCACATAATGTAATTCAACGCGGGGGGTGCGGTTACGGCAGCGAGCGTGCGCATGGTATTGGACATCGCAACATTCTGCTAGAGTTTTGTTGTGGGCGTCGAGTACGACGAAATCGGCATTTGGTCGGAGGTCAAGCTGGCCATTATCAAGGAGTACGCGTCGGCCTACGCCAAGATCATGGAAGCGCAACGGCGGGAGCGAGTCCGAAGCCTGCGCTGGATCTACGTCGATGCCTATGCCGGACCGGGATATCACCTCTCGAAAACGAGCGGCGAACTGGTGGAGGGAAGCCCTCTCATCGCTCTGAATATCGATCCGCCATTTCACGAGTACCACTTCATCGACACGGAGCCGCGCCGCGCGAAGCAATTGCGCGAGCTGGCCGGGGACCGGGAGGATGTTTTCATCTACAGCGAGGACTGCAACACCGTGCTGCTGCGCGAGGTATTTCCGCGGGCAGCTTATGGTGACTACCGGCGGGCGCTCTGCCTGCTGGATCCATACAATATCGATCTCGCCTGGCAGGTGATTGAGGCGGCTGGTAAGGCACGGTCAGTTGAGATTTTTGTGAACCTCATGATCATGGATATTAACCGGAATGCCATGCGCCGGAACCCGGACAAGTCGATCCAGAGCAAGATGGATCAACTCACCCGGCTGTGGGGCGACGAGTCCTGGAAGGAAGCGGGGTATGCTACGGACAGGAACCTGTTTGACGAGCCGGAGAAGGTTGCCAATGAGGAGTTCGCGGAGGCGTTCCGGCAGCGGCTGGAAAAGAAGGCGGGGTTCAAGTACGTGGCGCGCCCAATGCCGATGAAGACGAAAAGCAAATCGACGATCTACTATTTATTCTTTGCTTCCCAAAAGCCGGCGGCGGCGCAAATAGTGAACGACATTTTCGACAAGTATCGCAAGAAGCAAGGGCTGTGACATGGCGACGAATTCGCACATTGAGTGGACCGATGCAACGTGGAACCCGGTGACCGGCTGCTCGAAGATCAGTCCCGGCTGCAAACACTGTTATGCGGAGCGCCTTGCCATGCGGCTTCAGGCGATGGGGCAGAGGAACTACCGGAACGGCTTTGACGTGACCCTGCAGCCGCAAATGCTGGAGTTACCGTTGCGCTGGAAATCCCCGAAACGGATCTTTGTCAACTCGATGAGCGATCTGTTCCACGAGGACGTTCCGCTCTCCTACATCAAGGACGTTTTTTCGGTGATGCGGAGTGCGCCCTGGCACCAGTACCAGATGTTGACGAAGCGGTCGGAACGGCTGCTGGAATTGAGCCCCCGATTGGAATGGGAGCCGCAAATCTGGATGGGTGTCAGCGTTGAGAACGAGGATTATCTCGACCGGATCGACCACTTGCGGAAGACCGGCGCATGCGTCAAGTTCCTCTCTCTGGAACCGCTGCTTGGCCCGTTGCGGAAACTGAAGCTGCGCGGGATCGATTGGGTCATTGTGGGCGGCGAATCCGGGCCGGGGGCCCGACCTGCCAACCCAGCCTGGGTGACGGATATTCGAGATCAATGCGTGCGCGCCGGCCTGGCATTTTTCTTTAAACAGTGGGGGGGCGTGCAGAAGAAGAAGGCCGGGCGGGAACTGGAGGGCAGGACCTGGGACGAGATGCCGGAGGAACTGGTGACTCTGTAGCGGTTCCTGAAGCGGTCGCGTCAGCGGATTGCTTCGCCATGTTCGCCGGAAGGCTGACGCTCTGCCGGACGGCTGTCTCGGTTGCTCCCATGACGCCATTATGCACCAAAATGGTGGCGTCACTCCTCGCGCAGCGCCACCATGCAGTCGACGGCCAAAGCGCGCCGCAATGGGACATAGATCGCCGCCGGAGAAACCGCCAGAATTACAAGGGCCGACAAAACTAGCGTCCACGGATCGCGCGCGCGGATCTGGAAGAGCAGGATTTCGAGGAACCGGGCGAGCACGAGACTGGCCGCGAGTCCGATTGCCAGTCCCACCGCTACCGGGGTCATGCTCTGGCGGAGAACGAGCTTGCCGATCCGCAGCGGGCGCGCGCCGATGGCCACGCGGATGCCGATCTCGCGAGTTCGCGAGGCCACGACATTGGAGAGCACGCTGTAAATGCCGGCCAGCGCAAGCAGAAGCGCCAGTCCCGCGAATACCGAGAGCAGAAGGGTGTTGAACTTGCGCTGCGATTCCCACTCGTCTACCCAATGCTCGAGCGGCAAAACCGTGTCGATTGTCAGGTCGCGATCCAAGCCGTACACGGTTTTGCGAATCCCGCTCGCAACGGCCTCGGTCGGCGCCGTGATGCGTACAACCAGCGACGCGCTATGGTTGCGGAGATTGGGCCGGAAAATTTGTGCCCGCACGCCGTTTTCGACGCCCATCGCACGATAATCCGCCACAACCCCCACAATTTGGCATCCGTGCAGTTTGTCCTGATTGAGCAGCCGCTTTCCGATAGGGTCTTCGCCCTTGAAGAACTCGCGCGTGAACGCTTGGTTTACGATGCAGACGCCGTCGCCCCCTTTCGGGTTTTCGAGCGATCTTTCGGTGATTTCGAGGTCCGAGTCCGTGAATGGGCGTCCGACGAGCAGGGGCAGCCGCAGCAGCGCCAAATAGTTCGGGTTGGAATTGGCATAGTCGGCGATTGGCAGAGCGTTCAGAGGCGGATCGGGCCTCCCCGCCAAATAGAAATTGGAAGCCGATACGCTATGCAGAGGCAGGTTATCGGTAACGGTGGCGGCGCTTACTCCAGGCAGGGTGCGCACCCGATCGAGGAGGGATTTGAAGAACCTCGACTGGCTGCCGCCATCGGGATAGCGTTTTTCCGGCAAGCCGACGTCGGCTACGGCCAGGTGAGCGGTTTGGAAACCAATGCCGGTCGAGACGAGGTTCTGAAAGCTGCGGATCATCAGGCTGGCGCCATTGAGCAGCACCAGCGCCAGAGCTACTTCGGCGGCGATCAGAAGCTGGCTTGCCCGCTTGCGTCCGGCCGAGGCGCCCCAACCGCCGCCAGCCCGTAACGCGCCCTGGATATCGGATCGGGAGGCGGCGATGGCGGGAACCAGACCGAACAGAACGGCGGTGAGGACTGCAATCGCGCCCGCGAAAGCAAGCACGGTTCCATTGATCTCGATCAACTCAGGCCTTTGGATGTCGGGTGGCTTGAGCGCGAGCATCAGGCGAATCGACCAGTGGGCGATTACCAGGCCGAGGATTGCTCCGGCGCCAGATATCAACAGCGACTCCGCCAGAAGATGGGCCGCAACCCGCGCGCGGCTGGCCCCCAGAGCGAGCCGGATCGCCGTCTCGCGGGAGCGCAAGGCCGCTCGCACCAATGTCAGATTGGCGAGGTTCGCGCACGCGATCAGGAGCAGAAAGAGCACCGCCCCCTGAAGCACGTAAAGCGCCCGATGCAGCTTCGGGGACACGCCTTCCACCTCGAACGAAGAAACGCCCACGCTCCACCCCTCGTCGAGTTTCGCGTCGGACTTCCCCAGATTCTGGGCAATGCCGCTCATCTCGGCCCGGGCCTGCGCCAGAGAGACGCCGGGCTTCAGCCGCGCAGCGACCAGTAATTGCCGCTGTGTGTCATCGTCCGGCGTCTTAAACAGACGCGAGAGCGGAACCCACACGTCCGGCTTGAGCTGATCCGAGCCTTCATCGGTGGAAGGCAGGCGAAACCGGGGCGGCAACACGCCCACCACCGTGTAAACGGATTCGCCCAGCGTGATGGAAGCTCCCAATGCGGTGGAGGCGCGATGGAATCGGCGTTCGAAGTATTCGTCGCCGATCACTGCCACCAAGTCGTGGCCGGCGCGCTCTTCCGCTGGCCCGAACAAGCGGCCCAGGCGGGCGTGCGTTCCCAGCATGGGGAACAGATCGGCCGCTCCGAAGCCCACCGCGACAGATTGGGTTTCACCCTTCACGATCTCGTTGAGAGACAGTTGGCGGAAAGCCGCCACGCGTTCGAAGACCGTGTTCTGGCGTTTCCATTCGATATAGTTCCTGCGCGCCACGCGGATGCGCGCGAAGAGCGGGTCCGAGGTTGTGGGGAAACGCTCCCAGAGGATCACGAGACGGGATGGCTCGGGGTAGGGTAGGGCCCTCAGAACGACGGAAGAAATGATGCTGAAGATCGCCGCGTTCGCGCCAATGCCGAGCGCCAGGATCAGGATGCAGGTCAGGGCATAAGATGGCGTCTTCGTAAGACCGCGCAGGGCGTAGCGCAGATCGCCGATAAGCGCCATCATAAGATGCGCTCATCGTATCACGGAGTAAACCGGCGCTTTGGCTTCCGTCCTCTATTTGTTGTCGACGTTCTGACCGGACGGAGCCTTAAGCTTTGACGTGGACAAGCGGTTCGAGTTCGAAGGAGGCGAGCACCGACGGCTCCTCCGCAAGATCAAACTCCGCGAGATCCTCGCCCTTGAGGTGAAGGCTGATCGCCTCTCTCAGATTCTCGGTCAGCTCGTCAAGCGTCTTGGCCTGGGTCGCAACTGGAAGATCCCAGCACTCGGCGACATACTGTTTTTCGCCTTTAAAAATGTGGACTTGAATGATTTTCTTCATAGTCACCGCACTACCGCGAAATCGATCTTCTGGCCCGATGCGGAATCCGGCGCGATCCAGGCTTCGAACGCGCCGGGATCGGTGGCCAGCTTCATCTGGGGATTGTAGGATGCCAGCTCGTCCGTGCTCACAGTGAACGTCACGGTGCGCTTCTCGCCGGGTTTGAGGTGGACCCGTTGGAAGCCCTTGAGCTCGCGCACGGGCCGCGCCACGGAGCTGGACAACTGGTGCGTGTAGAATTGCACGACCTCGTCGGCCTCGACATTGCCTATGTTGGCTATGTCTGCGGTGAAGGCGATTTTCCCGCCCAGCTTGATTTGCGGCGCGGACGCTTTCGCGCCGGAGTACTCGAATTTGGAGTAGGAAAGCCCGTAGCCGAAGGGGTACTCGGGCGTGAAGCTCACGTCGAGGTACTTGGAGCGGAACTTGTCCTGGGCGGCGGGGCCGGTTTCGGCCGGCGGCCGGCCGGTGTTGAGGTGGTTGTAATAGATGGGAACCTGCCCCACGGTCCGCGGGAATGTGATGGCCAGTTTGCCGGATGGGACGGCGTCGCCGAGAATCGCGCTGGCAATCGCAGGGCCTCCCATCGCGCCCGGGTGCCAGGCGTACAGCACTGCATTCATTTTGCCGGCGACGTCGTGGAACGTGGTCGGCCGGCCCGCCAAAATCACGGCCACGGACGGCTTCCCCGCCCTGGCCACCTCGGCCGCCAAGTCCTCCTGCAACCCTGGCAGGTTCAGGAACGCGCGCGAGCTGGCTTCACCGGAGAGGCTCGCCTCTTCGCCCAGAAACAGCAGAACCACATCCGCGGCGCGCGCCGCTTCCACCGCGGCGGCGAAGCCGTCCCGGCTGGTATCGCTGCTGCTTCGGAGGCCCCGTGCGTAGAGCACGCGGCTATCGCCGAGCGCCTGGCGGAACGCCGTGAGCGGGGTGACCGTGCCGACGCCCTCGCCCGCCCACGTGCCGTTTTGATCCCTGGGACTATCGGCCAGAAAGCCGACGATCGCCACCTTGCCTACGGATTTCGCCACCGGCAGCGCGCCATCGTTCTTCAGCAACACCAGGCTCTCGGCGGCCAGTCTGTTCGCCACTGCGAGCGCCTCCGCCGTGGAGGCTTGAGCGCCCGAGGGAACCGGCTGTATTCTTCCGTCGAACAGACCCAAGCGGAACTTGACTCGCAGGATCTCGCGCACCGCCTCATCGATGGTCTTGAGATCGAGTTGTTTGGCGCCGACCAGAGCCTTGCCGTTATCCCAGTAGTCGGTGCTGACCATTTCCATGTTCACGCCGGCCCGGATAGCCTTCAGGGCGGCATCCTTGGCATCGGCGGCGTAGCCGTGCGCAATTAGCTCGTGAACCGCCGTGTAGTCGCTCACCACGAATCCATCGAACTTCCACTCGTTGCGCAGCACCTGCCGTAGCGTGAACTCGTTGCCGCTGGCCGGGACGCCGTTGATGTTGTTGAACGCGGACATGTAAGTCGCGATCCCGGCGTCTTTGGCGGCCTGGAACGGCTTCAGGTAGACCTCGCGCAGGAGGTTCTCGGGGATCCAGGTGGTGTTGTAATCGCGCCCGCCCTCCGCCGCGCCGTAGCCCACGTAGTGTTTGGCGCACGCCGCAATGGAGTCCGCGGCGTCCAGGGATTCGCCTTGGTAACCGTGCACCATCGCGGCCGCCATGGCGCTGGCCAGGTAAGGGTCTTCCCCATACCCTTCGGCGACGCGGCCCCAGCGCGGGTCGCGCGCGATATCCACCATCGGAGAGAAGGTCCAGTGGATGCCCGCGGCAGAGGCTTCCCGGGCGGCGATCCGCGCCGACTGGCGGACCAGCTCTGGGTCCCAACTGGCCGCCTGGCCAAGCGGAATCGGGAAGGTGGTATGAAGCCCGTGGATCACGTCCTGGCCGTAGATGAGAGGAATCCCCAGGCGGCTCTCCTTCAGCGCGATCCGTTGCGCCTCGGCCTTCTCCGCGGGCGTGCCGCCGCCAAACAGCGAGCCCCAGCGGCCTTTGCGAATCTCCTCTTTGCGCTGGTCCGTGAGGCTTCCGAAGACGGCCTGCGACATCTGGCCGAGTTTCTCTTCGAGCGTCATGCGCGCGAGCAGCGCGTCGATCTTCCGTTCGATGTCCGTGGGCGCCGCCGCGCTTGCCGCGATAGTCGAACAAACTATCAGGACAGGGATGCAGAACGCGCTGCCATTTCCGAAACGGGTCCGAGTCATACTTGCTTTCATGTTAATGCAACGCAGGTGGATGCGGATTCGGATGAAGAATACGGAAGCGCTGGCGCCGGAGCAGATTGGTGATTTCCTCCGAGCCAGTGCGGGAATTGATTTTGCCGGTCAAGGCCAGCGGGGAGTTTACAGGTGGTGCGCGACATAGAAGTGGAGATCCGGGAATGCTCCGAATCAAAGCTCATAAGAGCGTAAGAACTTAGCCCATGGCGTGAGCCGTGGGGATGCCGCGAGATCGCGAAGCCCCGGCACGGGGCGGAAGGTCGCGGCGGCGCAATCTTCCGCCCCCTCCCGGGGGCTGTTCCGCGCACGCCTCAATCCCACGGCTCGCGCCGTGGGCTACTCTCTTTCGCCCTGCGGGCTGGAGAAGCGTCCTTGCGTACTTCTATGCGCAGATCCACGCGAGTTCCTTCGGAATCCGCAATCCCGCCACTCCCAAGTCGCGCACCCGTTTACAGGTGGATCGTGGCCAGCCCCATGCTGTTGTACTGATACTGGAACAATGCGTTCGCGGCCAGAACGATTCGCAGTACCCTGCCGGACTCAGGCACGCTTGCCTTTTGCAGCGAGTTCGGCCGAAGCCTCTTTCCCGAGCCGATCGATGTGTTTTTCGAGTTCGTCTATCGAGCGGAACTCCAGTCCTTCGCCCCGGTCAATCTGGTCCAGGCCCTCCCTCACGGCGCCGCACAACCACTTGAGCTTGGCCCGATCTTCTTGCTTGCGGCGTTCTATCAGCCGTAGGCCTTCGCGTACCACCTCACTGGCGCTGCCATAGCGCCCGGAGCCCACTTCGGTTTCGATGAAGCGGTCAAAGTGGTTTGTCAGGTTGATATTCCGCGTCGGCATGCCGTCCTCGAAGCCATATTAACAGGACTGGCAACAATTGCCAATCACGCTGCAAGCGTCCTGGTGTGGGAACGGTCCGTCACCAGTTTGCTGCACTGTGGAAGTTGGGGGAATAGGACAAGAGGCCGGCCACAAGAAACGATGGTCTGCCCCACTGCTTCTACGGCTCTATTGGCGGCCGGCGGCATGAATGCCCCGTTCTCGCCCCCTACTTCCCAAACAACCTATTGAAGAACGCTCGCGTACTCCGGCGAATCTCCAGCATGGTCACGTCCAGGCGCTCCTGGTGCAGGCGTTCGGGGGTCCAGCGCTTCACTAGCGACGTCAGGATCTCGAATTGGCCCGGCGCGGTCGGCAGGGCGCCTTCGGCGTGGCCGGTGGAAACGCGCTGGCCGTGGTCCAGGGCGCGGTAGAAGGTGGCGGCGTCGCGCAGGAAGTCGGCGTCTTCACGCTCCAGGTGGCCCATTTTTTCGATCACGTCGATGCGCTCGGGCGTGTTCAGCGCTTTGTAAAAAATGCCCGCGCCTTTCAGCCGCAGGTACATCAGCGCGAAGTCGATGTCGTAGTACCCGCCCGGGCCGGCCTTGAGCGGGTTGCGCGGGCCTTGCTCGCGCTCCAGGCGCGCGCGCATCTCGGCCAGTTCCTTGCGGGAGCGCATGCTCTGGCCGTAGCGGCGCCAGTCCACCACCTGCAGCTCGTTCAGGAATTGCGTGGCGCGCTCCAGGTTGCCGGCCACGGCGCGGGACTTCATGTAGGTGATGCCTTCCCAGGCTTCGGCGTGACCCGCGAAATAGCTCTTGTACGCGCCTTCGGACTGCACCAGGTCGCCTTCGCGGCCGTCGGGCCGCAGGCGCGTGTCCACGGTGAACATCACCCCTTCGCCGGTGTAGGCGCTCAGCGTGTGGATCATGCGCTCGGCCACCCCGGTCCAGAAGACGTGCTCCGGGGCGTCGGCGTCGGGAATCGTGAAAACCAGGTCGGCGTCGGAACCCAGGTCGAACTCGCGCATCCCCAGGCGGCCGAGCGCGATCGTCATCATCTGGTCGCGCGGCTCGTAGCCGGCGCCGGCGGGCGGCGGCGCTTCCGCGATGGCGATGCGGTAGGCCGCGTCGATCACGCAATCGGCCAGGGCCGAAGTTTCTTCCAGCGTGCCGAAGATGGGCGCGGCTTCCAGCATGCTCCGGCACTGGATGCGCAGCATCTGCCGGCGGTAGAAGCGCCGCAGCGACCCGGCGTCCGCGAGCGGTTCGCCGTCGAGCCGCGCGCTTTGCCCGATTTCATCGAGCAGCTCCGGATAACGCAACAGATCGTCCGCAAAATAGGGGCTGTGCTCGAAGATATCCAGCACGCCGGCCGCCAGCGCCGCGTCCGCGTTCAAGCGCTCCAGCGTATCCGGGCTGGCGAAGACTTTTTCCAGGAAGTGCTCGAAGCGTTCGCGGCCGCGGTGCAGGGAGGCGGCGGCCACGGCTTCCGCCAGCCGCGGCGCGCGCTGGTCCAGGAAGCGCTCGAGGCTGCTCGTGGGCGCGGGCAGCTCCATTTCCTCTTCGAGCGGCGAAGGCTCCGGCAGCGTGGTGTAGTACATGGGCTTCTGCGCGTGGATCACCCGCTCGTAGATCTCCCGCACGGCCGCCAGGTGGTCGTCCAGGTCCCGGTGCAGCGTCTCGGCAGTGGCCGTCTGGCCGCTTCCGGCGGGGAGCATCTTGCGCGCCAGCAGGTCCAGCGCGTCCAGGTCCGTGGGCAACGAGTGGGTTTGCAGGTCCTCTTCGAATTGCAGCCGGTGCTCAAGGCGCCGCAGAAACTCGTAGGCGTTGGCCAGGCGCGCGTATTCCACGCCGGAGAGCAGGCCCTTGTCGCGCAGCCGGAAGAGCGCGGGCATGGTGCCGCCATGCCGCACCCACGGCTCGCGGCCGCCGTGAAGGCGTTGGAGGCACTGCACCAGGAATTCGATATCGCGGATGCCGCCGGGCGTGAGCTTAATATCCAGGCCGCCCTGACGGGCCCGCCTGGCGCGAACGGTTTCGTTGATGCGCTGGCGCGATTCCGATACCGCCTCCACCGCGCCGAAGTCGAGCGAGCTCTGGTAAATCAGCGGCTCGACGAAATCCAGCAGCGCCTGGCCCGGCTCCGGCTCTCCCGCCGAAATCCGCGCCTTGATGAGCATCTGCTTTTCCCAATCGCGCGCGCGCTGCCCGTAGTACGCCTCGGCGCCTTCCTCGGAGATGCAGATTTCGCCCAGGCTGCCATCCGGCCGCAGGCGCAGGTCCACGCGATAACATTGGCCGTCCGCGGTGTAGCTGGAAAGCAGCGCCGTGTATTGGTTGGCGACCTTCTTGTAGAACTCCTTGTTGCCGATCCGTGCGGCGCCATCGGTCTCGCCGTTGCCGCCGTAGACGAACATCAGGTCGATATCGGAGCTGTAATTCAACTCCTGGCCGCCCAGTTTGCCCAGCGATATCACGGAAAGGCCGCACGGCCGGCCATCGGCCATGCGCGGTTCGCCGTGGCGCGCGACAAACTCCTCGCGGATGCGCCGGTAGGCGACGTCGAGCACGGCGTCGGCCAGATTGGAAAGTTCCGCCGCGACGTCGGAAAGCGCGGCCACTCCCAGCGCGTCGCGGAGCACAATGCGCAGGAGCTGCCGGCGGCGGAAGCGCGCCAGATCCACGGCCTGCGGGACCCCCTGCGCATCCTTGCCCAGAAACTCGAATAGACGCTCGGCATACTCTTCGGCGGTCAGCACGCGGTAGAAGCTGCCGGAGTTGGCGACTTGCAGGATGCGCTCCGGATTGCGCATCACGGCATCGGAAAGGAACTTGCTGTGGGAGAAAATGCCCACCGCGCAACGCAGCGCCGCCGGCGAGCTGGCGATGCGAATAAAGGCCGCAGGCGACTCGTCTCGCAGGCGATCCAGGTAGAATACCGCCTTATCGACGTCGGGCGCCCCGGCCAGCAATAGTTGAATGAGGGCCGCGATCCGCTCCGGAATGGCGGCTTCGAGCCGTGTCAGCGCGATCGAACTATCCATGCGTCAGGCCACGACTGCAATTATATCCTCCGGACGCACGGGGCCGGGCTCGATCACGGCGGCATACCAACCGCTCATCCCCCAGCGCGGCGAGGCGGGGTCGAGCGCCTTGACGCGGGCGTCGTAGATTTCAGCCTTGATCGAGGCGCCGTATGCGTCGAGCGCCGAGCATGGCCCGCGCGGCTGTGTGATTTCGAGAAGCGCCCCGCCCGCGCGCAGGCGGTCGCCGATGCGGATCTGGCGCACGTCGATGCCGCGCGTGGTGAGGTTTTCCCCCAGCGCGCCATAAAAGAGAGGGTACCCGCGGGCCGTCAGCTCTTCGATCGTTTCGGCCGACGCCAGTAGAATAGCCTTGCGCGGCCCTCCGTGAATATCGGGATGGGCGTGAAGATCGCCTTCGAGGCCCAGAGGGGTGATGAGGCCTCCCGGAATCGCCCGCTTCGGGAGGCCTCCTAATGAAGTGCTGACCTGAACGATCACGCCGCGCATGATACCGATGGTACCGCCGCCGGTCTTTGCCGGCGGTGTCCTTTGTCAAGGCGCCGAAATCACCAGCTTGTGTCGAGCGCGGATATCTCTCATGCAACCGGGGACGGCTTTGCGTATGATGGAACTGAATGAACGTCGATGAAACACTGCTCAACGAGGTTGTGCGGCGCGTGCTCACGGTGGCGCGTCCGGACAGGATCATCCTGTTTGGATCGGCCGCCACGGGCCAGATGACGGAAGACAGCGACCTCGATCTGCTGGTGGTGGAACCGGAGCCGGCCAATACCCGCGACCGCAGCGTGAGCATTCGGCGGGCGCTTGGCGACGTGCACTATCCGGTCGATGTCATTGTGATGTCCAGCGAACGTTTCGAAGAGACCAAGAACATCGTCGGCGGCATCGCCTACCCGGCCCGCAAGTACGGACGCGTCCTCTATGAAGCCGCCTGAAGCCGCCCTCCGCGAGTTGGTGCTGCAATGGCTCGACAAGGCCGCCGCGGACCTCGATGCGGCGGAGCGGCTGTCCACCCAAGGCGACCGGTTCCGGGAGATCGTCGCGTTTCACTCCTCAACAGGCGGCCGAGAAGTACCTGAAGGCCGTTCTGGTTCGGAGCCAGGTCGAGTTTCCGAAGACGCATGACATCGCGAAATTGTTGGACCGGGTGGCCGCGGTGGACGCCGGCGCCGCCGAACGGTTGCGAGGCGCCGACGCCCTCACGCCCTTCGGAGTGGAGGCGCGCTACCCGAGCGACGCGCCCGAGGTCCTTCAAGCCTGAGCTGCCAACGCCTGTCGGCAGGCGTGAAATCGGCACGCTTGGCGGGTGTGCCTAATATGCCAAGCGCTTGGGGCGAGGTGGCGCCCGGCGAAGTTGGATGAAATCCCGTTTTGCAACGATTGACGAACACTGGTATCGCTAAGAGCAATGCGATGAGCCACTTAGGTCACCTTTGTGCGATCCGCTGTTCGGCTTCCATGATGTTCCGCAGAATATCGTTGATGCGGGTCAAGTGACCCTCA
>ODAK010006082.1_pt1 | contig 12201 bp, 14 predicted proteins | sample 1539591 | NCBI WGS metagenome assembly ODAK01 (sample SAMEA3539303, study PRJEB22396) | soil metagenome | biome: tundra; feature: field; material: soil | place: USA | collected 2010-05 | depth 0.15 m | reverse complement strand
TCCTCCGCCACGACCCGGATGTGGCCGCATGGACCGGCTACTCGTTCGCCAACGTCCAGATCAATGGCCAGACCGTCCCCACCCTGTCAGGCACAGCGCATGCCGCCCTCAGCCCGCCGATCCTCTCGGGCCACGCGATCGACGCGAACAACCAGATCGTCCTGGGCGCGGCGACCATTGCTGCCCTTCACAAGAATATCGGTGACAGCGTGATGATCAGCTACGGCGCCCCCAAGGACGCTCCGATCTATGTCCCTCCGACGCCCCTGTTGATCGTCGGGACGGCGACGATGCCAGCCATCGGGGTGAGCGGCCACCTCCACCCGTCCATGGGTACCGGGGCTCTCATCCCGACCGGCCTCGAACCGGCGGCCTTCAAGAAGGCCCTCACAGACCCCGACCCCAATCTGAATGGGCCGATCATCGACGTGGTGCGGCTCAAGGGCGGCGTTTCGGGTGCCGCCGGCCGCGCGTCGCTCCAACGCATCGTCGTCGCAGCGGACAAGGTGATGGCGGCAGATCCCAACGGTGCCGGCGACACCTACGCCGTGCTGAGCGTGCAGCGGCCAGCCGAGATCGTGAACTACCAATCGACGGGACACACCCCCGCTGTCTTGGCCTCCGGGCTCGCCGCTGGCGCCATCGTGGCCCTCGGTCTCACTCTTGCCTCGTCGGTCCGGCGCAGGCGGCGGGACTTGGCGTTGTTGAAGACATTGGGCTTTACCCAGCGCCAACTTGCCGCCGTCGTTGCTTGGCAGGCGTCGGTCGCGGCGTTTATCGGGATCGTCGCAGGCGTACCGATTGGCATCATCGTGGGCAGGTGGCTCTGGACTCTCTTCGCGCATGCGATCTACGCCGTCCCTTACCCCACGGTGCCAGTCGCCCAAGGCGCCGTCGTCGCGTTGGCCACCCTGTTCCTCGCGAACCTGGCCGCCATCATTCCCGGTCGGATCGCAGCACGGACCCCGACCGCCTTGGTCCTCCGGGCCGAGTAATCCGTATCCCCCGGCCGGGAACCCTGCTCCCCTCCTCCATGTCGGGGGCGAAGACGCCCATCCGTGGAAAACATCAACGCCATGACTCACGTTCGCACCACGTCAGCGATTGCTTCAGCGATGACCTCATAGCCATCCTCATTCGGATGTTGGTTGTGTCCCAAAGGCGACGGCGTACAAGCCCACGTGAGAGCGCACAGGCGTACCAGATCCCTGGGAACCGTGGTGCCATTCGCGAGTGTCGTCGGGACAGCGTTTGCCACCGCAAACGCGCTTGCCACGTTGGCCATCGGCACACCTGCCGCTGAATACGCCGAGCGAAGAGTCTCATTGAGACGCTCGGTAACAGCAATGCTGGCTTGCGCAAACGCCTGGGTCGCGATGTCCTTCGCATGCACGTCGAGGTACGGATCGTAATGCCCAACACCGACAATGCGCAGCGAGGGAGCGGCCGCGCGTAACAACGAGACAATCTCGGTCAGTTGCTGACGAATTGTGGCGAGACTCTGCGATACGCACGTCTCGTTCACCACACGATATGCCAGGCAGGGCCGGATATTGTTGAACCCAACGTCAATTGTCACGAGCACCGTGTTCGCATGCGACCGGAGAAACGACACGGCCTGAGCCAACTGCGTTTGGCCGTTAGGTCGACAGCGATCGCCTCCGAAGAGGAAAGTTCCACTTGTCTCGCCGGGGCATCCAAGTCGGACGAGTTGAAGCCCGCTCCATCGAATTCGCTCCAATGCCAGGACATCATTGGCGTATCCCGCGTTAGTGGGCTGCCCCTTGGGATGGTCAACGGTGGGCTGGAAACCAACCGAGCCAGAGCCGCCAAGTGCGAGGTAGTACGCAACAGGCCCTGTCGTGTCCGGCGCGCCAATCGCATCGGTTTGCGACACACCAAAGGTCATCAACGAACCGAGAACAATCACTGCGCTCACGGTGAGGCGACGAAGCCTGCCGGGATTCTTCATACGTTCCTTCTTCGCAGATCGTCTCTCAGTGTCAGGAATCCGTCGAAAAGATCGCGAGCCCGGCGACCATTTCGACCTGATCTGGAATTCACGATCGCACCCTATAGAGACAACCTGACGGCCAGATGAAGCGCTGACACGTAGCTGTCCCACCCACTTCCCCGAAGGGCTGAGGCGTGATCTGCGTCATTGCCATGCCTAGATCTCGTCCCCGTTCGGCCAACCTGACGACCACATGACGACGGTTCGCCCGGGTGTCTTCACATACGTGCCCGCCGGTGATTCGAGATCCACAGCGGGCATTCGGGGAGGGTTACGGATGGAGCCAGCTCGTCACCGCACAATGACGCCAAGGAACCAGTTCCTGATTCCCGATAAGGAGGAAACGGAGTGATTGCTCCCACCGTGAAGGACGGATCCGAACGACTCATCGATCGAGCGAAAGGTGAGTACTCCACGAACGCCCGATCGTTCGAGTTTGGCGCCCTCGAAATACCGCAACTGAGCGGCGAGATGTTTCACACCGTATTCGGCAACCTAAATGGCGTTTACACGTGGGAGTGCGATGATGTCCCGTCAGAAGACACCATCCGTGTGGAGTTGTGTCGTCGAGTAATTCGCGACTGCCAACAATTTCGACCACGCGATCGCTCTACGGAGCTCACTTCGTGGCACGGCGGATGGACTTGTGAGGGCGTAGGACTATTCTCTGCTGATATCTGGAGCACCTCATGGGGCAAGCGCAGACGACACATTGGGAGAGCGTGCGTGAAGGTGTGGACCCCCACACATTCGGTGTCGCGGACTTGGAATGGCGTAGCTTGTTGACCGGCTCAGTCCAACCTGTTTGACCATCGATGGGATCTCTTCCGCCGCATCGAACCGACGCTGAGGGCGAGGCGGGGTTGATCCCGGATACCTCCGAACCATCGAGCTACGCATCGAGCGGCATGGAGCAAAGGGTGGCGCGGCTCTGTAGCTGACCTAGCGGGAGTTTCCTGGCTATGTCGTGATGTGAGTGCGTTTCCCCAGGCCAACGTGGGAGTCGGGCCGAGGTCGGTGAGCATTCTGCGGGCTCGCGGCCGGCCTCGGTCGCCCTGGTAGAGGAGGACGGTCTCTTCGATCCCGGCCAACGTAGAGAGCAACTCGCGCACACTCATCGCCATCTTGACCCTCTCGGCCTCTCGGACCATGAGCCGTGCGGTCACGAGAGCGAGCACGCAGTGCATGACGTGGACGCGGATCTTGGCGTCGGTCCAGTGGAACATGGGCGACAACGAGACGACCTTGGGGTCTTTCATCTGGCGGAAGTCGGCCTCGACGTTCCACTGGGAGCGATAGCCGGCCACGACCTCGGTGATGCTCCAGTCTTCGCGGTCGGTGAACAAGATGCGTTTCCCGAAGACCTCGTCCTCGAGCTCAGCCATGGCTTTGGGTTTGGTGCGCCACACCAGGCGCAGCTCTGCGGGAGCCTCACCGTGCAAGCTGGTCGAGCCAGCGCGCGGAGAGGACCGAAGCAATCTCGGCCGCCACCGCCTCTTTGGACTTGCGCCCCTTGCCCCGAGCCAGACGGGACGTGATCTCAGAAAGCTGGCGGCGGGCCTTGGCCAATGCAGGCTTCCTCGGCTCCATGGGCGGCAAGCATGTCAACTCCCCCATCGTGGCCATCGTCCCCGGCGCCTATGGGTTGAACTTCGCCAACTTCTCGCTCCAGACGACCGGCTACTCACTCGTGGCGTCCGATGGCGGGGCGTTGAACTTCGGCACCGCGAACTTCTTCGGCTCTCTTGGAGGCATCAAATTGGCAGCCCCCGTATCCCCCGCGGGCTAGGGGCGACCGGCTCCTCGGCCATTCGGCGGTCGAGGAGTGACCTCGGTGATAACTTCGACCGGTGCTGAGTGTGAAGGTGGCGAACGCTCGTATCGTTGACGGTACGGGTTCTGCCCCGTTTTATGGCGATATCGGCGTGCGGGATGGACGCGTCGTAGCCGTAGGAGCGGTTGATGAGCCCGCCGATCGCACCATCGACGCCAGCGATCTCGTCGTCTGCCCGGGGTTCGTCGATCCGCACACCCACTACGACGCCCAGCTCTTCTGGGACCCCTGGGCTCTTCCCTCGAGCACCCACGGTGTCACGAGCGTGATCGGCGGCAACTGCGGCTTTACGTTGGCTCCCCTGCTCGAGCGCGACCTTGGCTACACCAGGCGAATGATGGCCAAGGTCGAGGGGATGTCGCTGGCCTCACTCGAGACCGGTCTGCCCTGGAGCTGGCAGAGTTTCGGTGAATTCCTGGAGCGTCTGGACGGATCGATCGGAGTGAATGCCGGGTTCCTGGTCGGACACTGCGCACTCCGACGCTTCGTCATGGCCGGGGACGCCAACCAACGTGCCGCCACTGCCTCCGAAGTCGCCGCCATGGCCGAGCTGCTGCACCAGTCCCTCGCCGCCGGCGGCATGGGCTTGTCGACCAGCGCGTCCCCGACCCACGACGACGGGGACGGGGGGCCGGTCCCCAGCCGCGCCGCGGATCGCACCGAACAATTGGCTCTGTGCGAGGTGGTTCGTCAACACCCGGGAACGACCCTGGAGGCGATTATCGAAGGCTGCCTACGGCGATTCACCGACGCCGACATGGATCTCCTGGTGGCGCTGAGCGCAACGGCCGGGCGGCCGCTGAACTGGAACGTCCTCGGGATCGAGGCCGCCGATCCCGACCGTCCGGCGCACCAGCTCGAGGCCTCAGCCCGGGCCCGTTCCGCAGGTGCACGGATCGTCGCCCTCACCATGCCGATCCTCGTCCCAATGACGATGAGCTTCGACACCTTTTGCGCCTTGTGGCTGATCCCCGGCTGGGGCGCCGTGCTCGACGCGAGTGTCGAGGAACGAATGCGCCGGCTTTCTGATCCGGCTGTTCGCGCCACCATGATGGCGAGCGCAACTTCATCTCCGCTCTCCTTCACCAGATTGGCCAAGTTCGAGGACTACGTCGTCGGCGACACGTTCCACCCCGCCAACGCTCGATTCACCGGGATGCGAGTCGACCAGATCGCACGTTCCCTCGGTCAGGATCCGTTCCAATGCGTGGCCGAGATAGTCGTCCGGGACCGACTCCGGACCGTCCTGTGGCCACAGCCGACGAGCGACACAGACGCCGACTGGGAGTTGCGCCGCCAGGTCTGGGAGCACCCGGACGTGCTCCTCGGCGGCTCCGATGCCGGAGCGCACATCGACCGCTCCATCGGTGCCCCGTACACGACCCGCTTTCTGGCCGACGTGTTACGGGGTAGGCGACTCGTGTCCCTCGAGCGTGCCGTTGCGCTGATGACCCGTGCCCCGGCGCGCCTGTTCGGATTGCGCGACCGTGGACTCATCACCGAGGGCGCTTTCGCAGACCTCGTCCTCTTCGACCCCGACAGCGTTGATGCCGCCGCCCCGCATTTGGCTCAGGACGTCCCCGGCGGCGGCACCCGCCTGGTGTCCGACGCCATCGGGATCGAGCACGTGTTCGTCAACGGGGTGGAGATCCTCCATGACGGTGCACCGACGGGAGCCCGGCCGGGTCGCGTCCTGCGCTCGGGGCGCGACACCACCACGGTAGGTACCCAGTGAGCGACCGTGGCGAGCGCATCCCCAAGATCATCTCCGTCGACGACCACGTGGTCGAGCCACCCGATTTGTGGTCAAGTCGGCTACCAGAGCGCTACCGGGAGAGGGGTCCCCGAATCGTACGTGAGCGGGGCGGGTTGCTCGGCGGAGAGGGAGGCGCCTGGCAGCCGTCGGAAGACGGCGCGTGGGCGGACATCTGGCACTACGACGGGTTGGTCAAGCCGGTAGCCCGCATGTCGGCGGCGGTAGGTCTTGGCGAGTTGCGCTGGGGCACGGTCACGTTCGACGAAATGCGGCCAGGCGCCTGGCAACAACACGCCCGACTCTCCGATATGGACGAGAACCATGTGGAGGCTTCCGTCTGCTTCCCCAATACCCTGCCGAGATTCTGCGGGCAGACATTCGCCGAGCAACAAGACAAGGAGCTGGCGCTTCTCTGTGTGAGGGCCTACAACGATTGGATCATTGACGAATGGTGTGCGGGCGAGGGTCGCGGACGCTTGATACCCTTGACGATCCTTCCGTTGTGGGACGTCGCCCTAGCTGTGACAGAACTCGAGCGATGCGCGGCCAACGGAAGCCACGCCGTCACCTTCCCCGAGAATCCCTATGCACTCGGATTGCCGTCGCTCTACACGGGGAGCTGGGATCCACTGTTCCGAGCCTGTGTAGCGACGGACACAGTCCTCTGCTCTCACATCGGCTCATCGTCGCGGATGCCACAGACGACACCGGACGCACCGTTCATCGTCAGCTCAACACTGGCCTTCCAGAACACCATGCACTCTGTTCTCGACTTCGTGTTCTCTGGGACGTTGTCACGTTCCCCCGAGTTGCGCGTGGCGTACGCCGAGGGTCAAGTCGGCTGGATGTCATACCTCATTGACCGAGCCGACGCCCTTTGGGAACAGAGAACTGACAACTCCTTTGGCACCAACGGTATCCATCTGTCCGAGCCACCGTCTGCGTACGTGCGCAGGCAGATCTTCGGCTGCATCTTCGACGATGCCCCCGGCCTCGAACAGCGTCACCGCATCGGCATGTCGAACATATGCTTCGAAGTGGACTACCCCCACGCAGATGGGACCTTTCCCCATACCGAGAAGGTGGCCACCGCCCTTTGTTCCGAAGCCGGACTGGATGGCGCCGAGACCTACGCGCTCTTGCGAGGCAATGCCATCAACCTCTTTGGCCTACATCGGTTCGGCATTGATCGGTAACACCACTCATTGACCGTTGACGTTCCCGTTGGCACGGCTGTCGAACGTGGAACGGATGTGGGCAAAGGCCCGTTGGGCGAGTGCAGCTTGCCTTGGCGGTCAGCTGGCGGATGGCCCCGCCGCGTACCCAGTTCTGCTCCGAGGCGCGGTGACGCTCACGGCAGCGTTGAAGCCGCCAAAATCCCTGTTCACGGCTCCGGCGTTGGGGGCCGACGGGTAACTAATCAGATAGTCCCCCGGGTGGGCACGGCATACCACTTGGCATCGCACTCGGGCGCCTACCTCGTGGCTGCAATTCCTGGCCGCCGTGCCGCCCGCACTCCGACCGCACTTGTCCTCAGTGCCGAGTGCAATGGGCTGAAGTCTTCTTGCGTCAGGGTGAACCGGGTGCGTCCAGCTGCATCATCCTGATTCATTCAATGAACCGGTACCATGCGCTTCGAATCGTGAAGCGCATGGGCGCAGCCTGTACCTCGTGTGTCGCGTCGTCCACTACGGTACGAATACCAGCCCACCTTGTGGCACGTAGGGGGCACCTTCGACGGTCACTTCGGTGACCTTTCCACTCCACGGGTTGAGTGTGGCCAGGTAGTTAGCGGGGAATCCGGGTGCCGGGCAGGTTCCTGGTGCGGCATTTGAACCGCACGGAGTGGCGACGACGAATGGCGACCTGTCAGTGAAGGGTCCCGTCACAACATCCACCGCGTCATTGGTCGAATCGGTGGAGTAGAGCCACCCATGTCCCTCGGTCGCCCATGCCGTGTCGTCGACCGACTGGGAAAGCGAGAGGACGGACAACCGCTGATGCGAACTGCCAGCGTTACTGACATATATTTGCGCCAGGTCACCTTGGCTGGTGAGCATGAAGTCACCGCCAAATCTGGGACTGTCGAAGGGTACGACTTCGTTTGAATCGGGATCGGTGAGCGCAAGTGTCGTGCTCTTTCCGAACTGCGCACTATTCACATTGGCAACCGTGGCCACGTCCTCGTCGTAGAAGAGGGGAGAAATATTGGCCACCTTAATGGTGGGGTCCAGGGTCACCGCATAGACGGCGGGGTAGGTCGGTTGCGGAGCGGGGAGGCCGTTTGTGCCAGGTGCAGAAGCGCTAATGAGAATCTGATTGTTGTAGATGGAAATGGCGTCGGTACCGCCACCGTGAGGCAGCACCTCGCTGTAGGTGTACCTGGTGACTACTTCGGCTGCCGATGTCGCGAATGGACGGATTGTGTACAACGCTGAGTTGGCGTCTTCATTGACAGTGACAATAACCCCTCCCGATGCCGGGTCCGCGGTGACGCCATCTGTCTTACCGGCGACGTCCCATTGACCGATGACGTGACCAGTCAGGCTCAGTTCGACAACGGTGCTGTCCAGATTGCCATCCCTGCTGGCCTGACCTTGTGGACCGACACCGTTTTGGAATCCAACGAAGAGGTCATCGCCGAGGCGGGTGATGTCGTCGGGATTACTCAGAGGTTCTGTCTTGGCGACAGTGGATCCGGTAGGGGTGAACATGTGATGGAGCGACCCACCCAACAGGATTTCTGAAACATGGAACGGAGGTAGGGAGTATTGACCTCCGTTCGGGTCTGCATTGCCAGGCGTGGCACTGGCGATTGCGCTACCAAATGTGGACAGAATCCCGAGGGATCCGAGGCTGGCTACACACAGCACGATCCTCTTGGGTGCGGAAGCTGGGCGCATACTCAATCTCCTTCAGGGCAGCTCGGTCGAGGCCGTCGAACTCCGCGGATCCTAAGAAAGGCTTATTAACCGCTCGTGATCGAAGTGCAAACGGTCGGCAATTTTTGTGTGCCGAACGTGGGGTGGGCCTCACGTGAACTCGACCATCTCAAGGAAAGCGACAGCAGCGGAACAGGCTCTGAGCCTGCCACGGACGAGGAGATGGCTCTGATCTGATCACTCCGCTACCGACCGCCCGGACGATACGGAGGTCGCGATCAGGTCCCGAGCATTCAGATTGGACCAGGCATCGGCGCGGGTCGATCGCTCCAACTGCTCCCTTATGTGGCTCTTCGACTCCAACTACGAGTGAAGCCAGCCAACGGAACCTCGTCCTTGATCCAGCCACCCACGCCGTAGTACGACCGCAGCGCACTCTCGGCTTCAGCGAGGCACTCCCCCTCAGTCTGCGATGGGTGCACCTCGCGGTAGTACTCATAGGGACGCTTCGTCCCTTTCTCCGACGGATCGCCGTCGAAGATGCTCAATATCCAAAGCCTCACTTCGTTGCTGGAATCGGTGAAGAGCGTCAGCCCCGCCGTCCTTGCGGACAGCACCGATCTACTCACAACTGGATCGAGAAAGTCATTATGCGAAACCAGGAGCGACACCGACATAACCCCCACTGGCTAGATTCCCACCGACCGAACTTTCGCTCGAGCAGAGTGAAAAGGGTACCGCTGTGGCCCGCCGAAAACATCCGCCTCACGTGAATGGGTGACCGGAACATACATTTGCGTGACGAAAGTGCGACAATGAGAGGGATCCGTGCACTCCGAGTGGCGGTTCCTTCCTTCGCCTAGCTGGACGTTCGACCCTTTGGGTTCATGCTCATCGCCGCGGGTGACGCGCCGCGATAGACACCTGCGCACGGACGGGCACATATGTCCGACAGCCAGATAGGGAATCCAGGTACAGACAGATCTCGCCGCGGCCACCATCGTGGACCAACGCGACGACGCGCTCGATCTCCTTGCTGCCGCGCTCCAACAGTTCCACGACGCCTCTGCTGAGAACCAGGACGTGCAACAGATCCTACTCATCGATGGCCCGGCGGTCCTCGGGTGGGACCAGTGCGGGCGACGGCTCCGTTAGCCCACATGCTCCTCGCAGCCGTCGCTGAAGCGGCCCTTTAGATCGCGAATGCACCCGACCGCCGGCTGGCCCATACCCAGGCGCGCCAGTCGCTTAGGCATCTCTTGGGGGGACGGAGGGGATCGGGGCAGACAAGCTCCTGCTCCGGTGCACCGACCCAGTCTCTTGATCGAAAACCAGCCCACGGTCAACCCACACGACCAACCCCTGGCAATCTCCCCTCCACGGGTGCATACTCAGGACGTGGCGCAGATGCCTCCCAATCGAGTGTTCCTTGATGACGTGCGGGGTAACGGTCTGTACCTACGAGCGACCTGGCACAACGACTCGGCCACGATCGTGTTCAGCCATTGGAATGGTGAAGTTTGCGTGGCCTCTACACCAGTCGCCTTGACCGACTGCACGAAGCTGATTGACCTCATGGTGCGGTCGCTCTCAGCGGTAGCCGAACGGCGTCTCTCCCCTGCCGAGCCACCGAGACCTCGGAGTGCCATTTCACGATTGAAAGATCGCCTCCGCCCGAGACTGGCGGAAGTAATCGACGCGAACACACGATTTCTCCCGACCGGGCGCGCCGACCGAGAACAATATCGACGCTCCTAGGGACAATCGATATCGCGCCGGCGGCGCTGCATTTGCGTCTGGCCGCCTTCCATCAACGGCAGTAGTCCACAACGCCCGCTCGGTCGGCCCCTGCTATTCAATCTCGCCCCGACGAGATCTGGGTTAACTGCCAGGAGGTGCCTTACCCGGTCAACAACGCAGCCACCGCCCCGCGCAGCGACGAGCCATTCGCTGTCAGGCGTCACCAGGAGCGTGACAGTCGTGGTGCGTTCAGTCATGACCACGATGACCGCAGGAGCCGAATCGGAACTACGAATGAATTGCACAGGCGTGCGGTACAAATGAACGGGCTACGGGTGCGCGCTTCACATCAACCATCGACACGAGATCGCGTGGGATACTTCTCAGATTCCAGTATGAAAAAACCGAGTAGGCAGTCCAGTTTCGTCTAGGCGGCCCTGAAAGAGAAGAGGGGGTATGTTCACGTGCAACGAAAGCTAATCGTTGGGCTGTTATCGGTGACGACCATCTTCTTGGTGTTCGTGATTATCTTTTGGGCTGACTCAGCTCACTGGTTCCTCCGCTATACCGGGGCGGATGCCGAATCTGGAACCTGGTACGGCTTTTGGTCAGGCTTTGGTGGGGCGATTCCTGACTTCCTCATCCTTGGCAGCATCATCACTGTGTACCGTCACCACAATTGCCATGTCAAAGGATGCCTTCGCCTTGGGAAGCCGGTTGAGGGTACCCCGTATCTTGCGTGCCCGGCACACCATCCTGCACATGAGGGCGTAAAACGCTCGGTGTCAGAGGAAGTCATCAGGCTCGCACAGAAAGCGCATCTTGACCGCGAAGCTTCGTGATCGCGATTGATTCTGGATCGTGGATTATCGCTTTCCCTTGGACTTGTTCAGGGCCACGGCCGCGCGAATAAGAGTTTTCAACGCCCTGTCGTCAATCTCTTCCCCTTCATGGAAGTCGATGGCACGCCTTGTATTCCCGTCAAGACTGGAGTTGAAGAGGCCCGATGGATCCTTCAAGGAGGCCCCTTTGGCGAAGGTCATCTTCACGACGTTCTTGTACGTCTCGCCGGTGCAAATCATCCCGTCGTGCGACCATACCGGAACCCCTCTCCACTTCCACTCCTCGACAACGTCGGGATCGGCTTCCCTGACCAAGGTCCGGAGCCGGCTGAGCATCTTGCCCCGCCAATCGCCTAGCTCCTCGATTCTCGCATCTATCAGCTGAGAAGGAGACCTGGTCTCCTGCGACTCGCTCTTCTCCATGCCCGTTTCACTTCCTTGGTTCAGCGATTTGATGAATGGAGGTCACCCTACTTTTACCGATTCTACCTGCAGCGTCGGTTGACCGGCGCTAAGTTCGATCGGTGAGAAGCATCCTCACTACGAGGGGGTCGGGTGAGGATGCCACGGAGCCCGCCTGTTCCTATGGGGCCGTTCGGCCCTATACGCGACGCCAGGTCGGCCTTAGTGTCGAACGTGGAAGTGTCACCGCGTCTGTGGGCAATTCAAGAGTGAAAGGACAAAGGCAATGGTGGCTAGGGGTCAGGAGGGCATCAGGATCACCGACCGCATCACTTTCAAGGAAATCGGCAACAGGATCGAAGTCGAGTGGCAATTGGATGTCCAGCCGGATCTTGAATGGGCCGAGATATTTCAGATGGCTTCCGTAATGGAGCGCCAAGGATCTCTCGAGTGGAAGAATGGCGGGAATCCCGACGTCATCGGGTCTGTCATTCGATGGTTCGTTCCAATCTCGCACATCGAGGAAGCCGACGCCGAAGTGCACAGTCGCGTGTCCGTGGCAAACAGGCGGCACGAAGGGGTCTCCACGTAGAGTTGACGAGGCGGTCGATGCACAAGTTCCATGCCCGCTCGCTCCTCAGAGCCGCTCAAGGGTCGTCGGATCCACGGCGCTTTGGGTTCCGGAGCAAGAGGAGGAACTCATCAAGACAGTTCATTTCACGCCAGTTCCT
>ODAK010006080.1_pt1 | contig 12203 bp, 8 predicted proteins | sample 1539591 | NCBI WGS metagenome assembly ODAK01 (sample SAMEA3539303, study PRJEB22396) | soil metagenome | biome: tundra; feature: field; material: soil | place: USA | collected 2010-05 | depth 0.15 m | reverse complement strand
CTGGTCGTAGACGGCCCGGGTGCGCAGAGAGCTGACGTCGGAACCGGCGTCAGGTTCGGACACCGCGAACGCGGCGAGCTGGATCTTCTCGGGAGTGCCGAAGCACTGGGGCCCCCACTCACCGAGCTGCTCGGGCGTCCCGTTGGCGACGATGCCGGCAAGGCCCAGAGCGCTCCCGAAGATCGCCAGCCCAATGCCCGCATCACCCCACGCCAGCTCCTCGTTGGCGATCGGCATCATCAACCCGCCCGGGTCGAAGAAGCACTGGGTCATGAAGTCGAAGGAGTACAAGCCGATCCGGGCGGCCTCCTCGATGATCGGCCACGGAGTCTCTTCCCGCTCGTCCCACTCGTGGGCGGCGGGCCGAATGACGTCCTCGGCGAAGTCGTGGACCCACTTTTGGATCTGCAGCTGGTCTTCGCTGAGATCGAGCGAGAACTCGGACATTTCTTCCCCTCCGTCCAAGCGCCGTCCGGGACCGTGGGGCCTGGTCGGCACGGTTGTGGCGTGAGCGTGTCCCGTGCCTGGGGCACGGGGGGCGGCCTCGACCTATCCGTTGTTACTCAACGGTAACCTATGGACGGCGGTTTCGACAACCATTCGGGCCGAAGATGTCATCCCCGACCGCATGACCAGGGAGAACACCAGGGCCCCTGCGACGGCGACTCCCCCCTCCAGGAACGGGGAGCCCACACCCCACAGCTCGTAGGACAGCCCCCCGACCGCAGGTCCGACGATCCTGGCTAACGCAGAGAGCCCCTGCTGGGCACCGAGGGCGGCGCCGCGTCCAACGGGACCGGCCCGAGCCACGACGAGGGCGTTGAGTGCCGGGGTGCTCAGGCTCTGACCGGCGATGATCAGGAGGAGGGGAAGGACAAGACCCACGCGCCCGTGCACCGTCGGCACGAGGAGGAGCCCCAAGGACTCGGCGACCAGTCCCGCACGCAAGCACCCGAGGTCCCCGATGCGCGCCGCCAGTGGGCGCACGAGACCTCCCTGCACGACCACCGCTACCACGCCCACCATTGCGAAGACGGCCCCGATCGCGGCCAGGCCGAAGCCCAGACGGCGCTGGCCGAACAAGGCGAAGGTCGCTTCGAATGCGCTGAACGACGCGATGAGCATCACGGTGACGACGGCGGGAGCCGCGATCCTCCGAAGGACCGTGCGCATGGAGTCGCGCGGAGCGGCGCGGCCGTCGCTGTTCTGTGCCGGCTCGGGGCGGGTCTCGGGAAGCCGCCTGATCGCCACGACGGCGTTGAGCCCGGCGATGCCGGCCGCGACGTAGAACGGGATGCGCGCCCCGCCCAGTGCCGCCAGGCCGCCGATGGCAGGGCCGATGACGAACCCGACCCCGTAGGCGGCACCGAGGAGCCCGAAGACGCGCATGCGGTCGTCGGGACCGACCATGTCGGTCGCCGACGCTTGGGCTACGGCCACGCTGCCGCCCGACGCTCCGTCGAGGAGGCGGGCCACCACGAGAAGCCACAACGAGCCCGCCACCCCGGTGAGGAGGCTGGCGGCGGCGGTTCCCGCCAATGACACGATCAGCAGCGGCTTGCGCCCGATCCGGTCCGAGAGGCGCCCGAGCAGCGGCGCACTCACGAACTGCGCGGCGGAGAACGCAGCAAGCAGGAGCCCGACCGAGGCGGGGCCAGCACCGAGGTGCCGCGCGTACAGAGGCAGGAGGGGGACGACGATGCCGAAGCCGAGAAGGTCGACGGCCACCGTGGTCCACAACACGCCGAACCCCGGCGGAAGGCCACGACCCACGGCGCGCCAACCGGGGGGCGAGGCGCGCCCTGACGCCCGGGCCTCCGACATGGTCACAGCAGAGGGCAGTGCCCGAGCAACGTCAAGTCGGGTGGTGAGCCTCCACCCACTCGACGATGCCGCGGCCTGTCAGACCGTGGCGGGCCGCACCTCGACGGCTTGGAGGCCCTTCGGACCCTCGTTCAGCTCGAACTCAACCGACTGCCCCTCCTCGAGGCTGCGGTAGCCGTTCATCTGGATGGCGGAGTGGTGAACGAAGACATCCTCTCCGTCGGGCTGCGCGATGAAGCCATAACCCTTTTCCGAGTTGAACCACTTGACCGTTCCCGATGCCACCTCGTTCTCCCCTCTGTCCTCCTGCATCCCCCCACGCGCAAAAGGTAGCAGCGACCGCGTCCGACCTGGAGGTTTCACCCGGCTCGGCCGACTGGTGGGGCAGGTCGCGGCGGGGTCAGGTCAACGGTGCAGGCGCGTCCCGTCGGGCCCGTCCTCGACGACCCAGCCAAGAGCCTCGAGCTCTCCTCGGATGGCGTCGGCCCGGGGATAGTCGCCACCAGCGCGAGCCAGGTCGCGCTCGGACACCAAGGCGGCCACATCCGCGTCCAACTCGGGCCCCGCTCCGGCCAGGGGCAACCCGAGTGCGTTGCACAGCACCGCGGCCGTCATCGCCAGGCGTCGGGCTTCGTCGGGCTTCGCATCGTCGGCGGCTGAATGAGCCAGGCGCGCCAGGTCGAAGATCTCGGCCAAGGCTCCGGGGGTGTCGAGATCGTCGTCCATGTGCTCGACGAACGACGTCACCGCGCCGGCGTCGGCTCCGACCCCGGGGGCTTGTGCGGCGGTGACAGCGGCCCCGGGCGCCACCACATCGAACCGTCGGGCCATGTCGTCGAGGCGGGCGAGTCCCTGTTCGGCCTGCTCGATGGTGGACGGCGTCACCTCGATGGGCGAGCGGTAGTGGGCACGCAGCACCAAGAGCCGGTAGGCGCGGGGGTCGGCCCGCTCGAGCAGATCGGTGAGCGAGGTGAAGTTCCCGAGAGACTTCGACATCTTCTCGCCCCCGACCATGACCCACCCGTTGTGGACCCAGTGCCGGGCAAAGGCCCGACCCAGCCCGACCGCCTGGGCGCGCTCGTTCTCATGGTGGGGAAAGGCGAGGTCGAGGCCCCCGCCGTGGAGGTCGAAGTCCTCGCCGAGGAGGTCGAGCGACATCACCACGCACTCGGTGTGCCAGCCCGGTCGACCGGGCCCCCACGGCGAGTCCCAAGTGGGCTCGCCGGACCGGGCCTTCTTCCACAGCACGAAGTCCAAGGGCGAGCGCTTCTCCTCACCGGGGTCCACACGCGCCCCGGCGCGCAGGGAGTCCAGGCTCTGGCGGGCCAGGAGCCCGTAGCCGTCGATCCGGTCGACCGAGAGGTAGACGCCGTCGGAGGTCTCGTAGGCCAGCCCGCGATCGACGAGCGATCCGATCAACCGCACCATGTCGGGAACGAACGCCGTGGCGTGGGGGGTCTCGGTGGGCCGCTTCACCCCGAGGCTGTCGACGGCGTCCCACCACACCGCCTCGTACTCACCGGCGACCTCGGCCTCGGTCCGGCCCTCCTCGGAGGCCCGGGTGATGATGTTGTCGTCGATGTCGGTGATGTTCGACACGAAACGGACCTCGAGACCCCGGAACTCGAGGAAGCGCCGCAGTACGTCGAAGACGAGGGCCATGCGGCCGTGGCCGAGGTGCGGGACGTCGTAGACGGTGAGGCCACAGACGTACATCGACACGCGGCCTTCCTCCCGAAGCTCGAGGGGCCGGACGGTGCCCGTCGCAGTGTCATGAAGGCGCAGCACTCGGAGTACGGTAACCGCACCGTGGACACCACTGTGGACGTCAGCGCGACCACCGAAGTGCACCCGCCCGAGCTCGAGGAGCCGCGGGCGCCGGCGGTCCCCGACAAGCCCTCGCTCGAGGGCCTCGAGGCCAAATGGTCGGCCCGGTGGGAGGAGGCGGGCACCTATCGATTCGACCGGTCCGCACCGCGCACACGGGTCTTCTCTATCGACACGCCACCCCCGACCGTGTCGGGCTCACTGCACATCGGCCACATGTTCTCGTACACCCACACCGATGCCATCGCCCGCTTTCGGCGGATGCGGGGCTACAACGTCTTCTATCCGATGGGTTGGGACGACAACGGTCTCCCCACCGAACGCCGCGTGCAGAACTACTACGGCGTCCGGTGCGATCCGAGTCTGCGTTACGACACGTCCTTCTCACCGCCCGAGAAGCCCGGAAAGGACACCATCTCGATCTCGAGGCCGAATTTCATCGAGTTGTGCGATCGGCTCGTCGTCGAGGACGAGAAGGCCTTCGAACATCTGTGGCGCACGCTCGGCCTGTCGGTGGACTGGAGCCAGAACTACGCCACCATCGACACCACCTCGCGTCGAACGTCGCAACACGCCTTTCTCAGAATGCTCCGCACCGGGGCCGTGTACTCGACAGAGGCGCCCACCCAGTGGGACGTGGACTTTCAGACCGCGGTGTCTCAGGCCGAGATGGAGGACCGCGACCTCGCCGGTGCGTACCACCGGCTTCGATTCGCACAGGCCGCGACCGATGGTGCGGTCGACATCGAGACCACGCGCCCCGAGCTGCTCGCCGCGTGCGTGGCACTCGTCGCCCACCCCGAGGACGACCGCTATCGAGCGCTCTTCGGCCATGAGGTGATCACCCCGCTGTTCGGAGTCCGGGTGCCCGTTCTCGCCCACGAACTCGCCGACCCCGAGAAGGGCTCGGGCGTCGCCATGATCTGTACCTTCGGCGACAGCACGGACGTGACGTGGTGGCGCGAGCTGTCTCTACCCACCCGGACCATCGTGGGCCGCAACGGACGCCTGCGCGCCGTGCCGTGGGGCGACGAGGGGTGGGCCTCCGAGGACTCCGCGGCGGCGGCACAGGCCTACGGCGAGATCGAGGGGCGCACCGTCACTCAGGCCCGGGCCCGCATCGTGGAGATGCTGGGCGAAGCGGGCGCGCTCGTCGGCGAGCCCAAGCCCATCCGACACCCGGTCAAGTTCTACGAACGTGGTGACCGGCCTCTCGAGATCGTCTCGAGCCGTCAGTGGTACGTGAAAACGCTCGTCATGCGCGAGCGCCTGTTCGAGCGAGGTCGCGAGCTGCACTGGCATCCACCACACATGCGTCACCGGTACGAGGCGTGGGTGGAAGGGTTGAACGGTGACTGGAACATCAGCCGGCAGCGCTTCTTCGGAGTGTCGTTCCCGGTGTGGTACCCCGTGAACGAAGACGGCTCCATCGACCACGACCACCCGCTTCTGGCTGCCGATGATCGCCTGCCGGTCGACCCGTCGAGCGATGTCCCCGACGGGTATCGCGAGGACCAAAGGGGCGAGCCGGGCGGGTTCGTCGGTGATCCCGACGTCATGGACACCTGGGCCACGTCCTCGCTCACCCCTCAGATCGCAGGCCGCCGGGAAGACGACCCCGACCTCTTCTCGAGGGTGTTCCCCATGGATCTGAGGCCTCAGGCGCACGAGATCATCCGGACCTGGCTGTTCAGCACGATCGTGCGGACCGAGCTCGAATACGGCTGCCTGCCATGGACCGATACCGCCATCTCGGGATGGGTCCTCGACCCCGAGCGCAAGAAGATGTCGAAGTCGCGGGGCAACGTGGTGACGCCCTTGCCCCTTCTCGAGTCCCACGGTGCCGACGGGGTGCGGTACTGGGCGGCGAGTGGCCGGCCCGGGGTGGATACGGCCGTCGACGAGGGGCAGATGAAGGTGGGTCGGCGCCTCGCCATCAAGGTCCTGAACGCTTCGCGTTTCGCGTTGACGAGACTCGGAACGCAGGCGGCCAACCAGAGCGGTGCGGTGACCGTGCCGCTTGATCTCGCCATGTTGCACCGACTCGCCGATGTCGTCGTCGAAGCCACGACGGCTCTCGACTCCTACGACTACGCACGCGCCCTCGAGCGCACGGAGGCCTTCTTCTGGTCGTTCTGCGACGACTACCTCGAGCTGGTGAAGACACGCGCCTACGAGGACTCGACCGCCTCAGGGCCGGCGTCGGCACGCGCCGCGCTGGCGATCGCCTTGTCGGTGCAACTGCGTCTCCTCGCCCCCTTCGTCCCCTTCGTCACCGAAGAGGTGTGGTCGTGGTGGCACGAGGGCTCGATCCACCACGCCCCGTGGCCCGATGCCGGGGAGCTCGATCCGGCGCAACACCAAGGTGACATCGCCGTGCTCGACGTGGTCGCCAACGTGCTCGGAGAGGTGCGGAGAGCCAAGACCGCCCGGCAGGTGTCCATGCGGACCCCGGTGGCGAAGTTGACCGTCGTCGACGACCCGGACCGTCTCGCCCTGCTCGGCCAGGCAGACTCGGACCTGCGCGACGCGGGGGGCGTCGTGGAGCTCGTCACCCGATCGGGGCCGCCCGAGGTCATCGTCGAATTTGCCCAAGAGAGCGGGGAGAGCGAAGGAAAAGGGCCCTGATGGCCGGCGACCAGGCCCACTCCGCAGGGGAGGTCCAGGGCGAGCTCGACGCCGTCCTGAGCGGGTGCCGTGCGTCGCACGACACGTTGGTGAGCACCCTCTCCAACCTCGACGACACGGCCGTGCGAGACGCGAGCCGACTGGAGGGCTGGACGGTGGGACACGTCATGACCCACCTGGCCCGCAATGCCGACTCCCACACCCGGATGCTCACCGCGGCGCTCAATGGCGAGGCCGTCGAGCAGTACGCCGGCGGTGGCGAGGAGCGCGCGGGTGCGATCGAGGCCGGCTCTCGACGCAGCGCGGCAGAACTGCTGGACGACACATTGCGGTCCATCACCGAGCTCGAAGCAACGTGGGTGGCGATGACCCCTGTGGCCTGGGGCGGCAATGGGCTCTCTCATGGTCGACCGTGGCCGTGCCGGGCCATGCCCTACTTCCGCTGGCGCGAGGTCGAGATTCACCACGTCGACCTCGCAACAGGGTACGACCCCGACGACTGGCCCGAGGAGTACGTCCGTCGGGAACTGCAGCTCACCTTGGCAACGGTGCCTGGTCGTCTCGCCGAGGCCACCGAGAGGCGCAGGCTCCTGGCGTGGCTCACGGGGCGTGCCCCGACCCCGGGCGAGCTCGACCTGGCGGGATGGGAGTCGCGCCCGGGAAACTACTTCAGGGGCATCTCGGACTGAGCGGGCCCGAGCCCGGGCCGGAGGAAACGCCGGTCATTCGTCGAGCTTGAACACCCGCATGGCGTTCTCGCGCAGGAACTTCGGCCACACGTGGTCGCGCAGTGGGACGTCGGCCAACTCCGAGAAGATCCTCTCCAAAGTGAGAGCCATCGGGTAGTACCCGGCATACAGAACCTTGTCCGCACCGCGCGTGTTGGCGTAGTCGATGATCGCCTTCGGGTAATACTTCGGCGCGAACGCGCTCGTCATGTAGTGCAGTCCGGGCCACTTGAGCATCAGCTTGACCGCCAAGTCCTCCCAGGGCTCGGCCCCGTGTCGCATGACGATGCGCAGTTCGGGGAAGTCGTAGCAAACCTGGTCGAAATGCATCACGTCCTGACACGCGGAGGGCACCCGGGGCCCCGCGATCCCGGCGTTGACCACGATGGGGAGATCGAGGTCGATGCACGCTTGGTAGACGGGGTAATAGCGCCGGTCGCTCACCGGCACCTGGGGGTTGCACCCTGCCGGGAACGTGGTCACGGCCTTGATGTCGTGCTCGGCATGTGCCTGACGGATGCGCCGGACAGCCCCGGTGATGTCGTTGGGGTCCAATGCCTCGAGGTTCGCCTTGAAGCGGTCAGGGTGATCGGAAAGAGCGCGGTCCACGACCGATCCCGCCAGCCCCACGAGCCCGATGGCGATCCCGAAGCGGTCCATCTCCGCCAGGGTCACCGCGACAGGATCGTCATCCTCGGTGATGGCGTTGGGGTCGTCTTTGAACATATAGGCGATCGGAGATTTCGATGATGCGCTTTCCTCGTCCCGCAGCTGCGGCTTGAGGAAGTCGAAGCGGCGGGCGGCGCGCGCACTCGGGAACCCGATCATGCAGTCGACCACCCCGACGTCGGTTGGCATCGGCACGGCCCGCCACCGTACAGGGGTCGGAGGGGTCGGGGGCAACGACGGTCGGAGGGTCCCCGAGATCCTCCCAAGCAGCCCGACGATCCCGGTGGCAACCTAGGAGCGCCCGTCGCGGGCATGGGCCGGCTTCCCGGCACGACATTGGAGGATGGGATCGATGGACGTCGCCGACATGACGGGCAAGACCGTGATCGTCACGGGTGGGAATTCGGGGATCGGCCTCGAGACGGCGGTCGCCCTGGCCAAGGCCGGGGCGAAGACCCTGATCACCGCTCGCGATCGCGGTCGCGGCGAGGCCGCTCTGGCCGACCTCCGAGCCCGGTCGGGCGACGGCGACGTGGATCTCGTCGTCTTCGACCTCGCCAGCATCGCCTCGATCAAACAAGGAGCAGGCGCCATCTTGCAGAGGTGCGACCGCATCGACGTCCTGGTGAACAACGCCGGCATCGTGCTGTCAGACCGGCGCGAGACCGAGGACGGCTTCGAGGCGACCCTGGGCGTCAACCACCTGGGCCATTTCGTCCTCACAGAACTGCTTCTCCAACGAATCAAAGACAGCGCTCCGGCGCGCATCGTGAACGTGGCCTCGACGGCACACAAAGGGGCCGGGAAGGGTCTCGACTTCGCCGACCTGCAGTCGACGCGCCGCTACAGCGGAATGCAGGTCTATTCGAAGTCGAAACTCGCCAACATCTATTTCACGACCGAGCTGGCACGGCGCCTGGAGGGCACGGGGGTCACGGTGAACTGCCTTCACCCGGGCACAGTTGCCACGGGATACGGCCGCGACGGCGACTCATCGGGCGTGCTCGCCTTCGGGCTCAAGGTCATCAAACCCTTCATCCTCAGCGCCGAGCAAGGAGCACGCACGTCGATCTACCTGGCGTCATCGCCTGACGTCGCCGGTGTGACGGGCCAGTACTTCGTGAAGAACAAGGCACGGAAGCCTTCGAAGGTCGCCCAGGACGATGAGGCAGCCCGACGGTTGTGGAAGCAGAGCGAGGAGCTCGTCGCCGACAAGGCGTAAGGCTCAGCCCACCTCGCCCATGTACGTGTCCAACAGGTGCTCGCCGACTTCGGCGGGTGATCCCGTTCGCACCAGTCGACCATTGACCATGACTCCGGCTCGATCGGCGATGGCCAACGCCGTCTGGGCGAACTGCTCCACGAGCAGGATCGTGATGCCCTCTTGGGCCACGGCCTGCGCCACGAGCTCGTAGAGCTCGGCGACGACGAGCGGGGCGAGGCCCATGGAGATCTCGTCGAGTAACAACATGCGCGGGTTCGTGAACAGCGCCCGGGCCAGGGCCAGCATCTGCTGCTCGCCCCCCGAGAGCTTTCCCGCCAGCTGTCGACGGCGTTCGCCGAGGACAGGGAACCGGGTGTAGCTCTGTTCCTCGAGGTCGGCGACCTTGGTCGCCCTGCTGCGATAGCTGTACATGAGCAGGTTCTCCGCAACGGTCAGGTTGGGGAAGACAGCACGCCCCTCAGGCACCGCACACAGGCCGCGACGGGCCAGGCGGTCGGGCACGGGCTTGCGGCTCTCCTCGCCGTCGAACGTCACGCTGCCCGTCGTGGCCGGCATGCGGCCGCTCGCCACCTTGAGCAATGTGGACTTGCCCGCCCCATTGGGACCGAGCAACGCGTAGACCGATCCTTCGGGAACCTCCAACGACACCTTGTGCACCACCTCGATGCGTCCGTAGGCGGCGCTGACATCGTTGATCGACAGCATCGGTGAGCTCGCCGTCGACGGCGCGGGCTGTCGGGGGAAGGCGATCATCTGGCTGCTGTCACCTGTGGTGGCCGGACGAGCTGCCCGACTTGGTGCGCCCACGAACACGGGTGAGGATTGCTCAGGAGCGGGAGCTTCTTCAGTGGAACCCAGATACGCGGCTTGGACGGCAGGGTCGGCCTGCACACTGGCGGGGTCGCCGTGCGCGATGACGGCGCCATAGTCGAGGACGCTGACAAATTCGCAGATGCTCATCACGAGGCTCATGTCGTGCTCCACCAGCAAGACGGCGATACCCCGATGGGCGAGGTCGAGGAGCACACGACCCAGCTCGACGGTTTCGACCTGATTCAAGCCGGAGCTCGGCTCGTCGACCAGGAGCACCGACGGGCCGGTGGCGAGCGCCCGGCCGAGCTCGACCAGGCGCGCCAGGCCGGTGGGAAGCAGGTCCGTGGGCTCGTCGGCCACGTGTGACAACCCGACGTGGGCGAGGATGATGTCCGCTTCCACGCGCGAGCTGGCACCGGTCGGACGGCGACGCCTCGTCTCTGCCGCCATCTGCACGTTCTCGCGCGTAGTCAGGGTTCCGAAGAGTTCGAGTCGCTGGAAGGTGCGGGCGATTCCGAGCCGCGCTCGTTGATGGGGAGAGACCCGGGTGATGTCCACACCACCGAGCCGTACCCGACCGTGCGTCGGTGGCTGCAGACCGGTGATGACATTGAACAACGTAGTCTTTCCGGCTCCGTTGGGACCGATCAGACCGTTCACCGCCCCGGCATGGACTTCGAGATTGACTTCGTGGAGGGCCTGGAGTCCGCCGAATCGAACGGAGATCTCCTCGACGGCGAGCTCAGCCAACCGAACGAACCTCCGTCCCGACAATCGCCATTACAGGGGCGGGTGCGAGCCCGGTGTCCAACTGGTCGACGATGGGCGCGCTCCGGCCTTGTCGACGATTCCAGAAATCAGTGACCTCGGCATAGAACCTGCCGATGCCGTTGGGGTTGCGACCGATGGCGACGACCCCGAAGCCGATGAGAAGCTGGGTGAGATTGGGGATCTGCGGGAGGTGCGCACCGATGACCGGGCCGACTGCAATGAACACTCCAGCCAGTACCGCCCCCGTGAGCAGATTGACACCGGCCAGTGTCAAGCCCACGAAGATGGCGACGCTGAACAGGAAGTTGAACTGCTGGGCGCCGACGACAGTGCCGATCCCACCGTAGAGCGCACCAGCCAGCCCGGCGAGGCCGGCCGAGAACGCGAACACGACCAGCTTGGTGATGGTGAGGCTCAACCCGACGGTGCTGCATGCAGCGGGTGAGTCGTTCATGCCGACGAGACGCCGGCCGAAGGGGCCCCGACGAAGGGCCCCCACGCCGATCAGACAAAGAGCCAATACGACAGCGAGGAACACATCGAACGCACGATCGGTGGCAAAACGCATGCCGAAGATGTTGGGACGACCGACCGGCACCGTGCCGCCGACCCCCATGATGGAGCTCGATTGGAAGAACACGTTGTCCATGAGCACCGCGAACGCCAAGGTAGCCAGAGCCAGGTACAGACCCCGCAGGCGTAACACCGGAAGCGCCAGCACCGCACCGACACCGGCACAGACCCCGACCGCCGCCAGCAGGCCGAGGACCGAGCTGCCGCCGTCGACTGCATGCATCGTCACGGCGCCGATACCCAGGAACGTGAACTGACACAACGAGACCTGGCCCGCGTACCCCGAGAGCGGCACGAGACTCAAGGCCAGAATCGACAACGCCAGAGCGTTGCCCATCGTGAAGAGGTTGTTCCCCGTCAGCACGGCACCGAGCAGGCTGACCACGATGACGACGGATATGCCCCCGACGAGCGTCGTCCTGGCACTCGCCACGCGCGGGGGCCGGACGCGTGCCACCCGGCCGATGGCCAGGCGCACCTCGGGGATGAGGAGCAGCGCCAGGAACAACATCGCCATGGGCAGAGCCGCGTCGACGTCGTTCACCACACTCTGCGGGGCGTAGCCGATGGCCATGGCGTTGGCCACGCCCAGGATCATGGCGCCCAGGAACGTCATGGGCAGGCTCCGCAACCGACCCACCACGGCGGCGGCATATCCGTAGATCACGAGCTGGGTGAGGGTTTGGATGTTCATCCCCTGCACGCTCGGTGCCAGCAGGATGCCGCCCAGTCCGGCGAACATGACGCCGATCATCCAGGAATAGGCCGAGATCCGCCCCGAAGGAGCCCCGGACAGTGACGCCAGGCTCGGGTCGTCGACCACGGCGCGCATGGCCACGCCGGTCCGGGTGCGGCGGAAGAACACCCGCAGGAAGATCGCCACGGCGATGGCCACACCCACCGTGATGAGCTGCTCCCACGAGAGCGTGATGCCCGCCAATGAGATCGGGTTGCCGCTGAAGAGCTCGGGTGTGTTGTACGAGTTGGCGGTTGGGCTCCAGATGGCGCCGGCGGCCGCGACGAGCACGAGGAGCAGGCCAAGGGTGACCGCCAGCCGGATGCTCGTGGCCGCACCGTAGAGAGGACGCATGACGACCCGTTCGACGACGACCCCGAGCACCGGAGCCGCCACGAACAGGACGAGA
>ODAK010006077.1_pt1 | contig 12205 bp, 9 predicted proteins | sample 1539591 | NCBI WGS metagenome assembly ODAK01 (sample SAMEA3539303, study PRJEB22396) | soil metagenome | biome: tundra; feature: field; material: soil | place: USA | collected 2010-05 | depth 0.15 m | reverse complement strand
GACAATGGCCAACAACCCCTACCCCTTGACACCCGCCCCTCCATATGGGCGACAAAGGGAGCGCGCGGATCCAGTCCGTGTCGCCCGCACGGCGCTAGTGCAATCGCCCAGGAGGAGGCGTCCTGTCCGGACCGTCCAGCTTCTGCCCCGAGACGATCGGCTGGCGTGTCATCGGTCCCGGCGCGTGGCTCGTGCCTTCACGCGAATCCGCAAGTGAGCCGAACGCGTCGGTCGGACTGAAAGCAGAAGGCAGCCCGCGGCGCGCACGTCGAGGTGCATCGGCCGGCCGACGCTGACCCCGCGCGACCGGATCTGGGGCGAACGCATGCGTAACGGCGGAGGGAGAGACCTTGTCCGCCGCGGCGAGGATGATCGTGTAGACACGCGTCTCACGACGGTCAGATATGACGATCGAATCGACTAGTCATCCATCCCCGCTCCTCGAATGGGATGGGTCCGACCCAACACAGCCGTACTAGTTGGAGTTGTTTGGTGAGACGAGGCCGCTCGTCGACGTCACGTACGCAGAGGTGGTGCCTTCCGGGGGAGCGGACGACGAGGCGCACACCGCCAGCTCCGCTCCGGTGTACGAGTACTGGTGGACCATCGGACATCCCGGCCACCCAGAGCATCACAGCGGATTGCTCGAAAGGGTTACCCACCATGGGGATCTGTGGGAGCGCCTCGCCGATCCGGCCGGCCGGATCTACGTGTACTTCCCGCTCGGCGGTGGCTGGCGGGTGAAGGAGCTTGGGGCAACGGTGAAGTACATGAGCCCGGTCGCCCACGAGCAGTCCTTCCTAGCGAAGGCGGCTGAGGACCGGCAGCCCATCGCGCCGGTCGTCGAAGGCGCGAGCAAGCTAGCGAGCACGGCCGGCGCCGCCGGTCTCGTCGCTGGCGGAGTGGCGGATAACAGCGCCAAAGTGCTGGACGGGATCGCGCAGATCAAGCTCGGGAGCGTCCCGGAGGTCAAGGGCTTTGAGTGGTCGGCGACCAAGGTGACGTTCGGCAACCGGGAGCACGGCGGCGTTATGCAAGGCGTCGTCTGGACGCTCCCAAAGTCGATGGTCCACGAACTTGGCGGCAGGCTCACCGGCAGTCTCGCGGTGAGCTTCATCCCGGACAACAATCAGCAAGGCACGACGTCGCCTCGGCCGATCCGGAGCCTCAGCAGCAAGCCGTACTCGCTCACGCCGTCGTTTATGGACCGGATGGCCAAGAGCACTGGGCGCCGACACAGCGAAGCTTCGTCAGGCTCGCCATTGCTCCTCGCCTCGACCATCCGAACGCTAGCGCAGCTTAGGGTCGGCCGCCCCCGAATGGGCGGAAGCGCGTCACGCGGCGTCCTCCACCGCGCGAGTGCCTTCGTCGCAATGCGAGCGTCCCGCTCGCTGGCCGGCAGCGCATGCCACTCGACAAAAGCAGGCGCGTCGCCCGAGCTGCTTTCCACCGGCACAGGGATGATCCGGCTCGCGCCAGAGCTGTCCTGCTGACAGCTCAAGCGTCGATTTTGACGGCTACCTCGTACATCTCGACCGAGACACGCCGGCCCATGGCGCCGGATCTGGGCGGGTCCATTGAGCTAGGGTCGCGTCGCCCTGCCGAAGATCCTCCTCGGTCTCGAAAAAGGTGATGGAGAGAACCGTGCCGTCATTCGGGTTGTACAGATCAAGCAGTCCAAGAGCGGGCAAGCCCTCCGGCGGCCCTGCCGCGGCCCGCCGCTTGATCTCGTCAAACCCCCGGCCCACATCCTCCGGGTCGCTCCCGCGGTAGTCAAAAGCCGCCACTCGCGCGTGCACAGACTCTCCTTCCGTTTGGATGCGAAGCCTAGGCTCTGACTGGACTGCTCAGCAACCATCTGGGAACCCGCCGCTCAACCGGCAAACAGCTCATTGCCAGCAATGCCGTACGGCCTCGGTCGTGAAATTCGCCACGTCCCGTCTTAGGCCGGCGATGGGAATTGGGCGCTACGAAGCGCGCGGGGTCGTAGTCCGCCGCGTCTCCTCGCGTCGCAAAGCGCAAGCTGCGCTCGCAGCGGTGGTCCGGCATTCGGCCGATGAGCGAGCGTCCCGGATCCTGCGCGGAGCGGGTCTCCAGAGTCGCCGCCCGCGGACCCGGATCTTGTCGAAAGCGGGAAGGTCAAGATCAACTGACGTCGAGACTGTCGGACGCGGCCGCAATCCCTGGCGGAGCAGCAGCGAGCTGAAGGCCGACGCCAGCTGCTCCCCTTCGTCGGTTGCGCGAGTGAGCGCGGGCAACGCGAACGGTGTCGCTCTTCGTGGAGTTGCGGTAGCCAAGGTGACGCTGCCGCAGACGCGCGAGGAGCAGCACGCGTGAGTTGATCAGTCGCGGCCCAGCCGTGAAGGGCGCGGTGTGCGGTCGCGCGGATGAGCTCGTCCTTGGCGGCCGTTGTACGCCTCGCGGTCTTGCTCAAACTCCTCGCCGGCCGGCGCTTCAGCGCCTGGTGTTGCTCGGCCACGTAGTGGCGGGAAGGCGGGTAGTCGCGAAACACCAACTCGGTGCTGGTGGTGCGTGCGCCGGCTCAGATGTGGCTTGCGGAGGTCCACATCGGGGTGCTGCCGTGCTAACCGGCGGCCCTTCGGCCGCGGCAGTGCGCGCCGCGATGATCGCTCTCGGCAGGCTACGGGCCGCCGCCGACCTGGGAACCCCGGCAGTAGGCCGGGATTGTGACCCGGGTCCGCGGCGCCTAAGCTTGATCTGTGAGGATTGCCGTGGCGAGGGAGCGGGCCGAGGGCGAGCGGCGCGTCGCGCTCGTCCCCGACTCCGTCGAGAAGCTCGTCTCTGACGAGCATGAGGTGGTCGTCGAGGCCGGGGCGGGCGGCGACTCCTACCCAGACGAGGACTACGCGAAGGCTGGCGCCCGCATCGCCGAGGAGGACGCTTGGGCCGAGGCCGATGTCGTGCTCAAGGTCGGCGCGCCGAGCGAGGAGGAGGCCGGCACCCTCCCGGAAGGATGCCTGCTGGTGTGCTTCTTGGATCCCTCCCAGCAGAGCGACGTGCTCGAGCGACTCGCTAAGCGCAGCGTCACCGTCTTCTCCATGGCCGCGATCCCGCGCACGGGCGCCGCGCAGGCCATGGACGCGATCTCGGCGATGAGCTCGGTCGCGGGCTACCAGGCCGTGCTCATGGCAGCGGAGGCTGCCGGCCGCTACCTGCCGATGATGACCACGGCGGCGGGGACGACGAAAGCGGCGAAGGTCATGGTGCTCGGCGTCGGCGTCGCCGGTCTCCAGGCGATCGCCACAGCCCGCCGACTCGGGGCCGACGTGGAGGCCTTTGACATTCGCCCGGAGGTCGCCGACCAGGTGCGGTCGCTCGGCGCGACGTTCATTGAGGCCGAGGACGAGCAGGCCGAGGACGACGGTGGCGAGCCCGAGGTCGAGATGCCCGAGCCCGGTCGCGCCGAGCTCTTCGTCAAGGCGCTGCTCGGGCTGCCCGAGGACTTCGGCCGCCGGCGCGCCATCGAGGCCGCAAAGCGCGCGCCCGCGGCGGCGGCCGAGGAGGGCGGGGCGGAGACGCAGGAGCTGCAGGGCGGCTACGCCTCCGAGCAGGACGAGGAAAAGCAGAAGCGCGACCACGAGCTCATGATCGAGCGACTGGGCGAGATGGACATCGTCCTCACCACCGCACTCGTCCCCGGCAAGGCCGCCCCGACGCTCGTCACCGCGGACATGGTCAGGCGGATGAAGCCTGGGGCCGTCCTTTTCGACCTCGCGGTCGAGGCGGGCGGGAACTGCGAGCTGTCCGAGCCGGGCGAGGTCGTCGTCCACGAGCATGTCCGCATCCATGGCCCCCTCAATCTCCCGAGCACGATGCCCATCCACGCTTCCTACCTGCTCTCGCGCAACATGGCAAGCGTCCTGTCACACCTCGTCGACGACGACGGCGAGCTCCAGCTCGACTTCGATGACGAGATCACCGACGGCGCTGTCCTCGCCCACGACGGGAAGGTGCGCAACCAATGAGCGGCCAGGCCCTGCTCGGCAACCTCGCGGTGTTCGGACTCGCCGTGGCGATCGGCTTCGAGCTGATCGCCCGCGTCCCGAGCCTGCTGCACACCCCGCTGATGTCGGCGACGAACGCTATCCACGGCGTCGTCCTCGTCGGCGCGATGATCGCCGTGGGCGTCAGCGGCGACACGCTCACGAAGGTGCTCGGCACGATTGCCGTCGCCTTCGGGGCGGCCAACGTCGTGGGTGGCTTCGTCGTCACGAACCGCCAGCTCGGCATGTTCCGCCGCTCGGACCGCGGCAAGAAGGAGCGCTGAGCGTGCAGCCCGCGATCACCGTCGCGTACATCGTGGCGGCGCTGCTGTTCGTCGTCGGGATCCGGCGCCTGCGCTCGCCGGAGACCGCGCGGATCGGCAACGTGACGTCCGCCATCGGGATGCTGGTCGCGGTGGTGGCCACGCTGTTCACCGCCGACATCAACGACTACCTGTGGATAGTCGTCGGGATCTTCGCGGGCACTGTGGTGGGCTATGTCAGCGCCGAGCGCGTCAAGATGACCGCGATGCCGCAGATGGTTGCGGCGTTCAACGGGGTCGGCGGCGGCGCGGCGGCGCTCATCGCCCTGGTCGAGTTCCACCGCGTGCACGACCTCACGGGCGCACCCCAGCTCTTCGTCTTCACGCTCGCGGTTCTGTTCTCGGCGTTCGTCGGCGCCGTGTCCTTCGCCGGCTCCGCGGTGGCCTTCGCCAAGCTCCAGGGCATCTGGCCCGTCCGGTTGGGCAGCTTCCCCGGCCAGGTGATCGTCAACGCGCTGGTGGCCGCGGCCGCTTTCGCGCTCGGGATCCTCGTGCTCGCGGGCAGCGCCGGCACCGCAGCGGTGGCGATCATCTTCGGCCTCGCCGTGCTGCTCGGGATCCTGTTCGTCATGCCGATCGGCGGCGCGGACATGCCGATCGTCATCTCCCTGCTCAACGCGTTCACCGGCCTTGCCGCTGCCGCGTCGGGCTTCGCACTGTCGAACTATGTCCTGATCATCGCCGGTGCGCTCGTGGGCGCCTCGGGCACGATGCTCACACAGCTCATGAGCTCCTCGCTTGGTCGGCCGCTGGCGAAGATCCTCTTCGGCGCGCTCGCGGGCGGCGGGAAGAGCGCCGTCCACGACGAGGACACCGAGGAGAAGCCAGTGCACACGGCGAGCGCTCAAGACGTGGCGAGCGTGCTCACCGCCGACGCCCAGTCGATCATCTTCGTGCCGGGCTACGGGCTCGCGGTCGCCCAGGCCCAGAAGGCGCTCGCGGGGCTCATGGAGGCGCTCGAGGCGCAGGGCAAGGAGGTCCGCTTCGCCATCCACCCCGTCGCCGGGCGCATGCCGGGACACATGAACGTCCTCATGGCCGAGGCCGAGGTCCCCTACGACAAGCTCGTCGACCTCGAGGACATCAACGACGACTTCGCCGACACTGACCTCGTGCTCGTGGTTGGGGCAAACGACGTGGTCAACCCGAAGGCCAAGGAGGACGGCGACACGCCCATCTCGGGGATGCCCGTGCTCGACGTCGGCGCCGCCCGCCGCGTCGTGTTCGTCAAGCGCTCCCTCTCCCCCGGCTTCGCGGGCATCGACAACCCGCTCTTCTACGACGAGGAGAAGACCATGATGCTCTTCGCCGACGCGCGCGAGGGCCTAGAGGAGGTGCTCGAGGCCGTGAAGAAGGGGTAACCGGTACGAACTGCCTGCAAACGAGCCCAAAGCCACCAGTGCCGACGCTCGGCGCCTCTCGGACCCGGATCGCAAAGCCCGGGTCCAGGTGCGAGCAAAAGACGAAGGCGTCGTGCTGCGTCGAGCGATCGGCGCTGGCCGCGTCAGGCCGTGCACCGTCGCCGGCCCGTCGCCGTTGCTGCCAGGCGCGATGCGCCCGCGAAGAAGCGGGCGACGAGCCGTAGCAAAAGCGTCAGGCGCCCGCTCGCAGCGGTCGAAGTGCGGCCTCGACCCTGACGAGCTCGTCCAGCATTGCGGTCGCCGCGCCGGTCATGATTTCGTTCGGCTGGATCCGGCCATCATCGTTGAGGAACTGCTGCACAAACGGGATCGAGACCGCCTCCGTGAGCGCGACGATCTTCAGCGTCGTGACGATCTGTTTCGCGACCTGCACACCGCGCGTCCCAGCCGAGATGCCTCCATACCTGACGAACCCGGCCGGCTTGTACAGCCACTCGTGGTGGAGATAAGAGAGCGCATTGATCAGCGCGGCGGTCGGGCCGTAGTTGTACTCAGGGGTGACGAACGCGAACGCGTCGGCCGCGTTGACGCGAGCGCTCCAGTCGAGCGTGTGTTGCTTGGTGTACTGGCGCAGCCGCGGGTGGTTGGGCTCGTCGAGCAGCGGCAAATCGACCTCGGCTAGGTCGGCGACATCGACCTCGAAGCCGCCGTGCGCGCGGGCGTGCGCGATGAACCACTCGGCGACCGGGAGGCCGACGCGGCCCGGACGGGTGCTGGCGATCACGACTTCGAGTGTGGGCAACTGAAACCCTCCGTGGTATGGCCGACGGGATCGAGGACGCGACAGCACAAGCGCCAGATCACCTTCGACCGGGCGGCGATGTAGGCCCCTGCGAGGAGGCTGAGGGCGGCACCGAACGCGGACTCGCCGGACCCGTGCGGTCCCATCCTCGAGGCCGTCAGAAGCTTGCGACCCTGAGCGAACCGCTCGCGCGACGGGGAATCTGTCGAGTCCTCGGCGACCTCTCGGACCCAGCGGAACAGCGGCGCCTCGAGCTCGGTCATCCCGAACAAGACCCACTGGTAGACGAGCGCCCACTCGGCCGATCCAAGCGGCGGAATCAAACCGGCATCGGGATAAAGATCGGCCAGCTGGAGGCAGATCGCGGCGGACTCGAACACGACTGTGCCGTCGTCGAGCTCGAGTGCAGGAACGCGCCCGAGCGGCTACAAGACGGCGTTAGCCGGCTGGCGGGCTGGCCACGCTGATCGTCACGTCGGTCCCTCGCGTAGCTGTCGCTTTCGTCCCGATCGAAACACGTCGCTCGCTTGTGGATTCGCGTGAAGGCACAAGCTACGCGCGAGACAGATGAGACATGAGACGCCAGGCAGTCGTCGCGAGCGCGCGACTCGAGGGCCGGACTCTGGCGCTCGCATCTGGGCGAAAGCACAAGCGCCGCGTTCGGCCTCGGCGGCGTATCGGTCGCTGCTGGATCCACGCGATTGCGCAAGGCAGCCGCGCGCTCCATCCAGACCGAAAGCACAAGCCGCTCGCGCGCTAAGCGGTTCTGGGACGCTCGGAAGTGGGCGATGGGCCGGATCACGGGATTCTCCTGTCAAGGCCGATCGGGACGATCGGACTGTCGCCAAGGCGATCGCCCGAGGCGAAGTCGTGTGAGGATGAAAGCGATCGTGCAGACGGCAACAGCCGGACGCTCGAGATTGGGCGAATGCGATCGTCCGCCGCAGCGCGGATCCGGCACGGAGTGGGCGATTGCTTCGTCGCCGTTGCGATCGTCAGGCCTGAGCGTCGCTCGATGATGAAAGCGATCGTGATCTCGCACGTCCCAGGTGTGGTTGCGACAGCCGCGATCGTCGATGGGGCGCGTGCTGGGTCAGTCTGAAGCCGTCAAGTCCGGGCGCGGCCTGCCGGCACGAGAGCCGACTGTCAGGTGCCGCCGAGTGCCCGCCAGATCTCGGCTGTAGCGTCGACGTCGTAGGACACCTTGCCCAAGAAGAGTCGGAGCCCGAGTGTGAGGCGTGTCCCCGGCCACGTGTGCCCGGCCCCGCGACAGACCCACAGCGTCACCGCGCCCGGATCGTCCTGAGGTCCGTACGACAGCCGAGTCAGCGAGGGCGTGACTTCGGCGCGGTCGGGTTCGGGCGGATGGCCGTTGGCCCGGGCCCAGGCCGACGCGGCGTCGAGCACGCTCTCCTCCCATCGCGCCGTGCGCCCGCCATCGTAGGGGTTGATCCTGTCCCGCGTCCCGTGGAAAGCGAGGACGCGCACTGGAGAATTGAGCCGTTGAACCGCCGGCATGCGCAGCCCCGCTACCGCCCCCAGCACGCGCACCGCGTTGCGGCCCGAGCAAGAGAAACGGCTGGCCATCCGTGCCCCACCAGACATACCGCTGACACACAGGGGTAGCGCCGTACCGCCGAAGGTCTCGCGGAGGTAGTCGACGGCGGCATCGAGGAACGCGACGTCGTTGTGCAGGTCCCACTCCCACCCAGCCCGCGATGGAATGGAGCCTTGCGGGAACGCCACGACGGCGCCCTGCTCGGTTAGGGCAGCCATGCGGCTCAGGCGGACCTGGCGCTCGGGCGTCGAGGTGCTGCCATGCATGGCGACCAGGAGGGCGGTCGGCGCGCCGGTCGGTGCCGCCACCAGCAGCTGGCGCTTGGCGCCCCCGACCATGATCGTGTGTGGCGCCACCGGCACGGGCAGCCAGATTAGCCCCGGGGCCGTGAAGGGGGGTCCGACCGTCGTCTACCCAGATGGAGCCGCACGCCGCGGGGGCAGAGACGGGTCCAGCCGGCAGGCGCCTCGGGCGACAAGCGTGCGCCGGGCGTCCACGGGCCATGGCCTGCTTCACGCAGGAGAGGAACCTCGCAGGACTGCGATAGAACCTGGCCGCCTCCGACATCCTGTCTTATTAGCTCTGCCGGGCGCTCGACCGGTCTAGTCGCCGGGTGGTTACCACCCGCCCGGCCATCTCGGCGACTGAGACGTCGCCGAAGGAGTCAGCTGTCGCCCATCCGAGAGAGGAAGCAATCGCGCGGCCGTCTCGCCGCGATTCGCGCTACCAGCGGGCGCCGGCCAGCCTAGCGGGCGAGCGCCTTCACGCGAATGGGATCGTCCGCCGGGTCCGCCGCGGACGAGTGCGCTCGTGGCAAGGCAATCGCGCAAAAGTCGGCGTCGTCGGACGAGTGCTTCGACGTCGAAGCACTCGCGGGCTGGGGGTGGCTCTCCAATCGAAGCAGCCGCGGGTGAGTGCGCCCCCCAGTCGTCACTGCCGCCGGGGCGCTTGACGTTCGTGACGATGCCCGAGCGATCACATGGGCGCTTATCGAAAGACACGAGGCGCGGGGGACTCGCAACCTACGCAACGCACGGTATGGACCAAGCCAAACCAGGCGATTGCTGTGGCTTCTGCGTGTCGGACTAGATTCCATCACGTGCCGCCAAAGTTCACGATCATTCGGAGGCGGTGCGGGGCGTGTGGCTACATGGGCGACTGGCCGCATGGTGGTGGTGTCTGCCCCGAGTGTGGCGAGACGCAGGTCTCGAATCCGGAGACTGAGATCAAGATCCCATTGGCCTTCAACATCGCGGTTTGCGATACATGCGAGGGGCCGGTCAAGGAGGGTCGGTGTCCCTCCTGCGGTAGGGAGCTGGATGCCGTAGAGCCGAACGCCGAGACCCGTGCTCGAGTCAAGGCGCTCCGACCGCTTCTTTCGAGAGCGGACGAGCTCGTGAATTCGTTCGATGAGTTTCCCGACCCGCACATCGCGGTCACCGCAGTCCAGGCCGTTTCGCTGGTTACCGACGCAGGGCTGTTTGACCGCGCGCGTGGGCTAATTCGCCTAGCGGGTCGCATCGGCGACTTCAACCTCTCGGACCCCGGCGTGATCGGCAGAGAGACACGCCAGAGACTCGAACAGGTGCTTGACGAGGTCGAGTCTGTGCGCGATGAAGCAAGGCTTCTGGCTGCTTTTCGGCCACACGGCTCGCTGGAGGGACTTCCAAGAGCGGTCACGGCGTTAGTGTCTCGCGGAGCCAGGGTTGTAAGGGCGATCATTGACGTAATCTCGTCTGAGACCGTCGACGAATGCAGCACGGCAGTCGATCAGCTTCAGGAAGCGCTTGACGCTGGCGCGCAGCTGAATCAAGTCGCAGAACTCTTGGACTCGGTATCCGAGGGCGAGCTGGCCGACGATCTCGACCGGCGTGCCTCCATTGCGCTTGGAATAGATGCTAAGTACACGGACGAGCTTGGCTTCCTAGATCCAGTGCGCATTTTCGACGCGCCTGGAGATGCGTCTCAGCGACTGATCGCGTTGGCTCGCGGCGGTGGACACTATCTCTCGCATCTTCTCTACACACCGGTGGCTGAACTCCCTAGCGGGGCTTCGGTGCTCGCGATCTTTGCTGTGCAACTCGCCATCCTCGACCGTCCGTTCGAACCGCACAGACAGGCGGAGCTAGCACGCGAGCTCCTCGGAGCGGCTTCAACAGCTGCTTCGGATGACGTGCGGTACGCACTGAATCTGTACGACGCCAAACAAGGGCGCGTATTCGCAGCAGGTGAGCGTGCTCGCCGCGAGCTGCGCGAACTGCAACTCGGACGCAGCGACGACCCCCTCGCGACCATGGAGTCCGTGCTCTCGGCGTACAAGCGCATTAGTGAAGGCGCGTATCGCGAGCAAATGCGTCTGCTGATAGCCGCAAGGCAAGCCCTCGTCGGCCGTGATCCGCCAGCCGAGTCGTTGCTCCTAGGCGATATCGACGGCTACCTGGAAGGGTGGCCAGACGAGCTTGGGTCGGTCTTTCGCAAAGCTGCCGACCGAGACCTGAGAAACGCCATCGCGCACGAGGAGTACGAGGTCGACCACGACTCACTCGAGGTCATCCTCCCGGAGGGGCGCCTATCGCCTGACGAATTGGCCGATGTGTTTCGCCGGCTAATGGGAACGGTTGCTGCTCTCGACGCGGCGATCTTTTGCCACCGCATTGATATGCGAGACGTGTTCGAGCCTCCCAAGTGGCTGATCAGCAGAGACAACTCCCCCGCGCGAACGATGTTGCTTCAGATGGTGGCCGGCGCATTCGGCCTTGAGCTAACCGGCCCAGTCCGTGAGGCGGACCAAATCCTCACCTTGGAGATCGACGGCGACGTTAAGCACAGCTTCCAAGATGTCGGGGCACTCCTCGGATCTGCCTCGAAGCTGTCAGCAACGGCCGAAGTCGTCCGCGCGACTGCCGGCGCCGGCGGTGACCTGATAGCCGCTGTTTCGACAGCAGCCTTGAAGCGCTGGGACTCCGCTGACCCCGTTGAACAAGACCTCGCGATGATCGAGGTTTATGTCGATGCTGCTCGCCGCGGTGGCGCCGACCCGGCGGACGCAATCGCGGACGCGTGCGCGCTCGCTATTCGGGTGCTGTTCAAGATTGACCTCGAGGCCGCGCTCGCGGCGCCTCAGGCGCACACCCCGCTAGACCGTCTTGCACGCCGGCTCCGTAGGGCGGCCAGGTTTGCTCGTCAACACGCCTCTGACTTCCGACCCGAGGATCGTCAAGTTGCAGGCGATCTGCGAGAAGCTTCTTTGCTGGCGAGCGCGATCGTCTTTGATCCCGATCGCCTCCCTGAGCTCGGGTTCCTGATGGCGGGGCTCTTCCAATGGGCACTCGCGCGCGGCACGTCACTGCTCGGGTTCGAGCTCGCCGAGTAGCACCCCACTCAACCATCGGCGAGGCTATCGGTCTTAGCAGTCCGGGGACGAGAGCACCAATCCACCCGGAGAGGTACGAGTGCCGACCATGAGCGCTTTCATGTTTGGCGCGACTCCGACCCAGCGATTGCAATGGCGACAATCCGGCAGCCCCGATCACCGTCAGTCGCAGATGTCGGGTGGACCGAGTCAGCCCGATGACGATCTGGGATGCGGCTTCAGCCCGTGGCGATTGCTGAGCTTGCCGGGGTGCGAGCGGTCTCGCCTGCTGCCTTGGCACTGCCATGCTTTTGCCGGAACGGTTGGCCGGCTCAGCGGTGGTGGGTGATCTTCACCAGCGCTCTGGCGAAGGACCCGGTGTTCAGGCCCCAGGAGGGATCGCCCCACAAGAACGGCACGATCTCGAAGAGCCGCAGCTTGGCCAGACCGATCAGCGCCTTGTAGGCGTAGCTCTGGACGTGCCTGGGGTTCGTCGAGCCCCACGTGTGGCGGATCGAGGTCCAGCCGTACTCGTTGGCCGAGACCGGCGTCCGGCCGCGACCGTACCGGCGCATGTCGGCGAGCGCGTCACGGGCCACCCTGATCGACTGGGTCGGCGTCGCGCCGTAGGGGTGGATGGCGACGGCATCCGTCGGCTTGCCCCGGAACGCCTTGAGCAGGCGCGGCAGCGAAGACTCGGTCCACGCCAGCCCGCCCGTCATCACCCGGGCGCGGCGATCGACGCGGTGGACGGCGGTGCGGACCACCTCATACATGCGCGCGTAGTCCGAAAGGTTGATGTCGG
>ODAK010006076.1_pt1 | contig 12207 bp, 14 predicted proteins | sample 1539591 | NCBI WGS metagenome assembly ODAK01 (sample SAMEA3539303, study PRJEB22396) | soil metagenome | biome: tundra; feature: field; material: soil | place: USA | collected 2010-05 | depth 0.15 m | reverse complement strand
CAGGAATGCGCTCGGCTCCTGCTGTCGATGCTGAGGATCGGTCGGCCGTCTCCGGGACGCGGCCTCACTTTCGCTTCGCGTGCACGAGCGAGAGAGCGTGCGACGCCGTCGCTCACGCCCGCTTGGGACGACGTGCAGCAGCCAGCCGATCGCTCTCCCTCGCTGCTGCTCCGTCATCAGTGCGATCACGTCGCGACGAGGGAGCTCGCGCCCCCTTCTGGTGCGAACCGGCCACGAGCGGGCCAGCGGCCGTGAGATCAGCGACGACGGCGCCGCTGCGCACCAACAGCAGCAGCGAGCCGCGGTGAGGCGACGTGACCGCTTCGACTTCAACGCGGTAGTCAGCGCCGAGGACGTCGGCGCGCCCGCGGGCGTTCCGGACCGGCAGTGTCGTAGCCGCGATCGGCCGCTTTCGCATTCTGGGAAGGGAGTGGTGTCACGGGCCGAACCGCAGACGTGAAAGCCGGTGCCGGCACGCGGTTCTGGGCTCGTCATCAGGCCCGCTGGCAGCGGCATGTACTAGACCGACGCCCGTGATAGCACACTCCGTCTGCTCCACTGGACGGGGGCCGCACCGCTGTTTCGGACGGTCGGGAAGGATTCATCGGCGGCTGGCGTCTCTGATCTTAAGGCGCGAGTCGTCTGCGCACCCAGACGCGGGTGGAGCACGGACCGAGCCTCGCTTCGCCCGTCCGGCGATCGCCGGCAGGTCACAGCATCCACAAGAGGAGCCGCGGCAATGCGATCAGCAAGACATCGAAGCCACATAGGCCCGCGTGGGACAGCCATGACCCGTCGCGCATGGTTCACACGCCGGGCTGTGCTGAGCGCGTGTGCGGCCGCTGGGCTCGTGGCGGCCACGGCCGCGCCGGCGGCGGCGTCGAGCTACACGCTTAGCGATCTCGGCTCGCTCGGGCTGGGGGTCACCGTCGGCTCCGCGATCAACGCCAACGGTCAGATCACCGGGGGGTCGTATCTGGCGACCACCGTCCCGACGACCGGCTGCGGTCGACGAGTCACGCATTGCGTGACTCACCCCGAGCATCCGTTCCTCTACGCCGGCGGCACGATGACCGACCTTGGCACCCTCGGCGGGATCTACGCCACGGGAACCGCGATCAACCTCTCGGGAGAGGTGGCCGGCTACTCCAAGACCTCCACCGGGACCTACGAGGCGTTCGTCGATCAGAACGGGACGATGACCGGCCTGGGATCGCTGGTCGCGGGTGGCAGCAGCGAGGCGTTCGCGATCAACGATTCCGGCGCGGTCGCGGGCTCGGCGACGCCCGCGAACGGCGGTCCGCACGCGTTCCTGGACGTCGGCGGCAAGATGACCGACCTCGGTTTGCTCCCAGGCGAAGGTGGCATCTTCACGGCCGCCAGCGGCATTAACAACTCAAACCAGGTCGTCGGCAGCGGCGACAACGCCGCTAGCGATGAACGCGCCTTCCTGTATAGCAACGGCAAAATGACCGACATCGGCACGCTCGGCGGTCCGCAAGCCGCCGCCTACGCGATCAACAATTTCGGCCAGATCGTCGGCTGGGCGCAAACCAGCAGCGACGCCACGCACGCCTTCCTGTACAGCAACGGGAAGATGACCGACCTCGGCGCCTACAACATCGACACCGTCGCCGAAGCGATCAACGACTCGGGCGTAATCGTCGGCCAAACGTACGGCGTCGACAGCAGCGGCTCGACCTTCAACCACGCGTTCATCTACACCGGCGGCAGATTCCGAGACCTCAACACGCTGATCCCCGCAGGTTCAGGCTTCGAGCTCACCGATGCGCCAGCCATCAACCACTCAGGCCAGATCGTCGCCGAGGGGTACAACATCACCAACGGTCAACGCCACGCTTTTCTGCTGAACCCAAGCTAACTTCCCTCGAAACGCCACTGGCACGTGACGAGCCAACGATCTTTGCCGCAGCACATCGCAAACGGGTTATCCGAAGTTTCGGAGAACCGCTTCGCGAGGTGCATTCCGGTAGCGGGCCGCTGGCCAATCGCGGCGCTGCTGCCCGTGAGCAGTAGGAGTCACGTCGCCTCGACTACGGCCTGCGCCCCATCGCCGGCAAAGCGGCCACGCCGAGCGACTCGACAACACTGCTGGTGTTGGTGCATCTCGATCACCCGCCCGAGCCGATAAGAATGGCGCCGAGATCGTCGTTCGCTCCTCAATCCGCCAAGCCGAATCCCGCTCGCTTAGCTCGCTCGCCGCACCCCAGCAAGCACGCGCAGAGCGGTTGCGCGCGAGGAAGCGAAGAGCCGCAGAGCTTTGGATCCGGGCGGGCGGCTCTCGAGATCCCGACGCTCGCCTTGCGCGAGAAGCGAGCGCCCGAGACGAAGCATTCGCCGCTCCGACAAGGCGCGGGTTCCCGACGATCGCGATCCGTTGATATCGAAAGTCGCGACGTCACCGGCCGGCCGAGCAAAGCGCAAGTCGGCACCGGCCGTCGGCGATCAGGACCGCACGCGCGCATCGTCGCCAATACAGTCGCGGGCGATAGCCCGCGGCGAGAGCGGATGCGATCGTCCGCAACTTGCCGGTTTCCTGCGTGGGAGGAAGGTCGGTATCTCCTCCGAGGTGCTCGGGCGGTTGTTTCCTTGAACGTCACATCGGCACCGGCATGGATTGCGCTTGTTTGCGCTCGGAGCGACCTGTCAGGGCGGTAGACGTGGGGGCGTCGTTCTGATCCAATCGGGCCGGTATGCCGTCTGGGGCGCGTCTTGGGCGCACTGCAAAGAAGGACCGTCTGCTCGGGCTCTCGATTCCCATGCTGCTGATCGGGGTCGGCTTCATCGCCGGCGCGTACTTTTCGTACATCGATCAGAACACCGGGCCGGAGGCGATGGCCAAGGTGTCTGGTTGCTCGGGCAGCTACGGGCGATACTCCTCAGGCGTCGTCTGCCAAGGAACCTGGGTAGTCGGCGGCGCGCTCGTCGGCGGTAACGGCCATGTTGTCGTTGGCGAGGTGCAGGACGCCGACGACAGCGACGCGGGTCATACGATCAGCGTCCATCTCCACGGCGACACCGCTTATCCCACCAAGAACAGCCTGCGCGTCCCGATCATCTTCCTCGTGCTCGGGCTGCCCGCCCTCTACGTCGGAGCCTGGGCGCTCGTTTTCGGCGCGCCTCAGTCCTGGACCGGCCGGCGCCCGCCCCGGCAGCCTGCCGTGTAGTCACCGGGGTGCGCCGGCCCGAGGCTGTCAGCGTCACGAGCGGCCAGGGGTGACCTGGTCGATGTTTGCGTCTCGTCGACGACGTGCGTGAGCGACGGGATGCCGGCCCTTGGGCAGAACCGCGCGGGCGATATTGCTTCGCTACCGCCTCGCTCGCGCTAGCTCGATGGGTTTGACGCGGAGGGCGTTCGGTCGGCCATGCTTCGAAGCGCACTCCTGAATTCGGGATGGCGGGATCGCGCCGTGATGGGAACTGACGCCGGGGTTGTCGCCAAGGCGATCGTGCGAACTACGCGGGCACCAGACGAATGCGACCGTCAGACGCTCGGCTGCCGACGCATGCTGTGGGCGATACCAAGCGTGCAGGCTCTCGTGAGGACAACGGCCGAGCTGTCACGAAGCGGGCGTGCGCTGGTAGACCCGACGACCAAAACAGAAGTCCGGCGGCGGTGGGGGTGTCAGAGCTCTTGAGGTTTAGAGGCAACGCACAGCGGACGTCACGGGCGAATGCCGCCGCCGATGTCTTGCCCGGTGCCGTCGGCATTAGGAAACGCCTGCTGAGTTGTGCAACTGAGCGGACCCGCGTTCCCTGGGTCAGCGTCGTCCGACGGTGTCGGATTGCTTGGCTGCCTCTGTCTGCCTCTCTAGGACATGCGGTCAGCGAGCTCGGCGAGGCCAAGGAAGTATCTGCCGTGCGTAATGAGCAGGTCTTCCTCTGATGCTGCAGCAAGAGCCACGATTTCAATCTCGGGCCGTCCGGCAAACTCTGCCTCGGCGGCAAAACGCCCTCGCAGAGCATCGGCATCGGTCGGGTATTGCTGCTTGCGTACTAGCTCGCCGGCGGAGCGATCATAGATCAACAAGAAATGAGCCACGAGTCCATACTAATCGCGTGTAGAAGCGTGCGGCGCAACCTCGTCACCAACCATCTAAATCGCGTCGAGGTGCTCGCGTAGAGTCGAGAGCGACTTTTCTACCGCTCTGCGGTTATCGAGCAATTTAGGAGAATCCGGCGTCGTCGCCTCTACCTCCTCGACGGCGCTGACCAGGTCGGCGACGGTGATGGCGAGTCGGATGGTGAGCTCGCGCACCTCACGGGACGCCACGGCTAGCTTCTGTGCGTTCGTTCCCATCGAAGTTAACTCTTCGCGTACCCGCTCGACTGCACCAGCAAGTACCTCGGAATAATGGACACACGCTTCGCCAGTGTGCGGCTGGAGCCTCTTGTGATCGAGGTTTCGCCGTGGCCTCGCCTATCGCTCCGTCGGTGTGGTCGCCCGGGCCGCGGCCCTACGCGTGCGCAGCACTGCGATGGCCACTGCGATCGCCACGACCGCGATCGTGACCAGCAATGCATAGTGGGAGATTGCCTTGGCGACCTGGACCGCGGGATGTCCGACCGCGTAACCGAGGCCGACGATCAGGCCGATCCACGAGAGCATCCCGAGGAGATCAAAGGCCATGAAACGCCGGAGGCTCATCCCTGTCCAGCCCGCGGCCGCGTAGATGAACGCCGACGGAACCGGGAGGTATGGCGCCAACGCGACCGCGAGGCCGCCGAAGCGCTCCAGGTGAGCGCCGGAGCGCTGCGCCCACTTATCCGCGTTCGGGTGGCCACCGCCCAGCATGGCCGCCGCCTTCGGACCCCACAGCCGCCCCGCCCACCAGAAGAACGGCGTGGCGAACAGCAGCGTCGGAAGCGGAGCGAGGACGGCGAGCACGAGCGATGCCTCGCCCACTCGGGCGAACGCGCCACCGGATGCCATCGCTGACGTCGATCCGCGCAGCGCCTCGAGGAGCACGGGATCGGTCCCGAGCAGGGAGGGCGCGAGGGGCAGAAGCGCCAGGGCAAAGACGGTCTTGACCGCGATGGCTGTCACGCAGGCGATCTCGGCGCGACGCCGCGTGGCGCCGCCGCGCGGGACCTCGTCACCGGGCGGGACGGTCGTCGTCATCTCCCCATTGTTGCCTCACCCATCCCGCGGCGTTCCTGTCCCGACAGGGACACTCCGCCGCACGCGGTCACGCACGCATGGACAGAACGGACGCTTCAACAAGGAGTCTGCGACCGGGCGAAGTCGTCGGCTCGTTGTCGGCGACTTCCGATACGCGCGACTGGCCTGGTCGGCTCCGTGGCCGATGAGCGCTTCCTCTCTTCCAGTCTTACGCGGGCGACCGACCCGGCGCTGGCGATCGCGTTTGTCGTCGCACCGGCCGACTGCGCGGCTCGTTCGGCGCCGAACTGGAGATCCGCTATTGCGTCCTGGCGTCGCGTTAGGTTCTGTTTGATGCGGCTGTTCGGCCGATACGAGCGCAGCGACGCCTCCCGATCCCCCGAGTGCGAGGACATGTTCACCTTCCTGAACCGGAGCGCTCGCCCCGATGTAGTGAACATCCGGGCAGAGATAGAACGTTGGTTTAAGAGTTATCCGGCCGACAATCAGGCTGAGCTGTTGTCGAAGTTTCGGAACCGTCGGCAACACGGCTCGGCGTGGTGGGAGCTATACCTGCACCGGCTCTTCACGCTGCTTGGCTTCGAGGTTGAAGTTCATCCCGAGCTCGACGGAGTCAGCACGCGCCCGGATTTCGAGGTGACCCGGCCGACGGGGCAGTTCCTACTCGAGGCCGCCACGACCGAAGCAGGGATCGTCGAGCCTGGACGCGACGGCACGCGAGAGGGATGGATCATCGACGCCCTCAACGCGGCGCCACACGCGAACTTCTTCGTCAGCCTTCGGTTCCGACTTGTTGGGCAGCAGCGTCCGCGCAACGTCGAGATCGCCGGCCCGGTGGCTGCGTGGCTCGACGGGCTTGAAGCCGATGAGATCCTGGCCACGAGCAACTTCCCTGAGCAGGAGTTCGTGTTCCGGGACTGGAGGATCCGCCTGCGAGCGATCCCCAAGTCGCCCGAGTGGCGAGGCGTTCACGACGGTGACGTGCTCGTCGGCATGGGTCCTGCGACGGGTGGGTTCGTGAACGATCGCGAGCGAATGCTCGCCAAGCTTCGGGACAAGAGCGGCAAATACGGGGCCCCGGGATTGCCGATCGTCGTGGCCGTCAATCTCTTGTCGACCTTCGGAGAGGAGCGTGCGGTCGAGCAGGCCCTCTTCGGCAGCCTCGCCATCCATGTGCCGATCGGCGGTGATCCGACTTCAGCGGAGACGTTTCGGCAACAGGACGGGTTCTGGATGCGCGACGGCCAGCCCCTCGCGACCCGCGTGTCGGCCGTGCTCGAGGGCCCAGGGCTTAGCCCCTGGACGATTGCCCAGAAATGGCCACGTCTCTGGCTCAACCCATGGGCAGCTCACCCGCTTGAGATCGACATCCCCATCCCGCGGCGCGTCGGCGACACGACGGGCCACGTCGAGTACTTAGATTCTCAGACCACACCGGGGCGGCTGTTCGATTTGGCCGAAGACTGGCCCGGGCCGATCAGCTGATTTCGGCCCGAGGATTCTGGGGCCGAACAGCAAGACTCGACATGGCTGGAGCATCACCAACCCATGGGTTCCGGCTCGGATCTGACGTGCTCCAGGCGCGATCGCTTTCGCTGCGGCCACAGCTGAGACGGACGAGCGCCTTGGCGACGATGCGCGCGTGCGGTCCCGATCGCCGACGGCAGGTGCCGACTTGCGCTTTGCTCGGCCGGCTGGCGACGTCGCGACTTTCGATATCAACGGGATGCGCTGCTCCGCCGTCGGGGCTGGGGTGCGCGTTGGTGGTTCGCGGGCAGCTGAGGCCGCGCGCTGGGCGCGGCCTCAGTGGCCGGGCGGCTCAGCGAGCGAGCCGAAGCCCGTTTGTGGCCGAGATCATCGGCGCTGGCCGCTCGTGAACGGCGTGGACGATTTCGGTGTTGTCGATCCCGCGCAGATACACCGACGTGATCCCGAGATCGGCATGCCCGAGCTGGCGCTGTATGACCAGCAACGGGACACCCTCGCGGGACATCTCGACGGCGTGAGCATGTCGCAGCTGGTGCGGCGCAACCCGTCGGCGAACGCCGGCGGCACGAGCCGCGCTGTGGAGCTGGACACGGATCCCGGCGGCCGAACGGCCGACCGCGGGTCGCGCCCCGCAGCACGCAGAACAACGACCCGACCGGGAGCGTGGCACGGAGCTCCAGCCACGGGTGTAGTTGCTCCCATGCCCACCGATCCATCCCGACCTCACGACGCTTGTCGCCCTTCCCGTGCCTCACCAGCACGGCGCCTCGTTCTGAGTCGAGATCGCTCTCGTTCAGCGCGAGCGCTTCGCTTATCCGTAGCCCGGCGCGCCAGAGCACGACGATCACGCCGCGCAACCGTACGCCGTCCGGGCTGTCGCCCGCGGCGCGCATGACCGAGATGATCTCCTCAACGGTCGGTGGATCGGCTGGGTAGCGGAGCCCCTTGTTGCGGGGCGGGCGGCCGCGGTGGTAGCCGGGCAGGGTGGCGGGCGATCGCCAGCGACCGGCGCAATCCACAAGCTTTGTGGATTCCATGACGTCCTCCTTCGGACGATGATTGACGCTCGTATCGTCCCGGTCAGCAGCGCCAGGTCTACTCGCCGTGGGCGCTCCAGTTCGTGGCGAAGCGCAAGCCCGCGCCGCCCCGCTCGGACCCGCTCGGAGTGCTAGCTGGCATGCGACTCGTCAGCTAACTCCGCGGAGATCCGCGGTGGCCGCTTGAGCGGCAAACCAGCCGTCCCGGCCGCAGCGGCGCCGGCCGCTCCCTTCACGCGGGAGCACAAGCGAGGGTCGTACCCCGGCCGGATCGAAAACGGAAGCGACAGCCGAGCGCCCACGCCCCGTGAAGACGAATCCCCGCGCCGGCGCCGACCGCGCGCCTGGATCTGGGCGAAGGCGAGAGCCGCCAGGGTCCAACCGGCACCGACATGCTGACGAGCGCATTCGCAGAAAGCACACGTGCGCGACGCTCGGCGGCTGCCGCGTACCCCGGCCCAGATGGCGGACGCCTGCTTGCCGTTGATAGGGATCGCCCGGACCGGGGCGCACGCGATGGCAAAGCAGAAGCGTGGGCTCGGAGGCCGCAGCATCGTCGCGGACGAGTGCCTCCTCGCCAACACGATCGTGAGCGCCGCGAACCCCGGTCAAGCAGAGCAGTCGTCAGCGGCGGTGCTCGAGGATGGCTGTTGATGGGCGACGCCACACGGAGGGGGACGCCGGCGAGGGGCAGCTGACGGCTTCGGTGTCGCGTGGTCGCAGAACGGAAACCGCGTCCGGGCTTGGCTGATCAGCGACAACCTGAGAATCTGATTCCGGCTGACTCCGAAGTGGCGAGGCCGACGTGCTGATGGCGGCGTCGGCGTATCGGCTCGGACAACGACCCCGTGGGTGCCGAGGTCAGGTGGGGGTCGTAGCTTGCGGGGATCGAAAGCGAGCCGATAGGCGAACAGCAACTGCAATTTAGACGTCGTCAGCTCGCTCCTGGTCAGCGCCTGTAGCGTTGTCTTCTGGAGCCAGGCGGGCACAGGCTCGAGGACCTTCTCCGCAGTCGCGAGTATGTCCTTGAGGGCACGGTGCTTCGGAACGCCTCGAACTCGGTCTCATGCCCGCGGATGGCCGCGGCCCGAGCTTGTCCCGCCAGCCCGGAGTAATGAAGGATGAGGGCGGGCTTCAGGGACTCGCGCCGGCTCAGGTGTTGTTCATCGGCCACGAAGTTCCGAAACCCGTCTTTGACCTTGCCCTTCGCTTCGTGCGGGGAGCCGGCCCAGCGCCCGAGCGATGGCTCGATCGCGATGAACACGTACTCCACGGGACCTGACGGCTCGACGTTCGGCAAGTAGATGTCGCCGTCGGCTTCGGCCCGGGCCCTGAACCGGTCTTCGAGATCGTGATACGCGTCGTGGAACGTCATCGTCCAGTTAGGTAGGTAGGGGGAGTCCCGCGTCCCGGACCCTAATGGAGTGCGACGATGACGTCAGGATCGTCGACTTTCCGCAGTTGCTTGGGCTGACCAAGACAGCGGTCCCGCCACCGCGAAGGACGCGACGCGGTGAATACCATCATCCAGAACGGTCGGGCGCGCAGGATCAGGAAAGGCTCGGGGGTGCCGTCGATGGTGATGAGCGGCGATCGCGGATGCCGTCTGGGCAACTACTCTCAGGCGTGAGTCCCACTCCTCTTGGCTCGCGAAGCAGACTAGTCTCAGGAACTCGCGCCGCTGGGGTGTAAGGTCCTCGCGCGCCAGATCGAGAGCCGAGGCGAAATCCCAGATGCCGAGCCGTTGGGACGCTGGAACGTTCGCGATCCGCCGGATCACGCGTTCCACGCCTGGTCCGTCCGGGGGACTTGCCAGCTTCGCCGCAACGCCGTTGGCGGCCTCGGAATCATGCGCGAAATATCCGATCTTTTCACCCAGTGAGACCCACCGGCTAGCCTCCGCGAGCAAGGTATAACTGAGTGCGCGCACACCTCCGTCTCTCAGCTCGAACCGGTCAAGTGATCCGAGAGTCTTGATGAGAGGCTCGAGCCACTCAACCTCAAAGCGCCGTAAGCGAAACATCGCGGGATCGATCTGGTGCCCGGTCATCGCCATGCTCCGGTTTCGACAAACACCCACGGCGAGTCATATCCGCCGTTCGGCTTACAGACGGAGCAATGACTAGTACTGGGTACGGATTCGTCAGGATGGTCAGTTGCGTACTTAATGGGTACGACTACGCGATCAGGATCGGCCCACAAAATCCGGGCGCGTAGGCCGCCAAACTTGGTCTTATCGACACTGAGGAGTCGCTCTGTGCGCTCCTTGACATCGACAAGCGTGGCCGAGTCCTTTTGCAAGTCGGTATACGCGGTTGAGGAACGCAGAATGGGCTCTATGCCAACGCTCCAAACGCCGGTTTCTCGCAGCAGTCCGAGCCAGCCACCGGGGCGAAACCCTCCGCTTGCCGGACTGAAGAGCCGCAGTTGAGCGTCAAGCAGGTTGGGCCTGGGCGTGTTTGTGTCAGACTGTAGGTGACCGGACCCCGTTTGTCGGTCCACCACGGGTGAGAGGGTGGTGGATGTGACGCCGGGAAAGGTAGCGCTCGGGGCGGACGGACAGCCGGGGCTTGTGGCCGTGGCTGTCGTCGCGGAGGCGCGAGCGGAGCGAGTGCCGGAGCGGCGATAGCCACGGCGCGCGCCGCGCCGGCCACCCCCCGGACCGTCACGCGGCCACGGTGATCGGCTCGGTGCTCGCGGTCAGGGTGGCGGCGAACCGGGCGGGGGAGCGCATCCCGAGCGAGCTGTGCGGCCGGTGCTGGTTGTAGTCCTCCCGCCAGTCCTCGATCACGACGCGCGCCTCAGCCAGGCACGAGAACTCCTCGACATCTAAGAGCTCATCGCGGACCTTCCCGTTGAACGACTCGACATACGCGTTCTGCCACGGCGACCCGGGATCGATATACGCCGTCCCCGTCCTCGCGAACCGGCACCAGTCCCTCAGCGCGTGCGAGGTCAGCTCGGTCCCGTTGTCACACCGCAGCAGCGCCGGGGCGCCGCGCTCGGCGACCAGGCCCTCCAACACCCGCACGGTCGTGTCCGCGTCGATGCTCCGCGCGACGTGCATCGCGAGCGCCTCACGGGTGAACTCGTCAACGACGTTCAACACGCGGATCACCCTGCCGTCCGCGGTCTGATCATGCTGATAGTCCAGCGCCCACACATGATTCGCCCGCTCCGCCTCAAGCCGGCCACCCGCCACCGTCGAGTCACCCAGGCGACGGCGTTTGCGTTTGCGCTGCGGCACCCTGAGCCCCTCCTCGCGCCACAGGCGCTGCACCCGCTTGCGGTTCACCTCCCACCCCTCCTCGACCAGCATGGCGTGCGCGCGACGGTACCCCCACCGCGGCCTGTCGGCCGACAGGAACCTGAGTCGCTGCCGCAACGCAGCGTCATCCTCGGCCCGCGTTGGCTGATACCGCTCCGTCGAGCGATGCTGACCCACCACCCGGCATGCCCAGCGCTCGCTGACGCCGAGACGGTCGCGAAGCATCGCGACCGCTCGACGCCGACGGGCCGGGCTCACCAGTTTCCCCGGGCAACCTCCTTCAACGCCCGCACCTCGAGCGCCTGATCAGCCACGATCGCCTTCAAGCTCGCGTTCTCACGCTCAAGCTCCTTCAACCGCTTCGCCTCCTCGGCCTTCATCCCGCCGTACTGCGCGCGCCAACGGTGGAACGTCGCCTCAGAGATCTCCAGGTGCTTCGCCGCCTCCGGGACCGTCTTCCCCTCGCCGAGCATCCGGTCCGCCTCCCGCAACTTGCGGATGATCTGCTCCGGGGTGTGCCTGCGTCGCTTCACGTGCGATCGATTCCTTCCTCGTCCATGATCGTGGACGCGAGAACCTCTCACAAGGCGCGGACCGATCCCCGGGGCTCAGGTCATCCAGAGTGGGTCCCGAATTTCGACGCCGTCGCCAACCTCGTGTACTCCGCCGACGGCGCCAGCGTCGACACCGTGCTCGTTGAGGGTGAGGTGCTAATACGCGGCGGTCGCCTCACAAACATCAACGAGCGCGCCCTATACGCCGAGGCGCGCGCCGTCGCTGAACGCGTCGTCGCCCGCGCCGGGCTGCGATCCAAGCGCGTAGACCGCTGGCCGCTGGTGCGCGGCTGATCGATCGCTTGCCGCGCGTAACTTCGGGCCGCCGGACCTACGACAGCCAGTCCGCGCGCGCCTCCAGACGACCGCGCCCCCGCAACGCGACCCCTCTCGCGACGGTCATGCAGTAGGAGAAGCCCTAGCCGCTCGTGTCGAACTAGCGGTCTAGCGGTTAACGATCGGATCGAAGCGCTGGCCCCGCACGCACGTCCGGCTCTCTCAATTTGGCAACCTCAGCCAACACCGGCGATCGGTTGCAACGTCGTCCTGAACGTCGGCGACTCCTGCTTTTGCGTCGTAAGGTCGCTTCGGCTGCCTTCCGCATTCGCGTTGAACCAGTGGTGCCGACCGGCCTGCGGGCGCCGGGCTCGGAGCTTGTGCATTCGCCCAAATCCGCTCGCGCCGATCCGTGTCGCCGGCCGCAGGACTGTGGCGGGG
>ODAK010006075.1_pt1 | contig 12211 bp, 11 predicted proteins | sample 1539591 | NCBI WGS metagenome assembly ODAK01 (sample SAMEA3539303, study PRJEB22396) | soil metagenome | biome: tundra; feature: field; material: soil | place: USA | collected 2010-05 | depth 0.15 m | reverse complement strand
GCTCCCGGCGCCGGACGATGCGTAATTGATCTGCCCGGGACGCGACTTGGCGTAACGGATGAATTCCTCGACCGTGGACGCCGGCACCGAGGAATGGACGGTCAGCATCGACGCAACGTCCGCAACGATGCTCACGCACGCGAGATCGCGCACCGTATCGACCGACAAATCACGGAACAGGACGGGATTGATCGCGATGGCGCCGACGTTGCCAAACAGCACCGTATACCCGTCGGCGGGCGCGCGCGCAACGATCTCGACCGCGATGTTGCCTGCCGCGCCGGGACGATTGTCGATCACGATCGGCTGACCCAACTCGTCGATCAGCCGCGGCTGCATGACGCGGGCAACGAAATCAGTGGATCCACCCGGCACGAATGGTATGAGCAAGCGTACTGGTCGCGCCGGGTAATTTATTGCTGATTGGGCGCACACGCTGCCTGCGACAATCAGACTGGCAATGAATAGCAACATATTTCGGGACGTCGTCTTCATCATCACTTTCCGCAGTCTTCCGTTAACCCAAAAACGGCGATTAAACGCAAAGACGCAAAGGACGCAGAGAAACGCAAAGGAAAATGTCGACAAACGATTCTCACCGGATTGGTGATCTTCATCTTTGCGTTAAGACTCTGACGTTCTTTGCGAACTTTGCGTCTTTGCGTTGAAATAGCTTTCCTAAGAAACACGCCGCACCGCTCGTTTCTAGGCATATGGGGCGCGGCACCCCGCGTGGGCGGTTTTCTAGGTTAATAGGAGGTAAGACCCCCATCCAGCAGCAGCGTCTGCCCGGTGATATAGGCCGCTTGCGGGCTCGCCAGATAGCAAACCATCGCCGCGACTTCCTCCGAGCGGGCAAATCTGGCGAGCGGTATTCGCGCCAGCATTCGCTCGCGGTTCGCGGGGTCCGCCACCACCGCCAGACGGACCGGCGAGGGCGTATCGACTTTGCCTGGTGCGACCCCATTGACGCGCACACCATACTCGGCCCATTCGATCGCCAGCATGCGGGTCATGTGGATTACTGCCGCCTTGGATATGCCATAGGCCGACTGGCCCGCGGCGCCGACTACACCGTGCGTCGATGCGATGCTGATGATGGAGCCCGGCCGCTGCTTGCCGATCAGGTAACGCCCCATTTCCTGGCTGATGAAAAAGGTGCCCGTCAGGTTCACTGAGATCACCGCATCCCATTCCTGCGGAGTAATGTCGAGCGCGGGCTTGATCAGGGGAACGCCGGCGTTGTTAACCAGCACATCCAACCCGCCCAGCGCACGGGCAGCCTCGGCAATGGATCGCCTGATGCTCGATTGCGAGCGAAGGTCGAGCGCAACTGGCACCGCCCGCCCACCCGCCGCCTCGATATTGGATACCGTATCGCCGAGCGCGTCAGTGGTCAGATCCGCGACGGCTACGTCGAACCCGTCACGGGCGAGCGCCACAGCAACCGCGGCGCCGATTCCATACGAGGCCCCGGTCACGAACGCCGCCCGGCGCTCCTCGCTCCCCATCTCTAGACCAATTTCCTGCGGCGCCATTTTTTCGGGCGATCAGCCGGATAAGTCAAGCCGCTGGCGGTCAACCCCAAATTGACCATCGCCTTCGCCAGCTCGATCGCGCAGCGGTACCCCTCCAGCACCGGGACCTCCCATCCGATCTCATTGAGCCGCATTTGCAGGAAGGGCTGCAGCCAGAACAGCGCGGAGCAACCGAACATGATGACCTCGGCGCCATCTTCCTCGATCGCCGCGATTGCTTCCGTCACGGCCGCTTCGAGCATTTCCGAGGTTCCCCCGGCCAGCACTTTTTCCTTCTGTTTCGCCAGATGTACCTCCGGGTAGCCGGGCCTCGGATGGGGCATCTGTAGATTGCGGATGGACGCGCAGCGTTCGGCAAAGCGATGCTGGACCACGAGGCCCGCGTAGTAGCTGCTGTGATTCTCCGCGAGATCGATTATGCTGAACGTGTTGCCGAGCATCGCTGCCACGTGCATTTGCGAGAACGCGCAGGACGTCACGGGAATCCCGTATGACCTTGCAATCTCCCGTGATGCCTGGAATCCGGGTTCACCACCGCCCAACAGCACGATCGCATTGTATTTCCCGCTCGCGCAAGCTTCGCGCACGACCCCGAGCCGCCCGGCCGCCGCATGACAGAACTCCTCCTGATTCTCGACTTGCCAATCCCCGTAGGTCGTCAGTGCGCCGGGATGCAGGTCCCATTCGACATCGGCGAGCAGATGCCCAATCTGGTCGAAGTTCTGCAGCGATTTTTCCTTCGGCCCTTCGAGCGCGTGATGTCGGTAGGGCGAGCTGGCGGGCAGCTGGAATGCCTGGATCAGGATAAACCGGTATTTCGTTATTTCATCTTGCATGGCGATTCACTATTTTTCGGTCTCATGTCAAACGCGCGCGTTCTGCGCGAACAGAATTACACCACAACTCGTCGCCAACCTGACAGCAACGCTCCGATTGTGCGACGCGGCAAAGTTGCGTGCGGGATCTCTGTGCAAGCGGCGGCGCCTTCGGATTGATATAGATCAATGTCTGTCCAGCTGGCGGTTGAAAAAATCAGTTACAGTTGGTCCATTCATTCCTGGGAGGCAACGTTGAACAACAATACCTGTTGCGCGATGCGCAAGTTCTTTCCGGAGTTCACCGGCTTACAAGAAATCGCACACGATCTTTTTTCGGCTCGGAGGAAGACACGCCCGATGGATTTCCTCGCCGCCGCTCTGGTGCTGAGCCTGGTGAACACGTCGTGGGCTGCCGGCGCCGCGCGGGATTATCCGTCCAAGCCGATCCGCATCATCGTCATGAACGGGCCGGGCTCCGGTCCCGATATTGTCTCACGTGTGATCGGAATCAGACTCACCGAAGCTTGGGGACAGCAGATCGTCATAGATAACAGAGCCGGCGCAAACGGCATCATAGGCGCCGAGATCGGTGCGAGAGCGGCGCCGGACGGGTACACGTTGCTGATGGTAACGTCGCAAGCCGCGATCGTCGACGCGATGTATGAAAAACTCAACTATGATCTGGTGAAGGATTTTTCACCGATCAGCCTGCTCGCTTCGACGCCTTTCGCCATGGTGATCAACCCTTCGGTTCCGGCGACGTCGATCAAGGAGTTGATCGCGCTCGCGAAAGCCAAGCCGGGCGAGATCCAATATGGTTCGACCGGATCCGGTTCGCCTTCGCACCTGGCTACCGAGATTTTCAAGTCCATGAGCGGCATCGATCTCTTTCACGTTCCGTACAAGGCAGTCAGCCCGGCTCTGACTGACACGATGGCCGGTCAAGTGCAGCTCACCGTCCAGGTCGTGCCTTCGGTGTTGCCGATGGTCAAGGCCGGAAAACTTAGAGCGCTGGGCGTCACCAGCTTGAAACGCACGTCGCTCGCCCCCGACTGGCCGGCGATCTCCGAATCCGTTGCGGGCTACGAATTCATGGGATGGTACGGATTGGTTGCGCCGGCGCGAACGTCGGGCGAGATCATCTCCAAGCTCAACGCCGAACTCATCGGTGCATTGAAGACCGCGGAATTTCGGGAGCGCTTGGCGGGTATCGGGGCAGAGCCATCCGGAACCACGCCACAGGCGTTTGCGGCGCACATCCGGGCGGAGGTGGAGAAAATGCGAAAAGCGGCGAAGGCGGCAGGCGTGCGAGCGGACATGTAGTCTCCCCCAAAAAGCCCGGAGGTTCCCAAATGCAAGACCCAGCAGGCGAAAATATTTGCGTTGCAATCGTTGGTGACATGGAGGTCAACCGCAAGGGCCCGGAAAAAGTCTTTGACAAGGTAAACCCCGAGTTGCGCAAGGCGGACATCCGCTTCGGCGGACTGGAAGCCTCGCTCTCTGAGAGGGGTTCTCCTGTCGGGGGAAAAATCGTCATGCGCCACGATCCCAAAATGGTCGCGGCATATCTGGCCGGCGGGTTCGAGGTCGTGGCCTTCGCGAGCAATCACTGCCTGGATTACGGCATGGAGCCTTTTCTCGACACGCTGGAACTTCTGGATCGGCATCGGATCCGTTACGTCGGCGCCGGCAGAAATATCGAAGAGGCGAGAAAACCGGCGATCATCGAAAAGAAGGGGACGCGAGTTGGCTTCCTTTCCTATCTTCAACTGCTCCCCTTGGGGTGGTGGGCGCATCAGACCAAGCCCGGTGTTGCGCCTATCCGCGAGGACGCGCTGTACGGACCGCCATACGTGAATGAAGAAGATCTTGAGGCCATGATGTTGGACATCAAGAGGACGCGGCCCAACGTCGATGTGCTCATCTCCTCATATCATTGGGGATCGAGTCAAAGCCGGACTCTGACGCTATCCCAGAAAGCCGTTGCCCATGCGGCGATAGACGCCGGCGCCGATCTTGTCATCGGGCGCCACCCTCATATCCTGCAGGGAATCGAAGTCTACAAAGGCAACGCAATTTTCTATGCCTTGGGGAATTTCGCGTTGGACCATGCCCATCCAATGTTCCTGCCGACCGTGAAGGAATCGATCCTGGTCAAATGCCACATTCAGGACAAGGCGATCAGCCGGTTGTCGTTCTGTCCCGTTTTTCTGGGCGAGGATGGTAGACCGGAAATTCTGACGGCACAGGACGGGAGAGCAAAAACGATATTCGACACCTTGCAGATGCTTTCGCAAAAGCTGAACACCAAGATACAGTTTTCTGGGAACGAAGGCGTGATCGGGATAGCTTAAGGTCTGGTCTTTGAAAAAACAAAGATGCCGGTTCCTGACTCTTGCCAGTTGATGTGGATCAATGTAAATATGGCCGGTTACCGGGAGATTATCAATAGTGTTTTTTTTCAGGGAGCCAAGGCCATGCGCAATCCGCAGGGAGGGTTCAAATCGACCATGAAAGCCGGCAACCCGCTGTTGCCGGCAACCCTGACCGGCGTTGCTTTGGCCGCCCTGTTCATCGCGCCGCAACTCGGCATCGGCACTGCCCGCGCGCAGGACCGCGCCTATCCGGCCAAAACGGTCCGGTTCATCACGTCGCTTGCCACCGGGAGCGGCGCGGACATCTTCGGCCGGGCTGTCGCCGAACAGCTGACCCGCCGACTCAATCAATCCGTAATCGTGGATCCCAGACCGGGCGCCGGCGGCAACCTGGCCGCCGAAACAGTCGCCAAGTCGGCGCCTGACGGCTATACCCTGCTGATGAGTTCGGTCGCCTCCAATGCCATCAACGCGAGCTATTACAGCTCGCTCAATTACGATTTCCGCAAGGACTTTGCGCCGATCTCGAAATTCGGCCAGATCGCCAACGGCCTGTTCGTGGGTCCGGGCGTGCCGGCGAACAACCTTGCCGAGTTCACCGCAATGATCAAGGCCGCACCCGGCAAGCATTCTTGTGCCTCGTCCGGCACGGGCGGCCTGCTGCATCTCACCTGCGAAATGTACAAGAAAGCAGCCGGGCTGGACATTCTTCACGTTGCCTATAAAGGCGCCACATTTTCCACGGACATCATGGCCGGCCGCGTGACCATGGTATTCGACAATATTCCCGCCTACATCCCGCTGGTCACTGCGGGCAAGATCAAGATACTCGCCGTCACCACCACGGCGCGCTCGCCGGTGTTGCCTAACGTGCCGACGGCAGTGGAATCCGGGTTGCCGGCATTGGTTTCACAAGGGCTCTTCGGCCTGCTCGCGCCCGCGGGCACGCCGAACGAAATCGTGCAGTTGCTCAACCGCGAAGTCGGGGCCGTTCTGAACGACGACGCCCTGCGCGAACGGCTGCTGCAACTGGGAATCGAACCGGAGGCCAGCTCGCCGGAAGGCCTCCGGGACCTGATCCAGTCGGAGATCGCCAAATGGGCGCGCGTCATCAAGGAAGCTGGTATCCGGCCGGAATGAAGCCGCGGATCGGGACCGGGCCGAAGCACTGAACAAATTCGACAAGGGCATCACCGTGCTCACCTGACGGTGGCCGCAGCACGAACATTCAAGGAAGTCTGTGATGAGAGATCTCGTTAAAAATCCCATCAAGGTCGCGGCGGTCGGCCTCGGCCGCTGGGGCAACACGATCGCAGGCGTGGTCCAACGCACGCCCGGGCTGACGCTGACCACGTGCTTTACGCGCAACCCGGAAAAGCGCGATGCGTTCGCCGCCAAATTCGGCTGCGGCAAGGAGGAAAGCTATGAGGCGCTGCTCGCGCGCAGCGACGTCGAGGCCCTCATCATCACCGCGCCCAACAACAAGCACGCGGAGCTGACCATCGCCGCGGCCGCGCGCGGAAAGCACGTCTTCGTCGACAAGCCGATCGCGACGACGATTCCCGATGCGCGGGCCATGATCGACGCGTGCCACAAGGGGGGCGTGAAACTCGCCATCGGCGCGAGCTCACGGCGCCTGCGCGGCCACCGGCTGTGCAAAAAGCTCGTCGAGGATGGCTTGCTGGGTACGGTCGCGCTGGTTGAAACCAATTATTCAAAAGAAAGCGGCTTGAACTACACGCCCGATAACTGGCAGTATTTCAAGGACGGTTCACCGGGCGGGCCCCTGATGCAGGTCGCCATTCATCAGATCGACAATCTTTATTACCTGTTCGGCCCAATCAAGCGGGTTTCGGCCGAATTCAGGAAAATTATGTCCAAGTCGGAAAACCCGGATGTTTGCGTGCTCTGGCTCGAGTTCGAATCGGGACTGCTGGGCACGCTGGGGACCAGCTTCATCACCCCCGGCATCGGGAGGGAACGTCACACGTATTTCATCAATGCCTATGGCGACCAGGGCAGTTTCCATCACGACCGCTGGACCGGGACTGAGGTCTGGCGCAAAGGGGCTCAGGACGCCGAACGCATCGAATACGAGGAATTCAAGGGTTTCGATTACCTCGGCGAGGAGCTGCGCGACTTCGCCGAAGCCATCGCCACGAACCGGTCGCCGGAAGTGGACGGCGAGGCCGGGATGCAGGTGCTCGCCGTCGTGCTGGCGGCGATGCGATCATCGGAGCTCAAGCGCCCGGTGGAACTGAAGGAAATTCTGAACCTGAAAGGATGATGCAAGCATGCCAATACCCGCCGACCAATTCCTGACCGAAGAGCAGGTTGCCATTCAGCAGCTCGCACACGAGTTCGCGGAGAAGGAGATCCGTCCGGTCGCCATGAAGCTCGATCATATGCCGGATCCTCAGGACTCGTTCTATATGCCGCATCTAGGGAAGCAGTTCCACGAGGTGGGACTGCACGCCATGAGCATTCCGGAGGAGTTTGGCGGCGGCGGTATTGACGATTTGTTTACGCATTGTCTCGTCGCTGAAGAACTCGGCTGGGGTGACCGCGCGGTAGTCGGGTTGCTGCTGTCGTCAAACAAGATCACGCGCTACATGATGGCGCGCGAGCTGACCACGCCCGAACAGTGCAGGAAATGGCTGACGGCCTATGCCAAGGACCCCGAATTTTTGATCGCGCAATGCATGACCGAAGACGAGGCCGGTTCGGAGAACCTGTTGCCGTACAACGGGACCGACGGCGGCTTTCGCACGACCGCAGTGCGCGAAGGCGATTACTACATCGTCAATGGCCGCAAGCGCTTCATATCCAATGCGGGCTTCGCCAAGCTCTACTTCATGTACGTGCGTACCGACAAGACCAAGGGCATCAACGAGGGTTCGACCCTGCTGATGATCCCGATCGACACGCCGGGACTGTCGTTCGGGCGCGTTCACGACAAGATGGGCTACCGCCTGAACCTCAACCGCGAAATCATCATGGAGAACTGCAAGGTGCCGGTGGCAAACCGGCTCGGTCCCGAGAACTACGGGATCAGCAAGATCAACTCGCACCTGCGTGCGGGCGACGGGTTGATCAATGCGGCGGCCATGATCGGGCTCGCCCGCGCGGCCTACGAGACGGCCCTGGAGTATGCCGAAACCCGCAAGCAGAGCGGCAAGAAATTGATCGGCCACCAGGCGATCGGCCTGAAGCTGGTCGAGATGTACAGCGAGATCAATGCGGCGCGTGCCTATGTCTGGCAGGCCGCGCGCATGATCGACAACCGCGACAAGATGCCCGTCGATCTGAAGATGCCCGGCTCGGCGAGCATGTTCGCCCACGAAATGTCCTGCCACGTGACGCGCGACGCCATGGAGATCTTCGGCGGCAGCGGCGTCATGCGCGAGCTGCCCATCGAGATGTACCTGCGCAACGCCTACAACATGCTGCACAGCGACGGCGGCATCATCATGAAGAAACTCAAGGTCATGCGCCAGCTCAATCTGGAAGCCGACGCGGATATCAATCTCGATTGACCATTCATTCCGGCCGGATATCCGCCTCCTTGATCACGCGCGCCCATTTGGTGATTTCGGACTGCAGCAGGTTCCGCAGCCCGTCCGGCGAACTCGCTTCGGGCTCGATGCCTTGTTGCAATAACTTTTCGCGCAGGGCGCCGTCGTTCAACACCGCCCCCAGCTCGCGGTTGAGCAACAGCACGATATCGTTCGACGTGGAGGCGGGCGCGAATACGCCGTATAACGCCGTCGAGACCAGACCGGGAAGACCGGATTCGACCGCCGTCGGCACGTCCGGCAATACCAGCGAGCGCGTGGGCATGGTCACGGCCAGGATCTTGACCTTACCCGCCTTGGCCTGCGCGACGTAAACCGGCACGGTATCGAACACGAGGGTGACTCGCCCCACCAGCAGGTCCGGCAGGAAGAACGCGGTGCCTTTGTAGGGCACGTGCAGGACATCCAGCCCCGCCGCTTTCTTGTACATCTCGCAGGTAAGGTGGAGCAGGCCGCCCACACCTGCCGAGGCGCATGAATACTTGCCCGGCGCGGCCTTGATCATCGCCGTCAATTCGCCCAGATTGTTGGCGGCAATGCCGGGACCCACAAACAGGCCGATCGCGGTCTGACCGGCTTTCGAGATCGGCGCGAAATCCCGGCGCACATCGTAATTCAGGCTGCTGTAATAAGTGACCGCAATGGCGAGAGAGGCCACGGAACCCAACAACAGGGTGTACCCGTCCGGCTCTGCTTTGGCGACGATTTCGGCAGCCAGATTCCCTCCGGCGCCCGGCCGATTATCGACAATAACGGACTGATTGAGTCGCCGGCCGAGCTGTTCGGCGACGGCACGGGCAAACGCGTCCCCGCCGCTGCCGGCGGTGGTGGAAATAATGACCTTGATCACTTTCGATGGATAAGCGCGGTCCTGCGCGCGGGCGGTGCTGATGCCAAGCTGCGGCGTGATCAACAGAGCAGTCAAGGCGACGCCGGTCAGGGTTGCCGGCAACAGCGAGTTGCTGATTCTCATGCTCGGTTTGTACCCGCCCTGCGGATTTCGCGGCACGTTCCGCCGGTGCTTTCCCCGAGCCTGAAGGCGTAGACGGCACGAATTCAACAAGAGCGGCAGCGAGCAACATAAATTTCGCATGAGTTCGCCTCCTTGAAAAGAATCACCAATTTGCAATTCTGACTGAGCCACCCCGGGCTCGAACCTAATCGAACGCCTTCCTGAACGCGCTGACGAAGCGCATGAAATCGTCTTCCGGCAACAAATCGATCCCCGCCGCCCCCTGCCTGCCGCCGCCTGAATCGAAAGCGCGGCACAACTGATCGGCACCACGCGGGTTCGCAATCGGCGCACGCACGCTGACCCGATATCCGCCCGGTCGCGCCGTCAGCACGGCGTGTGCGAGCTGCGGGTGCTGTTGCGCGAGACGGTTGCCGAACAACCCGCTCACGCGCCGGCTCCACGCCGCATCGGGCAGCACATAGAGCGCGCATGCCGCGGTCGCAGGTTGCGGCGCGATTTCGCTGGCGCAGTACAGATCATCGGCGCAACCGTTGCGGAGGATGTCGAAAACCGGCTCGCCGCCGATGAAATCGAACGGATCGGTGTAGCGCGCCAGTGTCCGGTAAAGATCGGCCGGATGGTAGTGCAGGTCATCCACACTGTCGCCATAGGCGTTGTAGTTGATGCATTCGCCGAGTTCCTGCAGTTGCTCAAGCTGCTGCTCGCTGAGCCCGAGCGAGGCCGCGGCGGCGCGCGCGGCGGCGGCGAGATTGTCGCCGAACGCGGCCACCACCGCCCACACGCGCTGGCGGCCTTCGAGATGGCGGTCGACGAGCAGGCTGGTGCACACGTCGGGCGAGGTATCGATGAACGCCTGGAAAGCCGGATGCGACGGCACTTTCCCGGCGAAATGGTGATCGAAATAGCGGCAGGTCACGCCGCGTTCGAGCAGCCGTCCGAGCGCCTCCGCGTTGCGTGCAAACGAGATGTCGAGCACGGTGAGCTCGTCCCCGGCTGCGGCGTCAACCCGCTCGAGCAGCGCGATGTCGCGCTTGACGCCGGTGACGAGCACGCTCGCGCGCGGCTCGGTCAGGCGCAGCTGGTGCAGCGCGCAAATGCCGTCCGCGTCGCCGTTGAAGATGTCATAAAATTGCATCTATGATGTATACGAACAGGCCCAAGCTCGCTGTTCTGGTTGCACTAGCTTACATACTGGTGATCGTATATGCCAGCCTGCAGCCATTTCAGGGTTGGCGCATGCCACCGGCAGAGGTCATCGGCTTCCTCGGCGCGCCGTGGCCGCGTTACATCACCGCGGGCGACATCGCGCTCAATATCGCAGCCTATCTGCCGCTCGGGGCGATGCTGTTCGTCGCGCTGAAACCGCCATTGCCGGCTGCTGCTGCTTTTATCGTTGCGACGTTGATCGCCGCAATGCTGAGCCTCGGCCTGGAAAGCGTCCAGATGTTCCTGCCGACCCGGATCGCCTCGAACGTGGACCTGATATCCAACAGCGCCGGTGCGTGCTGCGGCGCGCTCGCCGCCTGGCTGCTGTCGCTGCCCGCGTTCGCCGGCAACCCCTTCAAAGCCATGCGGCATCGCCTGTTCCGCGCCGACGCGCTCGGCGACTGCGGCCTGCTGCTCGTTGTGTTGTGGATCGTGATTCAATTCCATCCGGCGCCGCTGACGTTCGGCAGCGGTGATCTGCGTGATGCACTGCGGCTCGCGCCCTATTTCGCGTACACCCCGCAGTCGTACCTGCTGACGGAGGCCGCCGTAGCCGCGCTCGCCTCCATCGCGGTCGGTCTGCTGATTTCGCTGCTGCTGCTGCCGGGGCAATACTCACTGCTGGCGGCGCTGACGGTGCTGCTGCTCGCACTGGCCGCGCGCGCAGTCGCCGCCGCGACGCTGGCGCGATCGGCGCATTGGCTGCAGTGGCTCACGCCGGGAACCGGGCTCGGCCTTGCGGCGGGGGTAATAGTTCTGGCGCTGTTCGTGCGCCTGACTCGCGCCGGTCGTATCACGGTCGCCGCGGCGTGTATCATCGCCGGCGTTATCGTCGTCAATGTCGCGCCCGGCAATCCATACCAGGCGCTGCTGCCGTTCATGCTGAATCCACAGCAAATGCACCTGATGAATTTCAGTCAAATCATGCGCGTGCTGTCCGGGCTGTGGCCGCTGCTGGCCATCGCCTATCTGGTCGTTCTTGAAAAGGCCGCAGACGCCGGTGCGGTGCACTGATCACGCCTGACGATCCATGAGGTAATTCCCGATGACACGTGATGCTGACAGCCTCGACCAATTGCGCGATGGTCTGCGCCGTTTTGCCGCCGCGCGCGAGTGGCAGCAATTTCACACGCCGAAGAACCTCGCGATGGCGCTTGCCGTCGAGGCGGCCGAGCTGCTTGAGCATTTTCAATGGCTGACTGCCGAACAGAGTACCGCGCTCGATGCGCGGCGCAGGCGCGCGGTTGCAGACGAAATCGCCGACGTGCTGCTCTACCTGACGCGGCTTGCCGACGTGCTCGGCATCGATGCCGTCGCGGCAGCACGCCGCAAAATGCAAGCCAACGCCAGGAAGTATCCGGTTGCGCGCGCCAGAGGCAACGCGCGCAAGTACACCGAACTTAAGTGATTGGAAAGGCAAGCGGTGAATTATTACGAGCGCCATGTTTTTTTCTGCTGCAACCAGCGCCCGCAAGGCGAGGCATGCTGCAACAACCACGGCGCGCAGCAGCTGCGCGATTACGCCAAGGACAAAATCAAGGCGCTCGAGATCAACGGGCCGGGCAAAATTCGCATCAACAGCGCGGGTTGTCTCGACCGCTGCGCCGAAGGCCCGGTGATCGTGATCTACCCCGAGGCGGTATGGTACACCTACGTCGACCGCGAGGACATTGACGAGATCATCCATGAACACCTGCAGCATGGCCGCGTCGTCGAACGCTTG
>ODAK010006073.1_pt1 | contig 12212 bp, 12 predicted proteins | sample 1539591 | NCBI WGS metagenome assembly ODAK01 (sample SAMEA3539303, study PRJEB22396) | soil metagenome | biome: tundra; feature: field; material: soil | place: USA | collected 2010-05 | depth 0.15 m | reverse complement strand
CATTCGCTGATGTTACCCCGTACGCTCAAGCGAATCTGTCTGTCGACAGGGTAAAAGATGGTATGGCAAACAGCAGCACCACTAATCAACTGGTCAGCAACTACTCATACATCGGCCTGAAGGGTTCCGAAGACTTGGGCGGCGGTCTGTCCGTAGTCGGGAAAATTGAAGGCTCGGTCGGTATGGATGGTTCTTCTAATAATCTGGGCACTTCTTCTAATCCTGGTAATAATCAGTTCGCGACGACGGTGCTGTTCAACCGCGACACTTACCTGGGCCTGTCCAGCGCGACTATGGGTACCTTGTTGGCGGGACGAGCTCAAAGTCCTTACATGGCGGCCACCCGCAAACTGGACATGTTTGGCGACACCATCGCCGCTGATACCCGCAGCTCAATGGGCGTCATCATGCTGGGCGGCGGTCACGATACATACTTATCGAACGCTATCGCTTACGTCAGCCCATCCATGAGCGGCTTCTCCGTAGCGGCTGCCACCGTGTTTGGCGCCGAAACGGCCAGTGCAACAACCCCTAATAAGGGTTCGGCTTATTCCCTGGCTGGTATGTACGATCAAGGCCCGTTCTACGGGACTTTGGCTTATCAAACCATCAAGGTGGGTGATGCTGGTACCGGTGATTTGGGTTACTCGACGTTTTTAGGAGGAGCATTGCCGGCATCTGGCGACGAAACCAAGGCCATGAAACTGGGCGGCAGTTATTCTGTGGATGCGTTCGCGGTCAATGCAGAGGTCGAAAGAATCAGAGACACGGTGAGTGGTGCTGACATCTCTAACACGAACTGGTACCTCGCCGGCAAGTTCAACATCACCAGCGCCGATGATGTGAAGCTGGCCTATACCAAGCGTGGTACACAGACTGGTGTTACTGACGATGCAAAGCAATGGGCCGTTGGTTATGACCACGCCATGAGCAAGGCCACCTCGGTGTATGCTTTGGTAACCAAGGTGACTGATAACACTGCAGGAGCACCTGATCCTTCGACTGGGTCGGTTGGTATCAAGCACTCGTTCTAATTGACGCTAGTGTAGGTTTAGGGTTTGTTACCTAAGCCAAGCTAACATCATAAACACCTAACGGGCATCTTCGGATGTCCGTTTTTTATTATGTAGGCGTGATGGTGTCAACGCCAAGTAGAAACGTCCGCTTTGCTGCTGAATTTGAGGGCGGGGCACAATTCATTTACACTCCGTGTTCTCTGAGTGTGTGGATTTCCCCGGGAGATTTTTGCGGGATGATTTTCAAGCCAGGGTTCGGGTTCCTGCAATGGATGTTTTTAATCGGAGAATGATCATATGAAAAAGACTATTATTGCTACGCTGCTTTTGGGTATGTTCGCTGCGCCATCGTTCGCTGCAGATACCATCAAGATCGCAATTACCGGCCCGTTCAGCGGCGGTTCGGCCCCGATGGGAACATCCATGAGAGACGGCGCCAAGCTGGCAATCGCGGAGATCAATGCAGCGGGCGGCCTCAGCGTCGCCGGCAAGAAAAAGAAGATCGAGATCATCGAACGCGATGACGAAGGCAAGAATGAACGCGGCGCATTGATCGGGGAGGAGTTGGCCTCGATGGATGATCTGTCCGGAGTGATTGGCACGGTGAACACCGGCGTCGCGCTGGCGGGCGACAAGCATCTGCAGGAGAAGGGTATCACCAAAATCATCACGCCTGCGGCAGGATCCGCTTCCATGACCCAATGGAGCAAGGCCGGCGTCAAGGATCTGTCGATCTTCCGCTTTGCCGCGGATGACGGTATCCAGTCCGCGATGGTGGTGGAAGAGGCGATCAAACAGAAGTTCACCAAAGTGGCGATCCTGCATGATTCCACCAACTACGGCGTGTCCGGGCACGACGACCTGGTCGACCAGATCAGGAAACAAGGCAATAAGCTGGAAGTGGTCGCCACCGAAAAATTCAACATCGGCGACAAGGACATGACCGCTCAATTGCTGAGCGCCAAATCCAAAGGTGCACAGGCGATCCTGATTTGGGGTATCGGTCCGGAACTGGCTGCCGTTTCCAACGACATGGTCATACTGGAAATGAAGATGCCGCTGATCGGTGGCTGGACGCTTTCCATGTCCAACTACATCGACAATGCGGGCAAGAACGGCAATGGCACGCTGATGCCGCAGACCTTCATCGAGGAAGCCATTACACCCAAGGCCAGGAGTTTCATCGAGGGTTACCACAAGACTTACAACGTGACGCGCATCCCTTCACCGGTTTCCGCCGCGCAGGGTTACGACGCGGTATACATATTTGCGGCAGCGGTCAAACAGGCGCAAAGCGATGACACTCACAAGATCAAGGAAGCGCTTGAAGATCTGCGCGAACCGGTGCGGGGCGTGATCGCTACCTGGAATCATCCGTTCAGCAAATGGGATCCCGCTAACGAGCAGACTCATGAAGCCTTCCGCCGCGAAGAGGTGGTGATGGGCAAGGTTGAGGACGGACGCGTGGTGTTCTCCGATGAAGCCGATCGCCAGCGTCTGATCAATAACGCATCAAAATAACACCCTGCAAGATCGTGGAGAGGTGTTGCCTCTCCACGCTTCTGTGTCATTAAATCCAGCTTATGAATTCGATTATTATAGCCCAGATGGCTGTGAGCGGCGCCTTGATGGGCCTGGTTTACGCACTGGTTGCTTACGGCTTTCAGCTTACCTATGCCACCAGTAAAAGCATCAACTTCGGCCAGGGTGAACTGGTCATGTTGTCCGCTTTTTTCAGCCTGACCTTGCTTGATCTGGGCTTGCCATATTGGCTGATGGTGCCGGGCGGATTGCTGTTCGGCGCGGCTATGGGTCTGGTGGTCGAGCGTGCCTGCGTGCGTTTGTCGCTGGAACAGAAAAACGAAGGCTGGATACTGCTCACCATTATTTTCGGTTTGCTGGGGTTTTCCGCCGCAGAGAACATCTGGGGGCGCGATGATCGTCCTTTCCCCTCTCCAATTTCTTCCGATCCGTTGCATTTCTTCGGCATCAGCATCACCCCGCTGGAGATTTCCGTGGCTATCGGTGTGTTCGCGGTGATGGGGGTGATCGAGCTGTTCAAACGCAAGACCCTGTTGGGCAAGGCATTCGACGCCGTATCGGCGGACCGCGATGCGGCGGAGCTGATGGGGATCTCGGCCACGCACACCATCATGCTCTCGTATGGCTTGTCGGGGATGGTGGCGGCGATGGCGGGGATACTCATCTCGCCGATCACCACCGTCGGTCCGACCATGGCATCGGCACTCATACTGAAGGCTTTTTCGGTTGCCGTGGTGGCCGGTCTGGATTCCGGCTTCGGGGTGGTGGTGATCGGCATTTTTCTCGGTGCGCTGGAAAGTCTGACCAGCTTCTATATCGGCAGCGGCTGGCGTGAAGCGCCCGGGCTGATACTGTTGATCCTTGCGCTGGCGGTGCGCCCCAACGGTGTGTTCGGCAAAGCCAGCATACGCAAGGTGTAACGTGAAACCCGTGCAGCGAGACATTGTCCCCATCGCCCTCGGGGAGAGGGATGGGGAGAGGGAAACGGGCATAGCGAGTTTCATTATCATGGGCGGCACATTTGCCATGCACGTTAGAGGCTGATCATGCTGAAACGATTGTTGCTTTTACGCGGCACCGAGCTCATTGCACTGGCGCTGCTCGCCACCATCCCGCTGACGGTGAACAACTCCTACGCACTGGGCTTGCTCACTCTGCTGGCGATCTACGGGATTCTGCTGATCGGCCTGGATGTGACTGTAGGCTATCTCGGCCAAATAAATCTCGCCCAAGCCGCATTCCTCGGGCTCGGTGCTTATGCAGCGGCGTTGAGCGTCTCACTGCTCGGCCTCGGTATGTCGGGGGCACTCGCGATGAGCATGCTGATCAGCTTGGTATTGGGTGGTCTGCTGGCATTCCCGGCGTTACGTCTGGAAGGACCACAGTTCGCCTTGGCGACGCTGAGCTTCTCTGCGCTCAGCACTACGGTGCTTAACGAATGGGGAAAACTGACCGGTGGCGCGCAGGGCCTGTCTTTGAGCCGCCCTGCTTTCTTTGGTCATTCGCTCAATGCGCAGGGCTTTTATTGGCTGTGCCTGATTTTGCTCGCGCTAGTGTGGATGGCGATGCGCAATCTGCTCTCCTCGCAATGGGGGCGCGCTTTTGAAGCCTTGCGTGACAGCCCGATCGCCACCGATGCCATGGGTATCGGCACCTATCGCCACAAGGTCGCGGGCTTTGCGCTGGGCTCGTCACTCGGCGGCTTGGCGGGCGGACTCTATGCGTTCAATTTCGAGTATCTGCAACCACAAAGTTTTACTTATGACCTGATGGTCATCCTGCTGCTGGGCGTTGTGCTGGGCGGACGCAAGAGCCTGTGGGGTGCGTTCTTCGGCGCGTCGCTGATCGTGTTGTTGCCAAACCTGTTATCCAACCGCCTGCTGTTCGAGATCATTTCCGCACTCGGGTTATTGGTGGCAGTGATTGCCGGCGTGCGTGGCTGGCTGAAAAAAACCACCCAAGCGTTTCAGGCGGTTGCGCCTATCATGGCCATGGGTATGCTGGTGGTGGGCGGCTATCTGGTGGAAAACACCGAGAACTGGCGCAAGGGGATTTTTGCGCTGATGCTGTTCTCGGTAGTGGTGGGCTTGCCCGATGGCATCATGGGATTCGCCGCGCGCTACCTGACCCGCTTGTTCCGCATCGATCCGCCCTTATTGCCGCCCGCCGCATCACTGGATGATGTGCTGCCGACCAAGCACTCCGATGGCAGCGTACTGCTGGAATTGCAAAATTTAAAACGCTACTTTGGCGGCGTCAAAGCCGTCGATGGAATTAGTATGACGGTACGCTCTGGTCAGGTCCACGGCCTGATCGGCCCGAACGGCTCGGGCAAGAGCACCGTAGTGAATGTCATCTCCGGGCTATATGCGCCGACCGCGGGCGAAGTCCTGCTGCAGGGCAAAGCCTTGCCCAAGGGCAGTCTGTTCAAAGTGGCGCAGACCGGTGTTGCGCGTACCTTCCAGAATTTGCAGTTGTTCGGCGAATTATCTGCGCTGGATAACGTCATGCTGGCGATGAAGGGAGCATACCACAGCCCGCTACCGCTGGTGTTGCTGGGCTTGGCCAAGGCCGAAGAAAAACGCGTGCAGGCCGACGCGCTGGCCTTGTTGGAATTGGTCGGACTGAAAGAACAAGGTCGAATCCGCGCCAAAGATCTGACCTATGGTTCGCAGCGTTTCCTGGAAATTGCCCGGGCACTGGGGCGCAAGCCCCAACTGCTGATTCTCGATGAGCCTGCAGCCGGTCTGGCTCATCCTGATGTGAACGATCTGATGGCCATCATCAAAACTATCCACCAGCGCGGCATCACCATCATTCTGATCGAGCACCATATGGATGTGGTCAGTGAATTGTGCGATGTGGTGACCGTGATCGATGGTGGACAAGTGATCGCCACAGGAACGCCTGATGAAGTGAAGCGCGACCCCAAAGTGATCAAGGCTTACCTCGGGGTTGCAAATGAGGCGGATGTGCCAAACGCGATACCTCTTCCGGCTTAACGGGCATGGCAAAGAACCACCCCCATATGATAAAACCGCAATGCCCGTTTCCCTCACCCCAACCCTCTGATGGAGCCCCTAGCCATCCGACTAAGCTGCCAAAAAGCTTTGCATAGCCATTCGGCTAAGTCACCCCTAAAGACGGTGACATAAGCCGCTGGTTAACGCCAGCCAAGTCGCTGGTTATCCCGCTTGCGGGAAGAGCGGAGCGAGGGGGGCGATGCCGGACAAACGAATCGCTACGCGAGTTTTACGTTAAAGAAAGGAAACATACTGAGATGCTCCAAGTCGAAAATCTGCATGCGGGCTATGGCACCAGCGAAGTGCTGGTCGGAACTTCGCTGCATGTGAAACAAGGCATGGTCGTGGCGCTGATCGGTGCCAATGGTGCTGGCAAGACCACCGCCATGCGTGCCATTTCGGGGATGATCAAGCCGACCCATGGACGTGTTCTGCTCAATGGGAAACCGGTGCAGGGCTTGGGTGCATCGCGTATCGCCAAGCTTGGCCTCGCTCACGCGCCGGAAGGCAGAAAAGTATTTGGCCCCTTATCGGTCGAGGACAACCTGCTGCTCGGTGCCTACAATCACTTGCCGATGTTCTTGGGTTTTCGCAGCAAGGCCGCGCCTGACTTGGAAAGGGTCTACGAGCTATTTCCGCGTCTGCGCGAACGTTGTCAACAAGCCGCTGGCACGTTGTCAGGCGGTGAACAACAGATGCTGGCCATAGGCCGTGCGTTGATGGCCAATCCTAAAGTCATCTTGCTGGACGAGCCATCCATGGGCCTTGCACCGGTCATTGTTCAGGAAGTGTTCAGCACCATCCGTCGCCTCAAAGAAGCCGGCATCACCTTGCTATTGGTCGAGCAGTTCGCCAAGAGCGCATTGGAAGTGGCGGACTATGCCTATGTGATGGAGCATGGTTGCATCGCTGTGGAGGGAACGCCCGCCGAATTGCATCAGAATGAACGGGTGATCGCCGCTTATTTGGGGTGATTCTCTTAGCGCGTCGCTGATGATGTTGACGGCATTCGTTTGACACAAAAGCGTTGTCTTCGATTTTGTAATGCTCAATAATCAGCGCTCTCTTGAAACCGTGGTACCCCCGTATGAACGACCAACAATTGCTGCGCTATAGTCGCCACATTCTGCTGAATGAGATCGGCATCGAGGGGCAACAACGCTTGCTGGAAGCCAAAGTGCTCATCATCGGGCTGGGCGGGCTGGGCTCGCCCGCCGCGCTGTATCTGGCCGCCAGCGGGGTGGGTCAATTGACCTTGTGCGACCATGACACGGTGGATATTAGCAATTTGCAACGTCAAATCATCCACCGCACCTCTACGGTGAATCAGCCCAAGGTTACCTCGGCGCAGGCCGCGCTGCATGACGTCAATCCCGAAGTCGAGTGCATCGCGCTGGCCGTTCGTGCCGATGCGGCGCAATTGCTTGAGTTGGTCGGCAAAGCCGATGTGGTGCTGGATTGCAGCGATAATTTCGCCACGCGCTATGCGGTCAATCAGGCCTGTCTGATCCAGCGCAAGCCGCTGGTGTCCGGTGCGGCGATCCAGTTCGACGGGCAGGTTGCGGTATTCGATTTTCGCCGCGCGAATGCGCCCTGCTATAACTGCCTGTTCCCCGAAGACAGCCAAGCTGCCGAGTTGCGCTGCGCGACCACCGGTGTATTCGCCCCGCTGGTGGGTTTCATCGGTACACTACAGGCTGCGGAAGCGCTCAAGTTGCTCATCGGAATAGAGCGCGGCCTGAGCGGCAAGCTGCTGACGGTCAACGCGCTGGACATGAATATCATGCGCAGCACGCTGAGCAAAGACCCCGCTTGCCGCGCGTGCGGCAACGAACTTTCAGGATTGTAGGTCGGGTTTCAACCCGACACGTCGGGCTAAAGCCCGACCTACGCCTAATGGATAATCTGGGTTTATTAGGATGGATTTCAGGATGAACGAGTTGACTCATTTTTCTGATGCAGGGCGGGCACGCATGGTGGATGTCTCGGAAAAGTCCAGCACCCAGCGCGTCGCGGTCGCCAGTGGTGTCTTGCGTATGCAGCCTGAGACATTGGCGCGGATCCGGGCCGGCAACATCGCCAAGGGCGACGTGTTGACGGTGGCGGATGTCGGCGCGGTGATGGCGGCGAAGCGCACCGCCGATCTTATTCCGATGTGCCATTCGCTGGCGCTCACTGGCGTGGAGGTTGTGTTCAGCGACATCGTGGAACCCGATGCCGGCGGTTGTGTGGGCATCAAGGTGGTCACGACGACCCGTTGCGTCGGGCAGACCGGGGTCGAGATGGAGGCTTTGTGCGCCGCCAGTGTGGCGCTGCTTACCATTTACGACATGTGCAAGGCGATCGACCGGGGGATGCGTATCGAGAGTATCCAGCTGGAAGAAAAGCGCGGCGGCAAGAGCGGGGTTTGGCTTCGGCCGTGAAAGATTACACATGATTAAAGTATTGTTTTTCGGGCCGGTCGCGGAACGTGTCGGCGCGAGCGAAGCGCAAGTGGAATTTCGCGCGGGGATGCGTTTGCAGGATCTGCGTGCGCAATTGCAGGCCATGCACCCGGCGGCGTTCGAGATTGTATGTTTCGCCGCAGTGAACGGTGAACATGCGCTGGATATGTCGCTGCCGCTGGCTGAGCATAGCGAGGTGGTGTTTATGTCCAAGTTTTCGGGTGGCTAAGATGAGGCCCTCATGAGAGATGCGGTTCGTATCCAGCAGGAAGACTTTTCTCAGGACGAGGAGATCAGGGCGTTGCGGGTCAGCTCGAAACGGATGGGTGGCATCGCCACGTTCGTCGGTTGCGCGCGCGATTTTTCGGAGGGACGCGAGGTCACGCAGATCAGTTTCGATACGTATGGCAGCATGGCGGTGGCGGAGATGAACAAGTTGCGCGACGAGGCGATAGCGAGATTCGGCTTGCTGGATGCGCGCATCGTGCACCGCGTCGGCGTGGTCGGCGCGGGCGAGCAGATCGTGTTCATCGCGGCCGGTGCCGAACACCGCGCGCCCGCGTTGCAGGCTTGTCATTGGCTGATCGATGAATTGAAACAGCGCGTGCCGATCTGGAAAAAAGAGATCACGCCGCAAGGTGATGCATGGGTGACACCACATCCATGATTGCCGCAACTATGAATCCGGCAGTATTTATTTTTGTCGGGCATTCCGGCTCCGGCAAGACCACGCTGATCGAAAAACTGCTGCGCGAGCTGAGCGGCAGGGGGCTGCGGGTCGCCATGATCAAGCATGCGCATCACAAGGTGGTGCTGGATACGCCCGGCAAAGACAGCTGGCGCTACAAGCAGGCGGGTGCGGTGATGAGCATGCTGGTCACGTCCAACGAGTTGCAACTGGTCGCCGATGCGGTCGACCGGCGTGAACCGGAACAATTGGCGCAGCGTTTTTTGGGCGAAGCTGACCTGGTGCTGGCGGAGGGCTTCTCTCATGCTTCAGGAGTGAAGATCGAAGTGCTGCGCCGCGAGACTGGCTCGGTTCCGCGTTGCGCGGTCGAGGACGGACTGATCGCGATGGCTACGGATGTCGAAGAGGTCTATCCGCAACTGCCCCATTTCGCACTCGACGATATAAACGGAATCGTTCAGTTCATGCTGGATCGGACGCTTTATTCCAATTCTATTTTGAAGGTCAAACAAGGCGGCGACGAGTGAACGACGCAGACAGTACGCAGGTATGGCTAGGAGTGAACGATAACCAGCGACTTGGCAGTCGTTTTTTGACAGCCTAGTCGAATGGCTAGTAGTTACATCAGAAAGCCAACGCAGTTTCACCGATGAAATGGGATTGGAATCAATGATCGAAGATTGCACGGCGATTATTCTGGCGGGCGGCAACTCGCAACGCATGGGGCGCGACAAGGCAAACCTGTTGCTGGGCGAGCAAACGCTGTTACAGCGTGTGACCGCGACCATGCAGCAAGTGTTTCCTCGCGTCATCGTCAGCGTCCGCCAGCCGCGTCCCGAAATAAATTTGCCGCAAGTTTGTGACGAACCGGCCAGCGAAGGAATGTCGGCGGGTGGCGGGCCGCTGGCCGGCTTGGTCGCCAGCCTGAGTCGTGTCACTACGCCGTGGGCTTTTGTGGTGGCCTGTGATATGCCTTTCGTCGAGCCGGCAGTGGTTGAACTGCTAGGTAAGTTCCGTTCCCAATATCAGGCGGTCGTCCCTGTTGTGCAGGGCCACCCGCAACCGTTGGCAGCATTTTATGCAACCCGTTGTCTCGCTGTGATGCGTGAAAGTTTGTTGGCGCAGGATAGGAGTCTGCGTGGTGTATTGAAACAGCTGGATGTCTGCTATGTGGATCAAACCGGGATGCTGGATGCAGATCCGCAGCTGCGCAGTTTTTTTGATCTGGATACACCTCAGGATGTTGTGATGGCGTTGAATGGAGTGAAGTAATGTAATGGAATATTTATCGGTGGCGGCGGCGCAAAAATGTGTTCTTGAATCCGTATCAACGCTCAAAGTCGAATCGGTCAGGCTGGAGCGTTCATTAGGGCGAGTGCTGGCTGAAGAGATACGCGCCAACCGCAACCAGCCACCTTATGATGTGTCTGCGATGGATGGTTTCGCGGTGCGCAGCGCGGACTTGGCAAATGTTCCTGCGGCGCTTGAAGTCATCGAGGACATCAAGGCGGGCGACATGCCGCGTAAGACTGTTCAGGCCGGCCAGTGCGCGCGCATCATGACCGGCGCACCGGTACCAGAAGGCGCGGATGCGGTGATGCGCGTGGAAGATACTCAAACTTTATCTGAAAGCAGCGTACAAATAATTCGTGCGGTGAAACCGGGCAATGACATTCGGCGGTTGGGCGAGAACATGCGCACCGGTGAAATCGTGCTGACTGTGGGCACGGAGATCACCCCGGGCGTGATCGGCATTCTGGCAACGGTCAAACGCGCGCAAATGCAGGTGTATCGACGTCCGCGTGTGGCGATCCTGTCCACAGGCAATGAGCTGGAAGGCTTGGACGAGATATTCGACCCGAACAAAATCCCCAACTCCAACAGCTACGCGCTGATGGCGCAATTACAGGCGCTTGGTATAGAACCGGTGTTGCTCGGCATCGCGCGCGATGACCCTGATGAGCTGGCGCACTATTTGCAGCGGGGTCTGGAATTCGATGTGCTGCTGGTCTCGGGCGGCAGTTCGGTGGGCGTGCATGATTACGTCCGTCCGACCATCGAAGCCTTGGGAGTGCAAATGCGCTTCTGGCGCGTGGCGATTCGTCCCGGACATCCGCTTGCATTCGGCACCACCGCAAAAAGTATCGTGTTCGGCCTGCCGGGCAATCCGGTATCCAGCATGGTGTGCTTCGAGCAGTTTGTCATCCCGGCCTTGCGCCGCATGATGGGGCATCAGCGCCTTTATCGGCGAACCTTACAAGCGCGTCTTGCTCACCCAGTGGCAAAGCGCCCGGGCCGTACCGAATTTATCCGGGTAGTATTGAGCCGCGATAATGATGGCGGCTATGTGGCGATTTCCACCGGCACACAGAGCAGCGGGGTGTCTCTATCCATGGCCAAGGCAGATGGCTTGCTGGTGGTGCCCGCCGCCAGTAACGGACTGGCAGCGGGCGAACAGGTGACCGTGCAATTGCTGGACGGTACGGTGTTTCAGGATGAGGTAGGGTTTAGTGAATGAATATGAGCGTTGCACGTATCGGCATCTTGACGATTTCCGACCGCGCCAGCCGCGGCGAATACGAAGACAAAGGCGGCCCGGCGATACACGCTTGGTTCACGCGCGTGCTGACCAGCCCGTGGCAGGCGGTCGCCAGAGTGATACCCGATGAACAGCCGCAAATCGAAGCGGCGCTGCGCGAGTTGTGCGATGTGGAGAATTGCTGTTTGATCGTCACCACCGGCGGCACCGGGCCGGCATTGCGCGATGTCACGCCGGAAGCCACCGAAGCGGTGTGCAGCAAGATGATGCCGGGCTTCGGCGAATTGATGCGCACCGCTTCGCTGAAATTCGTGCCCACCGCGATTCTGTCGCGCCAGACCGCCGGGATACGCGGCAAAAGTCTGATCGTCAATTTGCCCGGCAAGCCTTCGGCGATCGAAGACTGCCTGAATGCCGTGTTTCCGGCCATCCCGTATTGCATCGACCTGATAGCAGGCGCGTATCTGGAATCCGATCCCGAACAATGCAAGGCTTTTCGCCCCGCGCACGCCAAACCAAAGTAAAGGGAACCTCTAAATATCTGCCGAGTGCCGATAACAGACATTCGTACCTCTACTTCGCGACGTTCGCAGATCATTGCTTGCATCCTGAGATAACCAGCGACTAGGCTGTCGTTTCTTGACAGCCTAGTCGAATGGCTAGTGGTTCTATCAATGCCTGGTTTTCCCCTGCTCCAGTTGAGGGTTAAAGCCTCCGCAGATTGCCTCTCGGTTTGTATAGCTGATACCATACAGTTCGCGCACGGCCTTAATTAAGTGCGTGACATTAAAGAATTAGGTAATTAGGGCGAAACGTAACCAAAATAGATCTTCAGGAAGAGCTTGAAAATATTTTCCTGACGATGATTGTAACGGTATTCAATTTCTTTCAGATACATGGGAAAGTGATACCTCGATACGCCCCGATAGTTGTACAGAATATGTTTAGCATAACTCCAAA
>ODAK010006072.1_pt1 | contig 12214 bp, 12 predicted proteins | sample 1539591 | NCBI WGS metagenome assembly ODAK01 (sample SAMEA3539303, study PRJEB22396) | soil metagenome | biome: tundra; feature: field; material: soil | place: USA | collected 2010-05 | depth 0.15 m | reverse complement strand
TGGCGGTCGTGCAGAACGGGCCACCCGGAACCTTCGTGACGTTTGTCGATGGTCGCAGCGTACCCCTCCCGACCGATCAGATCGTCCTTGCACAGGACGAAGGCGGCGCCGCTCGGGTGGGCTTCGGCGGCATGCGCTTCGAGGGCATCCACAAGGGCCTGCTCACCTTCCGTCGGGTTCGAGACCTCGTCGCCGAACACGAGCTGTCCCCCGAACGCGGCCGTCGCATGACGCTGGCTCCGAGAATGATCGCGGCCGTATTCATGGAAGGACGGCTGGCCTGGGGAAGGCCGCTGGCGGGCTGAGCCGAGGTAGCGCGCCGGAGGGTTGACTCGTTGTCAGCGAAAGGCCACAGCGATCGCGGGATCGTGGAATTGCTCGTAGCAGCACACCCGTCCTTCGGGCGCGCACGCGCCAGAGATGCTCGACTCAGAGCCAGCCGAGAGCTCCCCTGCGAGATTTGTCGACCCTCGCCGCAACAAACGCCCGAGCTCGCCAATACCTCTGCGATTTCCGGCGTGTTGCGTTTGCGCGACCCACTGTCTGAAATGTCATGATTTGCGGCTGTTCTGGATCCCCGGGCAGGTCAATGGATAGGTGTACCGGCGAGTGCGAGACGGTGAACGATGGACTTGAGCATAGCGAGCAGTGCCGCCCACTCTTCGCTCGTCAGGTGTCCAAACGTCTCGACATCGTTCTGGTCGGCCAGTCCCGCCAGTTTCGGCACGAGTCTTCGGCCGCCCGGCTTGAGGCTGACTACCTGCGCGCGACCATCGAGGCTATCGCTCCGTTGTTCGACCAGCGCCTTCACCGCAAGACGCTGTTGGCCCGCGCGGTGGCCGGAGAATCGGGCGTCCCCTTCTTCTCTATCAGCGCCTCGGAATTCATCGAAAAGCACGAGACGCTGGAACGTGAAGAGCTGGCCACCATTCTTGGGACGGCCGCCGGCGAGATCTCCGCGCGCGCCTAGTTAGAGCGAGTGACTTTCACGATCGCTCGCCGAATGCTATCAGACAATTTTCAGACGGCGAAATACCGGAGTCTTTGCCAAGTCCAATAGCAAGCAAAATGCCAGCGTCACCACCATGAGAACCACGACTACAGTAATCGGAAGTGGCTTCATCAGAATCCCCTTTGTGGCGAGTGTCGAGATGATTAGCAGATCGATGGCGGATCCAACCATCAACCAAGTACTCGGGCGTGAGCTCCAGAGGTGCCTCCGCTCTCGGACGACGTAGAGGATGGCCTGTCCACTAAAGACCAACGTCACAATAGACAGTGTCTGTAGCGTTTCAACGCCAAAGCCTAGGGAATACTTACCAACCGCTAGAACACTGGTGCAAAAGACTAGGTCGAAAAAGCCGAGAAAGAGGCCCGCAGCGGTAATGCTGCCGACATGCCAGACATTGGGCTCCGGCGACGCTCGCACATTGTCCGTCGTCGCCAGCATGGAGAGGAAGTCGCCGGTAATCATGGCGATCACCAGTAACAGTGGCGTGAGCACGGCGTGCCCGGTGATGAGAATTCCGGCCAACAAGAACAGCGCCCCCAAGAACTTGTGAGTCACGGATTTCAGGATATAGGTCAGGATGCGCTGGAAGATGATTCGCCCTTCCCTCACCGACGCCACGATTCCGCCCAGTCCCGCCTCGGTCAGCACGATACCCGCGGCGGACTTGGCAACATCAGTGGCCGTCGATACGGCAATCCCCATTTGCGCCTGGCGGAGCGCCGGAGCGTCGTTGGCGCCATCACCGCACATTCCCACGGTGTGGCCGGTCTTTTGAAATTCTTTAACCAGGCGATACTTGTCCTCCGGAAGAACGCCAGCGAAGACCGCGAAGCTATCCGGCCGGACCCCGTCGAGATTCGCGCCGACCGGGCAGACTTCTCCGTCCAAACCCACTGCGTGGGCAACGATAGCTGCCGTCGCTGGGGCATCGCCGGTGACCATGATGGTGCGCACGCCGAGCGCCCGCAGCTCTGTGATGAGACCCGCGGAATCCTTTCGCGGAGGATCGCTGAGTGCGATGAAGCCGGCCAAGCGCATCGCCTTCTCAGGCCCGGCAGCAACGGCCAAAACTCGAAAGCCCTTCTTCTCAAGCTCGTCCGCAACATCGGCGGCCTTGTCGGGCGTCTGGGCTAGATTCTTGACGACACTGAAGGCGCCTTTGACGATCTTGACTGAAGCGCCGTCCGCACCGGTAGCCGATGCCTCGGACATCTTGCTAGATGGATCGAAGGGGACAAAGCGGACGAGTTGCGGCAAATCGTCTGCACGTCGGGCCAAAGCGGAAAGTCGGATTGCCGCATCTACGGAATCCTGCCCACCATCCGAGCTTGCCAGCGCAGCCAGTCCAACGACATGCGCGTCATCGAACCCGTCCATACTGTGGATGGTCGTAACCTTCAACTCGTTTTGCGTCAACGTGCCGGTCTTGTCGACGCAAAGCACATCCGCCGTGGCCGCTTCGTCTACAGCCGAAAGTCGAGTCGGAAGGACGCCTGTCTTGGCGAGCGCCTTGGCGCCGATCGCGGCTGCGAGGGTGAATGTCACCGGCAGCGCAACTGGAATGGAGGTCAGCACCGCGGTCAAGAGCAAGGGGACCATCTCCCGTGGTGGCATTCGATGGATTACGGCATAAGTCACGAGCAACGCAATAATAGCGATGTTGAACAGAGCGATATTGCGTACAATCCGGAACACAACCTTCTGTTGCGTGCTCACCGCGTGAGCGGTGCGAATGAGCTCCGTAGTCCGCCCGAACTTGGTTCGCGCCCCGGTCGCGGTGACCTCGGCGACAGCTTCACCTCGCCGCACCAGTGCTCCGGCGTAGGTCTGCCGGCCTGGACCCGCTTCAATGGGCACCGATTCGCCGGTGAGCATGGACTGGTCGATGAGAACGGAGCCCTCTACAAGGCGAACGTCCGCGGCGACGACTCCGCCCAGCGACAACTTCACGACGTCACCGACCACGAGATTTGTCGCTGGGACGATGATCCAGAGTCCGTCTCGGCGTACCGACGCAGAAAGAGCGAGTCGCGACCTGAGGGCGGTGAGAGTCGCCTGCGCGCGGCTTTCCTGAAAGAAGCCGAGTGCTGCGTTGAATACTAGGAGAACCGCGATGACTGACGCCTCGACATAGTTGTGGAGACCGACCTCGAGAAGAATAACGGCTTCCAGCAGCCAAGGAACCGGTGCCGAGAATTTTCCGAGCGCGCTACGAACAAGATGGGCTGAAGCGTCGGGAATGGAATTCGGCCCCAGCTGGTGCAGTCGGCCAATTGCTTCACTGCTGGTCAGCCCCGCAGTCGTGTCAGTTCCATTGCTTGCCATCAGCGTGCTGGCTCCTAACGATTTCAGCCTCGGGCTAACCACCGCGCAAGCGACGTGCCCCCTTAGATTGGTCTCCGCTACAGCTGCAGAATTCGGGCCACCGCAGGGCGCGACTTGCTTCATAGCGCTATCTCGACCCAGCCGGCTGCTAGCCTCGTCCTGTAGGCACGCATGGATTCCGTCCGTACGTGCGCCATCAACATGCCAATGTTCTGCAGGTACGCCCCCAGCATCGGAGGCAGAGCCTCGCGTCCAAGGTCAGCCGGAACCAATCTTACACATTACGGCCTTCTCTCAGTGAAGATTGACGAAAACTTTGCCTGCCTCGGACCTGCGTTTGGAGGAGCGTTGTCATCGCGGGATTCCTTTCGGTGCTGGTTGGAACCGACAGTTCAAATCAGAGGGGGCGAACGCCGCTGTGCTGCAACGCTGCGACGGTGGCGCGGACGCCGTCCGCGTAGGGCGTGCCGGCGAAGCCGAACTCTTTGGCGAACTTGCCCGAGTCGAAGAGGTACGGCGAATCGCTCTGATACAACATCTCGTACGACTCCGCGACCAGCGGATTGAACCAACCTGCAATCCGGACCATGAACCTGCGAAGAATGCGATAGTGCGGCGGCACGCCGAATTCCCTCGCGGCCATGGCGATTAGCTCCTTCCCGGTGGGTGGGTTGGGAGTGGTGGGAAGGTGCCAGGTCTGGTTCCAGGCTGAAGGCCGTCCGGAGAGATCGACGAGGCCTCGGGCCGCATCCGGCGTGAAGGTCAAGGAGTGGGGAACGGAATCGTTGACCAGCCACGAGGGCTTTTTCCTCTTCGAGAGCGGCTCGAACACAAGAACATTCGGTACGGCATTGCCGGCGTGCGGGCCGTAGAAGTCTGCGGAGCGGGCGATAAGGCCGCTGAGCGCCCCTGACTTCCATTCGTCGACCAGCAAGGTTGCGAGCTTTGCGCGGATTTCGCCCTTGACGCTGCACGGGTTGAAGGCTGTCTCTTCGGTCATCGGGCCCGTGACCCTGCCGTACATGTAGACGTTGTCGAAGAAGACCAGCTTGGCCCTGGCGCGCTTGCAGGCCTCGATGGTGTTGCTCATCACGCGCGGCCACTCTTCGCGCCAGACTCTGTGGTCGTACCTCAGTCCAGCAAGGAGGTACACGAGGCGGGAGCCGGCGACCGCGCGAATAGTCTGGTCACGGTCTGTCAAATCGGCAGCCACTGTCTCGCTCGCCCCCGGCATACCGCGCGGATTCCGGCCGACCAAACGGAACGGCTTGTTGCTGGCAGCAAGTAGCTTCGCCAGCTCGTCGCTGATGGCGCCACCCGCTCCAAGAATTGAGATCATCTCATTCTCTTTCCAAGTTTGTGCGACCCATCTGGGAAAATAGTTTGCGGACACTCCAGCGGGGCGCAGGTAGCGGTCACGACACAGACACTTCGAAGACTCATCCGCTGCGTCCGATGCATAGATTAGGCCGGCTGAAGGATCTGCTGCCCGGCGGCGCCCGCGCGGAGGGTCCGGGTGACAGTCACCGTTACGCGAGCGATACGACGTATCCGACGGGAACCTTTCCTTGCCAGGTGAAATGCCTGGAGCCCGCCTGGGTATCAGTCGAATTGAAGCGAAGAGCCGTTCATTTTGACTTCGAAAGGGAGTGGCAAGCGCTATCGGGCTGCCAGTCGCAGGACCAAGCCATAGATACTCATCGTGGCACAGAAGCTGCTTTAACGCCTGGCCGAGGGTCAATGCGGAGCCCGCAACCCCGTCGGGCGCATCGAGAGGAGAACGTCATGTCCAATGTAGTCGTTCGCAGAAATGGTGGAGAGTCAGCTCGAGGTCCAAATGAAGGGCAGCAGATCCAGTGGGTGCACTGGGATCCATTTCGCCAAATGGCTCCCTACCTAACCGGAGAGGAGCACCAAGCGCCCCTAGCACCGGACTTTGAAATCAAGGAAACCAAGGATGGCTTCGTATTCAAGGCCGACGTGCCCGGGGTGAAGGAGAAGGATCTGGAAATCACCATGACCGGCAATCGGCTCTCTATCAGCGGCAAGCGCGAAGCGGAGAAAGAGGATAGCGGCGATAGCTACTATGCCCGGGAATGCTCCTACGGCTCGTTTACGCGGGTATTCACACTGCCAGAAGGAACCGATGGGAACGACAATATTCGCGCCGAGCTCGCGCAGGGCGTCCTTACGCTACACCTGCCGAAACGGCCAGAATTGCAGCCGAAGCGTATCGAGGTGAAGGTCGGCGACAGACCGAAGTCCTAGTCTTTGTCCCCGTGCGGCGGCACACACTCATAACCATTGCCGCCGCAATGGGGGCCTATTCGGGTGCGATGGAATGCGCATCTCGGACTCGTATTTGCCATTTCTCGCTCCGGCTTTGCAGGTCATCTGTCGGCAGGTCCGCGTTTCCCCGGAGATCGCGCACACAACCGGCATCAACGTCCGGCGCTTGAATCTCTTCTTCGTGCTCGTCTTTGCGCTGACCATTGCGCTTGGCCTGCGCTACCTCGGAGTCCTTCTCGTCGGCTCGCTCGTCATCATTTCCGCAGCCACCGCCAAGCGTCTCGCCCACAGCCTGCGAGGCATGCTCGTCATCTCTGTGGCGGCCTCGATTGCCGCCACCACCCACGGCACGTGGCTATCTCTCGCGCTACACCGGGCGCCCGAACCGAATATTGTCCTCGTCGCGGCAGGATTCTTCCTGCTGAGCCTGCTGCGCCGCTCGGAGACGTAGCCGTCAACGCCCACGTGGAACGATATCCACGCGAACGACCACCGGAGATTTACTTCGCGGAAAATGCTCCGTCTCGCGCACCAGTTACTCGACGCCAGCGCCGTTGATCGCCGGGTCGATAGCCACGCTCCAGAGGTCCTCGGCCTATTTCCCGAGGCCGATTTCTTTCATGAACTCTTGGTTGTCCCAGAACAGGTACTCCTCGTCCATGACACCGTCCTTCCAGTGGCCGATAGTTGCCATTCTAATCTTGTAAGCCTTTCCGGTGGGGTCGAGGCTGTTGCCCTCCGCGATGGGCATGGGCTTGGTGAACGTTCCTTCCATGACACCAATGACCGAAGTCCATTCTCCTTGGCCAAGCTTGACCGGATGCTCTTTGATCCTCGTGTCGGGCGCCCAAACGAACATCGCCTTCAAGTCATCAATGTGCTTGTCGAGGCCTTTTGCGGCGTGGCCATCGGGCCAGTGGACGAGGATGTCATGTGAGTGGCTGCGGTGAAGCTCGGTCCACTTTTGATTTGTGAACACGTTGTAGTCGAGGTCATCGAAGTTCGCCAAGTGCTCAGCAACTAGCTTCAGTTCCTCGTCGTGCTGGTTTGTCGCGGCGGCGGTAGGGCGGCAAGATGCCGCCAGGCTGAGGGCAAATGCGAAAACCATGGTGTGTTGATGGGTCGTTGTCATGGAGCGGTTCCTTCGGGTGGGGACGGATCATTTCGACAGGTCAAAACAGCGCGTGACAATGCACAATGCGTGCCGCCACGATCCTGGGATACCCGACGCACCCCAAAGCCATTTCCGCCTATCACTTGGACGGTATTGAAACGCCACTTTGACGGAATTAGCAGCCCGCTCCAAGCTAGCAGGCAATCAACGGGTGGCACGAATGCTGCTGTGAGCGAGAAGGTAAGGCGGCTCACCGCCGTAATCCCCTGTCGGAGAGGAACCAGAAGTGACAAGGAAATCCGCGGATACCATATACAAGGCAGCGACGAGGCCATCGGACACATCCAAGACTGCATTGTCGCCGATGAGACATGGGAGGTTCGCTATCTGGTCGTTGACGCCAGCAACTGGTGGCTGGGCAAGAGCGTGCTAATTGCGCCACACTGGGCCACCCGCATCAGTTGGAACGAGATGAAGGTCTTCGTGGATCTCACCCGACAGAAGGTCAAAGACAGCCCCGAATGGAATGCCGAAACTGCCATCAATCGCGAGTACGAAACGCGTCTCTATGACTACGACGGCCGACCTGCGGACTGGACACCTGGCGGATTCGCGGAAAGTGCGCGACCAGAATTGCGATAGGCCATCACCGGTAGTGATGTCACTTGGGTTAGGGTCGGCGACGAGTCATGATTCGTCGCCGCCGAGCTCCGGTCCAACGCTGAGCGGAGAAGGCAACTATCCCGGGCCCGGGGCGTTGACGCCGTGAAAGTAATGGCGCACGTGAGCGGCCAACTGTCGGTCCGTAGGATGGTCAGCGCTCTCGATACCGACGATTCTCCGTTCCAGCGTAGAATCGTGCTTCTGCGCGTATCGGAGAAAGTGCAACTTCGTCATAGATGGTCCAAGCAGTAGGATCTCTTCTGCGCCCTCAAGCGCGGCGACCACCTCGTGAAAAAATCGGGGCTCGTCATCTGGATGATTGCGCGTTCGCGTCTCCATGTCCTTGGGATGACGATGGATGTGGTTGTTGGGCGCTTGAACCGTCGTTTCGGCAAAGGTCGCCTTAGAGATGTGAAACACTCTCGCCTCATCGTGGTCGATCCACACCGCTAGTTTACGCATGAGTCTTTTCTAGCATGACTACCGAGAGAAGCCCGTCTCAGATGGCGTTCGTTGAGCAATAGCAACGCGCATCGGCCAGACAACTGGAACGGGCTCAGAAGGGAAGTCTCTACGGGCACGAGACCCATCCATATTGATGGTTGCCACACATCACATTGGTCGACCGGGCCAGGCCTCGAACCTTCCTCCGTTACACATTCGTGAGGTTGCTAGCCTCTGGAGGGCGCCGCAACATCTTGGACGCGGTCGAAAAGCGTCTGGATGGCTTGCAGAGTGCTGCTCTTCTACCGAAAAGCGGCGCGCCGAATGAACCGGTGTCCAAGCCGACGAAGCGCAGAAGGTCGGCTCGGGTGCAAGGTTTCTTTAGACTGTGAAAGTCGCCTGCGCGACGAGGCTGGACGGCATGGGCATCACCGAAAGGCCTTGATGAGCGTGGCAACCTGGGTTCGAATGGATTTGTCGTGTGATGATATGGGCGGAATCTTGCGGTCAATGCCGAGCAACTCATAGACGGCCATCTGGGCGGCGCGCACGGAGTACTTGACGGTAAATACGACATCATTCGAAATCTCGACGAACTGACTGATGAACGTCAGGTTCTTCGATTCGCGAGGGACCGGCAACGGTCGATCCTGGTTGGTGCGAGGCATGAACATGCTGGTGATGTAGGGCATTCTGCAGGGAATGCAGTTGGCCAAGTCCACCGTTTCCAGATCGAATCGCAGGTGTCCGCAGAGCTCTTGCAGAATCTCTGCGCCGTTGCATTCGGACATTGGCTTGGCAACAAAATTGCTCTACCCAGCACGACGACCACCGTCGCGCGCGCATCCATGCCGATGCCACGTGCGAGACTGGAAGGCGCGATCCACTGTTCCACATCAGCGCGCACCACGAATCCGATCACGAGTGACACCGACACGACCGCGACGAACCCGATCGCCACCGGCAAGGCTTGCCAGCTCGCGCGGGTACGGTGCTCGACTTGGCCACGCCCCGTCTGGGCGACGAGGCCTGCTACCGCGAGCGGCATGACCTGGATCGCGACGTCAAGGTCATCATGCGCAGCGGGTACAACGAACAGGAAGTCATCGGCCACTTCGTCGGCTGGCCGGCTTCGTCCAGAAGCCCTACAAGAGCGCCGATCTCATCGGCATGGTCAGGAAAGTGCTCACCCCGTCGAGCCGGTGAAGCAGCGAATATCCACGTGCAGGCCAAGCTCCGGCCATCCGAGGTGCGCGACCAACTCGGTCACCATCCCATGTGATAGGACTGCTCGGTGATTCAACAAAAGGCTTCCCTTTTGCTGGCACTCGGCGCTTCGGCTTGCGTTACCGCATCCGTCGCGCGAGAACCGGCGCACACCATGACCGACGACAGCCGCACCGGCAGTCTGCTCTCCGCCCTGTTCACCGATGCGAAGGCCGGGCTGGTCCTGCCCTACCGTCTGTTCGTTCCCGCAGCGTGCAGCGCTGGCGCGCCATGCGGGCTGTTGCTGTTTCTGCATGGAGCAGGCGAGCGCGGCAAGGACAACCAAGCCCAGCTCGGGAACGACGCGGTTGCGTTCGTCGATCCGGCAGCGCAGGCAGAGAACCCGACCATCGTGGTCTACCCGCAGTGTCCCGAGGGAATGCAGTGGGTGGACAGCGACTGGAACAAGGGGACCTATTCGCTCGCGGCCACGCCAATCAGCAAGCCCCTGACTGCCGTCCTCGCGCTCTTGGCATGGCTGCAGTCGCAACATCCCGTGGATCCGACTCGCGTCCTCGTCACAGGCCTCTCGATGGGCGGCTATGGAACCTGGGATATCGTGGCTCGCCAGCCGACGCTGTTCGCTGGGGCGCTTGCCCTTTGTGGCGGCGGGGATCCTGCGCAGGCTGCGACGATGCGCGATCTTCCGATCTGGGCCTTCCATGGCGATCAGGATCCAGCGGTCCAGGTGCGTGGCTCGCGCAACATGGTCTCCGCCCTTCGCGCAGTCGGGGCCAGCCCGCGCTACACGGAAATCGCCGGCCACGGCCACGACATCTGGACGGTCGCCTATCGCGATCCAGCGGTCGTCCGCTGGCTGCTTTCGCAAAAGCGGGTTCCGCAGTAACAGCGTCGAGCCAGAGGGCCGGCCAACAACTTCAAGGTACCGCGCCTGCAACTCGGACACGTCGAGCCTGGTCAGCTTCTCCGGACCGGGACCAGTTGCCTTGGTGGCGACCGTTATAGCTGCCTTCGCGCCGGGGCTGATTGACTCGACACCCGACCTGCTAGGCGAGAAGCGGCCACGTTGACCTGGCCCGATGCCGGTCGACTTAGGCAAGCACGGCAGCTTGCGTCGCCCAAAACAGGAGCTACGATCCCGACCGTGTCAACCATCGGAATCATTGGAGCAGGGCAAATCGGAAGTCAGGTCGCGCTGGCCGCGGCCAAACGCTAGCGGTCGGATTGCCACGTCCGCGAGCGCCGAAAACCAAGCAAACCATGAGTGACAATCTCGACGCCATCACCGGTTTATTCAAAGCCCACGGACCAGGGAAGATCCTGGTTGTTACAGGCGCGGGCATCAGCCTGGCCAGCGGGATTCCCACCTTTCGTGGTCAAGATCCTGGAGCCATCTGGAAGAAGGACGTTACCGAGCTGGGCACATTCCGCTACTTCAGCCAAGATCCGGTGGGTTCGTGGCGATGGTACCTCTCTCGCTTCGCGAAGACCGTCGGCGCGAGGCCAAATCCGGCCCACACTGCCTTGGTCAGCCTGGAAAACTTCTGTGAACGCCAGGGTGGCGAACTCCTGCTAATCACCCAGAACATCGACGGCCTTCACCGCCAAGCCGGGTCGCGCAATATGATCGAGGTACATGGCCGTGCTGATCGCGTCCGCTGCCCTCGCCCAGGTTGCCTCAATGGCGCGCCATCCGGGTCCTTGCCGCGGACTGATTTCGACCTGGAGAGATTCCTGGCCGCACCCTCGCCCGCCACGCTGCCTCGCTGTCCTCACTGCCAAACGGTCATGCGGCAACATGTGCTGTGGTTCGATGAGTTCTACGACAGCCACGACGACTACCAATGGTCGCGCGTGCTCGATTCCGCCGAACGTAGCGATGCTGTCCTCTTCATTGGGACCTCATTTTCGGTTGGGGTCACCGACCTGATCCTCAGCGCTGCACGCGAGCGTGGCAGGCCCATCCTTTCCGTTGATCCAGCAACAGCCACGTTCCAGCCCGGCGTCGAATCGTTGTGCGCGCGCGCCGAAGAGCTTCTGCCCGCAGCCTGCGAGGCTCTCCGGGTGGCCTGAGGAGGTCGCCGCCGAGCGACCGGCGTCCAGCGACATCAACCAGCGAGGGCGGCTGATCACCGGCACACCCTGGAATGGCTTCCTCTTCTTCGCCCTCCAACGCCGCACGCGCGCCTGCCACCCCGAGGAGGCACGCGGATGAGCAAGCGCCGACAAAACATGACCACAACTAGCTTTCCGACATGCCCGACGTCAACGACGCCGCCAAGCTGGGAAGCGGCAAGGAGATGCAGGAACGGCTGCCCAACCTAGAAAACGCTGGCCTATTCTCCCCTGCCACATTTCCGCTGTCACAGATCACAGACGAACAAGGTAACCAACAAGGGCGTACGGCGAAAGGTGATCCGGGGCACACCGGGGAATCGTTCATCATGCATGTTGCTGCATCAAAGACCGATTTGGCAGAGACTGGTGCCAGTCGGGCAGGATCCAATTTCCACCACCCAATCTTCACCTAACCTGGGGGGACCTCATGCGTTCTGGAACGCTAGCACTAGGATTGTTGTTCGTTAGCACAAGCTGCACCAAAGAGACTACGATTCCGACCGACCAAACCGACACGGGCAGTAACCCGGCCGGCACCACGAGCTCGACCCGTTCGACGAGCGTCGCCGGCTGTCCAGAGTACCCGGACTCGCCCGAGCTTGCGCGTGCCTGCATGTTCGACTCCAACGGCAAGACCTACGCCGAGGACGGGACCGTTTACGTGCTACCGGCCGCGCCGCCTTATGGCGCGGTCTTCGCCTTCCAACCGGGTTACTTTCCTCTGGCCGAAGACGCGATCAGCGTTGGCCCTGCTGCCGGCGTACGTGCGTACGCGGCTCCCTACGATGTCCAGAGCAGAACTCAATGTTGCTCGGAGGACAACGAGGCGAACCGCATCCCTGCCGAGACAGTGCTCGACGACAACGGCGTGCTGACTATCTCGGTGACGAACGCCGAGCCGCAGGGCGACCAGATAGCGATCATCCTCGATTACGGCGGACTGTACCGCCAACGCCTAACGCCGGCCAATGGTGGACCATGCGACCTGCCCAGCCAGGACGCATGCTCGTATGCGCCAACCA
>ODAK010006070.1_pt1 | contig 12215 bp, 15 predicted proteins | sample 1539591 | NCBI WGS metagenome assembly ODAK01 (sample SAMEA3539303, study PRJEB22396) | soil metagenome | biome: tundra; feature: field; material: soil | place: USA | collected 2010-05 | depth 0.15 m | reverse complement strand
CCCCTGCGCCCCAGGGGTCCACCGCGGTCGTGACCAGAGCCCGGTCCACGTCGCGGTGGGCAATTGACACGCGCCGCGGTGCCAGTCACAGTTTGCGCATGGCCTCACAGACCAAGCCTGTAGCTGACTGGACGCGCGACTTCGACGTCATGGACGCGGGCTACGTCGAGGATCCCTTTCCCATCTGGGACGATCTCCGCCAGACGTGCCCGATCGCCCGGACGGAGCGCCGCACTGGGGCGTGGCTGCTCACCACCTACGCGGACGTGACCGCCGCGGCGCACGACATCAAGCGCTTCAGCTCCCTCGAGGTCGGCGTCATCGACAACGGCGAGGTGATCGCCGAGGAGGACAACGACACGCCCTATGGGCTCCCGCCGATCTCCGCGGATCCGCCGCTGCACACCTGGACGCGCCGGCTGCTCCTCCCCTGGTTCTCGCACTCGCGTGTCGCCACCTACGAGGGGATGACTCGAGACCTGGCCAACCGCCTGATCGACAGCTTCATCGCTCAAGGCTCGGCGGATGCCGCCGCGGACTACGCCCAGCAGATTCCCGTGCGCGTCATCGCGAAGGTCCTCGGCGTCCCTGAGGACCTCGCGGACTCGTTCACCGGATGGGTGCGCGACCTGCTCGAGTTCGCAGACGACCCAGAGCGCGTCCGACGAGGACAAGAGGGGCTCGGCAACTACCTCATCGCCGAGATCGCGGCGCGTCGCGAGGATCCGAAGGACGACCTCATCAGCGAGCTGATCGGGCTCACCCACGAGGGCGAGCCGCTCGAAGACGGCCTCATCCTCGGGATGGTCGCGCTTGTTCTCATCGCGGGCATCGACACCACCTGGAGCGCGATCGGCGCCTCTCTCTGGCACCTCGCCGCGCATCCGGTGGACGCCGAGCGACTCGTTCGCGAGCCCACGCTCATGAGCACGGCGGTCGAGGAGTTCCTGCGTGCGTACGCACCGGTCACCATGGCCCGAGTGGTCACCGACGACACCGAGTTCAAGGGCTGTCCGATGCGAAAGGGCGACAAGGTGCTGATGAACTTCCCGGCGGCCAATCGTGATCCCGCTGCGTTCGAGCGTGCCGACGAGGTGGTGCTCGATCGGGCCATCAACAGGCACGTGGCATTCGGCTCGGGCATCCATCGATGCGCCGGCTCGAACCTCGCGCGGATGGAGCTCCACGTCGCCGTCGAAGAGTGGCTCCGACGGATCCCCACGTTCCGAGTCGATCAGGACGCGCAGATCACCTGGGCAGGCGGACAGGTGCGCGGGCCACGGCTCCTCCCCGTCAGCTTCCCTTAGACCCGTCGTCCGCCGCCGTCGATCTGCAGGCGGGGGAACCGGCCTCGTCTCGACGGCGTGCCGCCCTCAGTGCGACGCCTCGCCTCGGCTCGGGACGAACGCCGCGATGATCAGGCCCAGCCCTATGCCCGCCAGGACGCCGACGGGCGCAAAGCCGCCGCTCGTCGCGTTGCCCGAGGCTGCGAGATGGATCTCTCCAGAGACCCCACCGCCGAGGAGGGCCCCGCCGAGCAGTGCGGAGATCACGCGCGATTCCGTCATGGCCGACGAGTTCACCCTCTTTTGAGGATGACCGACAGCGGGGTCGAAGGGGCTGGCGCAGCGATCGTGATCGCGCGTCCCCACTCGCCCCACGTGATCGTCTCTAAGATCTTGCCGCTGATCACTCGGAACTCAACGGGCAGCGTGGTCCCCGCAGCAGTGACGTAGAACGTGGCGGTCGCCGTCACGGTGCCGCTCGCCGACTTCACGGTGCCGTTGATCGGGATGACCCGCACGCCGCGCAGCGTCGTGCCCGAGCCCTCCGTCAGCGGTCCCTGCAGGTTGATGTGTCCGAAGTCCGACGACAGCGTCACCGACGTGCTCGTTGTCTTGTAAGCCTTGCTCGTCGAGGCGACCGAGATCCAGTGGCCCGCGATCGAGGCCGGATGCTTGGTCGGCAGGTGGTAGTAGTTGGTGATGGTCTTCACGTCGCCTCGCAGGTAGACCGTGTGGTCCACAAGGATCGTGGTCGAATGGGCGCCGTCGCTCACGATGTACTGACGGCCAGAGGTCGTCCCGATGACGTTGTTCTCCGAGAACGAGTGGCCTGGCTCTGAGGCGCTGAGCACTTCGTGCACCCAACCGCCGGCGATGGCGTTCTTCAATGCCGTCGAGAGGAGCTTGGACGCAGAGTTCGAGCCCGAGGCAGGTCCTGGCCCAGATCCGCAAGCAGCGAGGGCCGCGCTGGACGATACGAGCAGCGCTGCGCCCGCGACAGAGAAGCTCACTCGGCGCAATGGTCGTTGCATCAGCTGAGACTACCTCCCGCGTCGATCAGATCCTCGGCTGAGACTGACGCCGCGACGAAGCGCGATCCTGTCGGGAGGCCAGCGGTGATCGCGTACAAGTTGGCACGCGTCCACTTCCAAAGTGCGTCCGCGAGCCCCGTGCAAGATTGGCGCTCGCATCGCTTTGCGAGGTGATCTCAGCCGGCTGCGACAAGTTCTCGCTCCTCGTCCGCTGTCAGCCAGTGCTCGGGCCAGGGGCGATCGCCCCACCACGACACGACGTCGTCGACGCTCTCGTCCAGCGAACGCAGCACGAGCCCGTTGTCGAGGGCGAGCGAGGGATCCATCGCAAGTACGGTCTCTCCCGTCGGGCCGCTCCACAGCGGGAACTTCCCGGCGAGCTCTTGTGCGAGCCTCTCGGGAGCCACCTCGACCACCGTGGTTCCCGCAGGTCCCACGTGGCGAGCGACCTGCTCGATCACGTCGACGAATCTCGCGGCGGGCCACGGCCCTGCGGCCGTGAACGCGCCGCGACGCCCTTGGGCGACGAGCGCCACCGTGAACACGCCGAGATCGCGAGCGTCGATGTACTGCAGCGCGACGTCCCTCGGACCGGGCGCAGCGATGGCACCGCCGCGCCGGCATCGCTCCACCCAGTAGGGGAAGCGCAACGTCGCGTCGTGCGAGCCGATGACGAAGGTCGGCCGCACGATCGCGGTGCCGTCGCCGAAGCGTGCGACCGCCTCGCGCTCGCACGCGGCCTTCAGCGGACCGTAGGTCTCAGCGGTGATTGGTGCGTCTTCGTCGGCGGCGCCCTCAGGCCAAAGCGTTGCGGTCGCCTCGGTGGCCCCGACGTCGGGCGGGTCCTCATAGGCAGACACAGAAGAGATCTGGAGGTGGTGCCCGCCGCGGTCGCCGAGCGCCTCATGCAACGCACGCACGTCGCTCGGGCGAAAGGCGATCACGTCGATGGTCGCGTCGAAGTGCCGGCCAGCGAGCGCGCTTAGGTCGCCCTGGCGATCTCCGACGAGCCGCTCGACTTGAGCGGGGAGGTCCGTGGGCGTCTGGCCTCGATTGAGCACCGTGACCTCGTGACCATCGGTCACACCGGCGAGCGCGATGGCGCGCCCGACGAACGAGGTGCCTCCGATCAGCAGGAGTCGCACTTGTCATCCTTCCGTCCAGCCCACGAGATGGCGCGACACTACGCCCCATGACCCCGCTCCCTCGCGGGGGATCAGCGAGGGGCGTCCGCGTCGTCGTCCGTCGTCGGCGTCGGCGTCGCGGGTGGTGACGCCGCGAGGAGCACCATGCGGATCGAGGTCGACGCAGCCGCGAGGCCGCCGAGCACGGCGAGCCAGAGTTTCCAGCGAGGAAGCCGGGTCCTGAACAGATGGTCGGCGGAGAGCCGCCCCGGACCGAAGACAGCGAGCAGCAGCGCGGTCGCGAGGTTCGTGAGTGCGAGCTCATAGCCGCCCTTGGCCGCGAAGGCACCCTTCGGACGATGGGTCGTCGAGGCGACCGCCATCGTCTGGGCGATCGCGATCGGACCAAGCGGGCTGAATGCACCAGCTGCGGTGAGAAGGCCGCCACTTACCTCCGCCGCGCTCGCCGTGGCCGCCATGACGATCCCAGGACGGAGCCCGATTCGCGCGAATCCCTTCGACGTGGCACTCAGTCCGGGCCCGTCGAACGCACCTACGAGCTTTTGGAGCCCATGGGCCGTCAGATAGCCGCCGAGCACGAGGCGGCTGAGCAAGAGGACCAGGTCGCGAGCAGCGCGTGTCATCGAGGGTCCCCGCATCACCAGCAGGTTACCGATCCTGCATCGAGACTCGCCCCGGCGTGCGGCGGCGCCCGCGAGGTGGCACGGGTACCCTTTCGCCGACGAGCACTGGAAGGAGAACAACGTGCCGGGATTCATCCAGATCATGGAGTTCAAGACGTCAAGGATCGACGAGGTCGAGGCGTTCGCCCAGCAGATGCAGTCGGAACGGGGCGACGCGCTGCTCTCCAACGGAGCAAGGATCACCGCGGACCGCGATCGTCCTGGCTACTACCTGATCATCATCGAGTTCGACTCCTACGAGCGGGCGATGGAGAACTCGAACGACCCAGAGACGGCCAAGTACTCACAGCGCATGGGCGAGCTCCTCGACGGACCCGTGAAGTTCTACAACTTGGACGTCCGCTCGGAGATCTGAGACTTCCCTCATTGTTGCGATGTGAGGAGCGCCGGGGCAGCCAGCGGGAAATATTCTCGGCACCCGGGGACCTCCTCTGTGCGAGCGAATGGAAGGTGGGCGCCATGACTCGGATGGGCGTCGCTGCTTGATCGGTGGGATCGCGGTCGTAGGGGTCGCTGCCAGCATGGTGGTGCCAGCTGGCGCGATGTCCACGCCGACGTCGCTCAACCTTCCCCAGTCCAACGCCTTTTCGGTCCTTGGGTACTCGTGCGGCGGCATCCAGGAGAAGTCGTACGCGACCCAGTTCGACCCCGGCACGGGCTACCCGATGGGCGACGTGCACCTGCAGACCACCTGCAACGGCAGCGGTCGCGGGGGCCGCTCGACGACCTAGACGGCATGGTCCAGCGTCACGTGGGACTTCACCGGCGCGATCGTCACTGACGCAGGGCTGACGACCGCGCCGACGGTCGACCCGGCCTTCTCGGCGACCGACGCCAACGGCAACGGCAACACGATCTACAACGCCTCGAACAACGCGTTCCTCACCCTCGGTGCGACCTACGTGCCCGCGCTGAGGCTCACCGGGCTGTCCGTCGCCATCGGCCCCTCGAGCGGCGGGACGGCAGTCAACACCTCGGGCACCGGATTCACCCTGCGTCGGTCACGATCTGCTCCGCCAAGGCGACGGCGCAGGGAACCTTCTCGTGCAAGGGCGTCATCCACGCCGCAACGGCGGGGGCAAAGGGCTTCCACACCGTCACCGCGAGGGGCGCCACCTCGCACCTCAGCGTGACGCTCAAGATCAAGCTCACGTAGTCGCTGGCCTGGCTCCGCCGAAGCTGACGTCAGCGAACCGTACGGGCGGCAGGTCAGCCCTTCTTGACCTTGAACTTGGACTTGGACTTGGTGAGCCTCGTCACCGCGCCAATCGCAGGCGCTACGGCGAGCCAGAGTCCGATCGTGGCAACCATCGAGGTCACGTAGCCGAACGGGAGGATGCCCACGTCCTTTGCGAGCACCCCAGCGAAGAGCATGAGCACCCATGCACTCACGAAGAACATCGGGCCAGCCGCGGCAAGCTTGAAGAAGTCCCTCATGCGTTACCTCCCTCGGCTGCGGCTCATCTTGGTCGGTCGACCCCGGGCCCCCAAGGATCATCACGTCGACAGGTCTCTACATCGTCTGGGTCAGGCCGCCATCGACCACGAACTCGGCCCCCGTGACCGCCGACGCCAGCGGCGACGTCACGAAGCAGATGCAGCTCGCGATCTCTTCGGGGGTGAGGAAGCGCCCGAGGGGCGTCGCTGCCGCCGTCGCCTCGGCGATCGCCGCTGGCACGCCCTCTCCCAACGCCGAGATCTGGCTCGCGATGCCATCGGACCCGAGCCACATGGGAGTCGCCGTCAAGCCCGGCGAGACGGTCACGACACGGATGCCCTGGCCCGCGTACTCGACCGCGACCGACTTGCCGAAGTTGAGCAGCGCCGCCTTCGAGGCGCTGTAGGCGGAGCCCTGAGGGCTCGGCACCCGAGCGTTCACGCTCGTCACGTTCACGACCACGCCCCCGCGCTCGAGCAGGTGCGGGATGGCCGCCTGCGTCGCGCGAACCGCGGCCAAGAGGTTGAGGTTCAGGGCGTCGGACCACACGTCGGCGCCAGCGTCCAGCACGCCGATGCTGAGGCGTCCCGTTGCGGCGTTGTTGACGAGGATGTCGAGCCGACCGTGCAGCCCAACGGCGTGATCGATCATCGCCGCGGGCGCTTCGGGCTGCGACAGATCGACCTCGAGGTGCGAGATGCCCGCGACGTCGTGGTCAGGCGGTCGCCTGGACGCCCCTACGACGTGGACGCCCTCGCTTGCGAGCGCGATGGCCGTCGCCCTGCCGATGCCCGTGCTCGCCCCAGTGACGACGGCGACGTGTCCTTCGAATGAGAGTTCCATCCGCGGGACTGTACGGAGTCAGTCGAGTGACGAGAGGAATCCCAAGAGCGCGGCGTTGACCTCGTCCGGCCGCTCCTGCTGGACCCAGTGGCCTGCACCTGGCACCTCGGTCGTGCCTCGGAAGTCCGGGAGCTCGGTCGACATCGCCGAGTCGGCGTCACGGAACATGCCCTTCACCGGATCGAGCGACCCCGTGAGGAACCCGGTGGGCATGGACAGGCGCGACGAGGGGATGTCCCGAGATCGCCGCCAGTTCGCGTCGAGGTTCCGGTAGTAGCTCAGGGGGCCGAAGAAGCCGCTCGCTGTGAATGCCTGGGAGTAGACGTCGAGGTCGTCCTCGGAGAGCCACGCAGGAAGCTGGCGCGGCGACTCGAGGAGCGTGTCTTGGAGGCGGGTCCCCTCGCGGGCTACGAGGCCCCTGCTGGGCTCCTCACGGCCCTCGCCTCCCGCGGAGTAGAAGAACCTGCGCAGGAACGCCCGGGGGTCTGCCTCGAGCTCGGACTCGGCGGGGCCTACCGGCTGGAAGTACAGGATGTAGAAGAACTTGCCGGCGAAGATGGCATCGAGGCGCTCGATCGGCGGTGAGCTTGGCGGCGGCGCGAACGGAACGCTCATGTTGTAGATCGCCTCGACCCGGTCGGGGTGGAGCTTTCCCATCTCCCAGACCGCGAGCGCTCCCCAGTCGTGGCCGACGCAGATCGCCTGGTCATAGCCGTAGTGATCGAGCAGCCCGCACAAGTCGCCGGTGATCGCGTCGGACCCGTACGCGGCCGTGTCGTCCTTGGGGCTACCGCTCGAGCCATAGCCGCGCAAGTCGGGGGCGAGCGCGCGGTAACCGGCGGCACCGAGCGCTCTGAGCTGGTGGCGCCACGAGTACCAGAGCTCGGGGAAGCCGTGGCACAGGAGCACCGGCTGCCCGTCAGCCGGCCCACAGCTCGCCACGTGCAGCTCGAGCTCGCCGGCGTTGACCTGCTCGTGGGTGATCTCGACCATCTCGTGTCTCCCGGTGACCTCGTGCGCCTCGCTGAGTGGCACAAGAACCTAGGAGGGTCCCCACGCCCGCGCAACCGACGAAGGACCCGCTCGAAGCGCCGTGCCATAAGTTGGCGAGCTCAACGACGGAGGGGCTTGCAGATGACGGCGTTCAACCGCGACACGACCACCGACGAGGTGCTGGAGGGCGTCAACCTCTCGGGACGACGCATCGTCGTGACAGGCGCTGCGAGCGGGCTCGGCTTCGAGAGCAGCCGGGCGCTCGCCCAGCACGGCGCGGCCATCACGATGCTGGCTCGAAGCGCCGAGCGAGCTGAGGACGCGCGCAGCCGACTCTCGGCCATGCTCCCCGATGCACGCCTCGAGGCCGGTGTCGTCGACCTGTCGGATCTCTCGAGCATCGCGTCGTTCTCCCAGCGCTACCTCGCGTCGCATGACGCGATCGACGTCCTCATCAACAACGCGGGCGTCATGGCGTGCCCCTACGGCCGCACAACTGACGGGTTCGAGATGCAGTTCGGCACGAACCACCTCGGCCACTTCGCGCTCACTTCCCGGCTGGCTCCCGCGATCCTCGCGGGCGACGAACCCCGGGTGGTGACGCTGTCGTCGGCGGGGCACTCCCGGTCCGACGTCGACCTCGAGGACTACAACTTCGAGGCCACGCCGTACGACCCCTGGATCGCCTATGGCCGGTCCAAGACCGCGAACGCGCTGTTCGCCCGAGAGCTTGCCGCCCGCGCGGGCTCACGGGGGTTGCTGTCGTTCTCCGTGCACCCGGGCGGCATCGTGACCGAGCTCGGCCGACACCTCGACGACCAGCTCCGCAACGACATGGTGGCGTTCGCGCGCGAGCGGGCGCTCAGGTTCAACGACATCGGCGACGACGGGGAGCCTCGCCGGATGCAGTTCAAGTCGGTGCCGGCGGGTGCGGCCACGCAGGTCTGGGCCGCGACAGCAGCGACACTCTCGCAACACAACGGCGCCTACCTCGCTGACTGCGGTGTCGGGGTGCAGGGCGTCAACCCGACCGCCAACGGCTTCATGGACTACCTGCTCGACGATGCGCGCGCACGTGAGCTCTGGACCCTCTCGGAGCGGCTGACCGGCGTGAGCTTCCCCTAGGTCTGGCACCGCAACCTGGCGCAAGGAGCCGCACCGCCGCGATGCCAGCAGCGCCGTGGAACGATTGGCACGTGGAGATCCGACCGGCAGTGCCCGGAGACTTCGAGGCGCTCGGCGAGCTGACCGTCATGGCCTACGAAGCGCTCTTCGACGAGCCCCTCGGAGGCTACGAGCACGAACTTCGTGACGTCGCGCGGCGTGCCGCTGACAGCGAGGTGCTCGTCGCGGTAGGTGGCGACGAGGTGCTCGGCGGGGTGACCTACGTACCGAGCTCAGGGCAAGCGATGAGCGAGTTCGACGACGAGCACGCCGCCGGCATCCGCATGCTCGCCGTTGACCCCCGACACCAGGGCGAAGGGGTGGGCCGTGCACTGGTCAAAGAGTGCGTCAGCCGCGCCCGTGCAGCGGGCCGAGACCGGATCGTGCTGCACTCGACTACCTACATGACCGCCGCACAGGCCCTCTATCGGAGCGTCGGCTTCGATAGAGCTGCCGACCTCGACGTCTCGGTCATCGACGAGCCCTACAGCGAGGAGTCGCCGCTCATCCTGATGGCGTTCGTGCTCGAGCTCTGACAAGCGCTGCGTCAAGTCTCGACCGATGGCACGGGACCGCCGTGCGGGGCGACCAGATCTCGACGCGGTCCGCCGGTACGGTCTCGAGATGAAGCACGTCATCGCTCCCTCGCGCGCGCCGACGCCATTGGAGCTCGATTGCAGCTCCTTCGCAGGAGGGAGTGGCGATGAGCGCCGGTCAGGTAGGGATGCCTTGACGAGTCGATTCGCGGACCGATGTCCCGACGACCTGATGAGCTGATGACGCGACGCGGCGACACCGGCGTGCGCGCACGTTCGGCGCGCCGACCCGCTCGGATGCTGGGCACCGCAGTCGTCGTGTTCACGGCTTGCACTGCCCTTTGGCTGGCGGCCTGGGCGCCACTGGCTTCACCGGCGACAACTCGTGTCCCCCGGCCGCACAGCCCGGGAACGCCCAGCGGCGCGAGGGCACTCGGGTCGTCATGCGGGCAAGCCACGGCGCACTCCCGACTCGCGTCGCCTCCCGCGAGCCACATCCTGGGCGACTTCACACTCAGCTACTGCACGCGATTCGATGGCAGCGGCATCCCACCGGGATGGTCCACGTTCAGCGGCGTGCCCGGGGGCGACCCGTCAGGACTGTTCGCCCGCTCGCACGTCGCGGTCGCCGGCGGGCACCTCTTGATCCGGGTGGCCAAGCGCAAGCGGCCGGGCAGCGGCTGGGCAACGGGCGGCATCTGCCACTGCGGCAGGCCAAGACTGTACGGCGCGTTCTTCGTCCGGTCCCGTGTCAGCGGCGCCGGGCCCGACGAGATCGACCTGCTCTGGCCGGTCGCACACGTCTGGCCCCCTGAAATCGACTTCAACGAGTCGGCCGCACAGACGCGATCGACGACCTGGACCGTGCACTTCGGCGGGACTGACCACGCCGTGCACGGCGCCACCAGCATCGATCTGCTGCGCTGGCACACCTGGGGTGTCATCTGGACGCCTCGGTTCATTCGCTTCTTGGTCGACGGGCATCCATGGGGCGCGGTGACGTCGCGCTCGGAGATCCCGCACCAGCCGATGACCCTCGACATCCAGAACCAGACCTTCTGCGGGCGCCGCACCGAGTGCCCATCGCGCCCCGTGACGATGCAGGTCGCCTGGGTCGCCGAGTACGCCTTCACGGGTTCGCGGCCCTGACGCTGGGGCGCCTGGCAGCACGACACACGCTCCGTGCTCAGCCGCCGAGAGGAGTGCGAGGAGCCCAAGGGACGAGCCGACGACCCAGCTCGATGCAGGCTCTGAGCGAGACCTCGCGGGGCGGGCACGTCGGCGACTACGGGAACCAGACGCCTCCGCGATCGTCGAGTGTCGCCTCCCTCGCCAAGGCCACGTCCCAGATGTTCCCCTCGGGATCCCGCCAGCTGAAGCCGCCACCCCACGCAGCTCGACTCGGGGCCCCGAGGAGCTCGACGCCGTCGATCTGCGCGAGCTGGCCGTGGAGCGAGACGCACTCCTCGAACGACGCCACGTTCACACAGAGCGTGAAGCCCCTGAAACCCCCGATCACGGGCCCGAAGGGGTCGTCGTAGCGGCGGGCCGCGTACAGGCCGATCACGACGCCGTTCGTTCCGAGGTCGCATCCGGGGCTCCGGGGTGCGCCAAAACCCAGACACCCCAAAGAACCGGAGCCGGAGCGGACAGCGCGGCGACGTCGCTAGGTGCCATCGCTACGGTGGCCCTGGCCCCAACTCGCGGCCTGCCCGCCGGACTCGCCAAAATGTGCCTAGATTGCGGGCAATCAGAGAGGTGAGGCGGGGATGAGAGTTCGCAGGTTCCACTCGCGGTGGCTGGCAGGCGGAGCGGCCGCGGGCACGCTCCTCGCGACGATCGCGGTGACCGTCCCGCTCGCGTCGGGCACGTCCGGCGCGGTCACGGTCGGCACCATCGCGGCGGGGCTGCAGTGCGGCTCGCCGTTGACGCTCGCTGCTGAGCCGTCGAGGGTGATGCCGCTGGGACCGAACGCGCTGCCCGGTTACACGAGGGCCTACTGCAACGACTTCCCCGGCCTCACGCTGCCCCCGGGATGGGACGTGTTCGCCGGTCAGCCGAAGGGAGACCCTGCCTCGATGTTCGAGCCCTGGCACGTCAAGGTCCGAGCTGGCATCTTGAGGATCAACACCTACCGCGACCCGTTGCTCAAGTGGAAGTGGGTCTCAGGAGGCGTCTGCCAGTGCGGAATGTCGAGGACCTACGGCGCGTACTTCGTGCGAACCCGCATCACCGGGGGTGGTGCGAGCGCCGTCGCGCTGTTGTGGCCGAAGGACAACTCGTGGCCGCCTGAGGTCGACTTCCTCGAGACCTGGGAGCTGCCGGACTCCTCGACCTCGACGCTCCACTTCCCAATCCAGAACAACCCTGGAGACCACAAGATCCAAAAGCACGTCAAGATGAACATGTTGGCGTGGCACACGTGGGGCGTGATCTGGACGCCGACGTACATGAAGTTCAGCGTCGGGACCTACACGTACTGGACGATCACCGACCGCACCGAGATCCCGAAGATCGTGATGACACTCGACCTCCAGCAGCAGTCGTGGTGCGGCATCTTCCCCGGCGGGTGCCCTGCCTACGCCACGTCGATGCTCGTGGACTGGGTCGTCGAGTACGTGCCGACCCGTTTCGCCGGCACCCGCGTGACGTCGTCGCGACCGACGATCCCTGTCGTACCGGTTCCGACGCGGCCCTAGCCGCACGTGGTGCTGTCGCACCCGATCAATACTCTCGGCGCGTGACCGTACTCAAGGATCGGCCGAACACCGCGCTCCTCGTGGTCGACGTGCAGAACGGCGTCGTCGAAGGAGCACACGAGCGCGACGCGGTGGTCGCGAACATCGGCACTCTCGTCGAGGCAGCGCGCAAAGCACGTGTCCCCATCATCTGGGTCCAGCACTCCGACGAGGGCCTGGCGCGCGGCAGCGAGCAGTGGCGGATCGTCTCTGAGCTGCATCCCGATGACACCGAGCCGCTCATCGAGAAGCGCTACGGCGACTCCTTCGAGGACACCGACCTCGAAGAGGTGCTGTCCGGGCTTCGCGTCGGGCGCCTGGTCGTCACCGGCGCCCAGACGGACGCCTGCATCCGCTC
>ODAK010006068.1_pt1 | contig 12215 bp, 11 predicted proteins | sample 1539591 | NCBI WGS metagenome assembly ODAK01 (sample SAMEA3539303, study PRJEB22396) | soil metagenome | biome: tundra; feature: field; material: soil | place: USA | collected 2010-05 | depth 0.15 m | reverse complement strand
CCGGGTTCCCCAGGTGATGGGCTCTGAAGACTTCGCCTTCATGCTGCAAGCCAAGCCGGGCTGTTATGTCTTTGTCGGCAACGGCCCGGGCGCAGGCGGCTGCATGCTGCACAAACCACACTATGATTTCAACGACGAAGTATTGCCGCTAGGCGCAAGCTACCTGGCAAATCTGGTGGAACACATACTTGCCGCGCGTGCGTAACGGCTGATCCCAAGCGCTCGATTTCTTCATTCTGCAGCAGGCCAACAGGAGTACCACTCATGCTTTACATAGACCACGGAAACGGCGGCCCCGCCGATGTATTGAAACCGGCCGAAGGGCCCACCCCGCAGCCGAAGGCGGGCGAAGTCGTCATCGAAGTGCACTATGCCGGGGTCAACCGCCCGGACGTGTTGCAGCGTTCGGGCAATTATCCGCCCCCGCCGGGCGCATCACCCTTCATCGGCCTGGAAGTCGCCGGCCGCGTCAGCGCCGTCGCTGCGGATGTGACACAGTGGAAAGCAGGCGACCTGGTATGCGCGCTCACTCCGGGCGGAGGCTACGCCGAGTATTGCGCGGTGCCCGCGCCACATTGCCTGCCCATCCCCAAGGGCCTGTCCCTGAGGGAGGCGGGCGCATTGCCGGAAAATTTCTACACCGTCTGGACCAACGTCTTTGACCGCGGCCGGCTGAAAGCCGGGGAGACCTTCCTCGTGCACGGCGGCTCCAGCGGCATCGGTCTCACCGCCATCCAGCTGGCGAAGGCATTCGGCGCGACTGTTTACACCACCGTGGGCAACAAGGATAAGGCGGAGTTCTGCAGGAAGATAGGTGCCGATGCCGCCATCGACTACCGCGAGCAGGATTTCGCCGCTGAGGTCAGTCAGCTCACAAACAAGAAAGGCGTGGACCTCATCCTCGACATGGTCGGCGGCCCTTACATAGAGAAGAACTTCAAATCGCTGGCGCTCGAAGGGCGGCTGGTACAGATCGCCTTCCTGCAGGAGAGCAAAGTCACGCTCGACTGCATGCCGATCATGCTCAAACGGCTCACCTTCACCGGCTCGACGCTGCGCCCGCGCACCGTGGCGCAAAAAGCCGCGATCGCTCAGGACCTGCTGAAACAGGTCTGGCCGCTGCTGGAATCGGGCAAGGTAAGACCGGTGATCCACGCCACCTTCCCGCTCAAGGACGCGAAGCTCGCGCACGAACTGATGGAGTCGAGCAAGCACATCGGCAAGATCATGCTGGAAGTGCGCAAGAGTTAAATGCCACAGGTCCAGCTTTTGCCAGAAACCCCGTTTTCTGCACGGATGATGAGGCCATCCGTACGCAATCGAGGATCTTGGGGAAACCTCAAGTGGACCTGCAGCCTTAGCGCGCGTCCTCGAGCAGCATGTCCGCCCCTTTTTCCGCGATCATGACGACTGCGGCATTGGTGTTGCCCGACACCACCGCCGGCATCACCGAAGCGTCGATCACGCGCAGCGCCGCGAGGCCGCGCACGCGCAGCCGCTCATCGAGCACCGCGCCCGCATCGCTGCCCATCTTGCAGGTGCAACTCGGGTGGTAGATGGTAGAACCCTTGTCGCGGATATATTCCAGCAACGCCGCATCGCTAGCCACCTGCGGCCCGGGCTCGTACTCGGCCGCGATGTACGGCACCATCGCCGGCTGGGCCATAATGCGGCGCAGGAGTTTCATCCCCGCGACCATAGTCGCGCGATCGCCGTCCGAGGAAAGGTAGTTCGGCTGAATCGCCGGCGCGGCCATGGGGTCGCGCGACTTGATCGATACGCTGCCGCGGGACTCCGGACGCAGCTGGCAGATCGAGGCCGTGAAGCCGGAGAACCTGTGCAGGCCTGTGCCCATCTTGCCAGTGCTGAAGGTAATGAAGTGCGATTCCACATCCGGCGTTTTCAGTTCGGGGCGGGTGCGAAAGAACCCGCCGGCATAACCGGCGCTGACCGTGAGCGGTCCTTTGCGCAAAAATACATAACGCAGGCCGACTTTCAGCTGGCGCCACCAGCTCATCAGATCGTCGTTGATGGTGATCGGGCGGGTGCATTGGTACACCAGACGCGCCTGCAGGTGGTCCTGAAGATTGGCGCCGACACCGGTTGAGGCGTGCACCAGTGCAATCTGGTGCCGCGCCAGCAGCTCGGCCGGCCCCACGCCAGAGAGCTGCAGCAGTTGCGGCGTCTGAATGGCGCCGGCGCAGAGTATCACTTCGCGCGCCGCGCTCGCTTGCTGCTGCTGCCCGCCGGCGACAAACTCGACGCCGGCGGCGCGCTTGCCTTCGAACAACACCCGCGTCGCCCTCGCTGCGGTGATCACCCGCAGATTGGCGCGTCTCTCCGCCGGGCGCAGATAGCCGACTGCGGTGCTGCAGCGCCGGCCGTTGCGCGCGTTTACATGGAAATAGCCGACTCCCTCCTGGCGCTCGGCGTTGAAATCATCGTTGCGCGGATGGCCGGCCTGCTCGGCCGCTTCGATGAAGGCGTCGCACAACTCGTGCGGCTCGGGCAGACTCCCGACGGCGAGCGGCCCGCCCACGCCGTGGAAAGCGTCCGCGCCGTGCTGGAAGTCTTCCGACTTCTTGAAATAAGGAAGCACGTCGGCGTAGCCCCAGCCGCGGTTGCCCAGGCCCGCCCAGTGGTCGAAATCTTCGCGCTGGCCGCGTACGTGGACCAGACCGTTTATCGAGCTCGACCCGCCCAGCCCCTTGCCCCGCGGCTGGATGATGCGCCGGTTATTGAGCTCGGGTTCGGGCTCGCTCTCGAACATCCAGTTGTAGCGCGGATCGGTGAACAGCTTGCCGTAGCCGAGGGGAATATGGATCCAGGGATTGGAGTCGCGCAACCCCGCCTCGAGCAGCAGCACCCGCACTCTGCCCGACGCAGTAAGCCGGTTGGCCAGCACGCAGCCGGCCGAGCCGGCGCCGACGATTACGTAGTCCCAGGCCTCGGCAGTCACGACGGCTCAATCATTTACGGTTCCGGCCGCGCCGGCCTTGCGCGCGCGCAGCTCGAGGATCTTGCCCAGAATCCCGTGCGGCATGTAGATGATGAACAGCACCAGCATCAGGCCGTAAATGGTGGAGTCCAGGCCATGCACCTCATGGCCCACGGCGACGCGCAAGCCTTCGGCCAGGAGCAGCGTGAAAGCGGCGCCCACGGTGGGTCCGAGCTGCACGAACATGCCGCCGGCAATCACCGCGAATACGATCTGCAGTGAAAGGGCGACGCCCGACACCGTGTCGGGGTTGATGTAGAGCTGGTACTGGCCATAGAGCGCGCCACCAAGCGCGGTAAGCGCAGCCGAGACCATGGTGATAGTGAGTTTGGTGCGAGTCACATTGATACCCACAGACTCGCTTGCATCCTCCTCCTGGCTGATCGCTTCCATGGCGTAGCGCGTCATGCTGCGATCGATGTAGCGCCAAACGTAGAGCCCGAACAGCCAGAACACAAGCGCTATGTAGAAGAACACCTCCTTGTGCGCGAACTGGATCGCGACCAGCGAAAACGACTTGCCGCCGGCGAGCGCGATATCGGGCGTTACGCCGAGCGAGCCGCCGGTAAAATCGCGCAGCGCCACGATCACCATGCGCACGACCTCGGTGAGCGCGAGGGTGACCAGCGCGAAATAGTGGCCAGTGATGCGAAAACGAAAGCAGGGATAGCCGATCAGCACGGCGACGACGACCGCGAGCAGCAGCGCAAGCGGAATACCGATCCACGGCGTGACGCCATAGTGGTTCCACAGCATGGTGGTAATGTAGGCGCCTATGCCCAGAAACGCGCCGTGCCCGAACGACACCAGGCCGAAGCGTCCCATGAGGGACCAGCTGGTGTAGACGAAGGACCACAGCATGATGGTGATCGCGAGGTGCAGGTAATAATCACCCACGCCCAGCAGGGGTACCAGCGCAAACAGTCCAAGCGCGATCCAGGCGGCGCGGTTCATCATATGGAGCCTACGGCATGTGTGATCACGAAGCATGCCCTCTAGCTCTTCCTGCCCAACAGCCCCTGTGGCCGGATGAACATCATGACGATGAAAAACACGAAGGCCATTACATAGCCCCACTCGATGTGGAAAAAGAAGCCTCCGATCGAAATCAGCTGCGCGAAAATAAAGGCGGCGATGAAACCGCCGAGCATGTTGCCGAGCCCGCCGAGCACGCAAATCATGAACGTGATCGGGCCGAACGTGAGGCCAATGGCCGGATGCACGTCGTACTGCAACACCAGCAGGCAGGCCGCGAGTCCGGCGAGCCCGCCGCCCAGGGCCGAGGTGATCAGGTAGATACGGCCGGGGTTGACACCCATCAGCGGCATGATGGCGCGATCCTGGCTGATGGCGCGGATGGCGATGCCGAGGTAGGTTTTCTTCAGGAATAGGGCGAGGCCGAGCATCGCGATCAAGGCGGTGCCGGCGGCGTAGATACGCGATTGCGGCAGCATGATTTCGCCCAGCCTCACGCTCGGCAGCGAAAGTCCCAGATTCCTGAACTGCACGCCGAAGGCGAGCGTCGCCGCCGCCTGCAGGAAGAACAACATCCCGCCCGTCACCAGCAGCTGGTTGATCGGCTCGCTCGCAAGCACCGGCCGGATGATGAAGTAGTGCAGCGCCACGCCGGAGAGCGACACCGTGGCGATGCCGATGACAAAAGCGATGAGCAGCGGCAGATGATGCACGGTGTAGAGAAAATACACTGCGTACATGCCTATCATCACCAGTTCGGCGTAGCAGATCCAGACCACGTCGATGACACCGAACACCAGGTTCAGTCCGAGCGCGAGCAGCGCCAACACGCCGCCGAACAAGAAACCGTTCAGCACCGTTTCCAGCAGGAAGATGTCGAAGATTTCCATAGGGACCTTTCTAACGCGGAGCATGCGGCGAAGCGATAAGCCCGCTTTCCGCCGCATCCTCCGCGGTTAATCATTCGTTCGCGTCTGCCTCAAAGTCCGATATAAGCGCGGCGGATGTCGTCGCTGGCGAGCAGATCCGCCGACTTGCCGCTCGCCTTGATGCGCCCCACTTCCAACAGGTACGCCCGCTCCACCACCTTCAGCACCTGCTGGATGTTCTGCTCCACGATCAGCACGGTGTAGCCCTCGGCGCGGATCTTCTGCACCAACCCGAATACCTGCTGCACGATCACCGGGGCCAGACCCGCCGAGGGCTCATCCAGTAAAAGCAGCTTGGGTCCGGACATGAGGCCGCGGCCAATGGCGCACATTTGCTGCTCGCCGCCGGACAGCGTGCCGGCGAGCTGGTCACGCCGTTCTTGCATGCGCGGAAACAGGCTGTAGACGAATTCCAGGCGCTCGGGATAACGCGCGCGCGCGGCCTGCGGATAGGCGCCGATGCGCAAATTCTCCTCCACCGTCAGCCGCGGAAACAGGCGCCGGTTCTCCGGCACGTGGGCGATGCCCAGGTCGATCACGCGGTGCGCAGGCACGGCATTGAGCGAGACGCCCTCCATGCTGATCTCGCCTGCCGTTACTTCCATCAACTTGGAGATCACGCGCAGCAGTGTGGTCTTGCCGGCGCCGTTCGGACCGATTACCGCCACCGCCTCGCCCGCATCCACTTTGAGCGACACGTCGAACAGCGCCTGGAAACTGCCGTAGCCGGCCGAAACCGATTTGAGCTCAAGCATGGCTCAGGTATCCACCCGCTGTTGCACCTCGGCTGCGTCGCTGCCGAGATAAACCTCGATCACCTTAGGGTCGTGCGCCACTTCGCGCGGCAAACCCTGCGCGATCAGCTCGCCATGGTCGAGCACGATGCAGCGGTCGACGAGGCGCATCAGCACGCCCATGATGTGCTCGACCCAGACGATGGTGATGCCCCTGTCGTTCCGCACGCGCGCGAGCATGTCGCCGGCCTGGTTCATCTCCTTTTCATCCAGCCCGCCCAGGCTCTCGTCGGCGAGCAGCAGCCGGGGTTGGGTCGCCAGGGCGCGCGCCAGCTCGAGCTTTTTCAGCCCTGCCGCGCCCAGACCGTCGACGCGCGCATGCCCCGCATATGGCAGTTGCACCAGGTCGAGCGCCTCTTCGGCCTGGTTCCATGCTGCGGCGCGCGCGACGCGACCGTTCTGGCCGTAGAACGCCGCGACCGCGACGTTCTCGAGGATGGAAAGCTTGCGGAACGGCCGCGGAATCTGGTAGGTGCGGGCTATGCCCAGGTGACAGACGGCGGCGGGCACCAGCCCACCGATTTCCTTTCCCTGAAAGCGGATCGAGCCCGCCGTCGGCGCATGCATGCCGGCGATCAGATTGAAGGTTGTGCTCTTGCCAGAGCCGTTGGGGCCGATAAGCCCGAGAATCTCGCCTTCCTCGAGTTCGAAGGACACACCGCCGATCGCGGTGAATCCGCCGAACTTCTTGGTCAGCCCGCTTACCTGCAGCACTTGGCGCTAATCACGCATCACGGGGCGTACGGATGACCTTTTGGCAGGGGCAGGATCGGGTCCGTGGTGCGGATCGCGTTCGGCCAGGCAATGTAAGTGCGGCCGTTGACGTACTGCATCACCACCGGCGTGGAACGCTCGTTCTGCCCCGCCATCTTGGTTCCGGGGGGGAAGAATTTCACGCCGTAGCCCTGTATGGTGCCGCCGACCGGAATGTCGGTGTCGAGCGCGGCCTTGCGCAAGGCTTCGGCATCGATGCCGCCGTATTTCTTGATCGCCCGCGGCAGCACATCGTTCAGGAAAACCCAGGTGTGGTTGAAACCCATGCTCGCGTGCGGCGGCACTTCGCCCGGGCCCTTCTCCGCCTGGTAGCGCTTGACCATTTCCTTGGTCAGGTCGCCCAGGCCGGGTTTGAGCGTCTTCGGGTCGAGCAGCTGCGCCGCCGCCGGGTCGACGTTGAAGAGGTAGTTCACGTCGCTGCCGAAGGTTTCCGTGAGCTTGGCGATCTGGGAATAACCTGCGCCGTGGCCGATCAGCGCCTTGAATTTCAGGCCCTGTTCCTTCGCCTGGCGCAGAAACAGCGTGATGTCGGGATTGTAGCCAGTGTGCAGGATCACGTCCGGGCGCGCGCGCCGCAGCTTGGTCACCAAGCTGGACAGGTCGGGCGAGGTGAGGGAGTAGCCCTCCTTCAGCACCACCTTCATGCCCATTTCCTTGCACGAGGCATCGTTACCGGCGGCGATGCCGGCGCCATAGGGCCCGTCCTCGTAGATAATCGCCACTTTGAGATCGGCTGGTTTGATCCCCATTTTCTTCTGGCTGTTCTCTTTCAGGAATTCGCACGAAGCCCAGCCGTACTGGTCGCTGTGCACCTGCGGCCGGAACACGTATTTGAGGTTCCTGTCCGTGAACACCGCCGAAGCCACGCAGACGGTGAACCACATGAATTTCTTCGCCGCGTCCGCCTTGGCCGCCATCGGCACGCATTGCGCGCTGGAGAACACACCCAGGATGAGGTCGACCTTCTCCTGATTGAGCAGGCGTTCGGTCTCGCTGATCGCCACCTCGCCCTTGCTCTGCGCGTCGGCATAGATCGCATGTATCTTGTAACCCTCGACGCCGCCCTTTTCGTTCATCAGATCGATGGCGCTTTTGGTTCCGATCGCCGCCGCCGCCGAGCCGCCGTCGGCAAGCGGGCCGGTGTAATCGTAGATGACGCCGATTTTTATTTCTTTCTGCTGCGCGAACGCCGGGGCCGCGGCGATTGCGGTCATCAGGACTGCGGGAACGAAGCGCGTTACGAATCTGCGCATGGCGACCTCCTCGGTTGATAAACCTGGAAAGCGGGCGAAGAATGATTTTCTTGTGCTGCCCAGTGTTCCAAACCGGCCGTAGGATGTCAAGCAATCAAAGGCTGGCGGCGCGGTTGAGGGCGGCAAGGAAAACGTCCGCCGTTTGGTAACCGATCACCCGCAGCCCCGGGATTTCTTTGCCCTGACGATCGAAGAAAATGATGCCGGGCGGTCCGAACAGGCTGAAGCGCTTGAGCAAGGCCTTGTCCTCGGACGAATTGGCGGTGACGTCCGCCTGCAACAGCAGCATCTGCTCCATTTTCGCTTTCACCCGCGCGTCGGTGAAAGTGAACGCCTCCATTTCCTTGCAGGATACGCACCAGTCGGCGTAGAAGTCGAGCATCACCGGTTTGCCGGCGGCCGGGAGCTTCGCTTCGAGTTCCGCCAAATTCCTGACGCGCGCGAAGCGGACTTCTTGCGCCCCGCGCTCGCCTCCGGCCGCTAGCCCGGCGAGCGGCCGCAGCACATCGCGGCTGCCCGATAGCGCCCCGATCGCGAGCGCCGCACCGGCGAGCAGCGCGAGGAAACCCGCGCCTTTCCACAGGCGCGCGGCGGTGCCTGCCTCCGGCGGCAGCGGGTCGATCGCGCGCAGTACCATGGCCGAGCCGACGAGGAGCGCGGCCCAGGCGAGCATTTGCGCTGCTGCCGGCAACACCGGCGACACGATCCAGATCGCGACGGCCAGCAGCAGCACGCCGAAAAAATGCTTCACCGACCTCATCCAGTGGCCCGACTTGGGCAGGAACGCACCCTCGAACACGCCGACCAGGATAAGCGGCACGCCCATGCCGATCGACATGGCGAACAGCGCGATGCCTCCCAGCATCACGTCGCGAGTCTGGCTGATGTAGAGCAGCGCGCCGGCCAGCGGCGCGGCCACGCAGGGGCTGACGATGGCCGCGGAAAATATGCCCATCAGCACCACCGCGCCGAGGTGTCCGCCCTTGAGCCGGCTGCTGGTTTCGGTAATCTTCGCGTGGAACCCGGAGGGCAGCTGCAGTTCGTAGAAACCGAACATCGACAGCGAGAGCAAAACGAACACCAGGGCGAAGGCCGACAACACCCAGGGATTCTGCAGCGCCGCGGACAACAGGCTGCCCGACAAAGCCGCGCCGATGCCGATCGCGGTGTAGGTGACCGACATGCCCAGCACATAGGCGGAGGACAGCGTGAATGCGCGCGTGCGGGTGGCATTGCGGCCCTCGCCGACGATGATGCCGGACAGGATCGGTATCATCGGCAGCACGCACGGCGTGAAAGTGAGCAGGACACCGGCGCCGAAAAAAGCGGCGGCTATCAGCCACAGGCTGCCCGAGGCGAGCAGCCTCTCGAAACGCGCTTCGTCGCCGATCACGCCTGGCGCGTCCGGCGCGCGCGCCGGCTCGGCCACGGACGTGAACGCTGCGAGCTCGATCGCGGCCGTCTGCACCTGCGGTACGTAGCACACGCCCGCGTCGGCGCAGCCCTGCGAGGTGACCGCCAGCGTGAGCTTGTCCGCGCCAGCGTCGCGCGTGAGCGGCAGGCGCACGCGCACCTCCTTGCGGTAGGTCTCGACTTTGCCGAAAAATTCGTCGTTGTGGACATCGCCCTTGGGGAACTGCGCCGTGCCCAGTTTCACGCTGGCCGGCTCGACGGCGAATTTGAACTTGTCGCGATACATGTAATAGCCGTCGGCGATCCGGTAGCGCACCTCGATCGTGCCCGCGTCTATTGCCTGCGCCGAAAACTTGAATGCGACCGCCGGGTCGAGCAAGTCCTGCGCGCCGGCAATCCCGTGCAGGCACAGGAACAGCAGCAAGGCGAGAATTCGGTAGAGGTTTAAAGGCCGTTTCAGAATTACCGAAACGGCCCCTGATTTAGGGGAGTATGAGGGGAGGCGCCCCGAAGGTCTCGATCCCCCTTGAGGGGAAAGTCCCCTCGGGGGATATCCCCTCATATCGCAATGAGATTTTATGCGCATAATAGGTTTAGGCTCGCCGGTCGTGGTCGCGCGTTTCGGATTCGACCCACTGCAGATAGGCAGGCAGGCCTTGAATCACTGGGACCGCAATGACCTCGGGGAGTTCATACGGATGGTTGGCGCGGATCGCCGCCTCCAGCTCCGCATAGCGGTCCTTCGCGGTCTTGATCAGCAGCGGATGCTCCTCGTCATGCTGGATTTCCCCCTGCCAGCGGTATACCGAACTGCAGGGGGCGAGAATATTGACACAGGCAGCCAGCCGCCGTTCGATCAGCAGGGCGGCCAGTTTTTCAGCGCTTTCGCGGTCCGGCAGGTTGGTGACGACGAGCAAGCTGTCCATCGGGTCAGCGCGGCCTCAGGCCGCCACGAAGGGCGGCACGCCCTCGTAGACGCTTGGATAGCGCAAGCGCACGCCGAGCTCGGCTTTCATGCGCGTGTTGGTTAGGCGTCGCGATTCGCGCATGAATGACATCAGCCCCTCGGCAATCGCGCCAGCCTCGGCCGCCGCGCGCGCAATGCGTGGCGGCCGGGGCAGGCGCGCACGATCGGCCACCAGGTCGAAGTAATCGCCCATTTTCATCTCGCTGTCGTCAGTCGCATTGTATGCGCGCCCCGCCCCGCCCCGTTCGAGCGCCGCCAGGCAGACGCCGGCGAGATCGTCGGCGTGGATATGATTGGTATAGACGTCATCCTCGGCGCGCAATACCGGCGAGGCACGCTTCAGCTGCGCCAGCGGCAAGCGCTCGGCCGCATAGATCCCGGGTACGCGCAGAACGACCACGGCCACCCCACTGTGCTCGCCCCAGGCGAACAGCGCGCGCTCCGCGTCGACGCGGCGTGAGCCGCGCGGCGTCTGCGGCGCGACGGGCCTGTCCTCGTCCACCCAAGCCCCGCCGCAATCTCCATAGACACCGCTGGTGCTGATGTAAACCAGGCGCTCGGGCGGCCGCGTCGACAGAGCGACGATCAGATTGGCCGTGCGCTGATCCCGGTCGCCGCTCTCCCCCGGCGGCGCCAGGTGCAATACCAGGTCCGAGCCCCCGGCCAGCGCATGCAGTGTGGCCGGATCGTCAAGGTCGCCCGTGAGCGGTATCCCGCCAAGGGCGGCAATGCGATCGGCCTGGGCGGCTGCGCGAACGAGGCCGAAAACCTGGTAATTGCGCGCGAGCCGCGGCAACGCGCGCAGCGCGATATCGCCGCAACCAACGATCAGCAGCCTGTTCATAGTAAAATTGTACCCGCTCTGATCGCGATAGTATTAGACCCCGCTGCAAAATGCATTTTGCAGCGTGCCAATCTTGGGGACCATGAGGAGCGAGGTGGGAAGGGAAGGGCCCCATCTCCACCCTCGGTGCCCTCATATTGAAACAGGTTATTGCCCATGTCCCATCAAGTCACCATCCGGCCCAGCGGCCACTCGTTCCACGTCGAGCCGGACGAAACCGTGCTCGTCGCTGCGCTGCGCGAAGGCTTCGCCCTCGCCTACGGCTGCCGCAACGGCGCCTGCGGCAGCTGCAAGGGCAAGCTGCTCGAAGGAAAGGTCGATTATGGCAAGCATTCCGAAACCGCCCTGTCGGCCGACGAGCAGGCGGGCGGCTTGGCGCTGTTCTGCGTTGCCCGCCCGCTTGGCGACATCGTCATCGAATGCCGCGAGGTTGGCGCCATCAAGGATCAGCAGATCAAAATCCTGCCTTGCCGCGTGCAGGCCATCGACAAGCCGACGCCGGACGTGGCGGTGATCTCGCTAAAGCTCCCGGCAAGCGAACGCCTGCAATACCTGGCAGGGCAGTACATCGAGTTTCTGCTCAAGGACGGCAAGCGGCGCAGCTATTCCATGGCCAATGCACCGCATGACGATGAGTTGTTGCAGATCCACGTGCGCCATCTTCCGGGAGGCCTGTTCACCGACCATGTGTTCGAAAAGATGAAAGCGCGCGACATCCTGCGCTTCGAAGGACCGCACGGCACGTTCTTTCTGCGGGAAGACAGCGAAAAGCCGATGGTGTTGCTCGCCAGCGGCACCGGCTTTGCGCCGATCAAGGCGATCGTCGAGCATGCGCTGCACAAGGGCATCACGCGGCCCATGACCCTATACTGGGGCGGCCGCCGCCCGCGCGATCTGTACATGGACGAACTCGCCCGGCGCTGGGCGGAGGAACATGCGCATTTCAAATATGTGCCCGTGGTTTCCGACCCACTGCGCGAGGACAACTGGGCCGGGCGCGGCGGCTTCGTCCATCGCGCGGTGATGGAGGATTTCCCCGACCTCTCCGGCCATCAGGTGTATGCCTGCGGCGCGCCGGTGGTGATCGAGGCGGCGCGGCGCGATTTCAGCGCCCACTGCGCGCTGCCGCCGGAGGAGTTCTATGCGGACTCGTTCACTACCGAGGCCGATCTCGCCAAGGTGAAGTGAACGCGCGGGCAGGCTGGTCGAGCAGCCGGACGCTAAGCTGTTTCAAAATGAGGGGATACCTCCCCTCATGCTCCCCTAGA
>ODAK010006067.1_pt1 | contig 12215 bp, 8 predicted proteins | sample 1539591 | NCBI WGS metagenome assembly ODAK01 (sample SAMEA3539303, study PRJEB22396) | soil metagenome | biome: tundra; feature: field; material: soil | place: USA | collected 2010-05 | depth 0.15 m | reverse complement strand
GAAATCCCACCCCACGCAGGCGGATGTGGTCGCGTTCCGGCTTCCTCGTTGAACCGGCCGCCGCATCAGGTTTGAAGCCTCTCCGGCACTTTCCTTGCTGAAGACCTGCGGACCTTCCTTTTCTCGTGTCCGCATTTTTCTAAGGCCACCTCGTAAGCCCTCCTCCGTTATTCCACAGGACCATCCCAATGCGGGAAATGAAACTTCAAGACCTCAAGGCTCAAACGCCGGCCGAGCTCGTCTCGTTCGCGGAAGAGAAAGGGGTCGAAAATGCCAGCACCATGCGCAAGCAGGAGCTGATGTTCGCCATTCTCAAACAACTCGCGATCCAGGAAACCGACATTATCGGCGAAGGCGTCGTTGAGGTTCTCTCCGACGGCTTTGGATTCCTGCGCTCGCCGGACGCCAATTATCTGCCGGGACCGGATGATATCTACGTCTCGCCCTCGCAGATCCGCCGCTTCGGGCTCCGTACTGGCGACACCATCGAAGGCCACATTCGCAGCCCGAAAGAAGGCGAGCGCTATTTCGCGCTGCTGAAGGTCAACACGCTGAATTTTGAAGACCCGGAAAAATCCAAGCACAAGGTCAACTTCGACAACCTGACGCCGCTGTTTCCCGACCAGCGGTTCCGGCTTGAGCTCGAGGACCCCACCAGAAAGGACCTTTCTGCAAGGGTTATCGACATCGTCGCCCCGATCGGCAAGGGCCAGCGCGCCTTGATCGTGGCGCCGCCGCGCACCGGCAAAACCGTGCTGATGCAGAACATCGCGCATTCGATCACGGCCAATCATCCGGAATGCTATCTGATCGTTCTGTTGATCGACGAACGTCCCGAAGAAGTCACGGACATGCAGCGCTCGGTGAAGGGCGAAGTCGTCTCCTCGACCTTCGACGAGCCCGCGGTGCGTCACGTCCAGGTCGCCGAGATGGTCATTGAGAAGGCCAAGCGGCTGGTCGAGCACGGCCGCGACGTGGTGATCCTGCTGGACTCGATTACGCGCCTGGGACGTGCCTACAACACCGTGGTGCCGTCATCCGGCAAGGTGCTGACCGGCGGCGTCGACGCCAACGCGCTGCAGCGGCCCAAGCGTTTCTTCGGCGCCGCGCGCAATATCGAGGAGGGCGGCTCGCTCACCATCATTGCGACCGCGCTGGTGGATACCGGCAGCCGCATGGACGAAGTGATTTTCGAAGAATTCAAAGGCACCGGCAATTCCGAACTGATTCTCGATCGCAAGGTCTCGGACAAGCGGACGTTCCCCGCGATCGACATCTCGCGCTCCGGCACCCGCAAGGAAGAGCTGATCACCGATCCGCAACTGCTGAAGAAAATGTACGTGCTGCGCCGGATCCTCAATCCGATGGGCACCATGGACGCGATCGACTTCCTGCTCGACAAGCTGCGCAACACCAAGAACAACGCGGAATTCTTCGAATCGATGAATACCTGATTTGTCTCGCCGGTCTTGAAGGGGCGTCCTCGCAAAAGGGCGCCCCTTTTTCGTGGGCGGCCCAGGACCCTATGCTGCAGCCTTTGCTGCGGCGGAACTGCAGCATGGCGATATCGGGCAGGTTCGTTGCGCTTCTGGTAAGTGTCTGAAATAGCAGAGAATTAATCCTTGGGCATCAGTAGGTCGGACAGATCGGTCGATTTCTGCAGCATAAGAGCTGCGGAAAATCTTGCCGTACCGGCCGCGATTCGCCGGCTTCTCCCCTGGCCGCATGAAATTGTCGGCTGACGGGAATTGCGTTGCGTTTTCAAAGGGCTCGGGGACAAATAGGCGATGCATCCACGCGAACAGACCATCTTCGCGCTGTCATCGGGCCGGCCGCCGAGCGCGATTTCCATTGTGCGGGTATCCGGACCGCAGGCCGGGACCGCGCTCATATCGCTCGCGGGCAAGATTCCGGTGCCACGGATGGCGACGCGGGTGCTGTTACGCGACGGAAACCAACAGCCGATCGACGATGCGGTGATCCTGTGGTTTCCGGGGCCGGCAAGTGCGACCGGTGAGGATGTCGCCGAATTTCACGTGCATGGCGGGCGCGCGGTGGTGGCGGCGTTGTTCGCGGCACTCTCGGCCTTTGCTTATACGCGCGCGGCGGAGCCGGGCGAGTTTACCCGCCGCGCGTTCGAGAACGGCAAGCTCGATCTTACCGAGGCCGAAGGCCTCGACGATCTGATCCATGCCGACACCGACCGGCAACGCCGGCAGGCGCTGCGTCTGCTGAAAGGCCTGCTCGGCGACAGAGCGCGGAACTGGCGCGTGCGGCTCATCGAAGCCTCGGCGTTGATTGAAGCGGGAATCGATTTCGCCGACGAAGGCGATGTACCCCAAGAGCTGATCGCGCCGGCAGTGGCAAAAATCAAAACGTTGCTCGGCGAGATCCAGGAAGTGCTCGCGGCACAGGGGCGAAGTGAGCGCTTGCGCGAGGGGCTGGTGGTTGCAATCGCGGGACCGCCGAATGTCGGAAAGTCGACGCTGATGAATGCGCTGGCGCGGCGCGAGGTCGCGATCGTCTCGCCGCACGCCGGCACCACGCGTGACGTGATCGAAGTTCAGCTCGATCTCGATGGCTATCCGGTGACGGTGATCGACACCGCGGGGATTCGCGAGACAGACGATCCCGTGGAGCAGGAGGGGGTGCGTCGCGCCCGGGCGCGCGCGGCGGACGCTGATCTGGTGTTATGGCTGGTCGATGCACAGCACGAAATGGATGCGCAGCAAGGCGCTGCGCCGCTGTGGGTGGTGCGCAACAAGGTCGATCTCGACATGGTTAGACCTGAGAGGGCAGGTCGGAGAATTGATGCAGCAGGGCAGCCGGCCGCGGCTTTGGAGCAGGCAGGGGGCAGTGCCGATTTCACGATTTCGGCGAGCCGGGGCGACGGAATCCAGCAAGTGATCGCAGCCCTGGTGGTATTCGCGCAGGATTATTTCGGCTCGGACGAGGGCGGTTTGATCGGGCGGGAGCGGCAGCGAAAACTGTTGCAGGAGACCGCGGGTTCGTTGCAGCGCAGCATAAGGACATTGGGCGAGGCCGAGGAACTCGCGGCGGAGGATTTACGGTCGGCGGCTTATGCTTTGGGGAGGCTGCTTGGCCGGGTCGATGTAGAGGACGTCCTCGATGTTATCTTCCGGCAGTTTTGTATAGGCAAGTAATAGTTCTTTATTCATTTCATTGCCTGCATGTTTCACGTGAAACACTGCATTGGCCGCGTTCGATCGAGGTGTTTCACGTGAAACAGCCCCGCGGCGAACTTACCGCTTTCGGGTTTTGCCGTCCCGCGATAAAAGCCCCGGCATGATCGCCCGGCAAGAATCGTTCGACGTCATCGTCATCGGAGGCGGCCACGCTGGCTGCGAGGCCGCCAGCGCAGCTGCGCGCCTGGGCGCCCGGACGGCGCTGGTGACCCATCGCTTCGCGACCATCGGCGCGATGTCATGTAATCCCGCGATCGGGGGGCTCGGCAAGGGCCATCTGGTCCGTGAGGTCGATGCGCTGGACGGCCTGATGGGCCGGGTCGCTGATGCCGCCGGCATTCAGTTTCGCATGCTCAATCGCCGTAAGGGTCCGGCGGTCCGAGGTCCGCGCGCCCAGGCAGACCGCAAGCTCTATGCCGCGGCGATGCAGGCCGCCATCCGCGAGACCGCCAATCTCAGCGTGATCGAAGGCGAGGCGGACGAGCTGATGGTCTCGCATGGCCGCGTCACCGGCGTCCGCCTGGCCGATGGCTTTGAGCTGTCCGCCGGCGCGGTCGTCATTACCACCGGCACCTTCCTGCGCGGGCTGATCCATCTCGGCGAAAAGAACTGGCCCGCCGGCCGCGTCGATGAGGCGCCGGCGATGGGGCTCTCAAAGTCGTTCGAGCGGGCCGGCTTCACGCTTGGCCGCTTGAAGACCGGCACCCCGCCGCGGCTCGATGGCACCACGATCGACTGGCCGGCGGTGGAAATGCAGCCCGGCGACGACCCACCGGAGCCGTTTTCGGTAATGACCGAGCGGATCACGACGCCGCAGATCCAGTGCGGCATCACCCGGACTACGCCTGCGACCCATGAGGTAATCCGGGCCAATGTGCATCGCTCGCCGATGTATTCCGGGCAGATCAAGAGCACCGGCCCGCGTTATTGCCCTTCGATCGAGGACAAGATCGTCCGCTTCGGCGACCGCGATGGCCACCAGATTTTCCTGGAGCCGGAAGGCCTCGATGATCCAACGGTCTATCCAAACGGCATCTCGACCTCGCTGCCGGAAGAGGTGCAACTGGCGATTCTGGCGACAATCCCCGGCCTCGAGCGGGTGCGGATGGTCCGTCCGGGCTATGCCATCGAATACGACCACGTCGATCCACGCGAGCTCGATCCGACCTTGCAGACCAAGCGTCTGCGGGGGCTGTTTCTGGCCGGGCAGATCAACGGCACGACAGGCTATGAGGAGGCTGCGGCACAGGGACTGGTCGCAGGTCTCAACGCAGCATTGGCCGCCAGTGGGGCTGACACAATCGTGTTCGACCGCGCCGACGGCTATCTCGGCGTGATGATCGATGACCTGGTGACGCGCGGCATCACCGAGCCGTACCGGATGTTCACTTCAAGGGCCGAATACCGGCTGACCCTGCGGGCTGACAACGCCGATCAGCGCCTGACCGACAAGGGTATTGCGCTGGGTTGCGTGGGGCAGGCGCGCGCGCTGCGCCACGGCGCCAAGATGGCCGCGCTCAATGCAGCGAAGTCGCTGGCGAAATCGCTGACGCTCACGCCGAACGAAGCCGCGAGATATGGGCTCGCGCTCAACCAGGACGGCGTCAGGCGTTCGGCGTTTGAATTGCTGGCCTACCCGGAGATCGGCTGGGCCGAGATCGGGGCAATTTGGCCTGACTTGTCGGCCATTGACCCATCGATCGCGGTTCATCTTGAGATCGATGCCAAATACGACGTCTATCTCAAGCGCCAGACCGCTGACGTCGATGCCTTCCGTCGCGACGAGGGGCTGACCCTCAGCGATGTCGATTACAGCTTGGTGCCGGGGCTCTCCAACGAGGCCCGTTCGAAGCTCGAGGCTGCGCGTCCGTGGACGGTGGGGCAGGCGGGTCGGCTCGATGGCGTGACGCCTGCGGCGCTCGGCATCCTGGCGGCCTATCTGCGACGCGAAGCCCGGCGGAAGACGGCTGTCGCGTCGGCATAACTGTTTCACGTGAAACAAGGCGCAACCCAAATGGCCGAAGCGCCGAAACAGACCGCCTCACCCATCCTCGCCGCCGACAAAGCCGCGGCGCTGGCGCTGACGCCTGTTTCACGTGAAACAGAGGCGCGGCTGGATCGCTACGTCGATCTGCTGCTGGAATGGCAGGCGAAAACCAACCTGGTGGCGCCGTCGACGCTTCCAAATCTGTGGACCCGGCATATCTCCGATTCGCTGCAGCTTCTGACGCTGGCTCCGTCTGCCAAGACATGGGCCGATCTCGGCAGCGGCGGCGGCTTTCCGGGCGTGGTGCTGGCCTGCGCGCTGGCGGATACTCCAGGCGCAAAGGTCCATCTGGTCGAGCGCAACGCCAAGAAGGCCGCCTTCCTGCGTGAAGCCCTGCGCATAACAGCGTCCCCCGGGACCGTGCACTTGGCGGAGATCGGGGATAGTGTGGATAGAATCACAGGCCCGGTCGATTGCGTCACTGCCCGGGCGGTGGCTCCGCTACACCAGCTCATCGGCTTCGCGGAGCCGCTGGTGAGAAAGGGTGCGAAAGCCCTGTTTCTCAAGGGCCAAGATGTAGAGGCTGAATTGACCGAAGCCACTAAATATTGGAATATCGAACCGCATCTGCATTCCAGCCGCACCGGCGGACACGGCTGGATCGTCGAACTCGATCATATCGAACGGCGCAATCAATCCGCGACAGCACATGGCACCCGCGCATGACCGTAATTGATCAAACTTATCAAGAAGATAAGGCACCTCAACCCGCCGGTCACCCGCGCATCCTGGCGCTGGCCAACCAGAAGGGCGGCGTCGGCAAGACCACCACCGCGATCAATCTCGGTACGGCGCTGGCCGCGATCGGCGAGCATGTGCTGATCGTCGATCTCGATCCGCAAGGCAACGCCTCCACCGGGCTTGGCATCGATCGCCGCAGCCGCAACTGCTCGACCTATGACGTGCTGATCGGCGAGGCGCCGCTGCGCGACGCGGTTGTGCCGACCGCGGTGCCGCGGCTGCATATCGCGGCATCGACCATGGATCTTTCAGGCCTCGAGCTCGAACTGGGATCGACGCGCGACCGCGCGTTTCGGCTGCGCGATGCGATCGCGGCGCTGAACACCAACGCCACGCCGGACACCGACTACACCTACGTGCTGATCGATTGTCCGCCGTCGCTCAATCTTCTCACCGTCAATGCGATGGCCGCCTCCGACGCCATCCTGGTGCCGCTGCAATGCGAGTTCTTCGCGCTCGAAGGATTGTCGCAATTGCTGCAGACGGTGGAGCAGGTGCGCACCACGCTCAATCCCAATCTGTCGATCCACGGCATCGTGCTGACCATGTTCGACTCGCGCAACAATTTGTCGAACCAGGTCGTCGCCGATGTCAGGCAGTTCATGGGAGCCAAGGTCTACAACACCATGATCCCGCGCAACGTGCGCATCTCCGAGGCGCCGTCCTACGGCAAGCCGGTGCTGGTGTACGATCTGAAATGCGTCGGCAGTGAAGCCTATCTCAAGCTTGCGACGGAAGTGATCCAGCGCGAGCGTGAGCTGCGCACGCATTGAGGTGATCGATCGTAGGATGGGTTGAGCGAAGCGATACCCATCACAAGATACGACGGACACGGCGGGTTTCGCTACGCTCAACCCATCCTGCAACAGAACGACTTTCTAATTCCGGAGTGATGCGAGTGAATCCAAGGGAGCTGGCGATGGCCGACGAAGCGCGTTCGCGACTGGGCCGCGGTCTTGCAAGTCTGATCGGAGATGTCGGCGGCGAGGCCGCGCATCTGGATCGGCCGCGCACGCAGCGCAAGGTGCCGATCGAATTCCTCAAACCCAATCCGCGCAATCCGCGCCGCGACTTTTCCGATGCCGAACTCGGCGAACTCGCGGAATCGATTCGGCAGCACGGTGTGATCCAGCCCATCGTGGTGCGTCCGGTCAAGGGCGTGCAGGACCGCTTCGAAATCATCGCCGGCGAGCGCCGCTGGCGCGCATCGCAGATCGCCGGCCTGCACGAGGTGCCGATCGTGCCGGTCGATGTCAGCGACAGCGACGCGCTCGAGATCGCGATCATCGAAAACGTGCAGCGCGAAGACCTCAATGCGATGGAAGAGGCGCAGGGCTATCACGCGCTATCGAATGAATTCAAACGCAGCCAGGACGAGATCGCCAAGATCGTCGGCAAGAGCCGCAGCCACGTCGCCAACATGATGCGGCTGACGAAACTGCCGGCCGAGGTGCAGGCCTACATCGCCTTGGGTCAGCTCTCGGCGGGTCACGCGCGTGCGCTGATCGGCGTGCCCGATCCGGCTGCTGCCGCCAAGCGCATCGTCGAGGAAGGCCTCAACGTGCGTCAGGCCGAGGCGCTGGCGCATGTCGAGGGCGTGCCGGTCCGCAAACCGCAGAAGGCGCGCAGCGGCAAGGTGAAAGATCCCGATACGGTGGCGCTGGAAAAGCGCGTCAGCGATGCGCTCGGCCTTGCGGTCAATGTCGATCACCGCAATCCCGGCGGCACCGTGCACATCCGCTACCGCGACCTTGAACAGCTCGATGAGATTGTGCGAAGGCTGGATAAGGGAAGCTGACTTCGCCGCGCAGAAATATTCCGTCGTCCCGGCGAAGCGAGCGCGAGCCGGGATCTAACCACTGCTGCATCGGCTCTTGCCAGCGCTGGAGCAACAGCTCGGGATAAACGCTAATGCCGGTGGGTATGGGTCCCTGTTTTCGCAGGGACGACCCCGAAGAGGGCGCCCCCGCACTCATCCCCGCCGCTTCGCATTCGCCGCGATCGACAGCAGCGTGCGCTGCGCGATCACGGCCGCCAGCGGCGCCTGTTTGCGCATCTCCAGCGCCGCGGCCGCGAGTTGCTCGATGATCAGCAGCAGCCGTGCCGCATTGAAATTGCACAGCGCGGTTTCGACATTTCCCTTTCGCGAAAAATGCAGCCGTGGAAAGCCGCTGTCGAGCAATGTCGAAACCGGCGTTCCCTCGGCAACCGCGAGCGCGGATTTGTGCAGCCACGCCGCCTGGCGCTGCGCCGCGGCAATGATCATGCCGGGGTAGGTGCCGGCAATCATCGCCTTGGCGAATTCGGTCTCGACCAGGTCCGGCTTTCCCGCAAACGCGCCGTCCACGATCGGATCGATCTTCAGCTCGGAAGCGTCGGCGACAACCGCCACCACATCGTCGAGCGTGACCTCAGCTTCGCCATGCGCGTAAAGCGCGAGCTTGCGCAGTTCGTTGCGCGAGGCCTGGCGGTCGCCGCCGAGCAATGCCGTCAGTGCCGCGCGGGCGTCCGGCGCGATGCGCAAATTCGAAACCCGCAATTCATCGTCGATCAATTTTGCGAGGTCGCGCTCGCCGTCGGGATAGCAAGCGATCGCGACCGCGGTCTTGGCACGCTCGCAGGCCTTGCGCAGCGGCGACTCCGGCCGCAGCTCGCCGGCCTCGATCACGACGCGGCAGTCTTTCAAGGGCTGCTCCGCCAGCGTATCGACGCCGCTGGCGAAACTGCGCGAACCGGCGCGGACGCGGATCGCGCGGCGGCCGCCGAACAGCGGCATCGTCATCGCTTCTTCGACCAGCCGCGACGGCTCGGCTGCAAGCTCGTCGCCATCCAGCCTTACCAGCGAAAACGGATCATTGGGATCGTCGACCGCGGAGGCCAGCAGCGCGTCGGCGCGTTCGCGCACCAGGCCGGCATCGGGACCGTAGAGCAGGATGATCGGACGGCCGGGATCGGGCCGGGCCAGAAAAGCGTCGATTTCTTTTCCGCGAAGCGCGACCACGATGAGACCTTCTTGGATTAGCGATCCTCATTCCGGGATGGTCCGCAGGACCAGACCCGGAATCTCGAGATTCCGGGTTCGCGCTTCGCACGCCCCGGAATGACGGCCGTCAGGTGCCGGCGACGAAGAACGACGCCAGCCGGGTCTGGATATTTTCCGCGATTTCCTGGGCGGCGCGATCCTCGGCGTCCCGGAAGGCGCGGGCACGGGCGAAGCGCTGCAGCTGCCCCGGGATGTCGTAGGACACGCGCGAGAAGGTGGCGCCGGTCATGACCGATTTGTTCGAGGCGATCTCGATCAGATTGTATTGCGCATCGATGCCGTAGTTCTCGCTGGAAGGCAGCGCGGTGGCTGGATCGATCATCAGCGACGAACGGGTGGTGGTGAACCGCAGCACCAGCCGATGGGTGGGCGGCATGCCGGTGGCGTTGCCGTAGAGCTTGAACGCCAGCGCATTGCGGATTTCCACCCCGAGCCGCGCCTCGCGCGACGCGTTGGGTTTGTCCACGGGGGGAACTTCCACCCCCATCAGCTTTTCGCGCAAGCCGGGCGTGCCGTCGGTATGTTCGGCATACATCGGCTGAAAGCAGCCGGCCGTCAGCGCCGCCAGGGCGGCCACGGCAAGACACCGAGCGGCGATGCGGGTCCTAGCCAACGACATTCACGATCCTCATGGGCACAATAATCACCTTGCGGACGGCTTTGCCGCCCAAGGCTTGTTTTACCGCATCGAGGGCCAAAACGGCAGCCTCAATTTCCGGATTCTGGGCATTGCGGGCCACCGTGACCTCACCCCGTTTCTTGCCGTTGACCTGAACCACCAGCGTCACCGTGTCTTCAACCAGCAAATCGCGTTCGATTTTGGGCCAATCGGCCTCCGAAACCAGACCCGGCCGCGCCAGCACCCGCCAGCACTCCTCCGCCAGATGCGGCATCATGGGCGCGAACAATTGAACAAGGATGACCGCGGCCTCGTGAACCGCCCATCTCAGATCCGGCGACGGCTGCTCCGGACGCCCCAATACGTCGCCCAGCGCGTTCGAGAATTCCCGGATATGGGCGAGGCAGACGTTGAAATGCAGTTTCTCGATGCCGGTGGAGACCTTGTCCAGCGCCCCGTGCGCCGCCTTGCGGAGGGCCAGCGCGTCGGCGCCGAATGCCGCCGGCCGTGCCGCCGGTGCGGCCTTGGCGATGTCGGCGGATTCATTGACCAGCCGCCACAGCCGCTGCACGAAGCGCGACGCGCCCTGCACCCGCTCGTCGCTCCAGATCACGTCGCGGTCCGGCGGGGAGTCGGACAGCATGAACCAGCGCGCCACGTCGGCGCCATAGGTCGCGATGATGTCGTCGGGATCGACGGTGTTGCGCTTCGACTTCGACATCTTCTCGATCGGGCCGATCAAGATTTCTTCGCCTGATGCCGTCAGGCTGGCGCGGCGGCCATTGGCGCCGGCCTCGATCCTGACCTCGGCCGGCGTCACGTAAGTGCCGTCGGCCTTGCTGTAGGTCTCGTGCACCACCATGCCCTGCGTGAACATGCCGGCGAACGGCTCATCCATGCCGATATGGCCGGTGGCCCTCATGGCGCGGGTGAAGAAGCGGCTGTACAGCAGATGCAGGATCGCGTGCTCGACGCCGCCGATATATTGGTCGACCGGCATCATGCGATCAGCCACCGACGGGGTGGTCGGCGCGGTTTCGTTCCACGGATCGGTGAAGCGCGCGAAGTACCACGACGAATCCACGAAGGTATCCATGGTGTCGGTTTCGCGCTGCGCCTTAGCCCCGCATCGCGGACAGGCGACGTGCTTCCAGGTCGGGTGATGGTCGAGCGCGTTGCCGGGTTTGTCGAACGTGACATCCTCGGGCAATACCACCGGCAGATCCTTGTCGGGCACCGGCACCACATCGCATTTCGGGCAGTGGATCACCGGAATCGGGCAGCCCCAGTAGCGCTGCCGCGAGATGCCCCAGTCGCGCAGGCGGAAGTTTACCTGCCGCTCGCCGACGGCCGCCACCTTTCCCTCCCCCTTGTGGAGGGGGCGCACAGTACTTTCCAGCCGCTTCGCCACTTCTTCCTTGGCCTGTTCGATGGTCATGCCGTCGAGGAAGCGCGAATTGATCATGCGGCCGTCGCCGTCATAGGCGGTGTCGGTTATCACGAACGTCTTAGGGTCCTGGCCCTCCGGGCAGACCACGGGAGTATTTCCCAGCCCGTATTTATTGACAAAATCGAGGTCGCGCTGGTCGTGCGCGGGGCAGCCGAAGATCGCGCCGGTGCCGTATTCCATCAGCACGAAATTGGCGACGTAAACCGGCAGCTTCCAGTTCGCATCGAACGGGTGGATCGCCCTGATGCCGGTATCGAAACCCAGCTTCTCGGCGGTATCGATGATTTCCTGCGCGGTACCGTGACGCTTCGCCTCCGCGATGAAGTCCCTGAGCTTGGGGTTCTTCGCGGCCGCGGCCTGCGCCAGCGGATGATCCGGCGCAATCGCCATGAACTTCGCGCCGAACAACGTGTCATGCCGCGTCGTGAATATCTTCAGTTCGGTCTCGCCTGCTGGCGTCGTGGCCGGATCGAGCGCGAAGCGCACCAGCATGCCCTCGGAGCGGCCGATCCAGTTGCGCTGCATCAGCCGCACCTTGTCGGGCCAGCGATCCAGCGTGTCGAGCGCGTCCAGCAGCTCCTGCGAATATTTTGATATCTTGAAGACCCACTGCTTCATCTCGCGCTGCTCGACCAGCGCGCCGGAACGCCAGCCGCGGCCGTCGATCACCTGCTCGTTGGCGAGCACGGTCATGTCGACCGGATCCCAGTTGATCTTGCGATGCTCGCGCTCGGCGAGACCGGCGCGCAGGAAGTCGTTGAACAGTTTTTGCTGATGCTTGTAATAGCTGGGATCGCAGGTCGCGAATTCGCGCGTCCAGTCCAGCGACAGCCCGATCGACTGCAGCTGCTTCTTCATCGCGGCGATATTGTCGTAGGTCCACGCCTTCGGTGCGACCTTGCGCTCGATCGCGGCGTTTTCCGCCGGCAGCCCGAACGCGTCCCAGCCCATCGGGTGCAGCACGTTGAAACCCTTGGCGCGCATGAAGCGCGCCAGCACGTCGCCGAGGGTGTAATTGCGGACGTGCCCGATATGGATGCGCCCGGACGGATAGGGGAACATCTCGAGCACGTAATATTTCGGCCGCGGGTCGTCGTTTTTGGAGGCGA
>ODAK010006065.1_pt1 | contig 12216 bp, 8 predicted proteins | sample 1539591 | NCBI WGS metagenome assembly ODAK01 (sample SAMEA3539303, study PRJEB22396) | soil metagenome | biome: tundra; feature: field; material: soil | place: USA | collected 2010-05 | depth 0.15 m | reverse complement strand
CCGCCGCAACCCTCCCCGCGGCGGCTCGCTGCTTGAATTGCTCCCAAGCCGCCGGCTGCGCCAGCAGCATCCGCACCGCCAACTCGGTTCGGGCCAAATGCAGATGCGTCAGCGTCTCTCGCCACAAAAGCGTCGAGCCTTCGACAAACACATTCTCCTGGTTTTTCACGATTTCAAAACCGCTCGCCTTCGCCAGCTCCAACATCGACGTCACGACCCAGAGCCCGCCATGCAGATTCACATCCGCCGCCTGGGCCGAGATCATCACCACCACCGGATCGTCAATGATTCTCGCCCCATCAGAAAGCTCGCCATGAACGCACTGACCCAACGGTGTTTGCCGGGAGAAATGTCGCTGCAGAAATGTTTGCACACCGGGCCCCAGCAGGCGAACCACCGCGATCGCCGCGCTACCGGGAGCAGTGAGAAGAATGGCGCGGTTCACAACGATTCCCCGGGCATTCGCTTCATTCATACCGACCTACTCGAGCAAAGCGCAACGGCATGGGAATGAGGTTAAAGAGGTTGGCGTACGAACTCAACGTTGGGGGCGAGCCTGCACTCGGCAATTGGAAGTTGCTTCAAAACCAGACGCCGGTCTCTGAGGTACCCCGAAGAGCCGGATCGAATGCGCGACGACCCGGCTCTTCGGCGTACCTCAGAGACCGGCGTCTGATCTGTGAATTTTGAGTTTTGAAACAGTGCCTAGACCAGAATGCCATGTGCCCGCATCACACCCTTCGATGCTTTCTCACGCCATCGATCGCTTGCGGAACAAAATCGATGCAGGATTGAACGGCCGATTCGACCTCTTTGATCGCAATGATCGCCGAGTCCCAGGCGTTCTTTTGGACCAGCGCTTCCAGCTCGCTGATGCGCGCGCCCAAAAGCTCCGCCGACAGATTGCCGGTTATGCCCTTCATCTCATGGACAATATCTGTAACCGCCGGCCCATTGCGATCACGCAATTCCGCTCGAAGCTGCTCAACTTGCTTGGGCAATCCCTGGCCAAAGAGAACCAGCACGTCTTCGGCGAGCGCCGCATCTCCCATGCAGCGATCCATCAAAAAATCGACGTCGATCGGCGCGGGGGAATCGTCGCTTCCCACCCGGGGTTGAACCGATGGACTCTCGCTCATTGCCAAATCCAGCAGGGATTGAATTACAGTAATCAATTCACGACGATCGATCGGCTTGGTGACATGGTGATCCATCCCCGCATCAAGGCAACGCTGGCGATCCCCCTGAACCGCACTGGCGGTCAACGCGATAATCGGCAATCGCCTTGCCCGCGGGGGAAGTCGGCCTTCCTTTTCCAGCACTCGCAATTGCCGGGTTGCCTCGTATCCGTCGAGAACCGGCATCTGGCAATCCATCAGAACAATATCGTATGCGTTGGCTGTAACCGCTTCGATCGCGGCTTGCCCGTTCGGCACCACATCCACCCGATACCCCGAGTGCTCCAGGATGCCCGATGCAACCTCCTGATTGATTGCGTTGTCCTCAGCCAGAAGAATGCTGACGTTTTGCTTTGCAACTGCGCTGCCGCGATCGATAAAAACAGGGACAGCCCCCGATTCTCCCAAGGCGGGCAGAAATCGCGCGATGAACCAGAACGTTGAACCCCGGCCAGGCACGCTGTCCACCCCGATCTCGCCCTCCATGAGTCCAATCAACTGCTTGGCGATCGCCAGCCCCAGCCCCGTCCCCCCGTATTGCCGAGTTGTCGACGCATCCACCTGGGAAAACGACTTGAAGAGCCGGTCCAACCGATCCGCCGGGATTCCAACCCCCGTATCCGTTATGGCAAATCGCAACGCCGGGTGGGTGATGTCAGCGCCCTCCATTTGAATCTTGACGATGACTTCACCAGCCTGCGTGAACTTGATCGCATTATTCGCCAGGTTGATCAACACTTGCCGCAACCGGTCCGGATCACCGCGCAGGCGCACCGGAATCCCCGCCGCGATTTGCGAGAAGAATCCCAACCCCTTTCCCAGCGCCTTGGGTGCAAGCATTTCAACGACTTCATCCACCACTTTGCGCGGCTCAAAATCGATGCAATTGAGCTCCAGCTTGCCCGCCTCGATCTTCGAGAAATCAAGAATATCGTTGATCAGCGTCAACAACGTGTCCGCTGACGTTTTGATCATGTTCACATGCCGCAATTGCCCCTCGGCCAGACCCCCTTTGCACAGAAGAATATCAGCAATGCCAATCACACCATTCAACGGCGTCCGAATCTCGTGACTCATGCGCGCCAGGAACTCGCTCTTGGCGCTGCTGGCCGCTTCAGCGGTGAGAACGCTCCTTCGCAGTTCCAGTTGTGCCACAACGCTTCGCGCCAGAACCTGCAGCGCTTTCAGTTGTCTGTCCGTCAAATCACGAGGCTTGCTGTCGATCACGCAAAGCGAACCCAGCGCATGCCCGTCGCTCGTGACCAGCGGCGCCCCCGCATACAACCGAATATGCGGCGGCCCCGTCACCAACGAATTATTGCAGAATCGCGGATCCTTCGTCGCATCCGGAATCACAAACACTCGGTCAAGATCCACTTGGGCAATCGCATGAGAGCAAAACGAGACATCGCGCGAAGTCTGATCCACGCTCAGACCCACACAGGCCTTAAACCATTGATGATCCCTTTCCAGCAAAGAAATCAATGCAATCGGCGCGTCGCAGATATGTGCCGCCAGGTGCACGATGTCGTCATAGCGCTGCTCGCGTGGCGTGTACAACACGTCAAGCCGATGCAATGCGGCAATCCGGGCGTCCTCAGGAGAAACAGCGTGCTCCATAATACAGATAGTCGCGTTATTGCCGCGGTCACTTGACCAAATCAAGTTTTGAATCAGAAGATATCGGGTCGGACTGTCTCATAACCACCGGTAATTCGGTCGGAACGAAAATCGATTTTGAACGGATCCTGGTCAATGGCGACGGGCGCTACGTTCACCGCGGACGGATCAGAAAAAACGGAGAGGGGGGAATTCGATTTCGCCGTTTCGCCAATCTTCGGAGATTTCGATGTTTTTCCATCTAAGGTGGTATTCTCCAAGCGGTTAACGTTTTCCAGTTGTCGCAAGTTGTCTACAGTTATTTGCAGTCATGGAGCACACCAACCGGGCCAAAACCGGGCCAATTCTTTTCGACGAATTGACCTCACCGCAAACATAAAACGACGACGTCAATGTGCAGCCAGCAAACGCAGGCTGCGCGGATGCATTTACCCTCGATTCAGCACAATTTTCCAAGACAGCATTGATGACCAAATTCGAGCTTGCTTAAAATGGGCCCTTGACCATGGCAAACAACGCGCGGATTAAATGCGGATTAGTTTAGCGGAGCGATTGAGGACAGTAGGCGCGAGGCGAACTCATTGTGGGGATCAAGCCTAAGGGCACTTGAATAAAATGATCGCGCATCGGCTATCCGGCCCATGCGAGCGCACAGATATCCCTCCAGGCAAACGCAGAAACTGTCCTGAGGATTTAGCTCAGCCGCTTCGTGGAATGCGGCGAGAGATTCGGGCAGTTGATTCTGCTTTAATTTCACGAATCCCAGCAGGCAACGTGCTTCGCTGCTGTCTGGTTCCAGCGAAAGGGCCCTTCGAACGGCGATCTCCGCGCCAGCGAGATCTTTCTCCTGGGCATTCGTTTTTGCCAGCCCAAGCCAATAACCATAGCATGATGGATTGATTTGAGTCGCTAACTCGTAATTCTTTCTCGCCTGAGAATACTGATGATCGCGGCTCTGGCATTCTCCCATCGCCGCGAATACATCGGCACGTTTTTCATAACCGGGCTCCGTCATCAGCCTTTCGAAGCATTCAGCGGACTCGGAAAACTGCTTGTTCGCAAAAAGGGCGAACGCCAGATGCTCGCGAATGGTTGCATCATCGCTTGACAGAATGCTCGCTTCCCGCAGCTCGGCGATACCTTCTTCATAACGGTTCTGCTGTATCAAGAGCTGCCCGATTTCGTCGCGGATTACACCGCTGTGTTCAAAGACCAGAGCCTTTGACTGCAGCAGTTTAAGCGCTTCTGAAGGTTTACCCAGAGCGACGAGCGTTTCCGCGTTCGCCAACAAATATGAAAGTTCTGTGGGATTTTTCGCAACAGCATCGGCGTAGGCGGCCCTGGCGTGCTCGAGTTGTTCCCATCGCTGGTATACAACACCAAGCAGATAGTCTGCCTCGGCATTTTTGGGATCGAGGGTGCGCGCTTCGCTAAGATGTTGCTGCGCCGCCTCGAGATTACTTTGTTCGATCGCCAATTTCGCCGCCAGCAGATGTAGATTTGCGTTCTCGGGTTCCAGTCGCAGCGCCTGCTCGAGAGTGGTCTGACATTTGTCGAGGCTGCCGTCTTTGTATTGGTCGCTGGCGAGGCCGGCTAAGACGTTCGCGCGGGCATCGTTCCACTGTTTGTTTGCCTGTGCTTTCTGATCGGGGGTAAGCCCGCCGCTGTTGCATCCGGAAATGAAGATTCCGGTCGCACAGATGAACTTCAAATATCGCCTCCAGCGCATGGGGTGTACCTCGCTTAATGCAAAACGGGTGCGTCTCGCACACCGGGGCCGCGGGGTGAGATCGCTGGATCGGTGCTGGTGAGAATGGACTTCGATACAAAGTCTCGAATAATGCTGTTATCGGAATCGATCACGCGTTTGCCGCTGACTTTTTCTTTGAGCTCGATTGCTTCCAGGAAGGTGGGGTTGAGATTAGTGGCCGCGTTCAAATGCCAGAGTACCAGGTTGCGATCGGGATTGGGTTTGGTCAATTCGTGCACAGCGTTTTCATAAGCCAGTTCCGCCAGCCGTTCACGTCCGAAGAACATCATGCCCTTTCGCACCCCGACGCGGAGATCTTCCACATGCTTCATCTCAAATTCGGACAGCCGGCTGTATGCCGATTCATCTTTGAGAATATGCGGAGTGAGAAGGATGATGATCTCCTGGCGAACGGTCTGATCCTGCTGTTGACGAAACAGAACGCCCACGACGGGAATGTTTCCGAGTCCCGGTACCTGACCACGGTTGGTAGTCGAAGAGTCGCGGAACAATCCACCGATGACGATGGTCCGGCCGTCTTTTACCATCAAATTGGTTGTGACTTCGGTCGTCGTCTTAAACGGGAGGTTGGACGAAGTCAGCCCGCCGCTGGAGTCTTCGGGATGAATTTCCATCCGAACATAACCGTCATCACCAATATAGGGCCGAAAGATCAGGGTCGTGCCCGAATCGAGGAACTGCACTGTTTGCGTGGATGTGGTTGAAGATACCGTGGTGGTCTGGTAGCCGTCACTTCGTCCCACGTGCACATACCCTTTTTGCTTGTCCAGAGACAATACTTTGGGATTGGCCAAAACCGTTGTATTCGTCACGGATTCCAGCGCCTGGATGAACGTGCTGACATTGTTGGTGAGCACGCCGACGCGAATACCACCGGCGGGCAAATTGTTGGTAAAACTTGTTTGTCCGATGCCGTATCCACCAACACCAGCGGTGGTCACTGAATTTTGCAAAGTGCCGGCCGCAGCATTGGCGATGATTTGTGCTGGCGAGTTTAGAAATTGATCGAACCTGACTCCACCCATAACGCTGAAGTCGACACCCAGGGCGTTGTTATCGTTGAGTGTCGCAGCGAGAATAGTCGCCTCAACCAGCACCTGTTGGGGCCTGCGGTCCACCTCTTTGAGAATATGTCTTACCCTTTCCAGGTTGTCGACGTAGTCGGTGATGACCAGCATATCCTCGGATGAATTCGAGTTACCGCCGGCGTCTGAGGCGGTGACGTCAATCCCTGACTGGGCGGGTACCGTGATTGCCATCTGCGCATCGGCGCTCAAGGCGGGCTTGATCATATTGGCGGCGTTGGCGGCGGGAGTGTAGTAGAGATGAAAGACTTCGGTGGCGGTGCGTCGGGAAGCTTTATCCATCTCAGCATATTCTTTGGAGGAATAAACGTAGATGAAGTTATCTTTCTCGCGATAGACGTAACCATTGGACTGCAATATGGCATCCAGCGCCTGCGCGAGCGTCACGTTATAGAGATTGGCGGTTACGGTGCCGGTTACGTCCTTGCTGGAAATGATGTTCTTCCTCGATTGAAGCGAGAGCACCCGTAAGACCTCGAGAAGGCTTACGTCGTTGACATGCATTTCAATTGTCCCCGCATCGCTGACCGTTACCTGAGGATTTACAATGCTGTTTAGTGGTTGAGTCGCGGGCGGCGCAGGCATGGCGTTGGACGCAGAATCGGCGGCAGCAGCGATCACCGGAATTAGACTAACGGATTGAACGGTGAATGATGCAATCAACAAATGCAGGGCTACTCGAAAACGCTTTTCCATGCTAATCCAAAATGGCAAGTGCAAAGCCCTGTTATGGCGACGGCGAGTGGTTCCACTCCCGTTTCACGGACGCTTGCTTTCCTCATCTGATTTGCTGAGTTTCACCTGCAACTCGCCTCCGGAAAGTAAAGTAACGAGCCGATCAAGCTTCTCATTGGTTGCTTTCAATTGCTCGATCATTTGATCTCTCTGCGCCCCGGCGTCAGGAATTCCATCGGCTTTGGCGATCGGGAGAGATAAACCCGTCCCCCAAAGCGTAAGCAATATTGCAAATTGCAAAAACACAACCAGCGCGAGATACCGCGCTGCGGAGGTGTAGAGGATCGATTTCGCCTGTTTCATTCAACGCACCAACAGTCCGATATTATTCGGCAAAGGGCGCGAAAAAACTGAAGGCTATCATGGTCGGCAATTTTGTCGCTGGTTTTCGCGTCAGTCCGCCGCACGTACGCCTTGATTTTTTCGCAAAAAAGTTCAGAAACAGCCCCTTCTGCTTAAGAGGCGCTCCGGGAACCCGATACAAACGATGTATATCAACCCTCAGGCGTTACCGGAGCGATTACGTTGAGTTCAAAATCGTCTTTATCAAATTGGCATTTCCGCCTGCTGGCGCGGGGCGAACGGGGCGTCGCGTTAATCGGCATCAGCATGGCGCTCGTGCTGATCGTGTGCTTTGCCGCCAACGATTGGCTCTCCAATCGGACGCACCGGGAGAACGCCGCCTCTCAGCGCCTCGTGCAGTTGAAAACAATCGGCCCAGTGCTCGCGGAGGCATCACAGCAGCTTATTGCCAGCGGTGATTCGACCGGGCTTCACCGACTCTTGTCCAACTGTGCGTTGACCCTGCGGCTTACCACTTGCCGCGTTTCGATCGGCACGGCCCACCTTGCCGCGGATCCGGCACCCTCCCCGATCACTTTATTTTCCCTTCCCGAACACAGGACCGCTGACGCCTCTGACGAAAACAGCGTTACCCTGCGATTTCCGTTTGCTGTTGCCGGTAAAGGCGCGGGTTACGTGGAACTGGCCGCTGCGCCGAGTGAGGAAGACGGCAACGTAGGGTTCTCCACGTCGGCCCTGATCTGTGCGGTTGGCCTTTGCACGCTGGTATTCGTTTACCGTCGGAGTCGCCACGATCTGGCGGAAATGGAAGTCATTCGAAGTTCTCTGTCGAGCATGGATCGTGGTGAGACCTCCATCGCGGCGCTGCAGGTCGATGCTCAGCTGGGCCCGGCCGCAACCGCGTGGAATAAGCTTCTTGCAGAATTGGAGAACCTACGACGCCCTACCGTCCTGAGTTCGACGATAACCGCCATCGGTAACAGACGGTCCGGGGGAAATAGCCTCGAAGCGGCCTGCGAGGCGATGTCGCAAGGCCTCATTCTTGTCGATGATAAAATGCGCGTTCGCTTTTCAAACGGTGCCGCTTGCGCCTTCCTGAAACGTGATCGCAACTCGCTTGGAGGGATGCCGGCCGCGGAGTTGATAGAAGATCCAAAAGTTCGCGAAGCGATGGCAGCCGTTGCAGCGGGAAAACTTCGCCGGCCGGTCTCAATCGAGCTTGAGCATTCCGGTGAACTGGGCAGCGGTGTCCTGCGGTTTTGCATCCGGCCTGTTCGACGCGGTGATGCCGACTCCGCGATGATCATCATCGATGATATTACCCAGCAGCGCACTGCCGAACGGGCACGAAACACATTTATCAACCAGGTGACTCATGAGCTTCGCACCCCGCTCACCAACATTCGTCTCTATACCGAGACGGCGATTGATAACGGTGAAGCGAATCCGGAAGTTCGGGCCAACTGTCTGAATGTCATTAATCAGGAAGCCCGCCGGCTGGAACGGATTGTCAGTGAGATGTTGTCCGTGGCCGAGATCGAAGCAGGCTGCAGCACGTTCCATAAGGATGAAGTCTACTTCGATGTCATGATGAATGAACTGAAAATAGAGTATCGCGCTCAGGCGGATGAGAAGAAGGTCTCCCTCGAATTCAACGTTTCCCCGAAACTTCCCAAGCTGACCGCGGACAAAGACAAGCTCGCCATCGCGATGCACAATCTGATCGGAAATGCCCTGAAATACACACCCGAAGGCGGAAAGGTCACCGTTAGTGTTGACATGCGAGATGGGCAACTGGCAATCGACGTCGCCGACACCGGAATTGGAATAAAACCGGAAGAAACGGAAAAGATTTTCGACCGGTTTTTCCGCTCCGCAGATCCACGCGTCGGGAAAATCGTGGGAACCGGACTAGGACTGACCCTGGCCCGTGAAGTCATGAGGCTCCACGGAGGTGATGTCACGGTGCAATCAGAACTCAACCGCGGAAGTACCTTTACCGCGACGATGCCCGTCACGATGGCTGCCTGATATGAAACTTCACCAACAAAGACACGGTGCCGTTACGTTACTCAAACCCGAAGGACCGCTCATTGAAGCGGCCGCTGGTGAATTCGACCAGGCGGCGCGCACGATCATGACCGCCACGTTGGGGCGCTTTGTCGTCGATATGTCAGCGGTGCCGTTCGTGGACAGCGCGGGTCTGGAAACGTTGGTCGGCCTCACCGATCTCCTGGAAAGCAGCGGCAAAGCGCTGAAGCTCTGCGGCGTCAACAAGACAGTCCGCCAAGTGCTGGAATTGACGGAGATTGATTCGCTGTTCGATCATTTCGAAGATGTCAATTCAGCCGTTAGGAGTTTCCTGTGACTCCTGCAAAAAAAATGAAGATCGGTGATGCGCTCCTGAGCCAGGGGGCGATCTCCGCCGAGCAGTTGACGCGCGCCCTTGCGGAGCAGCGGGGCACCGGTCGAATGCTGGGGCAGGTCTTGGTTGACCAGGGCGTGCTCACCGGCACAACCCTCGTGCAGGTCCTCGGCCAAAGCCTGGGTGTTCCCGGCGTGCATCTGCGCCATGGACTCATCGATCCGGCGGTGATGAAACTGCTCGGTGAGGAAGAAGCCGAGCGATTGCTGGCGATCCCGATGTTTAAGGTGCGCGATACCGTAACTGTCGCGATGGCCGAACCGCAATCGTTGCCAACCATCGATCGCTTGCGACAGATCACCGGTTGCCGCATCCGCCCGGTTCTGGCGCTGGAAAGCAATATCAGGGAGTTCATCAAAAAATATGCAGGGGGTGAAGTAAACGTCGATGCGTTCCTGTCATCCCTAAGCGAATCCGACGTCGAAGTCATCGATCGTGAGGCGGTGGATGAAGGTCCGATCACCGATCTGGACAAAATGGTCGCGGGGAGCCCGATCATCAATCTCGTGAATGTCGCTTTCATGACCGCCATCCGTGATAAGGCAAGCGACATTCACGTTGAACCGGACAAAAAAGGAACACGGATTCGGTACCGAATCGATGGTGTGCTGCGCGACCTGATGAAGCCGCCGGGGGGTATGCACGGCTCGATCGTCTCACGAATTAAAGTGATTTCCAAGATGGATATTGCGGAGAAAAGATTACCCCAGGAGGGGCGGGTGCGCCTGGTTGCTGAGGGGCGTGAAATTGATCTGCGCGTTTCCAGTATGCCGACATTGCTTGGCGAAAAACTGGTGATTCGCATACTCGATAAAGCAAATCTAAGGGTGAAGATGGAGGAGCTTGGTTTCCGCCCCGAAGCGCTGGCGGTTTTGAAACGCATTCTTCGCCAGCCCCATGGTTTGGTGCTTGTCACCGGCCCCACCGGTAGCGGCAAGACCACCACCCTTTATTCCGCCCTCGATCTTCTGCGCAGTCCGGAAGTGAATATCGTGACGATCGAAGACCCCGTGGAATATCAGCTCGATCTCATCAATCAAATTCACGTTCATGAGGCCATCGGTCTAACTTTCGCGCGGGCGCTGAGGAGCATCCTCCGCCAGGATCCGGATGTGATCATGGTCGGGGAAATTCGCGACGATGAAACAGCGCGAGTGGCCGTGCAGGCGGCACTCACCGGTCATCTGGTTTTAGCGACCCTTCATACCAACGACGCGCCGGGCGCGGTTGCTCGATTGCTCGATATGAATGTCGAGCCATATTTGTTGTCCAGTGCTTTGAATGGAGTGGTTGCCCAGCGGCTGGCGAGAACAATCTGTCCAACCTGTGCCACCAAGTATTATCCCGAAAGTGAAACGCTTAACGAAGCGGGCTTGGAAGCAAAGACCGGGCATGTCTTTCGAAAAGGCGGTGGCTGCGCGAAATGTCATGACAGCGGTTTTCTCGGCCGAATGGGTGTTTATGAGGTGATGGAAGTTACCCCGGCGATGCGCAGGGTAATCCATCGAGGGGGTGGTTCCCACGAATTGCGCGAGCAAATGAAGCTTCACGGGGGGCTGACCCTGCGGGAAGAAGGCGTGCTGCTGGCGCTGGCTGGAAAAAGCAGTCTTGAAGAAGTGATCGGGATCACGCACACGGAGGACGCATCGCCTTCTGGGCAAGCGCCGACGGCCACCCAAACTCAAGCGCCGCCGCAGGGGAGGGCCGCGTGAAATTATCGTACAAAGGTTTTGATCGCGCGGGCAAACCGGTCGTTGACACGGTGGAAGCGCGCGACGTCGCAGACGCAACAGAGATGCTGCGGCGGCAGGGTGTTTACATCACTGGGATCCAGGATGCCGGCGATCCAGACGAGGGCAGCAGAGAAAAAAAGACTTCCGCATTCGGTCAAGGTGGTCGTCTCAAGCATGTCGCCATGTTCCTGCGGCAACTCCACGTGCTGGTTGCAACTGGAACCCCGCTGACCGAATCGCTGATCGCGTTGGAAAGGCAATCCACTGACCCCCGATGGAAGGCTGTTGTTAGCGATGTTCGAGAGCAGGTGGAACAGGGGATTTCGCTCTCATCGGCAATGGCCTCGCATCCCAGGCACTTCAATGCGATCTGTCGCGGGCTAATCGCAGCTGGTGAATCAGGAGGCAATCTCGACGCGATGCTGGAACGCCTGTCGGTTCTCAGCCGAAAGCAACTGCACGTGCGTAGTGCCGTCATGGGGGCAATGATATATCCCTGCCTGTTAACCGTCGTAGCGGTCGGGGTACTCATCACGTTGCTGGTCTTTGTTCTTCCGCGATTCAATGCGCTCTTTGCGCAGCTTGATACGCCTCTTCCGCCGACCACTAAATTCCTGATGGTTCTCAGCGATCTGATGCGCTCGTATTGGTGGGCGACCCCGTTGATCGCCGCCGGGGTCGGTGTGGGCGTCTTGAGTTTCGTAAAGACCCCTGCTGGGAAGCGTGTACTGGATCGCCTTTGCATCACGCTTCCGCAACTCGGCGGGATCGTCCGCAGCTTTACCACGGCCAGAATTACACGTTTGCTCGGGATCCTGCTTCAGGGCCGTGTGCCGCTGCTCGATGCCTTGAGTTTGACGCACGATTCAATGACCAACTTCTATTACGCCCAGCTCATCGATAACGCGAGCGAAGCAATCAAACGCGGCGATTCGCTCGCCGGCGCATTCGGAGATGCCCGTTTAATCCCGCCGTCGGTTTGCGAGGCCGTGCGCAGTGGTGATAAGAGCGGGCAACTCGGGTCGCTGCTGACGGCGGTCGCTGATTTCCTGGATGAAGAGAATGAGATCACGCTTCGATCATTGACGAGTATTATGGAACCGATCATTTTGATCGTCCTCGGTGTGCTCGTGGGCTTTATCGCGCTGAGCATGTTCATGCCGTTGTTCGATCTCACCGCCGCAACGAGGGGGGGATAATGGCCCGGTCGCTGTTCACACGATTCTCACCCATTGGCCTTGATCTGGGTTCCCATTCCTTCAAGGCGGTCCAATTGAAGCAGTCCCGGACGGGGTGGCAGGTTGCCGCGTCTGTGTCACCTTCGCGCTTGTCCCCCGATGCACCCATCGACGAGAGGGAAATCGTG
>ODAK010006063.1_pt1 | contig 12219 bp, 6 predicted proteins | sample 1539591 | NCBI WGS metagenome assembly ODAK01 (sample SAMEA3539303, study PRJEB22396) | soil metagenome | biome: tundra; feature: field; material: soil | place: USA | collected 2010-05 | depth 0.15 m | reverse complement strand
CTATCGCGTTATACGCCTGCATGCGCTGTAATAAACAAGGATATGGAAGTTCTCCAATTCAGAGGTCCCATTTCTTTATATCTTTCGCATCCTTCCGGAAAAGCAAGTTTGAATATTTTAAAAATGATACGACCCGAATTCGCATTCGAACTTCGCAACGCGATTCATAAAGCGACAAAAACAAAACAAACAATAATTAAATCGGGTATTGAAATAAATCCCGATAACCATCGGAATCATTCGGCTTCATGAATGATGTCTTTGGAAGTAAGTCCTCTTAAAATTGAATGGGATGAGCCTTTGCTGCTAATTGTTTTTACATTGCAACAACAGTTTGAAAAATTTATTGACACTAATAAAAGTGGAAAAAATAATAATAAAGAGAAAGACAAAAGAATAAAAACGCTGATAGAAGAATTGAATAATGCGCGCGCGGAAATGAATTCCATTATCGAAACGCATGAAACCACTCACGAGGAATTGCAGGCTGCCAATGAAGAAATTGTTTCATCCAATGAAGAATTTCAAACTTTGAATGAAGAGTTGGAAACATCGAAAGAAGAAATTGAAGCTACCAACGAAGAACTTATTTCAGCTAATCAGAATTTACAAACACGCAACGAACTGCTTACGGAGTCGCAGGAATATTCAGATGCCATCATCGCCACCATTCATGAGCCAATGCTGGTGCTGAATAAAGACTTTAATATTAAATCCGCCAATAAATCTTTTTATAAAAAATTTCATGTTAAAAAAGAAGAAACAGAAGGAATGTCCTTATTTGAATTGGGGGACAAACAGTGGGATATTCCGATACTTCATGAACTTCTCACTGATATTTTTTCAAAAAATCTTGATTTTAAAAACTTCACAGTTGCACATGTGTTTCCAAACATAGGTGAAAAAATAATGATGCTGAACGCCCACCTTATTATTCAAAAAGTTCACAACGAAAAATTAATTTTACTTGCCATCGAAGACATTACAGAGCGTTCTCAATATTATCTTAAAGAAAAACATTCACGCAGTTTGATTGAAGCAAGCCTTGACCCATTGATTACTATAAACACAAAAGGTAAGATAATGGATGTTAATCGGGCAGCGATAAATATTATCGGTATGAGCCGTGAAAAAATTATTGGAACAGACTTCTTCCATTATTTTACCGAGCGACAAAAGGCAAGTACAATATATAAAGAAGTGTTCGCGAAAGGCTCTATTGCTGACTCTTCGCTTACACTTCGCCATAAGGACGGAACATTGACGGATGTATTATTTAATGGTTCGGTATATAAAGATGACAGCGGAAATTTATTAGGCGTGGTGATTGTGGCAAGAGATGTTACCGAACAACATAGAATCACAGCTAATTTAGAAAAGAGTTTAAAAGAAATTTTGGATTATAAATACGCGCTTGATGAATCGTCCATCGTTGCTATCACTGATGAGAATGGCATTATTAAATATGTGAATGAAAACCAATGCAAGGTTTCAAAATACACGCGCGAGGAATTAATCGGGCAGAATCTTCACATCGTTAATTCAGGTTATCATCCAAGAGAATTTTTCCGAAATTTATGGACAACAATTATTAGTGGAAAAATATGGAAAGGCGAATTAAAAAACAAAGCGAAAGATGGAACCATTTATTGGGTAGATACCACTATTGTTCCTTTCCTGAATGAAGACGGAAAACCCTACCAGTATGTGGCTATAAGGACAGACATTACCGAGAAAAAAAGAATTGAAAAAGAAATGAGAGACGCTAAATTAGCGGCAGAGATGGCGACAAAAATTGCGGAAGAAGCAAAAAGTAAAGCCGAAAATGCCACTGAAATAGCGGAATACGCGGTGCAATCAAAACAGCAATTTTTGTCGAATATGAGCCACGAAATAAGAACACCGATGAATGCGATTATCGGATTTACGAATGTGGTATTAAAAACAGATCTAAATAATAAACAAAAAGAATACATCAATGCGATTAAAGTATCGGGAGATGCGTTGATCGTTTTAATTAATGATATACTTGATCTTGCCAAGGTAGATGCGGGAAAAATGACATTTGAACAAACCGCATTTAATTTATCAGATTCGATTTCTTCAATACTTCATTTGTTTGAAATAAAAATTCAGGAAAAAAATTTAGAGTTGATCAAAGAATACGACTCTGCTATTCCAAAAGTTTTAGTAGGCGATCCGGTGCGTTTGCGTCAAATAATTTTAAATCTGGTAAGTAATGCTGTAAAGTTTACAACAGAAGGAAAAATAACAGCGAGTATTCGCATGTTAAAAGAAGATGCAGAAAGTGCAACCGTAGAATTTAAAATAACAGATACAGGAATCGGGATTTCTGAAAATAATCTAGGAAATATTTTTAAAGATTTTCAACAAGCAACCGATCAAACCTCCAGATTATACGGCGGAACGGGCTTAGGACTTGCCATCGTTAAAAAATTGGTAGAACTCCAAGGAGGTACCATAACGACAAAAAGCGAAGTAGGAAAAGGTTCCACCTTTAGCTTTGTTCTGAGTTTTACGAAAACAAAAGTAAAAATAGATGTTGAATCAGACATGGGTGCGGTTGCCGCAAGCGCAGGTGCAGGCGCAAAAGTATTGATTGTAGAAGACATTGCACTGAATCAACTTTTGATGACAACATTATTAGAAGAATTTGGCTGTGAATTGGATATTGCCGCCAATGGAAAAGTTGCCATAGAAAAACTTAAAAAAAATAGCTATGATATTATTTTGATGGATTTACAAATGCCTGAAATGAATGGTTTTGAAGCTACAGCACATATCCGTAATAAAATGAATTCTCAAATTCCTATTATTGCTCTTACGGCAGATGTTACCACGGCAGATGTTGAAAAATGCAGAGCTGTTGGGATGAATGATTATATATCTAAACCTGTGGATGAAAAAATATTATATAGCAAGATCATTCAGCATCTTAAAAGACCTGATCAGACAAACATAATTGATACCAAGAAAAAATGTATCAATTTGGATTATTTAAAACAACTTACAAAAAACAATTCCGGAACGATGGCGGAAATGATTGAAATATACCTTGAAGAAACTCCATCTTTAATTAATGCAATGAAACAAGCTATTGATAATAAGGATTGGGAATCACTAAGGATAGCAGCACATTCAATAAGACCATCTTTTTCAATGATGGGGATAAATACAGAGTTCGAAAGTAGTGCAAAAAAAATTCAGGAATATGCGACCCGCCTTCGTGACGAGCACTCCGGCGGACAAGCGGAAAAAGAATTAACAGATGAACTCAATGAATTGTTTTTAAAAATAGAAACAGTTTGTGCACAAGCATCTGAAGAATTGCAAAAAGAACTGCTTGCATTAAAAGTGGAGTAGTTTAAAAAATTGACAAAATGCGAGTTACGATTAATTGGGTTAAAATAATTTTGATGTGCTGGAAAAGATATTAGTTTTGTGCTATTGTTTTCTGTAGAGCATAATTTTAAAAAACCTTATCCTCTCCAATAATCTTAGTAGAAAATAAATTACAACAATTTCTCAAACCTTATTACCTTATTATCAAATAAAATGAAAATAGAATACAACAATTTATACAGCCATTTTATATTTACAACTTTGCATCGATTACCTCTTATTTCTGAACAACACAGGGAACGAATTGAAAAATATATTACAGGCATTGTGAATAATAATGATTCTCAATTATATGCGATTTACGCTAATCCAGAACACATTCATTTTCTTGTATCTCGATCTCCGAAATTGTCAGAAGCAACGCTGGCTTCCATTGTTGCTGACAGTTCGCAAAAATTCATCAACCAAAATAAACTATGTAACACACAATTTAGCTGGCAAGAATCTGCATCTGCCTTTTCAGTATCAAAATCGGATGTTGATAAAGTTTGTAAGTACATTCTTAATCAACCGGAACATCATCGTAAAGTAAGTTTTAAGGAGGAATACGAAGATTTTATAAAATTTTACCAAAAAACCTTACAACCTTTCGTGAGAATTACACAGTCATAATAAGGTAATAAGGTTTGGAGAATTCTATCATTCATTTTTCTACTAAGGTTAAAATGGAAAAGGAAATAAGGTTTTGATTAATTATCATTACAAACCTGACTGAGCTCAACTCCGCGACGCAAAAAAAGTATTATTACAAACATCCTTCCAATTATACTAAAAACGGGATAAATTTCCGCATTTTTTATTATTCATATTTTGTTGTTTTTTGTTAACCTTAGTAGAAAATATGTTTTAGGATTTATTTACCTTATTACTTTGTTATTAGCTTTGCATAAAAAATAAGGTAATAAGGTTAAGAAGGGCAATTATCGATATCTCTACTAAGGTTTAAAAAATGCGACAATTTATCCCGTTAGCAGTATATCGTCTATTCTTTTTCGCTTCTGGCTATTTTAAATACCCTTTCACCGAATATAAATCAATGAACTAAAAAGTGTGAGTAGGTTCGTGGTTTATGTGGTAATACCATTTGGAAATATATTTTAGTCTAATTTTTTCAACGCTAACACAATTCTCGACTACGCTCGAACTGACTGTGCACTGGTTATTTCGAGCGTAGTCGAGAAACGAGTGGGGCATATATAAATCAGACTATTTTGAATGTATAATTGGTATTACCAACATGGAGCAAGTACCGGTTCGAAATTGTGGAACTTCCAAATAGAGATTGATGAAAAAAGAAATAAAAATATTAATGGTGGATGATGATGAGGAAGATTTCATTATTGTGCGCGATATTGTTGGAGATATTGACCCTTGTAAATATACTGTTGAATACTCATCTTCTTTTGAAGAAGGAGTAAAAGCAATCAATGAAGGAAAACATGATGTCTGCCTTATTGACTACCAGCTTGGTGCTAAGACAGGTTTGGATTTAATAGAAAAAATGATTGAGAAAGGATGCGAAATACCATTAATCTTGCTCACCGGTCAAAATGATATTGCAATTGACATGATGGCGATGAAAGTAGGGGCATCAGATTATTTGGTGAAGGGGTCTATTTCTTCGCAAACCTTGGAAAGTTCTATTCGGTATAGCATTGCGCATGCCATGCATATAAAAGAAATGAAAGCGCTTAATTCAAATCTTGAAAAACGTGTTGATGATAGAACACGAATGTTACGTGAGGCAATTCTTGAGTTAACAGAAGCGAAAGACTGTGCGGAACGAGAAAGACAAATAGCAGAGGATGCAGTGAAATCAAAGCAGCAATTTTTGGCAAACATGAGCCACGAAATAAGAACGCCGATGAATGCAATTATCGGATTTACGAAGATAGTGTTAAAAACAAAATTAGATAAAAAACAACAAGAATACATCGATGCTATTAAAGTGTCGGGAGATGCTTTAATTGTATTGATAAATGATATACTTGATCTTGCTAAGGTAGATGCGGGAAAGATGACCTTTGAGCAAACTCCATTTAAATTATCCACTTCCATTACTGCAATGCTTCATTTATTTGAAACAAAAATTCAGGAAAAAAATTTAGAATTGGTTAAAGAATATGATTCTACTATTCCTGAAGTTTTATTGGGCGATGCGGTGCGTTTGCATCAAATAATTTTGAACCTGGTAAGTAATTCTGTAAAGTTTACAAACGAAGGAAAAATAACCGTGAGTGTTCGTAAGCTGAAAGAAGATGCTGAAAAAGTAACCATAGAATTTAGGATAACAGATGCAGGTATTGGCATTTCTGAAAGTAATCTGGGAAATATTTTTAAAGATTTTCAACAAGCAACCAGTGGAACTGCCAGATTATTTGGCGGAACCGGCTTAGGACTTGCCATCGTTAAACAATTGGTAGAACGCCAAGGGGGAACCATCACCGTAAAAAGCAAAGAAGGTAAAGGGTCGACGTTTGCTTTTGTTTTAAATTTTAAGAAAACAAACGCAAAAATGGATTCCGATAGCCATCGGGAGGAAACAGGAGTAGAATTAGAAACCGGATTAAAAAACGTAAGAGTATTGGTTGTGGAAGACATGGCATTGAATCAACTTTTAATGAAAACAATATTAGTAGGATTTGGCTTTGAATTGGATATTGCCGGCAATGGAAAAATTGCCATAGAAAAACTACAAACAAATACGTATGATATTATTTTGATGGATTTACAAATGCCTGAAATGAGTGGTTTTGAAGCTACAGCGCATATTCGTAACACAATGAATTCTCAGACACCAATAATTGCCCTTACTGCAGATGTTACCACTGTAGATGTTGAAAAATGCAAAGCTGCCGGCATGAATGATTATATTGCAAAGCCCGTTGATGAAAAATTATTGTATAGCAAAATTATCAAGCACCTTCCGAAACCTAATCAGATAAACACTATTCCGATGCTGTCGCATAATTGATAGACTTATATAAGTTAATTAATTACAATAATGGAAAGCCAATATAGAGCGTCATTGCGAGGGACGAAGCAATCTCACATCTATCATTGTTTAAGATTGCTTCGACTGAAAAAGTCTCACAATGACGTGTTGAACAAAGTCTTTACATAAAAAAATAAAATCTCAAAACATTTTAACTTATATAAAGTCTAATTATCGTCTATTCTTTTTCGCTTCTGACTATTTAGAATTCCCTCTCAACGAATATAAAGCAAAACACCGGTGATTGTATTTACATTCGACTTTGATTTGGGTTTTTCATATAGAATCGTACCCGGATTTTTTAGAAACCAAAATTTAAAATTTAATGTCAGAAGATATAAAATCAACAAGCAAAATCGAAGAGAGATACCGTAATTTAATTGATACGAGTTCTGAGCCTTTTATTACCCTTAATAAAGACGGTAAGATTGAGGATACAAATGATGCATTTGTAAATATTACGGGCGTAGAACATGAGCAACTTATTGGGTCCAATTTTTTTAACTATTGCACGGAACCAGAAAAAATTTCTGAAGTTTATAAACAAATATTTATAAAAGGAATTGTTATTGATGCTTCACTTACATTTTGTCATAAGGATGGTAAACTTACCGATGTATTATTTAACGGTTCGGTTTATAAAGATGATAAAGGAAATGTGTTGGGAGTTGTGATTGTTGCTAGAGATATCACCGCGCAAAAATTACTAACCAATTATGTTCTTAGTCTGATCGAAGCGAGCCACGACCCATTGTTTACAATAAATCCTGAAGGGAAAATTACAGATATGAATAATGCCTCGGTACAAGTAACAGGAGTATCTCGCGAGAAATTAATTGGGACAGACTTTTTTAACTATTTTACTGATCCTGCTCAAGCACGCGAAGGTTGTCAACAATTTTTTGAAAAGGGTTTTGTAGTAGATTATCCATTAACTATTCGCGATAAGAGGCTCAGCGATGTATTATGCAATGGATCTGTTTATAAAGATGATAGAGGAAATACATTGGGTTTGGTGGTTGTGGCAAGAAATGTTACAGCTCAAAAATTACTTTCCAAATATTCTTTTAGTCTTATAGAAGCAAGTCTTGACCCATTGGTATCAATAAATACCGAAGGAAGAATTATGGATATGAATCAGGCAATGGTGAATATTAGCGGCGTATCACGCAATAAAATTACCGGCACCTATTTTTTCAATTATTTCACTGAACCCAAAAAAGCACGTGAAGTTTATCAGGAAATATTTTCAAAAGGTTCTGTTACCGATTTGCCGCTTACGCTTCGCCATAAGGATGGCAAGTTAACAGATGTATTATTCAACGGATCGGTCTATAAAGATGATAGGGGCAATACACTGGGAGGTGTAATTGTTGCCAAAGATGTTACGGACCAAAAATTACTTGTCAAATATCTTAGCCTTATTGAAGCGAGCTACGATCCCTTATTTACAATTAGCACTGAATGGAAAATAACGGATATAAACCATGCAACTGAAAAAGCAACAGGAAAATCACGCGAAAAATTAATTGGCAGTAATTTTTACGATTATTTTACGGAGCCTGATAGAGCACGCGAAGCCTATAAACAAGCTTTTGAGAAAGGTTTTATAGTAAATTATCCACTAACCATAATTGATGGCAAGCTTACTGATGTTTTATGTAATGGCTCGGTTTATAAAGATGATAAAGGAAAAATACTGGGAGTTGTGATTGTTGCCAGAGATATTACCGCTCAAAAAAGATTTGAAAATGATTTGATGGAAGCAACAAGTAATGCGGAACGGGAAAAACAAATAGCAGAAGAAGCAGTAAAATCAAAGCAGCAATTTTTGGCAAATATGAGCCACGAAATAAGAACACCGATGAATGCGATCATTGGATTTACCAAAGTAATATTAAAAACAGATTTAAATAAAAAACAAAAAGAATACTTAAATGCTATTAAATTATCCGGAGACGCTTTAATTGTACTGATAAATGATATCCTTGATCTTGCCAAAGTAAATGCAGGGAAGATGACCTTTGAGCATATCCCATTTAGGTTATCCGCTTCCATTGCTGCCATGCTTCATTTATTTGAAACAAAAATTCACGAAAAAAATTTGGAATTAATTAAAGAATATGATGATGCTATTCCTGATGTTTTATTGGGTGATCCGGTGCGTTTGCATCAAATTATCATGAACCTGGTAAGCAATGCGGTAAAGTTTACAACAGTAGGAAAAATAACCATGCGTGTTCGTATACTGAAAGAAGATGCAGAAAAAGTAAGCATCGAATTTTCTGTAATAGATACAGGTATTGGTATTCCTGAAAGTAAACTGGGAAATATTTTTGCCGATTTTCAACAAGCTAGCAGCGGAACCTCCAGAATATATGGCGGAACCGGCTTAGGGCTTTCTATCGTTAAACAATTGGTAGAACCTCAGGGGGGGACCGTTACCGTAAAAAGTGAAGAAGGCAAAGGCTCAACCTTTAGTTTTGTTTTGAGTTTTACTAAAACAGATGCAAAAGTAGAAACAGAAACAGACATGGGAATAGAACTGGAAGCTGGCTTAAAAAATATAAAAGTTTTAGTTGTGGAAGACATGGCTCTGAATCAACTTTTAATGAGAACATTATTAAAGGATTTTGGTTTTGAAATGGATATTGCCGGCAATGGAAAAATTGCCATAGAAATGCTTAAAAAAAATACGTATGATATCATTTTGATGGATTTACAAATGCCTGAAATGAATGGTTTTGAAGCTACAGAGTATATACGCAATACAATGAATTCTCAAATCCCTATTATAGCTCTAACTGCAGATGTTACTACTGTAGATGTTGAAAAATGCAGAGTTGTTGGAATGAATGATTATGTATCCAAGCCCATTGACGAAAAATTATTATATAGAAAAATTATTAAATATCTGAAAGCCCCAATCCCGGTAGCTATGGGGAACAAATAAATCATCATGAAAAAAGAAGTTGTTAAAAAAAGATATGGGATGCGCCTGATGCCGGCGGTGGCGGGCGAACCAACCTACGCCAAGGCTTCGGTTGGCGAGGCAAAAAAATGCATCAATTTGGATTATTTAAATCAGCTTACACAAAAAAATTCCGAATCGACAGCCGAAATGATTGAAATATATCTTGAGGAAACTCCAACTTTAGTGAACGCGATGAAACTGGCAATTAAAAATAAAAATTGGGAATCACTTAGGATCGCATCACATTCAATTATACCTTCTTTTTCAATAATGGGAATGGATAAAGAGTTTGAAAACAATGCTCAGGAAATTCAGGAATGTGCAAGCAACTTAAATGGGGAGTATTTTAGCGAGAAAGAAAAAATAGAAAGTATTGTCAAAGTTAATGAATTGTTTTTAAGAATAGAAAAAGCCTGTGAGGAGGCTTCTGAAGCATTAAAAAAAGAATTATTTATATTAAGAAAAACGAAACAAACACATTGATATCATAAATAAATTTAAAAAATTCTTTGAAGTTCATCCTCAATTACATTTCTCAATATCCATCATTTCAAAGCCCCAATAAAAATTGGGGCTTTTATTTTCACATTACCAAGAATGTTTTTTTCAGCTTCGGCTATCTAAATTGGGCTCCTATCGAAAACATATGATATACAGATTCCGTTTTGGTGATGTTTGTCACAGAAATAAAAATTATTTAATCAAATTAAAAATTAAACAAAATGAAAAAATCTACAAAAAATTCGGAAGAGCTGTTTAACCCATATCAAACAAAAGCACTAAATCAATATCAATTAATTTTACCTAAACTAAAAAACATGACAAACTCAAAAATTACTAACCTGAAATTATTTTTTCTATTGGCGGCATGTACTTTTATTCACAACATTTCCTTAGGTCAAAGTGCACCAACCTTGGGGACTGCTTCCGGTTTCGCTTTATTTACCGCAAACGGAGCATTTAGCAATACAGGAGCAGCAACAAACGTCACAGGCGATGTAGGCACTAATGTAGGTGCATTCACAGCATTTCCTCCGGGAACATTAGTTGGGCAAAAGCATGTGGCAGACCCTGCTTCAGCAACAGCCGCGACAGATGTGGATGTTGCATATAGTTATTTGTTCGGACTTACCTGCGATTCTGTTATAGGAGTTACTTTAGGAAACAATCAGGTTCTTAGACCAAATGTTTACTGTATCGGAGCTGCTACAACATTAAATGCAGATTTAATTTTAGATGCACAAGGTGATCCAAATGCTTTATTTATTTTCAAGATAGATGGCGCTTTATCTACAAGCACATTCTCAAGCGTTACTCTGATCAATTCAGCCTCTTTATGCAATGTGTATTGGCAAATAAATGGAGCATTCGCTTTAGGAGATAGTTCTGTTTTCAGAGGTACTATAGTTGCTAACGGACAAATTGAGTTATTAGAAGGCTCAACTCTTCTGGGTAGAGGTCTTTCACGTGCCGGCGCTATTTTATTGCATAATAATTTAGTTGCAATAGGAATGCAACCAACAGTAACCATCACTGCAGGAGGTAGTACAACTATCTGTTCAGGAAACCCCATAACTCTCACTGCCACAGCGGCTAATGGAGCAGGTCAATTTACTTATTTATGGAGTCCCGGAGGACAAACAACTGCTTCAATAACATTATCTCCAATAGTAACTACTCCGTATTCAGTTGTTGTAACAGCAGCAAATGGTTGTTCAGGGGGGATGGATACGCTTATAATAAACATTAACCCTAATGAAACAGTATCTGCAGGTTCTAACCAAAATTACTGTCCTGGTGTTGGAATAACTTTAGCTGGTTCAATAAGTGGATCCGCAACAAGTGGAATTTGGAGCGGTGGAACCGGTTCATTTTCGCCAAACAATACTACACTTAATGCTGTATATACTCCAAGCACTGCTGATATAGCAACAGGATCTATAGCCCTCACTTTAACAGCGATTGGAGGAATATGTTCTATATCTGATCAAATGACAATAAATGTAAACCCTTTTGTAGATCTTGGACCTGATACTACAATTTTTGGATGTATTTTATTGCATGCAGGAAATCCGGGATCAACTTTTAATTGGAGTAACGGAGATAATTATTCTACCATAAATGTTTGTACGACAGGAGTATTTTGGGTAACTGTAAGTAATGGCACTTGCATTGCAACTGATTCGATTACCATTACTGTAACGCCTACACATGTAAATCTGGGGAATGATACCACTCTTTCAGGTGGAGGATCCATCATACTTGATGCCGGCAATCCTGGTGCTACGTTCCTTTGGAGCACTGGTAGCACAACTCAAACTATTACAGTAAATACTCCGGGAACTTATTATGTAACTGTAAGTAATGTGTTGGGATCATCCTCTGATACCGTTGAGGTAAAATTACTAACCGGAATAAAGAATATTTCCAGCATGCAGAATATTAACATTTATCCTAATCCAACAACAGGTATTTTTACTTTCAAAATCGGAGAAACAAAAAATGCAAATTTAAAAGTTACGAATATGCTTGGAGAAACTATTTATTCCGAGCAAGTAAATAGTCAGTCAACAACTATCAATATCAAAGATGCCCCTAATGGACTTTATCTTTTGCAATTGCAGGCTGATGATAAACTGTACTATAAGAAACTAATAAAAGAATAAAATTAAAAATAGCAAGTTGTAAAAGCCCTTCCGATTTATCGAGAGGGCTTTTCTTTTTCATATTATACTTTATATAAGTTAAAATGTTTTGAGATTTTCTTTTCAGATAAACGCTTTGTTCAACACGTCATTGCGAGGTGCATTCTGCGTTGAAGCAGACA
>ODAK010006062.1_pt1 | contig 12222 bp, 11 predicted proteins | sample 1539591 | NCBI WGS metagenome assembly ODAK01 (sample SAMEA3539303, study PRJEB22396) | soil metagenome | biome: tundra; feature: field; material: soil | place: USA | collected 2010-05 | depth 0.15 m | reverse complement strand
GACGCCGCCGGAGTTCGGCGCGGCCCGGGCGGCTTCCAGAAGATCGTCCAGCTCGCTCAGGTCCAACGCTCCCGTGGCACGCGCCGCACTATGATCGGCATCCGGAAAGGGCGTCAATCGGGCGGAGAGTCACCGAATTGGCCGACCTGCCGAATCCTCTACCCCATTTGAGGGAGGCGGCGCCGAATCGCGTCGCTAGGCTTGCCTGATCGATTTGGGGGACGGTCATGCAAGCTCTGATTCAGGCGCGATTGAGCGCGCGAAGGCGTCTGATGGCGGGTGCCGCGACCTTGGGAGTCTTGGCGGCGCCGGGCGCCGCGCTGGCGACCTGCGTGGCGGCGACCAGCGGCACGGTCACCTGTTCGAGCACCACCACCGTCAACGTGGTGGACGCCAACGCCGTTGCGGCCGTGTCGAGCGACAACGAATACACCTTCAGCCTCGGCGTGCCGGTGGTCGGGACTGTGTCCAGCGGCGCGACAATCACCGGCGTCGGCCTCTGGTTCGAGCAGGACTCGCTCGGCCAGACCCTCAGCGTGGTCAACAACGGCTCGGTGACCAACGGCATTCCCGGCAACGGGCTGGAGGGCTTCGGAAACGGCGCGCTGCTGACCTATACCGGCAACGGCTCGGCCATCGCGCCCGACACTTCCAACGACTGGAGCGGCCTCTTCCTGGTCAATCGCAATGGCGGCGACATCCAGATGGGCTCGGCGGCCACGCCGGTCACCGGGACCTTCACCGGCACGGCCGGCCTCTATGCCGGCTGGCGCGCCGGCAGTCCCGACGTACCCGGCAACGTCAGCATCTATCTGTCCGGCGGCCATATCAACGGTCTGGCGACCGCCGACGCCGATTTCGGGGTCTTCGCCGACACCGAGCCGGGGGCGGCCAATATTTTCGTGCAGACCACCGGCAATACGACCTTCACCGGCACCACGACGGGCTTTGGGCTGGACGGCCATTCCGGCTCCGGCAACGTCACCCTGATCACCAATGGCGTCTTCGGTTCGGCGAGCGCGGTGCTGGGCGAGGACATTCGCGCCCAGTCGAGCTCCGGCTCCGGCTCGGTCAGCGTCACCGAAAACGGCGGAGTCGCCTGGGGCAACTTCTATGGCGTGCGCGCCAGCGCCGGCGGCAATGGAACCGTCGGCGTAACGGTCGGCAACGGAACCCAGATCGTGGTGACAGGGACCGGGCCGGCCAGCGGCATCCGCACCGACGCCTTTGCCGGCGCGAGCATGATCTCGCTGTCGGGCCTTGGCACCAGCGTTTCGGCGACCAACGGCTATGGTCTGTTCATGGATTCCACCAGCGGCGCCCTGCAGACCACGATCGGGTCGGGCGTCACGGTTAGTGGCTTTACCGCCGGCTTCGGCGTCACCACCACGACCGGCGTCGCCAGTCTCGACAATTTGGGCACACTCAACGCCGGCGGGGCCTTCATCGACGCGCCGGTGATCGTGCAGACCGGCGGGTCCAGCTTCATCACCAATCACCTTGGCGGGCTGATCAACGGCACGATCAACCTTTCCGGTTCGACCGGCCCGAACACTTTTAGCAATTCTGGGACCTGGAACACCTCCTGGACCTCGGCCTTCGGGCCCGGCGCGGACAGTTTCACCAACGGGGTCGGCGGCGTGATCAATGTCAGCGCCTGCGGCGTGACCCCTTGCAAGTTCAACTTCGGCGGCGCGGGCCTGGACACGGTGCTCAACGCCGGGACCTTCAATTCCGGCCTGCTCCCCAGCGACCGGGTCAGCTCCAACTTCTCCAGCAACCTAGCCAACAGCTTCACCAACAGCGGGGTGCTGAACGTCGCCGGCAGCCTCACCTTCAACGGCCTGAGCAGCTTCAACAACGCCGGCGGCCTGCTCGATCTGCGCCAGGGCGTGCTGGGCAATTTCAATACCGACGTGGTGACCACGTCCGGCGGTTTCGCCGGCGGGACGGGCAGCCGGCTCGGCCTCAACGTCTTCCTCGGCGGGCCGCTGTCGAGCGCCGACCAGCTGCATATCGAGGGCGGGCTGACCGGGACCACCAGCATCATCGTCGCCGACACCAATCCGGGCCTCGGCGGCTTTACCGGCAAGGCCGGCATCCCGCTGATCACGGTCGGCGGCTCGAGCGCCACCGCGACGCTCAGGCTCGACGACGAGTCCACCGTCATCGGCGGCCACTATCTCGACCTGGGCTCGTCGGGCGTTCTGGTGAAGGGGCTGTTCAACTATGTGCTGACCGATGTTCCCGGCGGCTATTCGCTGATCAGCGTGCCGGGCCAGGGCCTGAGCGAGGCCCCCATCGCCGTCACCGGCGCGAAGACCATCTGGTACGAGACCGCTACCGACTGGGACCAGCGGCAGCTGCATCTGCACGACGGGTCCGCGGGCGCCTGGGGCGTGCGCGCCGACGGCAATGTTGGCGTCTGGCTGGACGGCGTCGGCAGCTGGGCCAACCGCACCGATCATCAGACGGCGACCAATGGCGCCGCCAGCCTGCCGGTGAACCTGTCCTATCGCCAGAACGTCTATGGCGTGCTGGGCGGCATCGATGTGGGCTGGAGCCACCTGGCCGGGGCCAATGACAGCCTGCAGCTCGGCGTCCTGGGCGGCTATGTCAGCTCCGGCCTGGATTTCAGCGCCGGCGGCGGCTTCGACTATTCCGGCGGACTGGCGGGGCTCTCGGCCACCTACCTCAACGGCGGCGTCTTCTTCAGCGGCCTCGGCAAGGTGGATGTGCTGCGCCTGAGCCTTGGCGAACAGGCCGGGTTTGCCGGTGGCTCGGCCCAGTCCATCACCTGGGGCGGACTGGGCACGGCCGGCTATCATTTCACGTTCGGCGCCGGCTTTGTCGAACCGCTGGCCACCCTGGCCGGGACCTCGACCAGCATCGGCGGCATCGACCTGCGCGGCGAGGGCGTCGGGATCGACTTCTATCGCGCCACCACCTTCCGCGGCGCGCTGGGCGTGCGGTTCGGCGGCCTGATCGAGGAGGGCCCCGGCTGCAAGCTGACCGCCTCGGGCATGGCGCGGGTCTGGCAGCCGTTCGGCCGCGACGAGGGCTGGGCGACCATCAGCAATCCGGGGCTGCCCTTCGACCTGATCGACAGGTTCGATCGCACCTATGGCGACGTCTCCGGCCGCCTGGACTATGTCGCCAAGGGCACGGGCTTTTCGGCCAGCGCCAAGCTGGGGGTGAAGTTCGCCGACCGCTATAGCGACCTCAACGTCGGCGCGGACCTGCACTGGCGCTGGTAAGGCCTAGATCACGATGACTTTGGATTGAAACAATCCAAAATCATGAACGTGATCGATTCCTAAGAGTTAGAGCGGGTTGCGGGCGGAAAACCGCTTCGCACTTTTCCTCAACCCGCTCAGTCCAGATGGCGACGGATGAAGTCCGCCGCCAGTTCGATGGAGCGGCGGGCCTGCTCGCCCTCGGTGCGCTCCCAGACGTGGGTCTCGTTGGTCCAGAGCCTTAAGGTCAGGTCGCCATTGGCCCGGCGGATGGCCTCGGCCAGCCGGACCGCGTCGTCATAGAGGATGTCGGTCTCGCTGGCGTGGATCAGGGTGGGCGGAAAGTCGGTGAAGTCGCCGAAGATCGGCGAGGCCACCGGATCGGCGGGCGAGCGGCCGTTCAGATAGAGTTGGGTCATCAGGGCCAGGGATTCCATGGTGTGCGGCGTCGTCCCGGCCAGGCTGGCGGCGATCACCGACCAGCTCTGCAACGACAGGTCCACCCAGGGCGACAGCAGCACCACGCCCTCCGGCGGTTCCAGCCCCTCGTCGCGCGCCTGTTGCAGGGCCGCGATCAGGATGGCCGCGCCCGCGGACTCGGCCAGGGCCACCACCGGCTCGTCCGGCGAGGTCTCTTTGAACCAGCGCCAGGCGGCGACGATGTCCTCGACCGCCGCGGGGCAGGGGTGTTCGGGCGCCAGGCGATAGTTGGGGGCAAAGACGCTGGCCCGGGCGGCGGCGGCGAAGCGGGCGACCAGGGCGGTGATGCGCGGGCTGCGCTCGGCGACGAACGAGCCGCCGTGGACGTAGAAGACATAGCCGCGCGGCACCCCCTTGCGCGGCGCGAACCATTCCGATGGGGTCGGCGGCGCCGGCAGGCTGAGGCCCGGCCCCGGCCGACGCACGGCCTCCGCGTCAATCAGCGCCGTCAGCGCCGCGGTCGGGCGGTCGAGCCGGTTGTACAAACCGCGCATCCGGGCCAGGAACCGCGCCTGGTCTTCAGGCCCGCCCCGCAACAGGCGGTGGCCGCGGGCGACCATCCAGCGCAGGAAGAGGTGGCTGATCCGGTTGTCGATCCGCCACTGAACCCGGCGCAGCGCCCCGGATACGGACGAGCCGTCCATGCGCTGGACCCGCGCGCCGGCGGCGGCGATCTGGTCAAGGGTGACGGCGGCGGTCATGATGGCGGCGCGAACGAAGGCCCCCCGGCGACGATGCCAGACGACGAAACACCCGTTACGCCCGCGCTGCAACAGGCGCTCCTGGCCGGCGCCTATGCCGAGCTCTATCCGAGCCTGCGCGGACGGCTGAAGGCGATCCTGGCGAGCGACGACCCGGCGCTCAAGGCCAAGGTCGCCGCCTTCGCCGCCATGGCCGGTCGCCGCGGCCGCGACCACGAGGCCTGGCTCAGGGAGCGCTATCGCCTGACGCCCACCGAGGCGCGGCTGGCCGCCCACATCGGCGCCGGCGGCGCGGTGGCCGACTACGCGGCCCTATACGGCGTCGCCGAAGGCACCGCCCGCACCCACCTGAAAGCCATCTTCGCCAAGACCGGCGCGCACCGGCAGTCCGACCTGGTGCGGCTGTTGGCGGCGTCGGATCGCTGACGGCCCTGTCGGTTTTCGACCGATCAGGGCGGTTCAGCGCGCCTCGGCGCGGACCGGCAGTTTCCAGCCCGGCCGGATGAAGTGGCAGGTGTAGCCGTTCGGAATGCGTTCCAAATAGTCCTGGTGCTCCGGCTCGGCTTCCCAGAAGGGCCCGGCCGCCGTCACCTCGGTGACCACCTTGCCCGGCCAGATGCCCGAGGCATCGACGTCGGCGATGGTGTCCAGGGCGACGCGCTTCTGTTCCTCGTTGGTATAGAAGATCGCCGAGCGGTAGCTGGCGCCCATGTCGTTGCCCTGGCGGTTCTTCGTGCTCGGATCGTGGATCTGGAAGAAGAATTCCAGGAGCTGACGGTAGGAGATCTTTTGCGGATCGAAGACGATCTCGACGGCCTCGGCATGATTGCCGTGGTTTCGGTAGGTGGCGTTGGGGACCTCGCCGCCGGAATAACCGACGCGGGTCGAGATCACGCCCGGATAGCGCCTCAAGAGGTCCTGGACACCCCAGAAACAGCCGCCGGCCAGGATCGCGGTTTCGGTTGCTGCCGCCATGAGCTTGTTCCTTTTCCAGTCACCACACCCAGATAGTCACTGTCCGCGCATGTTGAACCCATCCTCTTCGCTCGCCAAGCGTCTCGATCCGCCGCCGGCGGATGCGGATTAGCTCGCAAGGCCAGCGCCTTCGGCTACAAAGACTCAAACCGCGGATCGACGCGCGGCGATCAAAAACGGAGGAGACTGACCATGGCCCCCATCCCCAAACGCGGCACGGTGGCCGTGACCGGCGCCGCCGGCTTTCTCGGCGGCTGGGTCGTCCATCTGCTGCTCGACAAGGGCTATCGGGTCAGGGCCTGCGTGCGCAATGCGGAGGACCCGTTGCGCACCACCTTCCTCAAGGAGATGCCCGGCTATGCGTCCGGCCGCCTGACGCTGCACAGCGCCGACCTCGACCAGCCCGGCTGTTTCGACGAGATCTTCAAGGGCTGCCACGGCGTCGCCCACGTCTCGCATGTGAGCGACTATAACGACGCGGACTATGTCGCCCGCGTCTGTGGCCATGTCATCGACAGCGTCAACAATTCCGGCAGCGTCACGCGGGTGGTGGTCACCTCGAGCATCGCGGCGGTGATTTCCGAGGCCGACATCCACGAGGTGGTCCGCCGCCCGGTCTTCTATGAGGACCGCTTTCCCGACGAGATGAACCCCCGCCGCACGCCCGAGCGCGGCCAGGGCTATTCCATGGCCAAGCTGATCGCCGAGCGCGCCTTCGCCGAAGCCGCCGAAAAGAGCGGCGCCTGGGACGCGATTACCTGTTGTCCCGGCGACAATGTCGGGCCCATCCAGTCGGCGCACCAGAAGGACATGGGCCCCTGGCAGCACAATATCGAGATGATGCTCGAGGGCGCCTACGACCAGAACCTGGTCTATCGCCCGTGGATGACCGTCGACGTCCGCGACGACGCAGAATGTCACATCCGCCTTTTGGAAAGCGTCAATGTGAAGAACGGCGAGCGCTACATCGCCTGGTCGACCGACGCGCGCAATGTCGAGGACATCTGCGCCGATATCGACCGCCTGCTCCCGGAGCTTCGCCACGCGACGCCACAGGTGACCGATCCCTTCCCGGACCGGATCAAGGCGCGCGAGGCGGAGTTCCGCGGCATCTGGGCCGGCGCCGAGCTGCGCAACGACCGCATCCGCGCCGTGACCGGCGTCACCTTCCGCCCGCTCGACGACTCCATCCGCGACTGCGTGGAATCGCTGCTGTCGATCGCCAAGGTGCAGCCGGTGGTCAGGCCGGTTGTCGAAGCCGCCGCATAGGGAGCCGACAGATGCCGACCAACCGATACTGGACCGTTTCCGGCAAGCCGCTGGGCGGCTGGCCCGAGGCCGATACCTTCACGCTGCATGAAGCCGAGCCGCCCGAGCCGGGACCGGGCCAGGCGCTGACCCGGACCATCTACGTCTCGCTGGACCCCTATCAGTGGGGCTACAAGAAGCGCGGCGTCGAGGCGCCTGGCGCGCCCTGTCACGCGCGCACGGTGGCCCAGGTGGTGACCAGCCGGATGGGCGGTTTCGCGCCCGGCGACCTGGTGTTCAACACCAATGGCTGGGCTGAATACGGCCTGATGGGCGAGGGGGTGGCCAGGCCCTCCTACATGATCCCGCGCAAGCTCGACCCGGCCCAGGGGCGTATTTCCCAGGCGGTCGGCGTGCTCGGCATGCTGGGCCTGACGGCTTACGCCGGCATGGTGCTGATGGCCGATCCCAAGCCCGGCGAGACCGCCGTCGTTTCGGCGGCCTCCGGCGGCGTCGGGCAGATCGCCGGCCAGCTGGCGCGCTTGCGCGGCGCGCGCGTGGTGGGCATCGCCGGCCGCGAAGCCAAATGCCGTTTCGTGGTCGACGAGCTGGGCTTCGACGCCTGTGTCTCGCACTTGAGCCCGACCATGCCTGCGGATCTGCGCGCGGCCTGTCCCGCGGGGATCGACGTCTATTTCGAGAATGTCGGCGGGGCGGTGTTCGACGCGGTGCTGCCGTTGTTCAACCCCGGCGCGCGGATGACCATCTGCGGCCTGATCGCATCTTACGGCGACGCCGGCGGCGACGCCCGCGCGGCCCTGATGAAGCGCGGCGAGGCGGTGTTCAAGGAGCGCGGCGTCACCGTGCGCGATCTCTTCGTCGGCGATTTCGTCGAGGGTCACCACGACGCCTTCCTGGCCGAGGTGGCGCCCCAGGTGGCCTCAGGCGCGATCAAGTACCGCGAAGACATCCGCCAGGGCATCGAGTCCGTGCCGGCCTGCTTCGCCGAGATGCTGCGCGGCGACAATTTCGGCAAGATGCTGGTGCAGGTCGGAGCGGATCCCACCCTCTAAGGGCTTCAGGCGTAGTCGAAGATCTCGTGCTCGCGGGTGAAGAAGCAGCGCGAGCGGCTCATCTCCACGAACCGCCGCTCGTCCTCGGCCAGTGGGCCGCCGTTCGACGGGGCCTCGCCGCCGCCGCCCCCACCTAGCACGTCCATGGAGCGGAACCAGACCTCGGTGATGCCGTCCAGCGGCTCGGCAAGCCCCCGCCCGGCGGCCATGCCCTGGTTGATCTCCGGCGCGATGGTGTGGCTCTGGACATAGCGGGCCATGCGCGAGGCGCGCGCGAAGCTGGCCACCAGCGGCCCGTGGTCGGTGAGCCAGGTTTCGTGGCAGGCTTCCACCGTCAGGTCGGCGCGGCGGGCCAGCAGATAGGTGCATTTGACCGCGTCCGGGCCGAACTTGCGGCCGCCGGTGAAGTCGAAGATCGGATATTCCCGGGTCAGGAAGATCTGCGATTTGCCGATATCGATGAAGGTCGCCTCGTCGGCGGCCAGGTCCGCCAGGGCCTCGGCGCCGGCCGGATCGGCCATGGCCGCCTGGAAGTCCTCCTGACTGTCCCACCAGACCTCGGTGATCCCCGGAACCGGCGGCAGCATGCCGCGCGGGGCGCGCAGGCCCTCATTGGCGGGCGTGTCGATAAGGTGGCTCTGCACGTAGCGCCGGGCGCGGATCGCCTTGGCGTGCCCGCGGACCTTCGGCCCATGCGCATTCAGCCAGTAGTCGTGGAAATCCTTTGGCGTCACGTCCGCGCGCCGTTCGAGCACATAGACCAGCTTGATCATGACCATCTCTTGCGTTTCGACCCTTTGCGACATTCGCAGGCCGGGCTCGGGTCAGCCAGACCTCATTGCGCGGTCCAGGAGGGCTGGCCGACAGTGTTCACCCGCGTCGCGCGGCCATGCAGGCCGACCTCGCGGAACTGATAGAGCCAGGCGGCCGTCGGCGGGTTGATCCATTGACCGCGCGCGAACATGCGCAGGATCGGCTCGCCGCCGTCGGGATGAGCTTCGGCCCGGGGCGATTCGGGATGGTCCAGGTCGTCCACCGAGGCATGCCAGGCCTCGTGCACCTCGGCGGGATCGGGTTTCAGCGTCAAAGGCGCCGATGACCAGAGCACCACGGGGGTCACGACATGGCCGCCCAGGGTGACGAAATCGTCCAGCAGCCCCAGCGCCGCCTCGCGGCCGACGACGACTCCGAGTTCTTCGGCGGTCTCACGGATCGCCGCCGCGACGGCGTCTTCGCCAGGCTCGAAGTTGCCGCCGGGCAGGGCGTAGTTGCCGGCCCCGCGGCGCATGGTCAGCGCCCGGCGGGTCAGCAGATAGGTGGGCTGGCCGTCGAGCGGCGACAGCACGATCGCCACCGCCGCGCGCCTGAGCCCGGTCGTCTCGACGGCGACGCGTGGAAAGGCTGTGAGATTGGCGGCGATTCGGTCCCGGAGCGCTTGCATCGTTCCAGTCTAGCGCACCCTTCGCCGACTCGGACTTTCAGGGTGGGGCTTTGGCTCCCCTTCTTGAACACGTATCGAACCGTTTGCATGGCTCCAAGCTCGAATCTTCGCAGCGTGCTTGAGGGTATGCAGGGCTTGGGGCTGGCCGCGTAGAGGGCGTGGGCTGGCGTCGGCCCTGAACCCGCCGCCCTTGGGTGGACCGGGGTTGCCGCCGGCGTCCGCGAGCCTTACGCTCTATTGCGTCAATGAAATGGAGGTAGTTCGATGCCCCAACATCGCTGGCGTGAGATCGTCACGGTCGCCTTGCTCGGAGCCATGGCCATCTCGGAGGCGGCCCAGGCTGCGCCGGCTTTCAGCAACGGCGGCTCCCAATACTGGATCGCGTTCGATCCGAACGGGCGGACGCTCGGAAACGTCCAATTCCTGACCAAGCGGATCCTGGTCCTGAATACGTCCAACGCGCCCAACGCGTTCACGATCTTCTACGAACCGCAGCACACCAAGTTCTGCGCCGCGACGCTCGAACCGGGCGCAATGACCACATGCGGACAAATGTCGACCCCCGCGATGGTCGGCGGCTACTTCCAGGTTGTCGCCGCCGAGCCGGTGCTTGTGGGCGGATCGAGCGACACGCCGTTCATGAATTTCACGCAGGACGCGCAGGGCAATTTCGGAGCCGATCCGTCCCACGGCACGGTGATAAGTGTTCCGTTCGCTTGGCAGCAAGGCTGCCCGCCTCCCGTGACAGGTTGCCCTGATGGCCCCACCGCTGTCGGTCCAACCGGAGTAACCACCGGTCGTCTCCAACAAATGAGGTGATCGACCGCCCTTCGGCGCACTTGGATCCCGTGGAGCGTGGGCGGCCGCCCACGCGGCGGAGAAATATGGGGCTTGGCTCCCCGGGCAGGACTCGAACCTGCGACAAGTCGGTTAACAGCCGACTGCTCTACCAACTGAGCTACCGAGGAATAGGCCGAAGGAGGGCGGCTATACGCCGGGGCCGTGGTTCGATCAAGCTAGGGTGCGGCCCCAGAAAAAAGGGCCCGGCGGGGGCCGGACCCTTGAGTGGTAATGGTGGGGTGTCTTCAGGAAGACCATGTGACGGTGCGCCGGCATGGTTAATCAAAAGTTAACGACCGTTAACGCCTTGCCCCACAAGGGTTTGGTCACGGAATCAGCAAGACTCGCCCCACCGCCTGGCGGCTTTCGATATAGGCGTGGGCGGCCGCGGCTTCCGACAACGGGAAGGTGCGGTCGATGACCACCTTCAGCTCGCCGCGCGCCGCCTCGTTGATCAGCCGCTGGATATTGTCGTGCGCCCGGTCGCCGGCGATTTCCGCGCCGAGGAAGACGCCCTGCAGGGTGCGGTTGCCGCCCATGAGACTCGACACGTCCACCGTCATCGGCTCGCGCCCGGCGGCGCCGACCATCGACACCCGGCCACGATAGCCGAGGCTGAGGATCGAGCCCTGCAGGGTCGAGCCGCCGACGGAATCGACCACCAGGTTGACGCCCTTGTTGTCGGTCAGGCGCATGACCTCCTGGGGCACCTTGTGGGTCGCGTAGTTGATGCCGTGATCCATGCCGAGCTCTTTCAGCCGCTCGAGCTTGGCGTCCGACGAGGCGGTGGCGAGCACGGTGGCGCCCGCTCGCTTGGCCAGCTGGATGGCCGCGGTGCCGACGCCGGAGCCGCCGGCCTGGATCAGCACGGTCTCGCCGGCCTTCAGATGGCCGAACTCGAACAGGCAGTCGTCGGCGGTGCCGAAGGCGACAGGAATGACCGAGGCCAGCTTGACGTCGAAGCCATCCGGAATCAGCCAGGCGCTGCGGGCCGGCACCGCGCGCAGCTCGGCATGGGAGCCGAAGGCGTTGGAGGTGGCGACCTTCTGGCCCACCTTCAGATTGGTGACTTCCGAGCCGACCTCGACAATCTCGCCGGCGGCCTGGTAGCCGACGATGTGCGGCCGGGTGACCAGAGCGCCGCCCTGGCGGTTCAGGGTGTCGCCGCCCTCGATGCTCACCGCCTCGACGCGGATGATGATGCCCTTGGGATGCAGTTGCGGATCGGGCGCGTCCTCGTATTTGAGCACGCTCGGACCGCCGTTCTCGTAATAGACCGCCGCCTTCATGGTTTCGCTCCTTATGGGTTTGACCGACTAAGTAGCGAATTCGAACGCTCTCGAATAGCGGCTCTAGCCGAGCCGGAGCGCTTTCAGAAAGTCCGCACGGTCTTTCGGGCTGGCGATGTGCTCGGCCAGGCGACGGCAGAGGTCGTCGCGGGAGGCGGTGCCGCGGTTCTCGCGCGCCACCAGGGTGGGTGCGATGGGGCCGAGCTGGCGGCGCAGGGCCTCGACGATCGGCGCCAGCTCGTCCTCGGCGACGGCCGACGGCGGCTTGGCTGGCGTGGCGAAGATATCCGTCCGCGCCGGGTGCTGGCTCGCGCCGCTGGTCTCGCTGACGCAGCGTTTGAGCGCGTGATCATAGTCCTGCGTCGCGTCGATGAACTGCATCCGCGTCATCCGCAGCGGCAGGGTGCAGGCCTCGACCAGGACCGGAATGACCGTCTTGCCGCTGTCGATGGCGACGCTCACCTCGTCGGCGACGTTCGGGGAGGCGGTGGACCGGGGCGAGAGGATGACGATCATGCCCTCGCAGCCGCGCACGGCGTCCTCGACCGCCCGGTCCCAATGCTGGCTGGGGTGGATATCGTACTGGTCGACCCAGACCGAGGTTCCGGCCGCCTTCAGGTCGTCGGCCAACCTGAGCGCGATCGCGGCATCCGCGCGCGCATAGCTGAGGAAGTAGGTCTTCACGGGTTGCGCAGCATCTGCAGCGCCTCTTTCAGGCTTCGCTGCATGCGATTGAAGGATTTGGACAATCCGGCGATCTGGTCATTGCCTTCGCGCACATATTCCGGCGCATCGATCTCGCCCATGCTGACCGCCTCGGCGGTCTTGGCCATCTTGTCGATCGGCCCGATGACCACCCCCCCCAAGAGCACGTTCAGCAGCACGAACAGCACCGCGAACACGCCAAGATAGAGCACAAGGAAGAGGTTGCGCACCTGG
>ODAK010006059.1_pt1 | contig 12225 bp, 8 predicted proteins | sample 1539591 | NCBI WGS metagenome assembly ODAK01 (sample SAMEA3539303, study PRJEB22396) | soil metagenome | biome: tundra; feature: field; material: soil | place: USA | collected 2010-05 | depth 0.15 m | reverse complement strand
ACTGCCAGCAATTGCGCCTTTACCAGTTCCGTCGCCATTATCACCAGTTTCTGCTGCACTAACTGGAAACTGGCGATGGGGCGCTTGAACTGAACACGCGACTTAGCATAGTCCAGCGCGACTTCATAACATGCACGTGCTGCTCCTGTTGCCCCCCAGGCAATTCCATACCGGGCTTCATTCAAACAAGAGAGCGGTCCACGCATCCCACGCACTTCAGGAAGAATTGCGCTGGATGGGATACGGCAGTCCTCGAAATGCAACTCTGAAGTTACAGAAGCACGCAACGAGAGCTTGTGGTGGATATCACTTGTCGTAAAGCCTGGCGTACCACGTTCGACAAGAAAGCCATGCACGCCATCTTCGCTACGCGCCCACACAAGAGCGACATCTGCCATTCCACCATTAGTAATCCACATCTTTGTGCCGTTAAGAATATAGGAATTTCCATCCCGACGCGCCGTAGTACGCATACTGGCGGGATCGCTTCCCGAGTCCGGCTCCGTCAAGCCAAAACAACCAATCGCCTTGCCTTGAGCCATACGCGGCAGCCAGTACTGCTTCTGCTCCTCAGAACCATATGCAAAGATAGGATACATAACCAGCGACCCCTGCACCGAGACAAAAGAGCGCAGGCCACTATCGCCTGCTTCAAGCTCCTGGCAGGCCAATCCATAGCAAACCGCATTCAAGCCTGCGCAACCGTATCCTTCGAGATGCATGCCTAGCAATCCAAGATCTGCGATTGCGGGAATGAGGTTGACGGGAAATGTGCCTGCCTCGAAATGTGCGCTGATGACAGGCACTACACGCTCCTGCACAAACTTGCGTACGGTATCGCGCACCATACGCTCTTCCTCTGAAAGCAGGTGATCGATATTATACAAGTCAGTGGCTGATGGGAGTTGTTGCTCAAGAGTTGTATGCGCCATAACATTCCTTTCAGGAGACTATTTCCAGGAGACTATTTCCAGGAGACTATTTCCGGGAGACTATTTCCAGGAGACTATTTCCGGGAGACTATTTCGGAGGCTAACTTAAAGGATATTATAGCGCATATCTCGGCTCTGCGTCCTTGCGGGTGAAAGTAGGGGCACTCCCTTGTGGGTGCCCGCTCCCAGGAAAGCCCTCTCCTGCACGGGCACCCACAAGGGAGTGCCCCTACTTTCACCCAGAGTCCACATCTCTCTTGAGTTGTTTATCTTCTCTCAGCAGAGCATGTTACTAGCGACCAGTAAGCGCATCACCACAGGCAATAGGGTCGCTGTTTGCCTGGTTGCTTAAATCAGTTGTGCGATGAACGGTAAGATACCAGCCATCATCGGGCACGGATGTAACGCCGGTAATAACCGTCGTGGCGCTCCCTTTTCCAGTTTTGTCGGCAACAATCGGCTTGAGAGTATACAATACTTTGCCCTGGCTGCCACATCCTCCAGCATGCACATCGGCGGCATGCGTCGTGTCAGGTGCCAGCCCTTGCAGAGAAAGCACGACGGTCAGGGTTCCATCTGCCAGTTTTAATAGCGCACTACCACTGGCAGCTTGATCTAGAGCTGCGTCTGTCATCAATGGGACGTGAAGGTTCTGCGCGCTGGTTGGCTTTTGATCGGGATTAGCAATATTGCCACAGGTAATTGGCATCATTTGCTCATCTGAAGCCATGGTAGGACCATTGTGTACATTGATATACCAGCCAGTTGTAGGAATTCCTTCCGTGACATCGTTGATGGTTGTCGTGCTCGTACCCACTCCTTCATCAGTTGCCATTACATCATGTAACGGATAAATGGCACCTCCTTCTTTTGTACAACTTCCACTATGAATATGCGCCGGATGCTTGCTATTAGGAGCTAGGCCAAGCAGAGTGATATTCACAGTCAACGTGTGATTGGTGGGATCCCACGCCAGTTGAGCGGAACCAGCCGGACTATGTTGGAGAACTGCACCTGCGCTCAAGGTGACATTTTTCATAACGGGCTGCGTCGTGGTTGCCGCAGCACTGTTCGTGCCACAGGCAGCCAGCAGCAGGACACAAAAAACAAGCGCGATGGTTGTGTGAATGGTTTTACGTGAAGTGAAAGACATGAGTTGTGAAATTCCTTCCCCTCTTACTACATTAAGACAATATCATATACAATATATTATACCACCATATCTAAATCGCATACAGATTTATTATTTTCAATACATGCATATACATTTTGATATGCATATTTAAGATCAGGGAGTGTTGGACCAAAGCAGGGCTGGAAAGCCCTGTAGGCCAAAGTGGGCTTGCCCTCATCAAAAAAAACGTGTATGATAGTTGCACTATGATGCATACATCTTTCTGGAATACACTGGTACAGCCAATTATTGCTCTGGCCCCCATAATTCCACAACTTCAGGCGGGTTTGTGATGAAAAATTTCTGGCAAGTCTTAGAAAAACCAATTTTTATTCTGGCACCGATGGAAGATGTGACAGATACTGTACTCAGGCGAGTTATTGCGCGCTGCGGGAAGCCGCATGTTTTTTTTACCGAATTTACCAACGTTGAGGGGATGTTTTCAAAAGGAGAACAGTTCGTTAATCAACGACTACGCTATACTGAGGAAGAACGACCTCTGGTGGCCCAAATATGGGGGACAAAACCTGAAAACTTTTATAAAGCGGCAAAAAAACTGATCGATATGGGCTTCGACGGCATCGACTTGAATATGGGGTGTCCCGCATCTGGTGTTATGCAAAAAGGTGCGTGCTCTGGACTCATCAATAATAGACCGTTAGCAAAAGAGATTATTGACGCAACCAAAGCTGGAGCCGAAGGATATATCCCTGTCAGCATCAAAACACGGCTTGGCTTTCGCACAATTGACTTTGAATGGATCAGGTTTGTCCTTGAACAAAAACCAGCCGTGCTGACGGTCCACGCCCGCACCGTTTCTGAAATGTCTAAAGTTCCGGCACATTGGGACAAGCTGAAAACTGTTGTCGCTATGCGCAATGAGATGCACAGTGAGACGCTGATTATTGGAAATGGGGACGTGAAATCACTCAGCGATGCAAGACAAAAAGTGACAGAAGCCGGAGCTGACGGGGCCATGATTGGCCGAGGTATTTTTGAAAATCCCTACCTCTTTTCAGGCAGCCTTACGCTCAGTGATAAAACGCCGGAAGAAAAAATGCACCTGCTACTTGAACATATGCGACTTTGGACTGCTACCTGGGACAATGCAAAGCATTTTCCAGTTCTACGTAAATTCTTTAAAGTTTATGCCAGTGGGTTTCCAGGAGCACAAGAGCTACGCATACAACTGATGGAAACACAAAACCCTGAAGAAACAGAACAACTCGTAACATCATTCTTACGAACTCTCTCTTCCTGATCCTCTCTCTACACAACCAGGGGATAGGTACTCATAAGGGGTGTACGCAGAAAAACACGGCACTGTGCTTATCCGGTCACCGTCAGTCTGAAGAAAAACCTCTCTGCATAAAGGAGAGGAATTCTCTTAGCACAACTGCGGAGAATTGTTAGACGAGCACATCACTTATCTCGCCTACCAGCTTCTGGATCTCGCGCAGTCGGCTTTCGGCTAATTCGACATTTTCCAATGCCTGGGCCAAAATACGAGCCTCTAACGAGGGATACGCGTCAGCAATCTCGGGATCAATCGAGCCGCCAACAAGTTCAAGTGCGCGACTCAAATTGTCTTCAATGGTTGCAGTTAACATAGATTGTACCTCTCCAAATTCCTGATGATGGACACTTCTGAATTGAGACTCTCTTCTCTAACGGGTACGGTACACAACAGTACGCTCTTCGTACATACACTCATTACGAACACGGAACACGAATAGTTACAACAAAGAGCACAAGATTCTGTTTACCTTCTGTATCTAAGTCCTATATTACACCAGACGCAAAAAAATCCCAAACAGGGGCACCAACATTCCTATCACGTTCCCTCCAAAGTACCACCTCCTTGCAAGTAACCAGTATTCACTCTTACAGAATGACAAGAATTCAGAGGATTGCACAGAATGAGACTGAATTGTTATGCAAAACGCTAAAGATTGTTGCAAGAGAACCGATACTTTTCTATGAGAGTACATACAAAATATCTCTCAGAAAAGGAGGATCGAACGCAATCAGCCAGAAACTTAAAGATTATTCCAGTTAAACCGATACATCTTTGTAGAAGATAAGAAAGCTTTCTAAAACGAAGCACAGAAAGGTGAACGATGGCAAACAGAAGAACGACAATAAGTTACCACTAAGAAGCGTAATCAGCTCACCCCCCCTTTATGTGAGCATATGCAAAATGATAATGTATGAAAACCCAGAAAAGGAAAATAAAGATTATGAAGAACATATTAAAATTTGCAACAACCCGACGTATTGCAAGTTTGGTGGCGGGTGTGGCGATGGTGGGTATGTTGGTGGGAGGAAACATGGGGACAGCGTTTGCAAGTGATCCAACACCAACATTTGGCCTCAATGGCACTTCAGCAGCAATGACTTCCCCTACGATCACAATCAATAACGGTACAGCTGTCGCGATAGACGGAAATAGCAAGAGCATCCCTATTACTATGCCCATCACCGTTACCGATTTCAGTGGCACAGGCGCTGGCTGGAATGTAACGCTCCAGGCAACTACCTTTACGACCACTGATGGTACTCACACTCACACGTTGCTCAACGATCCAAAAGTAGCAGCTCTCCCTGCTATAGCAGAAGTTCATCCTTTAACTGGTACTCCTGGTACCTATAATGATCCAGTCGACTCAACAAGCCCCGCAGTTGTTGCAGAGCTTACCTCAATTGTAAGTGGATCTGTGGTATTAGCTAATGCTACAGTAAAGACTGGTATGGGGGAATTTACTATAACCCCCATAATCAGCCTGCAAATCCAGTCCAATGATTACGCATCTTTGAGCGGCTATCCTTACTCTAGCACGTTCACTGTCACTTTTACCGCTACACCAGTTTCTTAATATAAGATTCGTTTATCGTTCACTATCATTTCCAGAGAGAGATGCTCTCTCTGGAACCAACAGCAGAATCACTACACGATTTCAGATAGCTTACACCTTATTTCAAACCATTGATTATTGACACGTCTATCACAAGTTAGCGAGGAATACATAGATGATACACAAGTTCATTATGGAACGAGGCTGTATAGCAATTCGGCTTACCTGCCTTCAAATCCTGGGCATTTTTCTTGTAATGCTGTTCCTAACAAATTCCCATTCAATAGTTTATGCTCACTCAGCTCAAAATCAGCCCGAATTTACCTTACAGCCAGTCACATATGACTCTGCGCAACCTGCAACACGCTCGTACTTTATCCTCACTGCACAACCGGGCGCAACTTTATTAGAGAATGTTCGTGTTACTAACGTTGGTACCACAACTGGAAGCGTCAACGTATATCCAGTCAGCGCGACCACTGCTCAGGCAAGCGGCATAACTTACCTTTCACAGAATGATCCTCTGCGTGATGTTGCGGCCTGGATAGGCATAAAACAACACATATTGACCCTGGCCCCTGGTCAAAATCAAGTCATTCAACTGAAAATTGCGGTCCCTGGCTCTGCTTATTCCGGTCAGCATATGGGAGGTATTGGTGCACAGAGTGTCACTCCCTCAGCAGCTTCGGGAAAGGGAACACTTCGCATCACAGTATTGACGCGCACTATCATCGCAGTTCAAGTCAATGTACCCGGCGTTACCACTGAGCAAATGAAAATCACAGGAATTAAAGCGGGAGGTTCGGGTGGGTATCAAAGTCTACTTGTAGGCATGGCTAACACGGGCGGTACGATGCTCAATCCCAATGGTGCTTTGAGTATCAAAGACTCCCAGGGACGCCTCCTCCAAGTTTTACCTTTAAAGATGGGTCTCATTTTGCCTGATACCAGCATTAACTATCCTGTCAGCGTACAAAAACAAGCTCTTTCTGCCGGAGACTATCAGGCTTCATTAACATTGAGCTACGGCCACGGAAAAATCCTAAACTACACAAGCAAACTAACAATCACACAAGATCAAGTGAACCAGGCATTCTCCAACGGACCACTACAAGCACCAACCAGCAACTCCATGCCCTTATGGCAGATCATTCTGGTAGCACTTGCAGCAATCGTCGTACTCTTTGTAATAGGACAAAAAGTTTATACTATGATCATTGCCCGTCGTCGCAAGCAAATTGGAAACACGACACAATCGCAAGACGAGGTAAACAATACAACAGCTCACCCCCATACCAAAAAGAATAAGGTAGCTAGATAATCAGGTAGTACTTCATCACAAAAAAGAGCTGGCAACCGACGATCCCACTTCGACCAACCCTGGCCCTACCACAACAAATTACTAACCAACCATGCGAGGAGGCACTACACCTCCTCGCATAACCTCCTCATTTGAATCAGGACCATACAATGCATCGCTTCAGCACAATAGAACGTATTACTAACAATAAGGGAAAACAAAAAATAGCGCAATTCCATATTAGAATTTGAAGGAGATACATTCTATGTACTGCTCAACATGTGGTCAACAACTGCAAGACGGGGCACATTTCTGCGAACATTGCGGAGCAACTTTAGAACGCCCAGGTGCGGTTACGACTACTAATCCCACCCGATCAACTCATATCTCCCATGAAGCCCAAGACCCCTACAAAGATCAGATCAGCCAACTTAGACTCCAACTGAAACAACTGAAATTAGACCTCCGGCAGATCAAAACAAATATGTCAAACAAACGTGCACTACACAACCAGACAGCCGCCTTCGTTCCGGGCGAAGTATTCCGACGTGGCTATAAAATGCTCGAAGATTTTCAATTATGGTCTCCCCAACGCCAAAAAGAAACGCTGCAACAGGAAATTTTGCGTCTAGAACAAGAATTATTAGGATTAGAACAAGCTCAAGCTCAATGGAAACAAACGCGGTAGGGCTAGGTTATGGTGTTTGACTAATTAATCCGGCAAGAATTCTGCGCAATGCGGCCGCATTTAAAAGTCAAACACCATAATCTGGCCCCTACGGTAGTACGTGTTTTGTGCATTCTTGCACCTAGAAAAGCCAAACTTCTATGGTGTTACACCGACTCCCTTCTGAACGAAGAAGGTCATATAATAGGCACCCTCAGTACTCCCGATTGCCTTGCGCTGCCACCACCACCCCCAGACGTTTTTAACGGCCAGGCCCAGGTTAAATTTTGCCCCTGAAGGAGGATTATCGCCATAACTAAACCAGAGAGCAGGGCCAACACCACCCCAAGTTTGCAGACCAGCACATTGCTTATTGGCAGTTGTTGGCACACAAGGAGCTGGCTTGTATCCCTCATCCCACCATGTACGTAGTTTGTACTGCTGCGATAGGTATTGAGTATTATTAGCATACGAAGACAACGAAGTATCATCTTCAGCACCAATAACCATCGCAGGACTCTTTACAGAACAATAGGTAGGGAAACTGAAGCAAGCGTTTGGATAGTCACGCAGGTACCAGTAAAAGGGCCAGCCCGCATTAGCCATAATACCTATCGCGAGGGTATGACGGCCTCCATCCATTTTCTGGTCTAGTGCATTAATCTTCGCCATCACGATATTGATATCCGTCGCGGTTTGCACGTAGATCATCATTTCATGCGGGCCATCTGCATAATGCACATATGTTACCTGATACATATTTTGCAACGTAAGGACGAGCAGCAATACAGCAGCAATACAGGTAACTATGGCACCTCCGGCTGTCCACTTTCTCGCCTTTGGTAAAGAGCGAGACGCCAGTTCGGGAGCTGCCGGCTGTTCCAGCTTTGCTGTTTCGCGTCGTTGCAATCGATCTTTTACGAGTTGAATGACCTTTAGCAGCGCTGGCTCCAGACCAATACTAGCCAACAGCAACATCGGCATGGTGATGAGAATCATCAGCCAGGGCATTTTTTCTGCCGCCCAGGAGAAGATGAAGAAATTGCCAAGAAACCAGTACACGAGAAAGAGACGAAAACGGGTTGGTCGCAGCAGTGAGCGCACAACGCCTACAAGGCTGAATACAACGCCAATCTGCTCATACAGTGGGATAAGCATTAAGTAGTAGTACCAGGGCTGTCCACCACGTGCAACCTGCTGCTGCTGGAGCCAGTAGTACAATCCCTGCCAGATGCCATCACCGATACCGCCACGAATGTTGGTGAAGAGAGCAGTGAAGAGAAGAAGAAAGATGGCCCATGCGCTTAACAGAGCAAAGAACCAGTGTGTCCAGGGCATCGTCACAATGCTATCAAGAAGGGGCTGCCGCTGTGGGTCTACATGTTTCGCGAGTCCACGGCGGCCTGCAGGTGGTATGCGCCCCAACATCTCACGAATTAAAATACTCAACACGTAGATACCCAGGATGATACCAATCCAGGGAACCACCATGACTGTATTATCTTTGAGATGCTGCACATACGCGTTAGATGTTGCCACATTGCTGGGATTGGTAATATAGGTAGAAAGGCCATCGAGGATACTCAATCCGACTTTCGCAATAGGCAAGAAGATCAGGAAATAAAGCACTACTGCGCTTGGTCCCCATGTCTCCAGCAGATAGTTCCGATAGGCCACATTAATACTCACGCGAGCACGTAACGGCCAGCGTTTGCCCAGTTCCCATGCAATAAGAGCACCCAGGAAACTACCAAAGATGGCTATCATCAGAAAGGTCGATTCGGCTGTTGCATACGCAAGGGAAAAAGCCGATGCGGCAATGATCAGCCAGCGCATCTTGCGGTCCCGAATATAACGCGCCACCGCAACAACGAGCAGAAGGGTGAAGCAGGCCAGATAGATATCCTCACGAGCGAAACGTGAGAAGTAGACCATGCTGGGCGAGACTGCTAGAAGAAAACAGGCGACTATAGCACCGACGCGACCCAGATAATCGCGCACGAAATAGGGCAAGCCTACAAGTACGGTACCCAGCGTTGCTGCTGCAATTCTTACTGTTGTCGTGTTGACCCCATTATCAGGTGCATGTAACCACTGGCTAATCTGATACACCAGCGCGATGGCATGAAACTGAAATGGACCATGCACCAGGGGATCATAGGTATAACAACCACCACCTAAATTGTTGAAACACGAGAGCCAGTTTTGCAGGTCGTTCTTCATCAGTTGCAATGCATAGTAAGCATGCAGGCTCTCATCATGATGAAGCGGCTTATCGCCCAGGCCCCAGAAGCGCAGAATAGCCGCCAACAAGATAATGCCCCAGAAAGGGAGCCATTCGAGGATCTGGCCCCGTGTCGGAGGTGAGAAGAGAGCATGCCGTGGGCGTTCACCCTCTCCATACTCCTCATCTACATCATCAGAGACAGGCGGCGCATAAGTGCCGGGTTGTGCACTCACGTCCTCTTCATCCGCTACCTGTTCATCAGAAGGCGTTAAAGGCGGCAGATGCGCGTCCGTTTCCTCTTCTCGCTCTACAACCTCAGGCTCAGATACCTCAGACGTAGCGACATTGCTGGCCTCTTCACTGCTCTGTGTACTTGCATGACTTATTTCGACTTCCGTGTCCTCCTCTGGCGAGGAATCTACAGTCTTATTGTCACGCGCTCCGGTATCATAACTCTTCAAAAGATTACTCCTTCTTGTCTGAATCGTTGTATCACCAGGATCGTAACCGGCTCGGCGTTCAACCTGTTACCTGACTTTATATATTGTCACGCCTTCGGCATTGTAAACTACTTGCATAAATGCACTAAAACGATGCAAATTTGCGTTCGGATATTTTACATACTCAACAGGGCCAACATACAGGTATTGAGCATGGTAATAGGCCAACAAAGATAACACGGTTTTAGGGTCCGAACTCGTATAAATCGTAGCCACATCCGTTCCTCGCCGTTGAAATTCTGCCGCCATACCCGGTTGATTCAACCAGTTTATACGCCACTGCACCTCATGCCCGATCCATCCCATCGGTGTAGGCAGGCCAGTAAATGCGGAAACGCGTCCAGCATTGCTATAATCATCACCAACAGCCTCAACAATCACCGGATCTCCCTGCACGTTTGCATTGAGCCAGCGGATGGCATCATAATCGCCCGGATTAGCGGAATCGGTTGCCAAGTAGGTCAGACCATCAAGGCTATTTGTGCGTTGCAAAATGGGTTGTCCAGTGGCGTTAATCGTCGCATAACGCGCTTCTGGTGCTGAAAGTGGATAGACCGCACCTGCAAGTATCAATACAAGCAAGCATACTATCCAGACGACACGTCCACCACGTTGCAGATAGTGGAGGACACGTGAAGCAGTTTGTACAGGACGAAAGCTCTCCAGGATGAAGAAAAGGCCAGCTCCACAACCAATCGAGAGCATCGCCCATGCCTGGAAATAGAGCTTAAAGACGGTATTCATGCGCGGTAGGCTACCTGCAAATACGTCTTTTAGAAAGATTATTTCGCATACAGCCACCAGCGCGAAGGCTGTCGCCCCCAGCAACAATACAAATGCATGCGCACGATTCCCTATGTTGTAGAATAGTAAGACAAGAGCGAGCAAGGAGATACTCGTTGCTATCACAAATGTTGCACCGTTACGCATCACAACAAGCGTAACAAGTCCTATTAGAAACAACAGCACAGCCCCTACCGTACCCACACGTCGCCAGTTGAAATGCGCTTCTTCTTCATCCTCCTCCTCCTCCTCTTTCTTCTTCTTGAGAGAAGATAAGGGAAACAGCGGACTCTTCAATGCACTGGCAAGCAGGAGTGAGAAAAAAACAAAGAAAAACAAGCCATATATTAACAATTCATCGCGTAATGGGGAACGATCATTCGCACTGACAATGCCAATACCCTGCGCAGGTGAAACAAAACCACGATAGAAGGGAAGGTAAAGCACAAAAGAAAGCACACCCAGGCTCAGCCCGGCAGTCACAATATCAAGACATAACTCCATACTAAAACGTGCGCCATGTGCCAGCCATTGTTGCAATACGATACATACCAATGCCAGACCCAGATAGGTAGGATAATCCCACCCATTCATTGTAAACAACCCACCCAACACCAGCGCAGTCATAAACAGAGTTAAAACGAGACGCCAGCCGCGCCCAAAGACAAAGATCCCTTTGCCATCCGCTTCAAGAAAAAGATTAAAGGCCATTCCCATCGCCAGAATAGTAAAGGCCAGTGTCAGCACATGGGCATGGAAGCAGGAAAGCAAGAAGCTAAATGCAGGAAATTCGTTAATCGTATTGTCGATGACGCGCGTCGGTCCCGTAAACCAATCGTATTGTGACCAACCACTGAAATTGTGTAGCCACTGCTGTAGAGCTGCCGCATTTGTAAACGTTGTGTCATGCTCCTGCCACCATGTCTGAGTCGCCGCCAGGTTGCCCAGCACCAGACCCATGACCATCGAGAGCAGACCATATGGAATGCTACGCAACAACGAAAGACACAGTGTATCAGATCGCTCAATATGCACAGCCGTAGCCTGCGTTTGAGCGCGTGTGCGCAGATAGCGTGCCCAGGTGACAATATTACACGTCACGCCAAAGAGGTTGGCTGCCGTCAGTCCAAAAAACATGCAGATGCCTGTATTAAAAGCAATCGAAGGCGACTGGCCCAGCAATTTAGCAAGCATGGCAACGGTAAAATGGGCATAATAGTAATAGTTAATCGGGTAGCCAGAGAACCACATATCATTAGGAGGTAGATGTGGGCTACGCATAATGGCTGCAATAAAACCCTCATCCATAAACATCTCATACGACTGAATACCCGGTCCATAGGAACGCAACCACCCTAACAGGAAAACCATGCCCAGAAAGACCACCTCGGCCATGAGGATATATGTAAGATGAGAACGTATGAACTTTAACAGGCTATGACGCACACGTAAAAAGGCAATCAGGTTGCACGCCAATAAGATAAGTGCCACACCTGCAATGAAGAGCCGACTGAAAGGTAAAAATTGCAGGCACATCAAAGGAAACCAGACACAGAAGGCAAATAAAGCCAGGGCCAGCGTCTTACTAAAGGCCCATCCTCGATCTGGTAAATTATGAAATACAGTGATTGTTAGTGGCAGGCACACCAGGCCCAGCACCTCAATCATAGCCCACATCTGGAGTAATTGAACCATGTACTCCCTCTTGCTATGCAGTAGTGGATACCGTAAACGTTGCCCCTACCGCGCTTATTTGAAGACCAGAGCAGTTTTGTCTAAAATGCTCT
>ODAK010006058.1_pt1 | contig 12226 bp, 11 predicted proteins | sample 1539591 | NCBI WGS metagenome assembly ODAK01 (sample SAMEA3539303, study PRJEB22396) | soil metagenome | biome: tundra; feature: field; material: soil | place: USA | collected 2010-05 | depth 0.15 m | reverse complement strand
GACAAGGTGTCCTGGGATTCGGGCGGGACGCAGACTTGCTTCTACGGCGGCGGCAACGACGCCGCTATCGCCGCCACCGCGCTCGCGACTCACGCGCTCCTCTTGGCCGGGGGCAACAAGGACACGGTGGACAAGGCGCTCGCCTACCTGGCTGGCACGCGCGACTCAATGGGAAACTTCGGCTCCACCCAGGCCACCATTTGGACCCTGCGCGCCCTACTCTTGGCCGCGAGCAAGGGCAGCGACGGCGCCGTGGGTAGCCTCGACGTTGGCGTCGACGGGGCCACGTTCACCACTTTGGCGCTGACCGCGGATCAGTCGGACGTAATGACGACGGTGGATCTGTCCACGCTCGCCACCATCGGCGACCACGCGGTGACGCTGACTTTCGTCGGCGCTGGCAAGGTCAGCTACAACCTGGTGGCGCAGCACAACCTTCCCTGGGCAAGCGCCCCCGCAACGCCGAGCGGTCCTCTCAGCGTGACTGTGGCTTACGACAAGACCAGCCTCGTGCTGGACGAGACCGCGACTGCCACGGTCGTGGTGAAGAACAACACCGCCAGCGTGCAGAACATGATCATGGTGACACTGGGCCTGCCACCCGGTTTCCAGGTGGCCACCCAGGATCTCGACGCCTACAAGACCAGCCAGGTCCTGTCTGCCTATGAAATCACTGGCAAGCAGTTGATGCTCTACGTGTCCACGCTGCCCGCGTCTGGCAGCCAGACCTTCAAGTACCGTCTGCAAGCCACCATGCCAGTCACCGCCAGCGACGGTGGCGCCGAAGTCTACCTTTACTACCAGCCCAACCAGCGCAGCGCCGCCCAGGCCGTCACGTTGCTGGTGACGGAGGCTCCCGCGACGATCTGAACGACGAATCAAACTGTCTAAGCTGGAGGTTGCGATCTCTCTTCCCAGAGCAGACGCCAGCCCGACCCGTCATTGAACTCCAGGACGGGCGACGAGTGGCCCTGCCCATCGTTGGGGCAACCGGCAAGTACTCGGTCGAGGTACACGCGCTCCGCTGTGCCGAGCACGAAGACCCCGCGGAAATCGGCCCAAGCGCCCGCAGTGTCACCCATATCGCCGCCCCGACCGCACTCGGTCAAGGCCAAATTCGTTCGGTGTGGAAGACTGGGCTGATCCATTCAGATGCCTGGGTAGAACGGAAGTTACGACCTGGTGCCGCGACGATACCCACGTGAATCGATTCCGGGACTGCGACATCGGATGTAGGCAAGGATACACATCATGAAGTCCAGAGCCAGAGTTTGGGTCATTTCGATAGTTGGGATTGTCGTCGTCATCGTCGCTCTTGTCGGGATCAAGGTAGGGCAGATTCGCGCCATGATCCAGGCGGGAAAGTCGTTCGTTCCGCCACCTGAGGCGGTGACTTCGGCCAAAGTGGAAGCGGCCTCGTGGCAATCGAGGCGCATGGCCATCGGGTCTCTTGTCGCCGTCCACGATGTCGTCCTGGGTGCCGAATTCCCGGGACTCATTCGCGAGGTTGATTTCGCATCGGGCACGACGCTGAAGCGCGGGGCGGTGATGGTCAAGCTCGACACGACGAATGAAGAAGCTCAGCTCGCTTCCGCCACGGCGGATATGGAGCTGGCAAGGACCGCGCTCGAACGGGCGCGCGCCCTCCGCACGGGTGAGGCCAATACCCCTGCTGACCTCGAGACCGCGGAGGCCCGTGCGAAACAGACCAAGGCCATCGTCGCGAATATTCAGGCGACGATCACCAAGAAGACCATTCGCGCACCTTTTGATGGCCGCGTGGCGATGAAGCAGGTTGAACGGGGCCAGGTCGTATCGCCGGGGACGCCGCTCGCGACTCTGCAGTCGGTGGATCCCATTTTTGCTGAGTTTTCGCTCCCACAGCAGGCGCTCGCCGATCTCAAGATGGGTCAGGTCGCCACACTGCGGGTCGACTCGTTCCCGGGCAAGACGTGGCAGGGAGCGATTAGTACTGTGAACTCGGAGGTGGAGCCCACGACGCGCAACGTCCGTGTTCGCGCGACCTTCCCCAACAAGGAAGGTGTTCTGCGTCCGGGTCTGTTCGCGAATGTGGAAGTGAACGCATCGGATCGGCGTTCGGTGCTTACCATCCCGGCAACCGCGGTGGTCTATGCTCCTTACGGGGACACGGTCTTCGTCCTCGATTCTCCCAAGGATGACAAGGATGACAAGGCCGACAAGGATGAGCCCAAGAAGGCGGAAGATCCGTCGGCATTGGTGGCGCAGCCGCGCTTCATACGTCTGGGCGAACGGCGGGGCGATTTGGTCGCCGTCGTGTCGGGTCTCAAGGTGGGTGAGACGGTGGTCAGCAACGGCGCCTTCAAGTTGCGCAAGGGCGTGCACGTCGTCGTGAACAATAGCCTCGCGCCACCGGTCGAGCTCGATCCGAAGCCAACCGACAACTGAGTCAGGAGTCTCTTTCTCGTGAAGCTTACCGATCTGTTCATCCGCCGACCCGTTCTGGCGGTGGTGGTCAATCTTGTAATTTTGATTGCGGGACTCCAGGCCATCCGGTCGCTCAATGTGCGCCAATACCCGCGCAACGAAAACGCGGCCATCACCGTGACCACTACCTACGTCGGGGCCAGCGCGGACCTGGTACGTGGCTTCATCACGACGCCGCTCGAGCGCTCCATCGCGGCAGCCGACGGCATTGACTACATCGAATCGCAGAGCCAGCAGAATCTATCGACCATCCGTGCTCGCCTTCGGCTCAACTACGACTCGAATCGTGCCCTGTCGGAGATCAGTGCCAAGGTGAACCAGGTCCGGGGTGATCTTCCTCCCGGCGCCGAGATTCCCGTCATCAACATCGAGACGGTCGACAGTCAGTTCGCATCCGCCTACCTGAGCTTCTCGTCCCAGTTCCTCAAACAGAACGAAATCACGGACTATCTCGTGCGGATCGTGCAGCCGCGGCTGTCCGCCATCGAGGGCGTGCAGCGCGCCGATATCCTCGGGGCACGAACCTTGGCCATGCGTATCTGGCTGAAGCCCGACCGGATGGCTGCCTACGGCCTTAGTCCAAGCCAAGTCCGACAGGCCCTTGCGGCAAATAACACCCTTGCGGCCGTCGGGCAGACCAAGGGCTCGATGGTCCAAGTGAATCTCACCGCCAATACCGGTCTGACGTCGGTGCACGAATTCCAGCAACTGGTCGTCCGCGAACACGGCGGTGCGGTGGTTCGTCTCGGCGATGTAGCGGACGTCGTCCTTGGGGCAGAGGACTACGACACAGCCGTCAACTTTACCGGGCAGACCGCAGTTTTTATCGGCGTGTGGGCCCTCCCGAACGCGAACTCGCTGGACGTGATTTCCCGCGTGCGTGCTGAGATGAGCAATCTGCAAAAGGAACTGCCCGAGCAGATCAGCGCGGTTATTGCGTACGACGGCACCAACTACATCAAGAATGCCGTGCGCGAGGTGGAAGAAACCTTGGGCGAGACTTTGCTTATTGTCGTGCTGGTCATCTTCGTCTTCCTCGGCTCCTTGCGCTCGGTCCTGGTTCCCGTGGTGGCCATTCCGGTCTCGCTGATTGGTGCGGTGGCATTGATGCAGCTCTTCGGCTTCACAGTCAACCTGCTGACGTTGCTGGCCGTCGTTTTGTCTGTCGGGCTCGTTGTCGACGATGCCATTGTCGTGGTCGAGAACGTCGAGCGGCACATGCGCGAGGGAATGACGCCGCTCGCGGCGGCACTGACTGGTGCGCGCGAATTGGTCGGTCCCGTCATTGCAATGACCATCACCCTGGCGGCGGTCTACACGCCCATCGCTCTGCAGGGCGGTCTTACAGGCTCTCTGTTCCGCGAGTTTGCGCTTACGCTGGCCGGCGCCGTCACCATCTCTGGCATCGTCGCGCTCACGTTGTCTCCGGTCATGTCGGCCTATCTGCTTGCCGCCGGACACCAAGATCGGGGTTTCTCGGGTGTCGTCAATCGCGCCTTCGACGGCATACGTCGCACGTATGCGCGGCACCTCGATACGGCGCTGGGCGCTCGCGGCGCTATCTATACTGCCTGGATCGTGGTCAGCGTGCTGGCCTTTCTGATGTTCATCATGTCTCCGAAAGAGCTCGCGCCGTCCGAAGACCAAGGCGTGGTTTTCGGTGTGGTCAACACGCCCTCCAACTCCACCCTCGACCAGGTCACGTTCTCGACGCGCGAAGTGAATCGCACGGTCATGGAGATTCCGGAAGCAGGCTTCACCTTTCAGCTGACATTCCCGTACGGTGGTTTCTGGGGCGTCGGCCTCAAACCTTGGGAAGAGAGGAAACGTTCGGCATTTCAGCTTGTTCCTGAGGTGCAAAAGCGGGTCGGGGTTATTCCCGGTATTCAGACTTTCGCCATCCTTCCCCCTGCGCTTCCGGGCGGCGGACAATTTCCTGTGGAGTTTGTATTGTCGTCTACCGCCGAAAGCTCGGAAATTCTCGGCTTTGCCACGACGTTGCAGCAGAAGGCGGCGACCAGCGGCATGTTCGCCTTTCCGCCTCTGATTGACGTCAAAGTTGACCAGCCTGAATCGCAGATCGAGATCGACCGCGACAAAGTCGCCGAGCTCGGTCTCAGTCTAGAAACGGTCGCCAGCGATCTGGCGGCCGGCCTGGGCGGCAACTTCGTCAACCGCTTCAGCGTGGCCGGCAGAAGCTACAAAGTCATTCCCCAGATTCTGCGTGCCGAGCGCATGAACCCGAGTCAATTGAATAACATTTACATTACCGGGCCGAACGGCCAACTCATCGCCCTCGATTCCATCGCCACGATCCACAATGCCGTTTCGCCACGCTCACTCAATCGGATCCAGCAGCTCAACGCGGTCAAGATCAGCGGCGTCGCCATTCGTCCTCTGGACGAGGCACTGAAGTACTTGGAGGTCGAAGCCGCCAAGATTGTGCCCCAAGGATACACGGTCGACTACACAGGTGAGTCGCGACAGCTTCGCACGGAGGGAAACAAGTTTCTTCCTGCTTTCATTCTCGCCGTCGTGCTGATCTTCCTAGTGCTTTCGGCGCAGTTCAACAGCTTCCGCGATCCCTTGGTCATTTTGGCCGGGTCGGTTCCACTCGGTATGTTCGGCGCACTCGCCCTTGCTTATCTCAAGATGCCGAACCCGAATATGCCCTACTGGACGGACGGCTGGACGACGACTATCAATGTCTACTCCCAGGTGGGGCTTGTGACTTTGGTGGGGCTTGTGGCCAAAAACGGCATTCTGATCGTCCAGTTCGCGAACACGTTGCAAGCGCAAGGTCTTGCCAAGCTCGAAGCGGTCAAGCAGGCGGCCGTGACCCGTCTGCGACCGATTCTGATGACCAGCGTCGCCACCATTTGCGGCCATTTTCCCCTCACGCTCGTGAAGGGACCCGGCGCGGCTGCCCGCAACAGCATCGGATTGATCCTGGTGGCGGGAATGGTCTTGGGGACGGCCTTTACGCTGTTTTTCGTTCCCGCCATCTACGTCCTTCTGGCGCGGGATCACCGCGGGGCTAGCCAGGAGGCTGCGTCCGACGAGGAAGCGCTACCAGCAGCGGCGGAAGTGGCGTCGTGACGAAAGCGGCGTTTCGTGGTCTGTGGATTGCGCTGCTGGCCGTCTGTCTTGCGCTCCCCACGGCACGCAGTGAACCCGCCACGCGTGAGATGACGCTGGAACAGGCCATGGAAAGGGCTCGCCGGGCCAACCGAAGTTTGGTTGCATTGCGGGCGCACTTGGCGCAGGCCAAGACCAATCTCGACCTGGCATGGTCGGCGCTGTTTCCCACGGTGGCGGCGCAGGGCAAGTACACGCGAAACAACATTGCGTTCAGTTTCCCGATAAGCGCTAGCGAGAGCCTGACCGTACAGCCCAAGAACCAGCTGGACGGTGCTATCAGTTTCACCATGCCCCTCATTGCGCCGCCGGCCTATGTGGCGTTGCAGGCCGTGAAGAGCAGCGTTCATGCCTCGGAAGCCGATTTCGAGACGTCGGAAACGACGGTGCTTTTCAGTGTGGCACAGGCGTTCTATGCTGCTGCCAGCACGGACGAGGTGATGCTGGCGCGTCAGTCGGCCATCGAGGTCGCGCATGCGACGCTTCAATACGCACAGACTCGCCATAAGAACGGCAGCGTGACGAAGGCGGACGTTGACCGGGCCGAGCTGGCGCTGGTACGGGCAGAGCAGGGAGCCCTCGAATCCAGATTCGCCCAGGAACAGGCCTACCGCGCTCTCGCGACCCTGACTCAGTCGGAACGGGACTTCAAGGTTCGGGCAGTCCCCGCCGTGGCAACGCCGGAAGAGACTGTGACTCTCGACTTGGCTTTGCGCCTGCGTCCAGAATTCCGCGCGCTCGAGCTGAGCGCCCAGTCGGCGGATGCGCAGGGGCGAGCGAATGCGTGGCGTTGGGCTCCAACGTTGTCTGCATTCGGGAACCTACGCGCCTTCAATTACGATAATTTCGCTGCCGAACGACACTCCTGGGCGATTGGCGCACAGCTCGATTGGGTGCTCTACGATGGCGGTGCTCGGGATGCTCAGCGCCATCTTGCCAACGCCCAGGCCCAGGAGGCAGCCGCCCAGAGCTCGGTCTTGCGTGATACTATTGGCGACGACCTAGCGAATGGTCGCGACCTTCTGGATACGAAACGGCACGCTCAAGAGGCGGCGGAGCGCTCCGTTGCTCTCGCGCGCGAAACTCTGGCTCTGGTTCGTACTCAATACGAAGCGGGGAGCGCTGCGCAGATTGACCTGTTACAAGCACAGGATGGGTTGGTCTCTGCCGAAGAGTCGCTGGCCCAGGCTCATTTCGAGGTGTCGCTAGCCGACCTCACGCTGCGGCGAGCGGCCGGCACTTTTTCCGGCCGCCCCTAGCTGCTGGCTACTTCAGAACTTCCACGACCAGGTCGTCGAACGTGTCTTGCCCATCGTAGAAGACGCCAAAGCCGACACGGCCGGGCTGGGACAACAATTGGCTTGTGCCGCCATCTACGCCGGTTGCAGTCGGCGTGCCGTCGTAGATCTGTTTGCCGTCCACCGCGACCGTCAGCCTCTGCCCAATAAGTTGAACGTCGACCGTGATGGGCAGGAAGTCGTACTGAGGAACTGGGATGGCGCCGGGGAGGACGAAGAGGGTTTGGTTGCATGCGAAAAGCGTGGAGATGGTGAAGTCGCCGCCAAGCTGTTGGCCGTCCACGTAGTACGAACGGAAGTTCAGCTCGATGCGGTCGCCCGAGGGTTGGGCGCGAAGGACGAGCACCTTGTCCGGTCGGGTCATCGAGGTCATCCGCGCATGCACGCGCACGTTGGCCGCGGACGGCGCGCTTAGCACCGAAGTTGTCATGGCGGATCCGGCGAAGGCGCCGCCGGGACAAGTGACTTGCCCATCGGTTGGCCCGATCCCCTGATAGCTGCCGCCAACTACCGACCAGGTTCCCGCTTCGGGACTGAAACTGCTCGATTGGCTGGGATCGCTGAAATCGAAACAAAGACGCTGAGACACATCGGATGGTACGGCACCCAGACTGCTGCAGGCGAACGCGGGTTGTGCTTCGCTTCCTGCCTCGGATGCCAAGACATCCGCGGTCGTCAAGTCGACGGCGTGAGTGTCGATGCCGCTGTCCTGGGCCTGAAAGGCGTCGGAGCCAGCCGCGTCGACAAGGCTAGCGGCGTCGGCAAGAGGTCCGAGCGTGTCGACTGGACCGGTCTCGGCATGTGAAGCCGCATCGCTCACCGAAAGATCCGGTGCTTCAGCCGCAGAGGAATCCGCTACGCTCGCGGCATCCGCTAGGGAAGTGTCGCCGCGCGCATCTGCTAGATCAGGCGATGCGTCTGCGGGCGGCGGCTGGCTGCTTCCACTGCAGGCCGCCAGGATGCAAGCTACAAGAAGGCCAATCGGACTCGGAATCTTGGACGATTTCATAGCAATCTCCCTCTATATTTTGACGATAATCTTCGCGTGGTTGACTGGACAGAGCTGGACACGGTGCTAGCAGCTTTCGCGCCAGCCAGCCAGCCTGTCTAAATACAGCATCTTGGGCTCGTCCGAAAGATCGATTGTCAAATCACAAGGAAGCGTTACCCGATTGCCTCACCGAGCGTCGCGGGCGCGTAGCGCGACGGTTGGCCGCCGTGTGCGGGACGAAGCGTCCGTCAGTCGCGTCGTCGGTTGCCGAAGATGCGCAAGAGCATGAGGAACAGGTTGATGAAGTCGAGGTACAGAACCAGCGCGCCTTGCAGGGCCAGCTTGGTGTGCGCCTCGCCGTCACCCGCTTGCGCACCAAGTGCTTTGAGCTTGGCGGTGTCGTAGGCCGTCAGTCCGGTGAAGACGATGACTCCCGCGAAAGTCGTCAACCAATAGAGCATCGGACTGCCGAGGAAGATGTTGACGATGGAGGCGAGGATGATTCCCCAAAGGCCCATCATGCAAAAGCTGCCGATGCTGGAAAGGTCGCGCTTGGTGGTCGCGCCGTAGATCGAAAGTCCCGCAAACATGCCGCCGGTGATAACGAAGGTGCCTCCGATCGATCCGGCAGTGTAACGTAGAAAAATGGCCGAAAAGGTAACGCCACTTAGTGCCGCGTAGCCGAAGAACATAGCGGCCGCCGTGCTGGAGCTAACCCTTGCCGCGACCGGTGCGAAGGCGACTACCAAGAGCAGCTCGGCGATGAGAAGCGCGGGAAAGACCAGCGCGTTGCCATACACCACGGCCAGTGCGCTGGGGCTTGACGCGACGAAGAGTGCCACCAAGCCCGTGGTCCCGAGCCCGAGGCTCATGAACAAGTGAACCCGTTGCAGGAAGGTTCGCGATGCCTCGCCGGTCAGCGTGCCGCCGAAGCTCGTCCTAGCCGTGCCGACTCTTGCTGGATTGGTTCCTACCCATGCCATCCCGGGTCTTTAGCACTCCATTGGCCGGAGTCCAACTTAGTCGCTCCCAGGCGAAGGCAAGCTGGAAAGGGTTGGGACTCGGCCGTAATCCTTGGCCGCGTGCTAGAGTTCCGCCCCAATGCAGAAGGCAGCAAGCCCAGGTCACGTGCGCAAATTGTCGATGGCCTTGTTCTTCTTGATCGGAATTCAGGGTGTCTCCCACCAAGCCAACGCGGATGATGAAGCGACCGAGCGGGCGCGGAAACACTACCTTCAGGCGCAAAAGGAGTATGACCTCGGCAACTGGGATCAGGCTGCTCGCGAGTTTTCCTGGGCGTACGAGCTGCGCCCGGATCCGATCTTCCTTTACAACATGGCGCAGGCCTATCGGCGCGGCGGCAACTTGCAGCGGGCGATCGACCTCTACAAGAACTATCTTCTCAAGGATCCCAATAGCCCCCAGCGCGCCGACGTCGAGCAACGGGTTCAGCGTCTGCAAAAGCAGCTCGACGAGGAACGGGCCGCCAAGGCCACTGCCCTGTCGGCCGCGCCGCCGCAATCAGCCTTGGAGCCGGCCCAGGAACCAGGCGCCAATGCGCCTGCAGTAGCACCAGCGGCCCCAGCGCTGCAAACGACAGCCGATGGTCAGCCGACAACGCCTCCCGATCGAGGCGCGACCACTCCGGCGAACCCGCCCAGTGTCGATTCAGCGCCGCGGTCGCCGCCAGCGGGGTCGTTGACCAAAGCAGTGGCGCGACCTTTGGCGGGGCGCGGCCTGCGCGTTGCCGGCGTCGTCACCGGTGCGGTCGGCCTAGTCGGCATTGGCGGTGGCGTCTACTTCAGTCTGCGCGCACGATCGTTGTCGGATTCCGTCAGCAATGCCAGCCGTTACAGCCCTGCCGACGCTCAATCCGGAAAGAACGCAGCGGTATTGCAGTGGTTTTGCTATGGCGCCGGCGGTGCCGCTCTCGTGACAGGAGCGCTTCTCTATTGGAGAGGCGGGACGCAAGGCCGCGAGAAGGCAACGTCATTCAGTCTGGCGCCGCTCGTTGCGCCGAGCAGCGTGGGCCTTGCATCTGTGGGGACGTTCTAAGATGAAACGGACCTTTCGGCTGGCGGCACTCTTCTGTGCCTGTCTCGCCTCCTGCAGCTTCAGCGCCCATCCGCCGAACGGAACACAGGCCTGTTCCACCGACAATCCTCCGCAGTGTCCGGACGGCTACAGGTGTGCTACGGGACTTTGCTACCTCAACGCTCAGCTTCCTGCGACAGGTGGAGCAGGCGGCGCCAGCGACGCGAGCACGGCCGATGCTTGCACGCCAGCGGTGATCGTCTGTGGTTCCGGGTCTGGTAAGCGCTGCGGAAAAGTCTCGGACATGTGCACGGGCAGCATCGATTGCGGCGCCTGCATCGCGGGCGAAACCTGCGGCGTCGGACACGCGTGTTCGGTGGCGTGTGGCCTGGTCGGCCAAGCCTGTTGCACGGGCAGTAAATGCACGGCCACCGATACTATCTGCGACAATGGCAGCTGCGTTGCATGCGGTGGTCAAAACCAGATCTGCTGTGCCAGCGACGCCTGCGTGGCCGCCGGATCGACATGTTCCGAGTCGTCGGTTCCCGGCGCGGCGAAGACCTGCTTGCTCGACTGTCCGGCGGCACTCAGCACGTGCGCGTCCGGCACGGATACGGACTGTGCAACGCTTTGCGGACCTGGTCGCATCGGAGTGCGCACCTGTTCGTGTAGCGGAAATGCCTGGAAATGTGGTTCCTGCGCCTTCTCCGCGTCGACTGACTACAAGTGCTACAAGCTTCCGTCGCCTTTGCCAGCTTGTGAATCTACAACCCCGCCGACGGTCGGAACCGCCTGCACGACAGCTGCCTGCTCACCATGCGGATCGGCGCTCGGCAAAGGGTTCATCGACGCGCTCGGCATAACACGGGCTGGCTACTGTATCTGCGACAGCGGCCGATGGGCCTGCGGCGTGACCAAAGACTGGCCGTGCCCCGGTAGCACGGGCTGCTGAACGCGCTTTTCGAACGATAGCGCTTCGTCAGGCAGGCTGAGCGCCGGCGGTTGCAAAAGGCTCCGACCGCGGGAACCGTTTAGCGCGCACTTACGTCTGACGGTCGACGGCATTCAATGCCACATCCTGGAATGTCACAAGAAACGATACGCGACCGCCAACGATCTACTGAGGAGATAACGGTGAAACAATATACCTTTCGCGCGACCTGCGCGCCCTTGCTTGGTCTTTCCGCAAACCTATTCCTTCTTCTGCCAGCGACTGCCCTGCTGTCAGGCTGCGGAAGTAGCGATTCACTCGATAAGGCATGCTCTGTTCTCGCCGAGGCCCAATGCGATCGACGACAAGCATGCACCGATACGGTGCTCGGATCCGCCGGCACGGTCGTCTACCCGGACGGCGTCTTCATCCTGAGCACGTACGGCGATAAGGCGACGTGCCTGGCGCGCCAGCACCTCGCATGTATGAACAACGCCAGCGCTGCCGGTAGCGGCAACAGCGTCGCGCAGCTCGAAAAGTGCGCGAGCGAATACAGTAGCTGGTCGTGCTCGGATCTGTTCGACGGCAACGCCAATCCACCCCCGGACTGCGTGCCGCCTGGAAGTCGCGCCAATGGCCAAACCTGAGCTCTGGCTGGGCAGTGCGCGTCTCGCTTCTGCGCGGGAACGAAGAACGCCACGTGCGGTGTCTGCGCGGATGAGCCCGTCGATGGCGCCTCGTGTGAGACGTCAGGATGTGCGGCGGGGCAGACGTGCAAGACTGAATCGATGGAGGCTCTGGTGTGTCGGGATCGGTTGCCAGTCGACAATTCGACGTGCTCCGCGGACGTTCCTTGCCAGGCGTTTTCGAGCTGCGTGGGCGCGAGTCCCATCGACGCGACGGAGACCGGGACGTGTACAGCGACGGCCGTGACGCTGGGAGCTTCTTGCGGCGGGAACGCCAATCCTGGGTGCGAATCGAATCTGGGCCTCGCGTGCCTGGGGCCTGCCGGCGGCAAGACCTGCCAGCAGGTTGCCTACGTGCCAGCAGCCAGCGCCTGCGCGACGCTTGCCGATGGGTCGCGGGCAGCGTGCATCGGTTCCGACTGCTTTACCGCCAACGGACCCGCCGCCGCGACGGACACCGACGCCACGTGCGTGGCGCGAGCCGCCGACGGGGCCGCGTGCGATACCCAGCACGGCCGGCTGTGCCTCACGCCTGCCCGTTGTGTGACCTCGGGTGGCAGTACCGCCGGGGTCTGCGTCGTGCCGAGCCTTTGCCAATAATACAACGACGGTAGCTAATGCCGCTTCTGCTCGCGGTGCCCGCGTGCGGTGGCGGCCCGCTCGCGGCGTTCGTCCTTGCGCC